>ENA-UESU01000099-UESU01000099.1-human-gut-metagenome-genome-assembly--contig:-NODE-99-length-65367-cov-20.724843_pt1 | contig 65367 bp, 56 predicted proteins | sample MGYA00243007_ERZ508008 | MGnify/ENA primary metagenome ERZ508008 (study PRJEB26167, sample SAMN06115399) | human gut metagenome | host: Homo sapiens | place: China:Henan | collected 2016-06-23 | study...
AATTTACCTGTATCCAGTGGCACACGGTGTTCGGCTACGAGCTGCTGTGCAATGTGGGCGGAAAGGACGACCTGGCCCCGGCGGCGCTCTACCACCATACCTTCTACGACGGACACGGCGGCTACCCGAAAAATTATCCGCCCTGCCCGGCGGGCATCAAGCCCATCGTGGACGCTCTGACCGTGGCCGACTCACTGGACGCGGCCACCGATAATATCGGCCGCTGCTACACGATGGCAAAGCCGGTGGATACGCTGCTGGGCGAATTCCACGCCCAGAGAGGCACCCGCTATGCGCCCGAGGTGGTGGCACTGCTGGACGATGAGGATTTCTGCCGTGGTTTGAAGGAAACGCTGGACGAGACGCGCAAGAGCGTCTATCTCGAGGTCTACCACGTCAAGCGGTAAAAGGGGGCGCTGAGGGTGAAAACACAGAAAACGCCCCTTTTTCAGGGCATTGGCGAGACGGCGCTGGCCGAGATGTTCACCTGCGGCGGTGCGCGCTGCAAGACCTACGCGAAGGGCGAAGTCCTTCTGCGGGCGAGCTGTATCACCCGCGAGGTGGGCATCGTGCAGGCGGGCGGCGTCAACATCGAGAACATCGACCTCTGGGGCAACAGGAGCATCCTGAGCCATGTCCCGGCGGGGCAGGTGTTCGCGGAGACCTATGCCTTCTGCGGCGAGCCGATGATGGTGGACGTGGTGGCGGCGGAAGAGACGGAAGTGCTCTTTTTGAACATGGATGTCCTCGTCCACACACCTCACCCGGACAGCGAGTGGCAGCCGGTCCTCGTGCAGAACCTGCTCAACATCTCGCTGCACAAGAACCTGGCCCTCTCGGAGCGCATCTTCTGCACGGCCCCGAAGACCGTCCGGGGGCGGCTGCTGCTGTATCTCTCCAATCAGGCCGCGAAGGCGGGCAGCAAAAGTTTCCGCATCCCCTTCGACCGTCAGGGCCTGGCCGATCACCTCAACCTCGACCGCAGCGCCCTCTCGAAAGAGCTGGGCAAAATGCGGGATGAGGGAATACTGGAAACAACAAAAAACGAATTTACTCTGCATGAGCTGCCGGAGTGAGGAGAGCTTTTTCTCTTCACATTCCCCCTTTCCGCCGCATACATCGGTGGGAAGGGGGAATGCAATGTGAACGTCTATCTGTTTGCGGCGGTTATCCTGCTGCTGCCGGCGCTCTGTACGGCGCTGGGGGCGGCGGGGGTCTTCTTAGTGCGTCGGGCCGACGAGCCCCGCACCCGGCGGATGCTCTGCGGCATGGCGGCGGGCATCATGCTGGCCGCCAGCGTGTGGAGCCTGCTGCTGCCTGCCATCGAGCGGGCAGAGGCCGGGACGCTGCCGGTCTGGCTGGCCCCGGCGGCGGGGTTGGTGCTGGGTGCTGTGGGCCTGCTGCGGCTGGAAGAGGCTGCCGGGCGGCTGATGCACACCGGGTCAAAAGAGCATGGCCGGATGGGCCGGGTGGTGCTGGCCGTGACTCTCCACAATCTGCCCGAGGGCATGGTGGTGGGACTTGCGGCGGCGCTGGCCCTGCAGGGTGAGCCGGAGGCCGTCAGCGGGGCGCTGGCCCTTGCACTGGGCATCGGCTTGCAGAATATCCCGGAAGGCGCGGCGGTGAGCCTGCCGCTGATGCAGGCCGGGCAGGGGAGACGGAAAGCCTTCTGCGCCGGTGCTGCGTCGGGCCTCGTGGAGCCGCTGGGGGCATTACTGGCGCTGGCCCTCGCGGGCTGGGTGAGCGCGGCTCTGCCATGGCTCATGAGCGCCGCCGCCGGGTGCATGGTCTGCGTGACGGCTCAGGAGATGATACCGGAAGCCGTGGAGCAGGACGAACCGGCGGGCGTCATCAGCGTGGTGCTGGGGTTCGCCCTCATGATGGCGCTGGATATTGCGCTGTAGCAAAAAAGCCGATGCAGCTGCATCGGCTTTTTTGCTGTCAGTTCTCTTTTGCGAGGTAGACTGTCGTGGAGGGAAATGCGAAATCCACGCCGTCGGCCTTCATCACGTCCATGATGTTGAGGTTCAAATCGTTCTGCATCCGCAAAAACACGCCGAGGTCGGCGGTGCGCAGATAGGCAGAGACCATCAGGTTGATGCTCGAGTCGCCGAAGCCGGTCATCCGGACAAAGGCGGTGTCCTCGTAGGTGTCGGGGCTGGCCTTGAGCATGGCGTCGAGGTCGGCCATCAGCTTTTCCAGCTGGGGTCGGGTGGTGTCGTAGGTAATGCCCAGCGTGAAGCGGTAGAGCCGCTTGTTGCGGAGGGTAGCGTTGTTGATGGTGGCACTGCTGACGGTGCTGTTGGTGAGGATGTAGATGGAGTTATCCACGGCCCGGACTTTCGTGGAGCGGAAGTTGATGTCCACCACTTCGCCCTCCACGTCGCCGACGGTGATCCAGTCGCCGATGGAGAAGGGCTTGTCCAGCAGGATGACCACGCCGCTGAAGAAATTCTTGGCCATATCCTGTGCGGCCAGAGAGATTGTAAGGCCGACAAGACCGGCACTGGCCACGACGCTGCCCACGGGCAGGCCGCTCTCCTGTGCGATGGTCGCGCCGCAGAGCACCACGACGGCTACTTTGTAGACTTTATCCAGCAGGGTGAGCAGGGTGCGGTTGGTGCGGACTTCTTCGCTGGACGAGGCCAGCAGCAGAGCCGCGATGCCGGAAGCGTGGTAGAAGCCGGTACCGATGAGGAAGACCAGCATCATCCGGTAGACTTTGAGCAGCAGGGCCGCAAGACCGGGGATGGCCCAGGGCAGGCTGCGCAGGGCCAGATACATGCCGGTGTACCACGCGATGCGGGCCGCCGGGCGGGCAAAGCTTTCCAGCAGGGGGTGCGTAAAGGCAAAGTGCCAGCTGCGTTTCAGCAGGCGGGGGAAGAGGCTTTTTTGCAGCCAGCGGCTGATGACCCAGCCGATGAACAGCAGGGCCAGCGCACAGACGCACCGGGCTGCAAAGGCCAGCCAGCCTTCCAGCAGCAGCCCGGCGATGGAAAAGCCGAGATCGTTGATAGTGAAGAGCATAGAAACAAATACCTTCCTGACGAATAATAAAATCAGTATATCATATTACAGCCGACGGTGCAAATCGGAAACGGCTTGTTAAAAAATGCATAAAAGGGCTTGACAAGACAAACCTGCCGCGTTATACTCTGCGAAGAAAGTTCGTTTCAGGGCGGGGTGCGATTCCCCACTGGCGGTACAGCCCGCGACCACTCCCAAAGAGTGCTGACCCGGTGAGACTCCGGGGCCAACGGTATAGTCCGGATGCAAGAAACGGCAGACAATTTGATTTGTTTGTGCGCGCCCTGTTCTAGTGTAAGCTATGGCAGGGCGCGTTTTCATTTGTCTTCCCGGTTTCAGCGAGCGAGAAAAGGGCTTTCCAGTCTTTATTTGAATGGGGCAGCCGCCCCGGGAGGAAAATTATGAGAAAAGATACGACCCACAACCTGACCGTTGCCGCCATGCTCAGCGCAGTGGCGTTCATCCTGATGTTCATCGAGTTCCCCATTCCGATGCTCATCCCGTCCTTCGTCAAGATGGACTTCTCCGACCTGCCCGCCCTGCTGGGCGCGTTCGCCCTCGGCCCGGTGTACGGCGTGGTCATCAGCTTCATGAAGAACCTGCTCCACATCGTCATCAAGGGTACCAGCACTGCCTGTGTCGGCGAGCTGTGCAACTTTATGCTGGGCGCTGTCTTCTCCGCTGTGGCGGGCTTCATCTACAAGCATCATAAGAGCCGCAAGACCGCCATCCTCGGCGCGGTAGCGGGTGCCGCCGCAATGGCCCTGTTCAGCGTACCCTCCAACTACTTCATCACCTACCCGGCCTATGTGGAGTTCTACCATATGCCGCTGGAAGCCATCCTCGGCATGTATCAGGCCATCCTGCCCTCTGCCGACAGCCTCATGAAGTGCCTCGTCATCTTCAACCTGCCCTTCACGCTGGTCAAGGGTCTGCTGGACGCCGTGCTCTGCATGATCATCTATAAGCCCCTGTCTCCCATCCTGCACGGCCGCAAGTAATTATAAGTAAAAAATAAAAAACCTCTCAGGCAAAGCCGAAGGCTTTGCCTGAGAGGTTTTTTATTGCAAAGCGCCCTTGTCGAGCCACTTGCCCCTTGCAAGCCGAATGAGGAACAGCGCGCCCCGGATGCAGAGCTCGATGCACATGGCGGCCCAGACGCCCACGAGGCCCAGCCGGGGAGCCAGCAGGAAGGCGAGGGTGAGCCGGACGCCCCACATGCTGAACAGGTTCAGCACAAAGCAGCCTGTGCTGTCGCCTGCGCCCTGCATCGCGCCGCTTGCTACGATGCTGGCCCCGAACATCGGCTCGGCGAAGGCCTCGATGCGTAGGACCTGCGCACCCAGCGCGATGACGGCGGCGTCTGCCGTGAAGATGCCCATGAGGGCCGGGGCAAAGAGCCAGAGCCCCATGCCCGACAGGGCCATGATGCCCATGCCCATCATGGTGCAGAGCCAGGCGAACCGCTTCGCCATGTCCCGGCGGTGGGCGCCGACGGCCTGCCCGATGAGGGCGATGGAGGCGTCCTGAATGCCGTAGCCTGCCATGTAGCAGAGGCCCTCGGCGTTGACGCCGAGGCTGTTGGCCGCGATGGCCACCGTGCCGAGGCCCGAGACGATACGGACGAGCAGCACCTGTGCCGACGAGAGGGCCGCACGCTCAGCGGCCAGCGGTGTACCCACCCGCCAGAGGTTGCGCAGGCAGGCGGAGGTGATACGCCAGCTGCCGGGCTTTCGGATGCAAAGCGGGCCGTCCCGCAGCAGCAGGACGCCCAGCGCCAGCAGACCGCCCACGACGGTGGAGAGAGCCGTGCCCAGCGCTGCGCCCGGCACAGAGAGGCCGGCACCCCAGACCGTGACGCTCTGGCCGAACAGCACCAGCTGCCGGGTGGGGTTGATGAGGAAGAAGTTGAACACCACGTCCAGCGCGCAGACCAGCACGCTGATGAGGCCGGGGGTCAGGGCGTCGCCGGTGGCCCGGAGCATGGCGCTATACATCCCCATCGCCATGGTGAAGGGGAGGGCCGCCGACCAGATGGCGAAGTAGGCGCTGGCATCGGCTTGGAGCGAGATGTCCGCCCCCAGCCACCCGGGCAGGAAGCGGCTGATGCCGACACCGAAAGCCGCAGCGCCCAGACCCAGGATGAGGTTGAAGAGCATGGACTGCCGCAGCACACCCCGGGCGTCCTGCTGGCGGTCGGCCCCGAGGTACTGGGCGATCTGGATCGAAAATGCGGTGTACAGTCCCACAAGGATGCCGTGGAGCAGCCAGGTGCTCGAGCTGACGATGCCGATGGCGGCGGTGGCCTCTGCGCCGATGTGGCCCACCATGGCGGCGTCGATGTACTCCATCGCCGTGACCACCAGCTGCTCCAGAATGGAAGGGATGCTCAGCGCCAGCGCGATGCGGGCCGTGTCGGACAGCGGGATGTCCTCGCCCTGCCGCATCCGGGCCGAGAGCTGCTCCAAAGAAAGTGTCATGTCGTCTCCTGTTTTCTGTGTTGATAAGCTGCCTTACTATTATAGGCACGGGGAGGAAGATTGTCAAACCGGGCGATTGATTTTTTGGCTCTGGCGTGATACACTCTCGGAGTAAGAAGAATATCATTGAAAGAGGTTCAAAATATGCTGCAGCTTATTTCAGCTACCGGCCAGCAGACCGTGGACGCGCTGGCGTTCCTGCTGGCGTTTGCCCTGACCGCCCTGATGGACTCGGTCTTCCACGACAAGCTCCCCCACGACCATGGCCGTGCCTTCGCCGTCAACGGCGAGCTCTCCAAGGGCAAGGCCCGGGGTTCCGGACTCATCTTCGTGCTCTGCATCGCGCTGGTGACGCTGGCGGTGGTGCCTTTTAAGGTAGAGTACCTTATTTATACCGTTCTGCTCATCGCCTCCATGCTGTCGGGCTACTTCGACGACGCCTCCGAGACGGCCTGGAACGAGTACAAGAAGGGCCTCATCGACTTCGTCATTGCCGTGGTGGCAGGTGTTACCTACCTGAACTTCAACGGCACGAGCGTCAACTTCCTGAGCACTACTTTCACCATTGCCTATCCGCTCTACCTGCTGCTCATCGTCATCCTCATCTGGGCCAGCATCAACGTGGTCAACTGCACCGACGGCGTGGACGGCCTGTCTGCCAGCCTCGCGGTGGTGAGCATCGGCACCTTTCTGCTGGCTTACGGCGAGGAGCTGGGGGACTACTCCACCGCTGCCATCGTCTTTATCGGCGCACTGCTGGCCTACCTGTGGTCCAACGCAAAGCCTTCCAGCCTCCTGATGGGCGACGCCGGCAGCCGCGCCATGGGCTTCTTCCTCGCCATCCTGGCCCTCAAGAGCGGCCACCCGTTCGCCTTCCTGCTGGCGGCGCTGGTGTTCATCGTGGACGGCAGCCTCGGCATCCTGAAGATCAGCTTCAAGCGCTTCCTCCACATCAGCATCCTCAAGAACACCCTCACTCCGCTGCACGACCATGTGCGCAAGCGCATGGGCTGGAGCGACGAACAGGTGGTGGCCCGCTGGCTCATCCTGCAGGCCGTCGCATCGGCGCTGCTCCTGCTGATGACCCGCTGATTTACGGATTTTAAGTACGATGTTTGTGCAGCTTTCCAAAATGCAGATTGACCCGCTCTGATTTTTGTTGCACTTTATGGATTGAAAGTCGAACGGAAAAAGACTATACTTTAACCAACGAAAGCAAAGGCGCTTAAGTGAATGGATTCACTTTGCGCCTTTTTTGTTTTTTCGTTTTTGTGTGCGGTTCGGGAAAGCCGCACAAGATGCGCTGTCCGCGGCGCTGGAGCACGGACGACAGAACAGGATAGGGAAAGGCGGGGATCACAGTGATCAAACTCGAACACGTTGACAAGTACTTCGGAGACCTGCACGTCCTCAAAGACGTGAACCTCGAGGTCGCCGAGGGCGAAAAGCTGGTCATTATCGGACCGTCCGGCAGCGGCAAATCTACCACCGTCCGCTGCATGAACTTTCTGGAAGAGCCGACCAGCGGCCACGTCTACATCGACGGTCAGGAGCTGACCAACAAGAACAAGACCAGGATCGTCCGCGACAACATGAGCATGGTCTTCCAGCAGTTCAACCTCTACCCCCACATGACGGTGCTCAAAAACCTGACGCTGGCACCCATGAAGCTCCATCACAAGACCAAGGCAGAGGCCGAAGAGCTGGCATATCATTATCTTGAGGTCGTCGGCCTCCGGGACAAAGCGGATGTCTACCCTCCGCAGCTGTCCGGCGGCCAGCAGCAGCGCATCGCCATTGCACGCGCCCTCTGCGCACAGACCAAGATCATCCTGTTCGATGAGCCGACTTCGGCCCTCGACCCTGAGACCATTCAGGAAGTGCTGGATGTCATGGTAAAGCTGGCACACGAGAAGAACATCACGATGGTGGTCGTCACCCACGAGATGGGCTTTGCACGAAACGTGGCCGACCGTATCGTCTTTATGGCGGACGGCCAGATCATTGAGGAAGGCACGCCGGAGCACTTCTTCACCAACCCCAAGAACGAGCGCGTCCGGCAGTTCCTGAGCAAGATCGTCCGCTGAGAGGACGAACAACAAAGGTTGACACGGCAGGGACTCACAAGTTGTGGTGAGACGCCGTTGTTGATAACAGGCCGTTTTCGGAGCGGACAGGGAAAGCCGCTCGGGCCGAAAAAAACAAAGAGGAGTGGTTTATTATGAAAAAGATCTCGCGTCGTGATTTCCTGAAAGTCACTGGTTTGGTGGGCGCTGCTGCTGCTCTGACCGCCTGCGGCGGCTCTGCAAGCTCCACCGCAGCCTCTACGGCATCTTCTGCCGCCGGCAGCGCAGCCGCTTCCACCGCAGCGCTGGGCGCTGACACTCAGGCCATCGTGGACCGCGGTGTCCTGAAAGTGGGTGTCAAGAACGCAGTTAAAGGCTTCAGCTTCCAGGATACCCTTACCGGCGAGTACAAGGGCCTCGAGGACAGCCTCGCAGAGATGATCGCAGAGCACCTCGGCGTGGACGTTGAGTTCACCACAGTTACCGCCGCTACCCGCGGCGAGCTGCTGGACTCCGGCGACATCGACGCCGTTCTGGCTACCTTCACCATCACCGAAGAGCGCAAGAAGACCTGGGACTTCTCCACCCCCTACTATACCGACTATGTTTCCGTTCTGGTGGAGGACTCCACCGGCATCAAGGGTCTGGCTGACCTGAAGGACAAGGTCGTGGGCGTCTCCTCCGGTTCCACCTCCGCTCGTGCTCTGGTCAAGGCCATGATCGACGAGGGCGTGCTGGACGGCGCAAACTTCGACGCCGACACCTTCAACGCCGACACCTGGAAGGATGGCATCTCCTTCCGTCAGTACGACGACTATCCCGCCATCAGCACCGCACTGAGCGCAGGCGAAGTGCAGGGCTTCTGCGTCGATAAGTCCATCCTCGCCATCTACAAGACCGAGGGCCGCAGCTACATTGACGCTGAGTTCAGCCCGCAGGAGTATGGCGTCGCCACCAAGAAGGGCAGCGACTTCTCCACCCTGTGCGACGACCTCGTCAAGGGCTGGCTGGCAGATGGCACCATCGAGCAGCTCATCAAAGACAACGGTCTGGATTAAGCCCAGACTTTTCAGAACCAAGAGAGCGTAGGGAAAGGGGAGTTTGCCATGTCTGGCTTGTTTTCGTTAGAGTCCTGGTCCACCGTCTGGACGCATCGTGAGAGTTTTCTGCTGGGTCTGGGCAACACGCTGCAGACCGCCGTCTGCGCACTGGCGCTGGCCTTCATCATCGGCGCTGCGCTGGGCCTGATGTCCACCAGCGGCAGTAAGCTGCTGCGCATCATCGCCCGCATTTACGTCGAGTTCGTCCAGAACACCCCGCTGCTGCTGCAGCTGTGCTTCCTGTATTATGCGCTGGCATTTGCAGGCGTGAGCCTCGGCGTCATCCGCACTGGCATCATTGCACTGGGCGTTTACACCGGCGCTTACATGGGCGAGGTCGTCCGCGCCGCCATCGAGTCTGTGCCGAAGGGCCAGTTCGAGGCCGCACAGGCGCAGGGCTTCAACTATCTGCAGCGGATGGGCTACATCATCCTGCCCCAGAGCATCCCCGTGATGCTCCCTCCGATGGTCAATCAGGTGGTCAACCTCTTCAAGAACACCTCCTGCCTCTACATCGTGGGCGGCGCTGACCTCATCAGCGTGACCTACAGCTTCGTCACCGGTGCTTCCACCGGCGGCGCATACGCCCCCGCTTATATCGTCTGCGGCCTCATCTTCTTCGTGGTCTGCTTCCCGCTGTCCACGCTGGCAGCCCGCTGGGAGGCTTCCCTCAAGGAGCGCAAGGGTCGTGTAAACCCGGGTCTCAAGACCGCTGCCAAGAAAGTAGAGCTGAAGGAGGCTGCCTGATATGAAGACGCTTGCTGCAAGCCTTTCCATCCTGACAAGAGAAGGCGTCATGCTCTACCTGCTGCGCGGCGTGGCCTTCACCTGCATCATCTCGGTGCTGGGCGTCATCATGGGCCTCATCGTGGGCTCTCTGCTGGCGCTGGCCCGCACCTACTGCAAAAAGGGTCCGACCCGCATCCTCGGCTGGTTCGCTACCGCCTACATCGAGCTGTTCCGCAACACGCCCTACCTGCTCTGGATCTTCATCTGTGTGGTGTTCTGCCCCTGCCCGGGCTTCTTCGCCCGCAAGATGTTCGGCCTGACCAGCGTGGAGATGAAGCTTCTGTTCAAGGCCGCTCTGGCCCTCATCCTCTTCAACTCCTCCGTCATCGCCGAGATCGTCCGCGGCGGCCTGAACGGCGTGTCCAAGGGCCAGTTCGAGGCCGGCTATGCACAGGGCTTCAACACCGCTGAGGTGCTGCTCTACATCGTCCTGCCGCAGGCTTACCGCAACATCGTGCCGACCCTGCTCAGCCAGGTCATCACCACCATCAAGGACTCCTCCTATCTGGCAAACGTGGCCACCATCGAGCTGATGGCCCGCATCCGCCAGCTGCTGAGCGCCGCCGGTACTTACAACGGTCTCGGCACGGTGAACGTCTCCGACGTCATGGTGCTGTTCGGCACGGCCTGCGTCATCTACTTCATCATCAACTTCACCCTGAGCTGTGTGGTGCGCACAATGCAGAACCGCCGCAAGAAGGCTCTGGTCTTTGCCCCGGCAAAGGCCGCATAAACTAAGACCTATTCCAATTTCCCAATTCCCAATTATTCTCCTGTCATTGTTCTGTCAATGCCAAAAGCGCCCGGCGGGTATCCGCCGGGCGCTTTTGGTGTTCAGGGGAATAAACCTCTCAGTCTCGCTTTGCTCGACAAGGCCGGGTTGCGGCTCTCAGCATCCGCAGCGCTTCGCTTGCGTCTTGCTGGCCGCTGCCCCAACAACGACTCCCTGTTTCCGCCACTGGCGGCGGTCGTCGCTGTTGCCCCTAGTAGGGGAGCCTCTGGCGAAACCGTTTACTTCGAGGGGACTGCCAAAGCCTCCCCTATTAGGGGAGGTGGCACGCCGCAGGCGTGACGGAGAGGTTATTATGATGCAGCTTTCTCTGCCGCCTCCACCACATGGCTCACGAGCACGGAAGTCGTCACGGTGCCGACGCCGCCGGGGACGGGGGTGATGGCTTCCACCACCGGCGCTGCCTCGCCAAAGCGGACGTCACCGCAGAGTTTGCCTTCCTCGTTGACATGGATGCCCACATCCACGACGACCTGACCGGTCCGCAGATGCTCTGCGCCGATAAAGCCCATCTTGCCCATGGCCACCACCACAACATCGGCCTCGCGGCAGACATCGGGCAGGTTTTGGGTGCGGGAGTTGCAGAGGGTGACGGTGGCGTTTTCCCGGTCCAGCATCATGGCTGCGGGCTTGCCCACCACGAGGCTGCGGCCCACGACGACGGCCCGCTTGCCGGAGAGGGGAATGTTGTAGAATTTCAGGATCTCAAGACAGGCCTGCGCCGTGCAGGGCGGGTAGCCGACGGCAGTGTTGGTGAAGACGCCGGCCAGCGAGCCGTCGGTGATGCCGTCAATGTCCTTTTCGGGCGAGAGTGCGGCGCGGATGGTCCTGTCATCAAACTGTTTGGGCAGGGGGCGGAAGAGCAGACAGCCGTGGATGGCGGCGTCTGCGTTGATGCCGGCAATGACGCGCAGCAACTCTTCCTGCGAAGCGTCGGCGGACAGAAGGAACTGCTTCACCTCGACGCCCACTTTTGCACAGCGGGCCATGACACCTTTCTCGTAGGAGAGGTCATCGGGGCGTTCGCCCACCCGGACGACGGCCAGCGTGGGGACAACGCCCTTTTCCCGCAGTGCGGCGCAGCGGGCGGCATTTGCTTCGTTCATGGCGGCCACGACGGGCGCACCCTTCAAAATGGTAGACATATACGTTCCCTTTCTATGCATCAGGCCCGCAGGCGGCTTGCTACGGACTGGTAGACTTCGTCGGCCAGCGGCACATATTCTGCCAGCATCCGGGCCGCTTTTTCGTCCAGCGCGGCGGCATGAGCGCGGTCGGTCATGAGCTTTGTGTTGATGGCGACATTCAGAGCCGACGCCTGAAGTGCGGCCTTGCAGAACAGTGCCGCACAGCCTGCGTCTGAGACAGCCAGCACGCTGCCCTTTTCGGCGAAATCGGCCGCAAGACGGATGCCCTCACAGCAGGCGTCCATGATGTCCAGCGGCACGGCGCAGGCCCCGTCCAACGCCTCGGCCAGCACAGCGGCCTTGCGGGCCTGCTGTTCGGGCGTCTCTCTGGGCAGGCCGTAGGCCGCCGCCAGAGGCGTGAATGCGTCGGCGTCAGCCTGCACGAGGGCTTCCAGCCGTTTGCGCAGTGTTTCAGCACGGGCATTCAGCGCCAGGATCTCTTCTTCCACGGCAGAGTATTTCTTTTTGCCGGTGGTGAGATTCCCCACCATATTGCCCAGCGCGACGCCTGCCGCGCCCACGAGGGCCGCTGCGCCGCCGCCGCCCGGGGCGGGGGCTTTGCTGGCAAGCCGGCTCAGAAAGTCCTCACAGCTCAGTTGTGTCAGATCCAAAGTAAAGTCCTCCCTCTGTCACGAATCCGTCCAGTTTTTCGTCATAGGCGTCCACTGCCGCTTTATCCACCCGCTGGGCCTCAAAGGCCACACCTATTTTCACAGCCCGGGTGCAGCGGGGGAGGTAGCGGTCATAATAGCCTTTCCCCATCCCCACCCGGTGGCAGACTGCATCAAAAGCCGTGCAGGGGACCAGTACGAGGTCGAGCTTGTCCGGTGGCAAAACTGCAGACCGGCCCAAAATGGGCGTGCGGATGCCGTAAGTACCCACTTCCCAGCCGTCCGGCCCCGGCACAGCGGCTGTCAGCGAAAAGCCCTCGCCGCAGACGGGGTAGGCCAGCGTTTTACCCTGCCGGGCCGCTTCCACAGCCAGCGTCGAGAGATCGGCTTCACCGCCGAAGGCCGCATAAAGCAGGATGTTTTCTGCCTTTTTGAAGCAATCCAATGCCGCGATGCAGGCACAGAGAGCGGCGTTGGAACTGGTGCGCTCGGTGTCCGACAACGCCCGGCGGGCCGCAATGCCCGCTTTGCGCTGTGCGGCTTTTTGCTCCGTGATGGTCATGGCAATGCGCTCCTTTCTGCACCCGGTGGGCAAATCTGCACAAAAACCGGAACGGATTTTTGTTATAATAATAAGCGCTGGGCGCAGAAAAAGCAAGGCTTTGGCAGGATGGGTGAAATATCTTCATCCAAACGAAAAGAAACGAATCAAACTGTATCGGTTTGTGCGAAATGCTGTTGAAGAAATCCACGATGTCTGGTATCATGGAAACAGGCGGGACCGGAATGAGCGGATGCCCGTGCAAACTGATTTTTGCATCAGAGAGAGGGGTAAATAGTATGTACAACGATATGATGGATACCATCGGCCTCGTGGAAAAGGCCGACCCGGAGCTGGCTGCGGCCATGGACCGTGAGCTGGCCCGCCAGCGGGAAAATATCGAGCTCATCGCCAGCGAGAATATCGTCTCGCCCGCCGTCATGGCCGCTATGGGCAGCATCCTCACCAACAAGTACGCCGAGGGCCTGCCCGGCAAGCGCTACTACGGCGGCTGTGCCTATGTGGATGAGGTGGAGAACATCGCCATCCAGCGCGCCTGCAAGCTGTTCGGCGCAAAGTACGCCAACGTCCAGCCCCACTCCGGCGCACAGGCCAATCTGGCCGTCTACTTCGCCCTGCTCGATCTGGGCGATACCGTTATGGGCATGGACCTGTCTCAGGGCGGTCATCTGACCCACGGCTCTCCGGTGAATATGTCCGGCAAGAACTATCACTTCGTATCCTACGGCGTCGGCGAAGATGGCCGCATCGACTATGCTGAGCTGGAAAAGCAGGTCAGGAAGGTCCGTCCTAAGATGATCGTGGCAGGCGCTTCGGCCTACCCCCGTGCCATCGACTTCGAGAAGCTGGCTGAGATCGCCCACGGCTACGGGGCTTTCCTGATGGTGGATATGGCCCACATCGCGGGCCTCGTGGCCGGCGGGATGCACCAGAGCCCGGTGCCTTACGCCGACGTCGTGACCACCACCACCCACAAGACCCTGCGCGGCCCCCGCGGCGGCCTCATCCTGACCAACAATGCCGTGCTGGCCAAGCGCATCAACTCCGCCGTCTTCCCCGGCACTCAGGGCGGCCCGCTGGAGCACGTCATCGCGGCCAAGGCCGTCTGCTTTGGCGAGGCACTCAAGCCCGAGTTCAAGGACTACGCCCGCAAGATCGTGGAAAACGCACAGGCCATGGCCGCTGAACTGCAGGCTCGAGGTGTCAAGCTGGTGTCCGGCGGCACCGACAACCACCTGATGCTCCTCGACCTGCGGGACGAGGAATGCACTGGCAAGGAGCTGGAAGCCCGCCTCGACAGCGTCCACATCACCGCCAACAAGAACACCGTCCCCGGCGAGACCCGCAGTCCCTTTGTGACTTCCGGTGTCCGTCTGGGTACTCCGGCTGTCACCACCCGGGGTATGGGCGAGGCCGAGATGAAGGTCATTGCGGACTGCATCGCCGACTGCATCTGGCACTACGACGAGAAGAAGGACGACATTTCCGCCCGTGTGCTGGCCCTGACCAAGGCTTTCCCCCTGTACGAATAATGGATCTTTGACGTGTCTAAGCCTCTCCCTCTGGAAGAGGTGTCACCGAAGGTGACGGAGAGGGCAAGCTCGGTTCCAAAGAATATCTGCACAGCGATAAGCATTAGCTTTTGTAAGAGTGATGCTATCGCTGTGTTTTTTTATTTCTCTGCAGCGTCCCTGCCCTCTCAGGCGCTGCGCGCCAGCTCTCCCAAGGGGAGCGCCTATTTCCTCAGCCGCAGGGTCTGACATGCTTTGCCTTTCGTATCTGGTAGGATGGAATAGAGGACAGGCCCCGAGGGCGCTGACTCTGAACGAGGAACAAAAAACTTTTCACCAGCGGAAAGGAAAGGATACTATGAGTAATTATCGGATGCAGATGCCCGCCCGGTATACATCCATCGGGGACGACGAAATGGTGCTGCTCTGCGGCGGCGAGACCACGGCATGGCAGACGTTCCAGGACATTGGCCGTGTGCTGAACTATGTGGCGCGCATCTTCTCGGCGGGCAGCTCCATCGTCAACAATGTGGTCACCATCGTCAATTATTTCAATAAGCTCGAAGACCTGCTCCCGGTCATCGGGGAAGTGTGAGGCGCGGACGCGATAAAAGAAAAGGGGCTGTTGCAGTGCAACAGCCTCTTTGTGTGTTATAGCTTAGTAGTGCAGCTTGTCAGCGGTCAGTGCCTCGAGCACGGGCAGCATGGCAGCAGCCTCAGCCTTTGCGGCGGGCAGGTCCATGTCGCGGTAGTTACCGCACTCCACCTCGCTTGCGCCGGGGACATCGCCCTCAAACGCAGCCATGAAGCGGAAGGACTCCACCACAAGGCTCAGCGCCTCGGCGGGGGTCAGGCCCCGGGTCAGCAGGTAAAAGCCGGTGCGGCAGCCCATGGGGCCGACGTAGATGACACCGTCCTTATACTGGCTGTTGCGGGCGTAGGTGGCGAAGAGGTGCTCCAGCGTGTGGGCTGCGCCGGTGGAGAGATAATCGCCGTGGTTCGGCTTCTTCATCCGGATGTCCCAGGTCAGAACATCGCCGTCCTGACGGCTCAGGTACATGCCGCGGTCGAGCTTGGTGTGGTCTACGCAGAAACTTGCAATGCGCTCCATACTGTGCCTCCCGAGATCAGGCCTGCAGGCGCTGGACGCTGCCATGTGCGCAGTCCACAGCAACCATCAGACCGTCGCGGATGTGGGCGGTAGCGCCGACGGCGCCCACGATGGTGGGCTTGAGCAGGGCCTTGCCGGCGATGGCAGCGTGGCTGTTCAGGCCGGCTTCCTCGACCACCAGAGCGGCGGCGTCACGGACGTAGCTCAGCATCTCGTTGGAGGTGGAGGGGACGACCAGGACCATGCCAGGCTTGAACTTTGCGCGGATCTCCTCGATGGTGCGGCAGACGCAGGCCTTGCCGGTGGCGTTGGCCAGAGCAGCGCCCTCGGGGCCGACGCCGACGCCGGTAGCCAGGCAGTTGCCGATCATGTGGATCTTGATCATATTGGTGGTGCCGGAGACGCCCACGGGGACGCCGGCGGTCACGACAGCCAGCTCACCGTCGTGCAGGTAGCCGTGCTCTTTGGCCAGAGTGGTGGACTTCTCGATGAGCTCATCAGTGCTGGTGGCAAGGTCCATCATGAGCGGGGTGATGCCCCAGGAGATGGACAGCTGGCGCTGGACCTGTTCGTCCATGACGCAGGCGATGATGGGCTGAGAGGGGCGGTACTTGCTCAGCAGGCGGGCAGTGTTGCCGGACTCGGACACGGTGACGATGGCAGAAGCGTTGACGTCCTTTGCGGTCAGGCAGGCAGCATGTGCGGTAGCGTCGCTGACGCTGATCTGGCCGGTGGTATCGGTCAGGCGGTTGTCGCGGTAGTGGACCTCGTTCTCGGTGCGCTCTGCGATGGCGGACATGGTCTTGAGGGCCTCAACAGGGTATGCGCCCGCAGCGGTCTCGCCGGAGAGCATGATAGCGGAAGTGCCGTCATAGATGGCGTTTGCCACGTCGGAGATCTCGGCGCGGGTGGGGCGGGGGTTGACCATCATGCTGTCCAGCATCTGGGTAGCAGTGACGATGGGCTTGCCGAAGGAGAAGGAGCGGTCGATGACGCTCTTCTGGATGCCGGGCAGCTCAGTGAAGTCGATCTCGACGCCCAGGTCGCCGCGGGCGACCATGACGGCGTCGGCAGCGGACAGGATGCTGTCGATGTTATTGACGCCCTCGCGGTTCTCGATCTTGGCGATGATGCGGATGTTGGAGTCGTACTCGTTCAGCAGGTTGCGGATGTCGTAGACGTCCTGTGCGGTGCGCACGAAGGAAGCAGCGATGAAGTCGAAGCCCTGCTGGACACCGAAGATGATGTCATCCCGGTCGCGCTGGCTCAGGTAGGGCATGGACAGGTGGACGCCGGGGACATTGACGCCCTTCTTGGTCTTGATCTTGCCGCTGTTGAGCACTTCGCAGACGATGTCGGTGTCCGTGACGCTCTTGATGGCCAGCTTGATGAGGCCGTCGTCCAGCATGATGGTGCCGCCCTCGTGGACGTCCTGGGGCAGGTCTTTGTAGGTGATGGAGCAGATCTCCTTGGTGCCCTCCACCTCGCGGGTGGTCAGGGTGAAGGTCTGACCGGCTTCCAGCATCTCAACGCCGTTCTTGAACTCCTTCAGGCGGATCTCGGGGCCTTTGGTGTCCAGCAGGGCAGCAACGGGCTTGTTCAGCTCAGCGCGGACAGCCTTCAGCATATCCAGACGGCCCTTGTGCTCCTCATAGGAGCCGTGGGAAAAGTTGAAGCGGGCCACGTTCATGCCGTTGGCGACCAGCTCGCGCAGGACGCCGTCCTTATCGGTAGAAGGGCCAAGGGTGCAGATGATCTTCGTTTTTCTCATAAATATACCTCTAACAGTCTCTTTTTTTCCTCTATGATGGGCGCGCAGGTGCCAGATATGCCCTGCGGCCGCTGGCCGGACATCGGCCCGGTCAGGTGTGTTTGAAAACCATACCATTCTATATTATAACCGCTTGTGTACAAGAGAGCAAGAAAAAATTCGGCAAAGAAAACCTTAAATTTTCGTGATAGATGCCGGAGCGATAAAACGCTTGCGAAAAATGCGTCCATCGCCTATAATAGGGCTAAGCAAAAGTCTCACTTCTGCCCCGAAGGGACACAGGTGAGCGCAAAATGATAGAAACGGAGTGAAAGCGTAATGGAAAAGCGCGTTTTTCTGATCGTTCTGGACAGCTTCGGCATCGGCGCAGAGCCGGATGCCGCCGCCTTTGGCGATGAGGGGACCAACACCCTCGGCGCCATCGCCAACCACCCCAACTTCAACTGCCCCAACCTAAAAAAACTCGGACTGTTCAACATCGACGGCGTGACCGTTGGCGAGAAGGAAGCCGCCCCCATCGGCTCCTTCGCCCGCCTGCAGGAGCAGAGCATGGGCAAGGATACCACCATCGGCCACTGGGAAATTGCCGGTGTCGTCAGCCCGAGGCCCCTGCCCACCTTCCCGGACGGCTTCCCGGACAGCCTCATCCATGAGTTCGAGGAAAAGACCGGTCACAAAGTCCTCTGCAACAAGCCCTACTCCGGCACACAGGTGCTGAAGGACTACGGCGAGCAGGCCATGAAGGAGGATGCCCTCATCGTCTACACCAGCGCCGACAGCGTGTTTCAGGTCGCCGCCAACGAGGAGCTTGTGCCGGTGCACGAGCTGTACCGTTACTGCGAGATCGCCCGCGAGATGCTGAAGGGAGAGTACGGCGTGGGCCGCGTCATCGCCCGCCCCTTCCTCGGCCATACCGCAGACACCTTCTACCGCACCACCAACCGCCACGACCTGAGCCTCAAGCCGCCCCGCAAGACCATGCTTGATCTGCTCAAGGACGCAGGCAGGGACGTCATCGCCGTGGGCAAAATTTTCGACATCTTCGACGGCGAGGGCGTGACGGAAAAGATCAAGACCACCGGCAACACCAATGGCATCGCCTTCACCAAGGCTTTGCAGACCCGCGACTTCGAGGGTCTGGCCTTCGTGAACCTCGTCGATTTCGATATGCTCTACGGCCACCGCCGCGACGTGGCAGGCTACGCCGCCGCCGCCACCGAGTTCGACAAGTTCGTTGCCGACTTCATCCCCGGGATGCGGGAGGGCGACATCCTGATGGTCACGGCCGACCACGGCTGTGATCCCTCCTACACCAAGACCACCGACCATACCCGCGAGTATGTGCCGTATCTCATCTGCGGCAAGGGCGTCAAACCGGGCGTTGACCTCGGCACCAGGCTCTGCTTCGGAACCATCGCACAGACCATCTGCGACTATCTGGGTGTGGATGCTTCCACGCTGGACGGCAAGAGCGTGCTGAGCGACATTCTGAAATAAGCATAAACGCAAAGATCCCGCAAAGCAGCTGCTTTGCGGGATCTTTCTGTCTATAAATTATGCTGCATCATTTTCAGCGCTGGAAGCGTCGCCGCTGCCGGAGCCGAACAGGGCGTCCAGCACGGTGGAAGCGGCCTGATGCAGGGAGGAAGCCGCCTGCTCCACCTGCTCCTGGGTCGGCATACTGAAGGACGGCGACTCGGTGGAGCCTGCCGGGGCTTCTTCGTTGCTGTCGGCGGGGACCTCGGTGGAAGCGCTGGGCTCACCGGAGGCGTCACCCTCGGCGGGCTGGCTGTCAGCGGGGGCCTCTTCCGCCGGGACTTCGCTCTCGGCGGGCTCTTCTGCGATAACGCTGTCGGGAGATTCCTCCGGGATGGATGCACCGGCGTTGGGGTCGGCGGTCGGCGTGAAGACATCGGTCTTCTCGGGGGTCTGGCTGGTGCTGGTGAGCTTGTCCTCGCCACCCAGGACCGCGGCGACAAGGGCCTTGGCCTCGTTGACCGAGTTCTCATCCGGCTTCATGACGTAGAGGCTCTGGCCCTTGGCGGAGTAGCACTTGGTGCTCTTCGCGCCCGAGCCGGTGACGGTGTAGCTCTGGATGTCCCAGTTGGCAAGGTCGCCCAGCTGCATCCGGACCAGCGCAGAGATCTGTTCCTGCGAAAGGCTGGTGACGAAGCAGTCGGCGGCGGCGTCCATCAGCTTGGAGAAGCCCATGAGCAGGGCGGGGGACTTGAACTTGTTGGCCACCGCGTCGATGACTTTCATCTGGTTGATGCCGCGCTGGATGTCGCCGGTCTTGAAGGCGTGGCGCTCACGGGCAAAAGCCAGAGCGGACTTGCCGTCCAGATGGTTCCAGCCCTCGGCGAAGGTGGTGGGGTCGTAGTAGCCGGGGCTGCCCACCGAGGTGAAGGCCTGGTCGGAGTAGACGTCCACGCCGCCGATGGCGTCGATGATGTTGATGAAGCCCGCAAAGTTGATGCGGAGGTAGTGCTCCACATTCACGCCGTAGAGGTTACCCAGCGTGGCCATGCTGGTCTCGACGCCGTAGAGGCCGGCGTGGGTCAGCTTGTCCTTGCTGTCGGTGCCTGCGAGGTCAACATAGTAGTCGCGCGGGGTGTTGATGAGGGCCGCCTGCTTGGTGGTGGGGTTGACCACAGCGAGGATGTTCACGTCGCTGCGGGCCTTTTCGGTCAGCTCGCCGCGGTTGTCTACACCGCTGAGGTAGACGACGAACGGCTCTTTCGTGATCTTATTCGCCTCTGCGCCGGTGAGCAGGCCGGAAGTCATGCTGTCCAGTGCGGTCAGACCCTGCTGCGCCCAGACACAGCCCATGGCCAGCGCGGCGCAGAGCAGGACGGACAGCACCCGGGCCACGATGGCACCGCTGCGGGAGGCGAGGCACTTGCGCACCAGCAACCAGAGCAGCACCAGAAGCGCGGTGATGATAACGAGGTAGAGCACTGGCAGCATCTGGGTGCGCCAGAGCTGCACCATCGCGGCAAGGCTCAGGATGGCCTGCAGTACCAGCAAGACCATTCCTCCTTTCGGAAGTTTGTCGTCAGCGGGGGCGGGCTCGCTGGGTTGCAGCGGCTCCCACTGTTTGCGGGGCGGCACCGGAGATTTCGGCGGCTCAGACGGAGGCGTCGGTGCTTTGGGGCGGGGAGGCTCCGGCGAGAAGAAATCGGCGCTGTCTACCTCCACTTCGTCGGGTTCGCTGCGCTTGATGCCCCGGTGGATGTGCCGGGGGCCTTCGTCGTTATTCTGGGGATGGGTATGCTCGTTTTCGTCAAACATAGGCGTTCACTCCTTTGGATGTGTATGCCATCATGTGGTGGGGATGATGCTCAGCACAGCCCGGGCGGGCAGGCAGGTGGCCGTCTGGTCTTCCTCGCTGAGCCAGCCGAAGGACTCGCAGATGTGGTCAGGGCAGGGCGAATCTACAAAGCGGGCCGCGCCGTCCTGGATCTTGATGTGGACGGTGAGATAGCCGGTGTCCACATCGTAATCGGCGTCTTTTTCGAGGGGAAAGGTCAGCCTGGTGTTACTGTCGCCGTAGATGAGCTCTGCGCAGAGAGGCGCACCGGTCTGGTTTGCTTTCCGCACCAGCAGCAGCACGGCGGCTGCTGCCAGAATGACGGCAGCAAAGACCAGATTCATCAGCAGTTTTTTGTGTTGTTTCATAAAAAATTATCCTTTGAGCGGGATCTGTTCCAGCTCGGCCAGCCAGAGCGCGGCGGCTGCGTCGCTGGGCATCCGCCAGTCGCCCCGGGGCGAGAGGGTGACGCTGCCCACCTTGGGGCCGTCGGGCAGGCAGCTGCGCTTGAACTGCTGGGCGAAGAACCGCCAGTAGAAGTTGCGCAGCCACTTGTAGAGCACTTCGTCCGGGTACTCGGCCCGGCCTGCGAAGGCCGCTTTCGCCAGCCGGAATATCTTCGACGGACCGAAGCCGAAGCGGAGAACATAATAAAGGTAGAAGTCATGCAGCTCATAGGGACCCACGAGGTCTTCCGTCTTCTGAGAGATCTCGCCGTCCTTGGCAGGCAGCAGCTCCGGGGAGACGGGGGTGTCGAGGATGTCCAGCAGCACCCGGCGCAGTTCGGCGGAGGCGGCAATGTCGGCCTCATACTGGACGAGGTGGCGAACCAGCGTCTTGGGGACACCGGCGTTGACGCCGTACATGCTCATGTGGTCGCCGTTGTAGGTGGCCCAGCCCAGCGCCAGCTCGGAGAGGTCGCCGGTGCCGACGACGAGGCCGCCGGTGTGGTTGGCAGTGTCCATCAGCTCGAGGGTGCGCACACGAGCCTGTCCGTTCTCGAAGGTGACGTCCAGCACGCTCTCGTCCTGGCCGATGTCCTTGAAGTGGCTGTGGACGGTGTTGGCGATGTCGATCTCGGTAAAGCTGACGGCCAGCTCGTCACATAAGATCTCTGCATTGCTGCGGGTGCGGTGGGTGGTGCCGAAGCAGGGCATGGTCACGGCCAGCACATCGCTGGTGGGGCGGCCCAGCTGTTTCATGGCGCGGACGGCCACCAGCAGGGCGAGGCAGCTGTCCAGACCGCCTGAGATGCCGATGACCGCCGTCTTGGCGTGGGCATGCTCGAGGCGCTTGGCGAGGCCGTCGGCCTGCATTTTCAAAATCAGCTCACAGCGCTCGGCCCGGCGGCGCTCGTCGTGGGGGATGAAGGGCGTGGGGTCTACCCAGCGGGAGAGCTTCGTCTCGGTGAGGGCAAGGTCGAAATCGACGGTCAGATACCCCTCAGCGCTGGGCTCGAAGCTGGTGTTGCGCGCCCGTTCCGACTCCATCCGCTGGCAGTCCAGCTCCGTCTCAGCCCAGCCGCCCTCGAAGGGAGATGTCTCGGCGAGGAGGGCGCCGTTCTCGGCGATGAGGTCGTGGCCGGCGAAGACCATGTCCTGGGTGCTCTCGCCGTGGCCGGCAGAAGCGTACAGGTAGCCGCAGAGCAGGCGGGCGGACTGGTTCGATACCAGCGCCCGGCGGTACTCGGCCTTGCCGACCGTCTCATCGCTGGCCGAAAGGTTCGCAATGACGGTGGCACCGGCCAGCGCATGGAAGGTGGAGGGGGGCAGAGCACTCCACAGGTCTTCGCAGATCTCCACGCCCAGAACGAAGCTGGGCATCTGGCGGCAGCGGAAGATCAGGGATGTACCGAAAGGCACCTCCTGCCCGCAGACTGTTACCGTCTCTACCTCAGTGCTGCCTGGGGTGAACTGGCGCTTTTCGTAGAACTCGCCATAGTTGGGCAGGTAGGTCTTGGGGACAAGGCCCAGCAGACGCCCGCCGCAGAGGACGGCGGCGCAGTTGTACAGTTTGCCCCGCACCAGCAGCGGCAGGCCCACGAGGGCCACGACATCCAGCTCCCGGCTGGCGTCCAGCACGGTCTGCAAGGCGTCCAGCGCGCCTTGCTGCAACGTGCGCTGCAAGAATAGATCGCCGCAGGTGTAGCCGGTGAGGCAGAACTCGGGGAACACCGCCAGTCTGACGCCGCGGGCGGCAGCGTCCTGTAACTGAGATACGATTTGGGAAGCGTTATAATTGCAGTCGGCCACCCGCAGTGAGGGCGAGAGGGCAGCTGCTTTCAAAAAACCATCTTTCATCGGAGGATTTCACATCCTGTCTGTTGAATTAAGGCCCCGGCGGAGACGTGCTCTGCGGGGTTTTGTTCAGTATACCACAAACCGGCCCAAACGAAAAGTGACAGTGTGGTTAAAGAAACAAAAAACGCTGCCTGCACACCGCAGACAGCGCTGAAAACAAAAGATGGAAAACGAGATAGACCGTAAGCCGGGTTCTGTATTAAACGACGATCTGTCTAGACCTGCCATTGCTGACAGGTTCGTGCCGCCTTCGGGACACGCGAGCAGCGCTGTACGTCCCATATAGGCGTTGCTTCCGGTAGGGTTTACAAAGCCGCATAGTCACCCATGCGCTGGTGAGCTCTTACCTCGCCCTTTCATCCTTACCGCATTGCTGCGGCGGTTTCCTTTCTGTTGCACTTTCCCTGAGGTCACCCTCGGCTGCCGTTAGCAGTTACCGTGCTCTGTGAGGCCCGGACTTTCCTCAGAGCGGTCAAAGCCGCCCCGCCGCCGTATGTTCCACTCGTTTTCCGCTCCTCATGATACCATAAAAAAACAAGATTTGCAAGAGAAAGAGAATTTTGCTATACTTATCTTATATGTTGCCCGCGCTGGAGGTGGGAAGATGAAGCTTTATTTCAAAGTCCCGCCCGAGGCGGATGGGATGCTGCTGCGCGGTTTTCTGCGCAAGTGCAGTGTCTCCACCGACCTGTCCCGGGCCGTGAAATTCCGGGGCAGCGGCTTTTTTGCCGACGGCGCCCCCATCCTGGCCAACCGCCGGGTGGAGGCTGGGCAGGTCATCTCCTTTGAACTGCCGCCGGAGGGGGAGAGCGTTGTGCCGCAGGACGACATCCCGGTGGATGTGGTCTACGAGGACGCTTTTGCCCTCGTGGTGGAAAAGCCGCCCCATCTCGCGGTGCATCCAACCCTGAATTACCCGCTGGATACGCTGGCGAACGGCTATGCCGCCTGGGCGCTGCGTCAGGGTAGAAGCTCCGTCTTCCGCCCGGTGAACCGCATCGACAAGGACACCAGCGGCCTCGTGCTGGCGGCCCAGAATGGTTACGCCGCCCCGCTGCTGGCTCAGAGGGTGGAGAAGCTCTACTACGCCGTTGCAGAAGGAGAACTTCCCCTCGGGCCGGGCGTCATCGACGCCCCCATCGGGCGGCAGGGGGAGAGCATCATCGGGCGGTGCGTCACCCCCGACGGCAAACCCAGCCGGACGGAATATAACATATTGAAAGCCGAAAACGGCCTGAGCCTCGCGGCCTGCGTCCCGGTGACGGGCCGGACCCACCAGATACGGGTACATTTTGCATCCATCGGCCACCCGCTGGCCGGCGATGACCTCTACGGCGGGAGCCGGGCGCGTATCGGGCGGCAGGCGCTCCACTGCGCAAAACAGACGTTCTGGGTGCCGCGCTGCGAGCCGATGCCGGACGGCATCCGTATCGAAGTGCCGGTGGACGAGACGACCCTGAGGCCGGTGACGGTGGAAAGCCCGCTGCCGGAGGATATGGCAGCCCTTTTTGACTGAATTTGTGTATTTCGTGAAAAGTAAGTGAAAGCTAAGCCCAAATTTTGTGTCAGTGCTTGTTTCGGCGCTGGCAGGGTGTATAATAAATAGAGTTATTCTTGTCAAAAAAGCTGTCCTTATGCGGCAGCGTGTCGATAACAGAGAAAAGAGACAGATCAGAATCTCCTGAAGATACAGGAAGGAGCATCCTTTTTGCTGGAAGATAAAACAACTGAAACGCGGCAGGACGAGCCAGCCGCTGCGCCGCGGCACACCGGCTTCCGCGCAAAGCTGCGCTCGCTTTGGGCGCAGCTCCAGTGCGTTCATCTGCTGCGCCGCCACCGGCGGTATCGCCGCCGCAGACACCGGCTGGACAATGCCTCCCGGAAGCTGCGCTCGTCGAAGCTGGTATTGCGCGTTGGCGCAGTGCTCTACGCACTGGGCTTTGGCGCGGAGTATGCTGCCGTGCGGGTGGGACGTGCCGTCAAGTACGCCGCTCTCTGGGTTGCTGGAGGCATTCGCCGCTTTGCAAAGGCTCTGGCGGAGACGGCGTTCCCTGGCGCAGCACAGGTGGCCAAAGACCTGTTTGGCCCCATCGTGCTGTTTGCAAAGGGCATCGTGTCCCTTCTCATCCATGCCCACCGCATCCGCAAGGAGCAGGGCTTCGGTGCAGCATTTGAGGCCAGCGTCCACTACTTCAAAAACGGCGTCCGCCGCAACCTCAGTCTGCTGCCCCGCATGGCGATGTATGCCCTGCCCATCTGCGCACTGGCGCTGGGCGCAGCAGTGTTCCAATATGTCATCCACCAGCCTTATGCGCTGGCCGTCCGGGTCAACGGTGAAACCGTGGGCTATGTGGCGAATGAGGACGTCTTCAACACGGCCCGCGAGGACGTGATGGAGCGTATCAGCTACGCCGGCACCGACAAGACCGAGTGGACCATCGAGCCGAGCTACACCCTCGCCATTGCCCACCACATGATGGACGAAAACGAGATGGCAAACGCCATCATCCAGAGCGCTGGCGACCAGATCAGCGAAGGCACGGCTCTTTATCTGGACGGCGAGTTGACGGCAGTGTGCAGCGACGGCAACGCGCTGCGGGATTACCTCGCCGCTATGCTCGACCCCTACGAGGAAGAAGAGGACGACCCCGATGTGAGCGTGGGCTTCAACAAGCAGGTCACGCTGGAAGACGGTCTTTACTTCAAGGAAGGCTTGCAGGATTTTGAGACCGTCCGGCAGGAGCTGGTGGGCGTGAAGCAGGCTCAGAAGGTCTACACCGTCAAGGCGGGCGACACCCTCTGGTCCATCGCACATAACAATGACCTGACCTTCCGTGAGCTGTGCGCCCTCAACCCGGCGTTCAAGGGTGAGCCGCTGAGCGAGACGTCCAGCATCCTTGAGGGCGACCATCTCGTCATCACCAAAGAAGAGGCTGGCCTTGAGGTGCGCATCACCCGCATCGAGACCCGTGAGGAAGAGATCGCATTCTCTACGGAGACGACAAAATCCAACGAATATACGAAGGGAACCACCAAGGTGCTCCAGGAGGGCGAGAACGGTCTGCGCCGTGTGACCCTCCAGAACGTCTACGACACCAACAATATCCTTGTGGACCAGAGCGTGCTTTCCACCGAGGTCATCAAGGAGCCGGTGAACAAGAAGGTGGTCGAAGGCACCAAGAAGGTGACTTCCAGCACCAAGTACATCACCGGCAGCGGCCGGTTCATCTGGCCTGTGCCGAACTACCGCTACTGCTCGCGCTGGTACGGCGGACGCCACAGGGGCGTGGACATCTGCGCCCCGGCCGGTACGCCCATCTACGCCTCCGCAGGCGGCACCGTCACCAAGGCGGGTTACAACAAGGCCGGTGCAGGTACGGGCTATGGCTACTCGGTCATCATCAACCACGGCGGTGGATACAGCTCTGTGTATGCACACTGCCTGTCCCTGACCGTCAGTGCGGGCCAGACCGTCAAGCAGGGCCAGCTCATCGGCTATCTGGGCAGCACGGGCCGTTCCACCGGCAACCACTGCCACTTCGAGATACGTCTCAATGGTTCGTACATTCCCCCGCAGAACGTATTCCCGGGGAAGAAATAAACCTCTCCGTCACGCCTGCGGCGCGCCACCTCCCCTAAAAAGGGGAGGCTTTGGCATGTCGGCTGACATTCAGCGGAATGAAAAAAGTTTTTGGGTAACGCAAGGCGGCGGGCTCCGCTGCCTAGATAAAATTCATAAAAAGGAGATAATTATTATGGCTACTCCTCACATCAGCGCCGAAAAGGGCGATTTCGCAAAGACTGTCCTGATGCCGGGCGACCCCCTGCGCGCAAAGTTCATTGCTGACACCTTCCTGAAGGATGTCCGTCAGGTGACGGGCGTCCGCGGGATGCTGGGTTTTACCGGCACCTACGAGGGCCGTCCCATCAGCGTGATGGGCAGCGGCATGGGTATGCCCTCCATCGGCATCTATTCCTACGAGCTGTTCAAGTTCTACGATGTGGACAACATCATCCGCATCGGCTCCGCCGGCAGCTACACTGCCGACGCCAAGCTGTTCGACACTGTGCTGGCCACCGGTGCTGTCAGTGAGTCCAACTATGCCCGCGTCCAGAGCGGCAACGACCACGACATCACCTTCCCCAGTGAGGAGCTGAATGACAAGCTGCGCGCCTCCGCCAAGAAGCAGGGCATCAAGCTCATCGAGGGCAACATCCACTCCTCCGACGTTTTCTACCGTCAGCCTTCCGACGCAAAGCCCACCTACTGGGAGCTGCTGCGCGACGAGCGCGGCTGCCTCTGCGTGGAGATGGAGAGCTTTGCTTTGTTCGCCAACGCCGAGACTCTGGGCAAGAACGCTGCCTGCCTGCTGACCATCTCCGACAGCTTTGTTTCCCCGGAGATCACCACCGCAGAGCAGCGCCAGAAGAGCTTCACCGATATGATGAAGGTCGCACTGGGTGCGGAGTACTAAGAGCTTTTTGGATCAAAGAGGGTCGCTGTGGTTGCAGCGGCCCTCTTTTTCGACGCAGAGGCGGCGGCTTTGCTTGCACTTCTGAAAAGAATGATTTATACTTGGATCAACAAAAACAGCTTCGTCCCACAGGACGAAGAACGCTATATCTGCAAATTGCAAAAAGGAGAACCGACTATGACAAAACTGACTCTGGAAGAAAAGCAGGAGCTCATCCGGATGGCCCTTGCGGCCAGGGAGAGGGCTTACACGCCTTACAGCGACTTTATGGTGGGCGCTGCCCTGCGCGCCGAGGATGGCCGCATCTTCACCGGCTGCAACGTGGAGAATGCCGCCTTTACCCCCACCAGCTGCGCCGAGCGGACGGCCCTGTTCAAGGCTGTGGCCGAGGGCGTGACCAGGTTCACCGACATCGCTGTGGTGGGTGCGCGCCGGGGCGAAGTCAACAAGCAGGTCACCTCGCCCTGCGGCGTCTGCCGCCAGGCTCTGTTCGAATTCGGCGGCCCGGAGCTGAATGTCATCATGGCAAAAAGCCCGGACGATTTCATCGAGCGCAGCATGGACGAGCTGCTGCCCTTCGGCTTCGGCCCCTCCAACGTGGCAGGCAACAAGGCTGTGGAAGACTGAACGCAGTTGCGCGAAAAAGGCCGGGCGGAGCGGATCTTCCGGGATAAGTGTGATTTTTATACAATTTTGATAAAATAATTGTAAATGTTTTGTAATCGGAAAAGGCTTGCATCTGTCACTTCTTCCCGCTATACTTGAGCCAGTAAATGTGCAAGTGTGCACATTTCGTCAACAAAACGCGATTTTGATTAAAATAAAAGGAGAGTTTTCATTATGATGATTTCTCGTCGTAACTTCCTAGCAGTGGCTGGCGCCGCTGCTGCTGCCGCTGCTCTGACTGCCTGCGGCGGTTCTTCCTCTTCCACTGCTTCCTCTGCAGCTGCTTCCACCAGCGCAGCCGCTTCCACCGCTGAGGGCGGCGAGAAGATCGTGAAGGTCGCTCTGACCTGCGACACCGGCACCATCGACGATGAGAGCTTCAACCAGGCCTGCTGGACCGCTGTTTCCGGCTACATGGGCGATGACTGCCAGTACTACATCCCCGAGGCTGACGCTTCCGATGAGGACCGCGAGACCATGATCCGCCAGGCAGTCAACGATGGCGCTGACGTCATCGTCTGCGTCGGCTACCTGTATGGCGCTTCTCTGGCATGGGCTGCTGACCAGTACCCCGATGTCAAGTTCATCGCTATCGATGTCACCCAGGGCGACATTGGTACCGACGCCATCCCCGCAAACTGCTACTGCATCACCTTCAAGGAGGAGCAGGCAGGTTATCTGGCTGGCTACGCTGTCGTTAAGGACGGCAAGACCAAGCTGGGCTTCCTCGGCGGCATGGCTGTCCCTGCTGTCATTCGTTACGGCTACGGCTATGTGCAGGGCGCTGACGCCGCTGCTCAGGAGCTGGGTACCAACATCGACATCAACTACTTCTACGGCGGCCAGTTCTACGGCGATGCAAACATCACCTCCCGTATGGAGGGCTGGTACTCCAACGGCACTCAGGTCGTCTTCGCCTGCGGCGGCGGCATCTACACCTCCGCTGTTGAGGCTGCTCTGAAGAACAACGGCTATGTCGTCGGCGTTGACGTTGACCAGAACTACATCGGTGTCAACGGCGTGGCAGACGGCTCCTTCGCTTACAACCCCTTCATCACCTCTGCAATGAAGGGCCTGACCGAGGCTGTCAACACTGCTCTGTCCGACATCGAGGCAGGCGATTGGAGCGACATCGCTGCTTCCAACGGCAACTTCGGTCTGGAGGATGGCGACTACGTCGGCCTGCCCACCGATGCTGACAGCTGGAACTTCGAGACCTTCACCACCGACGAGTACGAGGCACTGAAGGAGAAGATCAAGAGCGGCGAGATCGCTGTGGACAACAGCTCTGACGACAGCACCAAGCCCACCGTCAGCGAGTTCACCACCGTCAACTACATCCAGTAATCAAGGCTTTCCCGGGCGGGGCGCTCTGCAAAGGGCGTCCCGCCTTTTTTGTATGCTTTTTCAAGACGATGAAGGAATGTCCGTCGAAATGCACAAAAGTGATACTTATGATATAGCAAAACACTAAATTTTCAAAAAGAAGTGTGCAAAACAGCAAAAATACGGTATAATGGTCATTACAGTAGTATAAGTGTCGCTTGGACACGAAAGGAGAGTGAGCAGATTGGCAGAGGATTTTGTGATCGAGATGCTCCATATCACCAAGGAGTTCCCGGGCATCAAGGCAAACGACGACATTACCCTGCAGCTGCGCAAAGGTGAGGTCCATGCCCTGTTGGGCGAAAACGGCGCAGGCAAAAGCACCCTGATGAGCGTGCTGTTCGGCCTGTATCAGCCGGAGGAGGGTAAGATCCTCAAAAACGGCAAGGAGGTCGCCATCCGCAACCCCAACGATGCAAACGCACTGGGCATCGGTATGGTCCACCAGCACTTCAAGCTGGTGGAGTGCTTCAGCGTACTGGACAACATCATTCTGGGCGTGGAGCCCAACAAGCTGGGCTTTTTGCAGAAGGCCGAGGCCCGCAAGAAGGTCGTGGCCCTGAGCGAGAAGTACGGCCTGCGTGTTGACCCCGATGCGCTCATCAGTGATATTTCGGTCGGTATGCAGCAGCGCGTGGAGATTTTGAAGATGCTCTACCGCGACAATGAGATCCTCATCTTCGACGAGCCCACCGCTGTGCTGACCCCGCAGGAGATCGACGAGCTGATGGAGATCATGCGCGGGTTCAAGAAGGAGGGCAAGTCCATCCTCTTTATTACCCACAAGCTCAACGAGATCATGGCGGTCGCCGACCGCTGCACCGTCCTGCGCAAGGGCAAGTATATGGGTACCGTGGACATCAAAGACACCACCAAGGAAGAGCTTTCCCGCATGATGGTCGGCCGTGACGTCCAGCTTCAGGTCGATAAAAAGCCCGCTCACCCGGGCGATGTCGTGCTGGACGTGGAGGGTGTCACCATCCACAACGACCAGCGCAAGAAGGACTCCGTCAAGGACGTCACCTTCCAGGTCCACGCAGGCGAGATCGTCTGTCTGGCGGGCATCGAGGGCAACGGCCAGACCGAGCTCGTCTATGGACTCACCGGTCTCGAAAAACTGTCGGGCGGCAAGATCACGCTGGACGGCAAGGACATCACCCGCGAGAGCATCCGCCAGCGCTCTAAGGACGGCATGAGCCACATCCCCGAAGACCGCCACAAGCACGGTCTGGTGCTGGATTACAGCCTCGAGAACAACATGGTGCTCCAGCGCTACTGGCAGCCCGAGTTCCAGAAGGGCGGCTTCATCCAGTCCGATAAAGTCCGCGAGTACTCCGATAAGCTCATCGCTCAGTACGACGTCCGCAGCGGTCAGGGCAGCTCCACCATCGTGCGCAGCATGTCCGGCGGCAACCAGCAGAAAGCCATCATCGCCCGCGAGATCGACAAAGACCCCAAGCTGCTGGTGGCTGTTCAGCCCACCCGCGGCCTGGATGTCGGCGCGATCGAATACATCCACCGCCAGATCGTCGCCGAGCGCGACAAGGGCAAAGCTGTCCTGCTGGTCAGCCTCGAGCTGGATGAGGTCATGAACCTGTCCGACCGCATCCTCGTCATGTACGAGGGCGAGATCGTGGGCGAGTTCGACCCCAAGACCACCACTGTGCAGGAGCTGGGCCTCTACATGGCCGGCGCACGCAAGCAGGGAAAGGAGAGCAAATAAATGAACAAGAAAAAACTTTCCCACAGCAACCTCAACAGCTCCATCACCAGTGTGCTGGCCGCGCTGCTGTGCATCGTCATCGGCATGGCTGTGGGCTTCCTCGTGCTGCTGGCTATCAACCCGGCCCACGCATGGGGCGACGGCTTTGTCCGCATCGTCAAGGGCGGCTTCCATGATGCGCCCTACGGCGTAGGCAAGGAGCTGGCCAACGCGGCACCCCTCATCATGACCGGTCTGTCCGTGGCCTTCGCCTTCAAGACCGGCCTGTTCAACATCGGCGCTGCCGGTCAGTACACGCTGGGCGCTTACGGCGCACTCTACTGTGCCATCATGCTCAAGATGCCCTGGTATGTCTGCCTGATCGTCGCCACCATCCTCGGCGGCATCTGGGGCGCTATCCCCGGCTTCTTCAAGGCTTACTTCAACATCAACGAGGTCATCACCTCTATTATGTTCAACTGGATCGGTTTGTATCTGGTCAATGAGCTTATCTACCAGAACGGCACCGGTCCCATGTACGATGTACGCAACACCCGTACCCTGAACCTCGGAAAGAGCGCCGAACTGTCCAAGTCCCTCATCCCGGACTTCGGCCTGAACAAGATGTTCCAGACCAACAGCACCACCATTGCGATCTTCCTCGCTGCGGCAGTCGCCATTCTGATCTGGGTCATCCTGAACAAGACCACCTTTGGCTATGAGCTGAAAGCCGTCGGCCTGAACAAGAGCGCCGCCCGCTACGCCGGCATCAACGAGAAGAAGAACATCATCCTCTCCATGGCCATTGCAGGCGCTCTGGCAGGCTTCGGCGCCGGACTCTACTACCTGTCCAATGTCTCTCAGTGGAACCCGCTGAACTCCACCAGCCTGCCGGCCATGGGCTTCAACGGCATCTCTGTGGCCCTGCTGGCAAGCTCCAACCCCATCGGCACCATCTTCTCCGCTCTCTTCATCTCTCACATCTCGGTCGGCGGCTCTTTCCTGTCCACCAAGTATTACCCCACCGAGATCTCCGACCTGATCAGCGGTATCATCATCTACCTGTGCGCATTCTCCATGCTGTTCCGTGGCAAGATCCACTCCATGCTGTTCAAGAATGCGGACAAGACCAACGTGAATGCAGAGCCTGCCCCTGCTAAGACCGAAACCAAGAAGGAGGGCAAGTGATATGCTGCTTCTCATCAAGTATACTCTGCTGTATGGCATCGTGCTGATGCTGGTCGCTCTGGGCGGTATGTTCAGTGAGCACTCCGGCATCATCAACATCGCACTGGAAGGCATCATGGTCATCGGCGGTGTGGCGGGTGTCCTCACCCTCACCATGCTGCCCGCGGACCTGCCGGCTTTCGCCACCGTGATCATCGCGGTGCTGGCGGCGGCTATCGCCGGCATGGTCTACAGCCTGCTGCTGGCCTTCGCGTCCATCAACCTGAAAGCGGACCAGACCATCGGCGGCACGGCCCTGAATCTGCTGGCGACGGCGGTGGCTGTGGTCATCTCCAAGAACTTCAGCGACAGCGGCAGCGCCAAGCTGAACTACTCCAACAAGCCTTTCCTGTTCAGCATCGGCGGCTTGGAGCTGAGCATCTTTGTCCCGCTGGGCATCGCACTGCTCATCATCAGCTACATCGTGCTGTACAAGACCCGCTTCGGCCTGCGTCTGCGCGCCTGCGGCGAGCATCCTCAGGCTGCGGACTCTGTGGGCATCAACGTCTACAAGATGCGTTATGCCGGTGTCGTCATCTCGGGCGCTTTGGGTGCTATCGGCGGTCTGGCCTATATCGTGCCTCCCGTCCAGACCTGGAACTTCGAGGTCGGCGTGGCCGGTGCAGGCTTCCTTGCCATGGCCGTTATGATCTTTGGTCAGTGGAAGCCCTTCAACATCTGCGGCGCAGCCATGTTCTTTGCCGTGTTCAAGAGTCTGGCCAACATCGCCGACTCCACCTTCCTCGCACAGCTCCACTGGTCCAGCAACATCTACAACATGATGCCCTTCGTGGCATCCATGGTCATTCTGGCCTTCACCTCCAAGAACAGCATGGCTCCCAAGGCCGAGGGCATCCCCTACGACAAGGGTTCCCGCTGATTCGAGCGTATTTTCCGGGTGCAGCTGCTTTTCCGGGCGGCTGCGCCCTTTTTGCTTCTTTTTCAACAGATTCCACAAAACGGCGCTTGCTTTTGCTGGAAAATTTGCTATACTTGAATTACAATGTCATACTATTGCCGGAGGCGGGGCAGCGCGGCCCGGGCCGTCGGCGGAGAATACGATTTAGGAGCGTGACCTTATGCGCATTTACGATTTGATCGCCAAGAAGCGGGACGGCGGCACACACAGCCGCGAGGAGCTGGAAGCCATCGTCAACGGCTTCGTCAGCGGCGAGGTGGCCGATTACCAGATGGCGGCCTGGATGATGGCTGTCTACCTGCGCGGCATGACCGACGAGGAGACTGCCGAGCTGACCGATGTCATGGCCCACAGCGGCGTCATGGTAGACCTTTCGCCCATCCCGGGCATCAAGGTGGACAAGCACTCCACCGGCGGCGTGGGCGACAAGACCACGCTGGTCATCGCGCCCATCGTCGCGGCCTGCGGCGTCAAAATTGCCAAGATGAGCGGCCGCGGCCTCGGCCACACCGGCGGCACCATCGACAAGATGGAGAGCGTCCCCGGCACAAAGACTGCCCTCTCGCAGGAGGAGTTCTTTGCACAGGTGAATAAGATCGGCCTGTCGGTCATTGGCCAGAGCGAGGGCATCGCCGTGGCAGATAAGAAGATGTACGCCCTCCGCGACGTCACCGCAACCGTCAGCTGCATCCCCCTCATCGCGTCCAGCATCATGTCCAAGAAGCTGGCCTCCGGCTCGGACGCTATCCTGCTGGACGTCACCACCGGTACCGGTGCGTTCATGAAGACCGTGGACCAGAGCATCGAACTGGCCAAGCTGATGGTCTCCATCGGCACCCATCATGGCCGCCGCGTCGCTGCTATGATCACCGACATGGACACCCCGCTGGGCCACAACATTGGCAACAGCCTCGAGGTCATGGAGAGCATGGACGTGCTCAAGGGCCACGGCCCCGCCGACCTGACCGAGGTCTGCCTGCAGCTGGCTGCGAATATGCTGGTGCTGGCCGATAAGGGATCCCCCGCCGAGTGCCGCGCCATGGCCGAAGCTGTCATCGCAGACGGCTCTGCCTATGCAAAGTGCAAGGAGATGTTCGCGGCCCAGGGCGGCGATGCCCGCGTTCTGGACGACTACAGCCTCTTCGAGAAGCCCGCCGCCAGCTATGAGCTGCTGGCCGAGGAAGACGGCTACATCGTCGCCAACGACGCCGAGAAGATCGGCTCTGCCAGCGTTCTGCTGGGCGCAGGCCGTCAGAAGAAGGGCGACCCGCTGGACTTCGCCGCCGGCATCACCCTCCACAAGAAGCGCGGCGACTACGTCCACAAGGGCGAGAGCCTTGCCACCTTCTACGGCGCGGCGGATAAGTTCGACGCTGCCGCCGCCGAGTACCGCAGCGGCCTCGTCTACGGCCCCGAAAAGCCAGAGGAAGCCCCGCTGGTCTACGCCCTCGTCACCAAGGACGGCGTGAAGCGGTACTGAAATACCTGAATCGCTGAGAACGGCCCCGGGATCTGTATGTTCCGGGGCCGTTTTTCCGCCAAAACTGCGCTTTGTGGTTGGATAAAGCCGACAGAAGGGCTGATTTTGTAGATGTTTTGCCCGAGATGTGGTATAATCTACTCAATAGCGCCCAGACGGCGCAGGAGAAGAGAAAGGGTTATTCTATGAAGATCGTTTTGGTGGGCGGCGGCAAAGTCGGCACAGCGCTGGCGCGGCAGCTCAGTGAAGAGGGTCACAACGTGACCGTTATCGATACGAATAAGGCACGTGTGGAGCATATCGGGGAGTCCTACGATGTGATGAGCATTCTCGGCAACGGCTCGTCCATCACCACCCTGTCCGAGGCGGGCGTGGAGGAAGCGGACGTGTTCATCGCAGTCACCGGCTCGGACGAGCTGAACCTGCTGTGCTGCATGTTCGCCAAAAAGGCGGGCCACTGCCACGCTATCGCCCGCGTGCGCAACCCGTCTTACAGCCATGAGCTGGACTTTATCAAAAAGCAGATCGGCATTTCGGCCATCATCAACCCTGAAATGGCAGCGGCAAAGGAAATTTCCCACCTGCTGCGGTTCCCGGGCGCAAGCAAGATCGACACCTTCGCGGGCGGACGTGTGCGGCTCATCAAGTTTGCGCTGACCGAACAGCAGGGGCTGGACGGCGTGGCCATCCGTGAGATCCCCGCCCGCCTCAAGAGCGACATTCTGGTCTGCGCGGTGGAGCGTGACGGCGGGGTCATCATCCCCAACGGTAACTTTGTGCTGCAGAACGGCGACCAGGTCACCTTCCTCGCCACGCAGGAGAAGGCCCACGAGTTCTTCCAGCGTATCAATATGCCGGTGCGGCCGGTGCGCAACGCCCTCATCGTGGGCGGCGGTGCCATCGCCTATTACCTGAGCCAGGAGCTGCTGGAAAATCACGTCCGCGTCCGCATCGTCGAGCGGGACCCGGCCCGCTGCAATGTTCTGGCCGAGTCCCTGCCTGAGGCACAGATACTGAACGAGGACGGCTCCAACCGCGACTTCCTGCTCTCGGAAGGTCTGGAATCCACCGAAGCCTTCGTGGCTCTGACCAACATCGACGAAGAAAACGTGCTGCTGACCCTGTTTGCGAAAAAGCACTCCAGGGGCAAGCTGGTTACGAAGATCAACCGCCTCGAGTTCGACGATATTCTGGCCGGGCTCGATTTGGGCAGCATCGTCTACCCCAAGTACATGACCTGCGATTACATCGTGCAGTACGTCCGCGCCCTGCAGAACGAGGCCGGCAACAACATCAAGACCCTTTACCGCATCCTCGACGACCGCGTGGAAGCGCTGGAATTCACTGTCCATGAGGAGAGCCGGGCCACAGGCGTGCCGCTGAGCCAGCTGCATCTGAAAAAGAATCTGCTGCTCTGCTGCATCACCCGCGGCAACCATATCCTCATCCCCCGCGGCGGCGACCAGATCCAGGTGGGCGACAACGTCATCGTCGTCACGCTGGAACACGGCCTGCATGACCTGCGGGACATCGTGGAAGAGTAACGGGGGACAGGACGTATGAATTATGCGATCGTCTTTCGTCTGCTGGGCTACATCCTGATGATAGAGGGGACACTGCTGCTGCTCCCGGCGGTGACGAGCCTCATCTACGCCGAGTGGGCCGTCATGGGCGTGTTCCTGCTGACGGCGGCCATCAGTGCGGCGCTGGGCTTTGCCCTGCGGACCATCAAGCCCCGCAGCAAGGTGTTCTATATGCGGGAGGGTTTTACGGCCACCGCCCTGAGCTGGATCACCATCAGTATCATGGGTGCAGTGCCGTTCGTCCTCACCGGCTGCATCCCGAATCCCGTGGACGCCATGTTTGAGACCGTTTCGGGCTTCACCACCACCGGTGCCAGCATCCTGCCCGGTGTGGAGGGCCTGCCCAACGGCATCCTGTTCTGGCGCAGCTTCACCCATTGGATCGGCGGCATGGGCGTTCTGGTGTTCCTGCTCTCCCTGCTGCCCCTGACCGGCGGCTCCCACGTCAACCTGATGAAGGCGGAAAGCCCCGGCCCGCAGGTGGACAAGCTGGTGCCGAAGGTGCAGTCTACGGCCAAGATCCTGTACGGCATCTATTTCGCGCTCACGGTGGTGGAGTTCTGCTTCCTGCTGGCGGGCGGAATGAATGTGTTCAACTCTCTGCTCACGGCCTTTGGCACGGCGGGTACTGGCGGCTTCGGCTTCAAGAACGACAGCTTTGCCAGCTTCTCGCCCTACATCCAGTGGGTCGTGACCATCTTTATGATCCTCTTCGGCGTCAACTTCAACGCGTATTTCCTGCTGCTGCTGCGCCGGTTCCGCCGCGCAGCGTCCAGCGAGGAAGTCCGCGCCTATCTCGCCATCATTCTGGCGGCGGTGGCCGTCATCACGGTGAACATCCGCAGCCTCTACGGCACCTTCGGCGAGGCGCTGCGCCATGCGGCCTTCCAGGTCGGCTCCATCATTACCACCACCGGCTTTTCCAGCTGTGATTTCGACCTTTGGCCCACGCTGGCAAAAGAGGTACTGGTGCTGCTGATGTTCGTGGGTGCCTGCGCGGGCAGCACTGGCGGCGGCATCAAAGTCAGCCGATTCCTCCTGCTGGGCAAGACGCTGGGCAAGGAGCTGAAACAGGCCCTCCACCCGCAGGTGGTGGCCCCTGTCCGGATGGACGGCAAGCTGGTCAATCATGAGACCATCCGCACCACCAACGTCTTTGTGGCGGCCTACATCTTCATCTTTGCGGCGAGTTTCATGCTCGTCAGTCTGGACGGCTTTGACATGGTGACGAACTTCACCTCCATCGCCGCTACCCTGAACAACATCGGCCCCGGCCTCAATCAGGTGGGTCCCATGATGAACTTCGGGGCCTACTCCAACTTCGCAAAGCTGGTGCTCATCTTCGATATGCTGGCCGGTCGTCTGGAAATTTTCCCGATGCTGGTGCTCTTCCTGCCCGATACGTGGAGAAGATTCTAAAAGTTTTATAACGCAAAAGATCCCCCGGTCCAGCCGGGGGATCTTTTTTATATCAGAACGTCAGATCGACCTTTTCCTGCGCACGGTATTGCAGAGCCTCGAGCAGCGAATCCTCGTCGAGGAGGCACTTGCCGGAGAGGTCGGCAATGGTGCGGGCCACCCGGAGGATGCGGTCGTGGGCGCGGGCCGAAAGGCCCAGCGTCTCGTAGGAGGCCCGCAGGAGCTGTTCAGCAGCGGGGGTCATCCGGCAGATGCGCCGCACCTGCCCGGCGGTGAGCTGGGCGTTGCAGCGCACATCCTCGTAGCCGGGAGCAGCGTACCGCTGGGCCTGGATGGCCCGGGCAGCAAGGACCTGTTTCCGCAGCTCGGCGCTGCTCTCGGAAGGGGCAGCGCCATGCAGTTCATCGAAGGCCACCGGGTCCATCTCGACGCAGAGGTCGATGCGGTCCAGCAGCGGGCCGGACACCCGGCTGCGGTACTGCCGCACCGCGCTGGGCGAACAGGTGCAGGCCCGGGTGGGGTGGCCGTAGTAGCCGCATTTACAGGGGTTCATGGCGGCGACGAGCTGGAAGCGGCTGGGATAAGTGGCGCTTCCGGCGGCTCGGCTGACCGTGATGCAGCCGTCCTCGAGGGGCTGGCGCAGCACTTCGAGGCTCTCACGGGAGAACTCGGGCAGTTCGTCGAGGAAGAGGACGCCGCAGTTGGCCAGACTGCACTCGCCGGGGCGGAACTGCGCCCCGCCGCCCGCCAGCGCAGCCGAACTGGCCGAGTGGTGGGGGCTGCGGAAAGGCCGTGCCGTCACGAGGCCCCGGCCTGCGGGCATCTGCCCGGCGATGGAATAAATTTTCGTCGTCTCCACGGCTTCTTCCCGGGTCAGGGGCGGCAGGATGCCGGGCAGGCGGCGGGCCAGCATGGATTTGCCGGTGCCGGGCGCACCGACGAGCAGGACGTTGTGTCCGCCCGCAGCCGCGATGACCATCGCCCGGCGGGCCAGCGGCTGGCCGCAGACGTCAGCGAAATCGGGAACGTGGTTCCACGCATCGGCAGGGTCGAAAGGGACAGGCGTCGTAGGCAGGATGGGCTGGACGCCCCGCAGCGCATCCACGACCTGACGGGCCGTTGCGGCAGGGTATACCTGCATCTCGCTGCCGCAGGCTTCAGCGGCTTCGGCAGCGTTCTCGGCAGGGACATAGAGCGCCCGCACACCGCTGGCGGCAGCCTCCAGCGCCATGGGCAGGACGCCGGACACCGGGCGGAGACTGCCGTCCAGCGCCAGCTCCCCCAGAAAGGCCGTGTCCTTCGGCGGCGGCTCCAGCTGCCCGGAAGCGGCCAGCACCGCCAGCAGCAGGGGCAGGTCATACACCGGGCCGGTCTTGCGGACGTCGGCGGGAGCGAGGTTGATGGTGATGCGGCGGTCAGGCCACTTGAAGCCCAGATTTTTCAGGGCTGCGTGGACGCGGTCGCCGCTCTCCCGGACGGCGGAGTCCGGCAGGCCGACGATGGAGAGGGCGGGCATCCCGCCCGAGATGTCGGCCTCGACTTCCACGGGGAAGCCGTTGAGGCCCTTGAGGCCGAAGCTCTTGAGGACTGCGTACATGGGCGCTCCTTTCTGCCCGATGGGGCGGCAGAGACCATCTATAAAAGGAGATGACAAAATTTTTACGTTGCTTCGAAATTTCATCTGAGATAATAGACAAAAGACATGGAACGGTTGGCTAAGAACTGACTAAGAAATGGTAAAGACAGGGCGCAGATGCCCAAGTTCGACACAATTTTCTGTTTGAATCTATTATATTAGAGGGCATGTGAGATGTCAACGAAACGCGAACCATCTGTAATTGGAGGGAGAATCTTATGGTTGCGAAAGAGTACTGCTGTTACACCAGGCCCTATTCCAGTATCGAAGGCTTTCAAATTGCACACACGCTGTACTACAGCGCAAGCGTAGAGGAAGAGGGAGTTGTATTGGCAGTGCGGCGGCAGCAGGGAGAAGAGTGTGTCACGGAGCAGGTCATCTGCCCGGTGGGCGACTTCGGGCGGCTGATGTCCCTGATGCGGTATCTGTGCGAAAATGGAGTAGGGCTGGGCCACTGGCTGGATGTACTGGACGACGCAGGGCAGGTGTACTGGCCCTGCACGGCTGCAAATGGGCAGCAGGAGAGCGGAAAGCCTGCACGATTTGTGGCATTTGCTGGTTTTGAGGGGGAAAACTTGGTACATAATCCTGAATTGACACAAAGCGTATAAAAGCTTATATTATAAGTAGACTTGGATGAATTTGTCCATTATGGTCAAAAATTACAAAGGTAAGGTGTGCAATATGTATCAGGATGAGTATAAGCGCTGGCTGGCAGCGGATCTGGAGGACGCAGATCTGAAGCCGGAGCTGGCCAGGATCGAGGGAAACGACGACGAGATCAAGGACCGCTTTGCCGTTGCACTGAAGTTCGGCACCGCCGGCCTGCGCGGCGTGCTGGGCGCTGGCACCAACCGCATGAACATCTACGTCGTGCGTCAGGCTACCCAGGGTCTGGCAAACTGGGTCAAGACCCAGGGCGGCAGCCAGACCGTGGCCATCAGCTATGACAGCCGCCTGAAGAGCGACATCTTTGCCAAGACTGCCGCCGGCGTTCTGGCCGCAAACGGCATCAAGGTGCGCATTTATGATGCTCTGATGCCTGTCCCGGCCCTGAGCTTTGCCACCCGTTACTATGAGTGCAATGCGGGCATCATGGTCACCGCTTCTCATAACCCCGCCAAGTACAACGGCTACAAGGCCTACGGCCCCGACGGCTGCCAGATGACCGATGACGCCGCCGCCATCGTCTATGACGAGATCCAGAAGACCGATGTCCTGACCGGCGCAAAGTACATCTCCTTTGCCGAAGGCGTTGAGCAGGGCCTTATCCGCTTTGTGGGCGACGACTGCAAGAACGCCCTCTACGCCGCCATCGAGGCACGTCAGGTGCGCCCGGGCCTGTGCAAGACCGCCGGCCTGAAGCTGGTCTACAGCCCGCTGAACGGTTCCGGTCTGGTGCCGGTCACCCACGTTCTGAACGACATGGGCATCACCGACATCACCATCGTGCCGGAGCAGGAGTACCCCAACGGCTACTTCACCACCTGCTCCTACCCCAACCCTGAGATCTTCGAGGCTCTGAAGCTGGGCCTCGATCTCGCCACCAAGACCGGCGCCGACCTGATGCTGGCCACCGACCCCGACGCTGACCGTGTGGGTATCGCCATGAAGTGTCCGGACGGCAGCTATGAGCTGGTCTCCGGCAACGAGATGGGCGCTCTGCTGCTGGATTACATCTGCGCTGGCCGCATCGAGAAGGGTACCATGCCGAAAAATCCCGTCGCCGTCAAGTCCATCGTCTCCACCCCGCTGGCCGATGCCATCGCCGCCCACTACGGCGTGGAGATGCGCAGCGTGCTGACCGGCTTCAAGTGGATCGGCGACCAGATCGCAAATCTGGAAGCTGCCGGTGAAGTGGACCGCTTCATCTTCGGCTTCGAGGAGAGCTACGGCTATCTGGCCGGTCCTTATGTCCGTGACAAGGATGCCGTCATCGGCTCCATGCTCATCTGCGAGATGGCCGCTTACTACCGCAGCATCGGTTCCTCCATCAAGGAGCGTCTGGAAGAGATCTACAAGGAATATGGCCGCTACCTGAACAAGGTGGACAGCTTCGAGTTCCCCGGCCTGACCGGCATGGAGAAGATGGCCTCCATCATGCAGAAGCTGCGTGACGAGCCCCTCACCGAGCTGGCCGGCCACAAGGTGGTCAAGGTCACCGACTACAAGAAGCCCGAAGAGACCGGCCTGCCCGCCGCAAACGTCCTTATCTACTCTCTGGACAACGGCGCTACCGTGGTCGTCCGTCCCTCCGGCACTGAGCCGAAGATCAAGACCTACTTCACCACTCTGGGCAAGGACCTGGCCGAGGCTCAGGCTCAGAAGGATGCTCTGGCAGCTGCCATCGAGCCCATCCTCGCATAACGCAGAAATTTCATAAAAAATTTATGCCCCCGTACAGCGCCAAAAGTGCTGCACGGGGGCATTTTTGATGGGCGCGGGCAGTTGCAGTTTGTGGGTGGATACGCTATAATATTCAATGAATAATAATACGCTCTGTGCAGTGCGGCGCAGGGCAGGAATAAAATGGGGCAGGTGTAAGAAATTGGAACATCGTGTAACGGCAGTCCTGGTGGCGGCGGGTTCTTCCACCCGGATGGGATTTGATAAACTGAGTTTCGATCTGGGCGGTGAGACCGTTCTGGAGCGGAGCGTCCGGGCCTTTGACGAGTGTCCGGAGGTGGACGAACTGGTGATCGTGACCGGCGCGTCCAGTGAGAATGCCCAGCGGGCCGCTGCCCGCTGCAAAAAGCCGGTGCGGCTGGTGAAGGGCGGCTCGACCCGCGCCGAGAGCGCCCGCAGCGGCGTGGCCGCTGCCCACGGCAGACTAGTGGCCGTCCACGACGCGGCCCGGCCCTTCGTGAGCCAGAGCGTTATCGCCGACACGATAGCGGCCGCTGCCCGCTGCGGTGCCGCCGCCCCTGCGGTGCCGGTGAAGGACACCATCAAGCAGGCGAAGGGCGGAAACGGCAAGACTGTGCCGGAAGGCTGCATGGTGGAGAACACCCCCGACCGCAGCACTCTTTATGCGGTGCAGACGCCCCAGTGCTTCGACCGGGCCGCCTATCTGGCGGCGCTGGATGAACTGGACGAGGCCAGCGCCCGCCTCGTCACCGACGACTGCAGCCTGTTCGAGCTGACGGGCCGTCCGGTGGAGCTGGTACAGGGCGACTACGCAAACATCAAGATAACCACCCGGGAGGACCTGCCCCGGACCGAGAACGGAGGAAAGAAAATGCGCATTGGTCATGGTTACGACGTCCACCGTCTGGTGGAGGGCCGCAAGCTCATCCTGGGCGGCGTGGAAGTGCCGTATGAAAAGGGCCTGCTGGGCCACTCGGACGCCGACGTGCTGGCCCACGCGGTCATGGACGCCGTGCTGGGCGCAGCGGCGCTGGGCGACATCGGCCAGCACTTCCCCGATACGGCGGAAGAGTACGCCGGGGCCGACAGCCTCATGCTGACTCGCCGTGTGGCAGAAATCATGACCGAGCACGGCTGGCGCATCGAGAACATCGACGCCACCATCCTCTGCCAGCGCCCGAAGCTGGCCCCCCACATCCCGGCCATGCGGGCAAAGCTGGCCGAGGCTTTCGGGATGCCGGTGGATGCGGTGAGCGTCAAAGCCACCACCGAGGAGCATCTGGGCTTTACCGGCGAGGGGCTGGGCATCGCGGCCCACGCCGTCGCCCTCATCGAAGCAGTGTGAACGGGAGAATGTGACCCATGACTCTGAACTCTATCGTAGCAAACTTCCAGACCTTCAAGCTGGTAGATCTGCTGGACATCCTCATCATCGCGTTCCTCATCTACCAGCTGCTGGGCTTCGTCAACCGCACCCGCGCCGGCCAGCTGGCCAAGGGCGCGCTCATCGTCATGGCGGTCTATCTGGTGGCAAACATCCTGAATATGCGCACCGTCACCTGGCTGCTCAACTCGCTGCTGCAAGTCGGTCTGCTGACGCTGGTAGTGCTGTTCCAGCCCGAGATACGGCGTGCGCTGGAGCGGATGGGCCAGACCGACCAGTGGGCCTATCGCTTCTTCAATAAAAACCGCTACAACGACACCAGCCTCAAGGGCGCGTGGCGCAGCGCCATCATCGCCATCTGCGACGCGGCAGAGCGCTTTTCGGAGACCAAGACCGGCGCGCTCATCGTGCTGGAACGGAACACCAACCTTTCTGAGATTGTCCGCACCGGCACGCCCGTGAACAGTGCAGTCAACCTCGAGGTGCTGGGTACCATCTTCTACGAGGGTACCCCCCTCCACGACGGCGCAGCCATCATCGAGGATGGCCGCATCAAGGCCGCAGGCTGTGTGCTGCCCCTTTCCAACAACCTGGACCTGGGCAAGGACATGGGTACCCGCCACCGCGCCTGCCTCGGCATCGCCGAGAACTCCGACGCCATCGCCATCGTGGTCAGCGAGGAGACGGGTATCATCTCGATGGCGAAAAACGGTGTGCTCATGCGCCACTTTGACCGTCAGACCCTTTACACCCGGCTGGTGGATGAGATGATACCCAAGGAGACCGCCAGCGAGAAGAGCGCTGCCGAGGGCTGGAAGGCCCGGGGCAAGCGCCTGCTGAACTGGGTGAACAACAAGGAGGAGGATGAGCAGCAATGAGCACTGAGCAGAACAACGGCAAGCCTGCCGTACCCCCCAAGCGCAATCTGCTGAACGACCGCCGCATCCGGCTCCTGCTTTCTTTGCTGGGTGCAGTCATCGCGTGGATGGCTGTCACCATCGTCGTGCAGCCCGGCACCACCACCACCATCTATAATGTTCCGGTGGACTTTACCTATGATTCGGCTGCCTACACTTCCCGGGGCCTGAGCATCGTCAATGCAGAGGAAAAAACGGTCAACCTGAAGCTTTCCGGCGACGGCTACACCATCGGCAGCCTGTCGGCCAACGACTTTGTCGTCTACCCCGACTGGTCCAGCGTCCGCGACAGCGGCGAAAAGAGCCTGCGCCTTCAGGTGCGGAGCCAGAGCACCCTGCTCACCGGTGTGTCTGTCTCCATCGACGGCGACAACACCGTGGACGTGGTGTTCGATGTAGTGGAAGAAAAGACCCTGCCCATCCAGGTGACGACGAATTACCTGAAGATAGCAGACGGCTATATCCTCTACGGCACCGACATCTCGAAGGAGACGGTGACTCTCTCCGGACCCAGCACCGAGCTGAGCAAGGTGGAGACCTGCACTGCCGAGGTGACCTACAACGGCGAGTTGACCAGCCCCGTCACTCTGGACACCAGCCTGCGTTTTTACACCCGCAGCGGCAGGGAGGTGGAATTTGAGTATACTACTCTGGAAACGGACAGCGTCGAGGTCACGCTGCAGGTGTATAAGCTGGCCACCCTGCCGGTGGAAGTCAGCTTTATCAACGCGCCCCGCGACTTTGACCCCTCGGTGCTGGTCTACTCCCTGAGCAAAAAGACCCTCAATGTGGCCGGCCCGGAGTCCCAGATCGACCGTCTGTCCACCCTGTCGGTGGGTACCATCGACCTTTCCACCTTTGCACTGGATAAGGTGTACGAAATGCCCATCGAACTGCCCAGCGGCATCCGTCTGCTGGACAACATCTCCAGCATCACGGTCAGCTTCGACAGCTCCCGTCTGGAAACCAAGACCATGAACCTGCCCGCCAGCTGTGTGCAGGTCATCAACCTGCCCTCCACCTACACCCTGACCGTGGAGACGGAGCGGCTGATGAACGTCACCCTCTGCGGCCCGGCCGGTTCGCTGGAAGCACTCAACCCGGAACAGGTGGTCATTGAGATCGACGCCGACGACTTCTATGTCGCCATCGGCCAGCAGAACATCGCCTGCCGCCTCTATGTGCCGGCCAACGACAAAATTTTTGCGCTGGGCAGCTATGTGGTGCAGTGCAAGATAGAAAGTAACTGAGTATATGATCCTGATCCATGATATTCGCCTGCCCCTCTCCGCCGGGGAGCCGCAGGCCTACGAAAAAGCCCTCCGCCTCGCCCGTATCCCCCGGGGAAAGGTGGGCCATCTGGGCATCGCCCGGCTCTCGGTGGACGCCCGCCACGGCCAGCCCAAGCTGGTGTACACCGTGGCCGTGACTCTGAAAGAGGAGGGGGAAGAGGCCGCCTATGCGGGTGCTTCCCGCAGCGTCACCGTCCGGGGCAAGACCGATCTCTCGGTGCAGAACGGCACTCTGCCGCTGACGCACCGGCCTGTGGTCTGCGGCCTCGGCCCGGCGGGCCTCTTTGCGGCGCTGCTGCTGGCCCGTCAGGGCTATCGGCCCATCGTGCTGGAACGCGGCCCTGCGCTGGACGAGCGTGTCAAGGCTGTGGAGCATTTCTCCGCCACCGGTGAGCTGGACGAGAACGCCAACATCCAGTTCGGCGAGGGCGGCGCCGGCACCTTCTCGGACGGCAAGCTCACCACCCGCATCGGCGACGAGCTCTGCGGCTTCGTGACCGAAGTGTTCCTCGAGCACGGCGCGCCGAAGGAAATTGCCTGGCAGCAGAAGCCCCATGTCGGCACCGACCTGCTGCGGGGCGTCATCACTTCGATCCGAAAAGAGATCGAGTCGCTGGGCGGCGAAGTCCACTTCAACACAGCCCTCACCGGCTTCGAGCGGCGGGACGGCCAGCTCGTCGGCATCCAGACCACGGACGGTGCGTTCCCCTGTGAGGCGCTGGTGTTCGCGGTGGGCCACTCGGCCCGCGACACCTTCGGGATGCTGATGGACAGCGGCCTCGTGCTGGAGTGCAAGCCCTTCAGCGTCGGCTTCCGGGCAGAGCATCTCCAATCGGAGATCGAAAAGAGCCTCTACCACGAGGCGGCGGGCCATCCGGCCCTGCCGCGCGGCGAATATCAGCTTTCGCAGCACGTTGAAAAACGGTGCGTTTATACGTTCTGTATGTGTCCGGGCGGCCAGGTGGTGGCTTCGGCCAGCGAAAAGGGACGCGTCGTGACCAACGGCATGAGCTACCACGCCCGCAGCGGCAGGAATGCCAACGCGGCCGTGGTGGTCAGCGTGGGCGGTGAAGACTTCGGCAACGACCCCCGGAAGGCCATCGCCTTCCAGCGGGAGCTGGAAGCCCGGGCCTATGCGGCAGGCCGTCCCGGCGGAGAGTATGCTGCCCCGGCGGAGAACATCCAGAGCTTTTTGGAGGGCAGGGGCCGGCTGAACATTGGCCGCGTCCAGCCCACCTATGACCGGGGCGTCGTTGCTGCGGACCTCGGCGCACTGCTGCCGACCGAACTGGCCGACACTCTGCGGGCCGGTCTGCGGGCTTACGAGCGGAAAATTGCGGGTTACACCGCTCCCGAGGCCATTCTGACCGGCCTCGAGACCCGTACCAGCAGCCCGGTGCGGCTGAAACGGGAAGAAAATTTTGAATGCGCCCAGCTGGCAGGATTGTATCCCTGCGGCGAGGGTGCCGGATATGCGGGCGGCATCATGAGTGCCGCCGTCGATGGCCTGCGGGTGGCCCGCGCCATCATCAGCCGGTACAGCCCGGCAGAAGGGTGAGAAGTTGAATGACTGATCGTGAAAACGATTTTAACCGCACGGCGCAGGACGGCAAGGGCCGTCAGGTGCAGCAGGAGCTGGAACGCCAGCTCCGCGAGCTGGGCGACACCATGTCCGACTCCTTCCGCCACGGCTTTGAGGGCCGGGGCGAGGAGATCGGCGACCGTGTGTGGGATGTGGGCCGCGCCGCGGTGAACGCCGCCGGTTACGGCATCTCGGAGGCAGGCCGGGCCTTTCAGGCCGGGAAGCAGAAGTATCAGAAGCGGGCCGAGGAGGCCCGGAACGCAGCCCCGAGCGGGGAGAACGCCGGCGGGATGGCCGACTGGGCGCGCAATTTCTTTGCGAAGAAGCCGAAACCGACGGCCATCGAGAATATCCGCACCAGCGCGAAAAAGCGCCACAGCGCAGGCGTCGCCATGCTGGCGACCGGCATCACTTTCGCCGTCATCTTCGGCATCACAGCCATCGCCTGCTTCGGCACGGCGGGGGCGTTCACGTCCGGCGGCGCGGCGGGGGCGGCTGATATGACGGTCCTCGGTGCCATCGGCGAGTTTGCCATGAGCGCCACCCGGGCCACCGGATGGTGCTCGGCGGCGGTGACGGCCGTGTTCGGCTGGCTGACCGCAGCGGGCGCGTCCCGTATGAAGGCCGCCAAGACCCTGGAGCTCTACGCCGATACCGCCGAGGGCTTCGACTGGCACAAGGGCCTGTCCCTCTCCATGCTGGCCGACCTGACGCATAAAAAGAAGGCCAAGGCTCTCAAGATGCTGCGGAAATTCATCCACAAGGGCTGGCTCAGTGCCTGGCTGGACGAGAAAAATGACAAGCTCTACCTGACGGCAGAGGACTACCGCGCTGCACAGGAAAATCAGCCCCAGCCCGAACCGGAAAAAGCGCCGGAACAGGCCGGAGAAGTCCCCCTGAACCTCGAGACGACCCGCCGCTTTGCGCAGGTGCTCGAGAAGGAGCAGGAACTCATGGAGGATGAGCGGGCTGTGGAAGAGCTGCAGCATATGCAGAAGACCACCGAGTCCATCTGTGCCTGGCTGGAAGCCCACCCCGAGAGCCTGCCCAAGGCCCGCCGCTTTGCGGAATACTATATCCCCACTACCCTCAAGCTCCTGCACACCTACAACGACGTGCAGAGCCAGCAGGGCGAGAACGCGGAGGCCATCCGCCGGGATATTGCGGGCATCCTGCACACCCTGAATCAGGCTTATGATAACCTCTACGATAAGCTTTTGTCGGACGTGGCACTGGACGTTTCCAGCGAGATCGCTGCGCTGCAGGGGATGCTGGCGAACGATGGTCTGGCCGGGGAGGGATTGCGATGACCTACCGGGCCTGGAACACCAAGACCGTTGACCGCGCCGCCCTGAAAGAGCTGACAGCGGCCATCGCCCAGCAGAACACCGAAGAGCTGGAATACCAGAACATGGACGAAGAGTGGAGCGAGGAAAAGTACCGCTCTGTCCTCGCGGTCCAGCAGAAAGAAGCCGGCCTGCTGGCCGGCATCCTCGCTGCCCGGGGCATCACCGACCCCGCCGAGGCGCTGACCCTTCTGGCGGGCGAAGAAGAGCTGAGCGACCCCATGCTCCTGACCGACATGGACAAAGCCTGCGAGCGCATCCTGCGGGCCATCGACGAAGGGGAGACGATCGTCGTCTTCGGCGACTACGACGTGGACGGTGTGACCGCCACGGCCCTGCTCTATCAGCACCTGAAAGGGATGGGCGCCGCCGTCAAGTGTATGCTGCCCAGCCGGGAGGGCGACGGCTACGGCCTCTCGAAGAACGCCATCCAGTCGATTTACGATAAGGGCTGCCGCCTCATCGTCACGGTGGACAACGGCATCTCTGCCGTAGAGGAAGCCGCATTCGCGGCCAGCCTCGGCATCGACCTCATCATCACAGACCACCATCTGCCCCACGACACCCTGCCCCAGGCAGTGGCCATCGTGGATCCCCGCCGTGCCGACGACCACAGCCCCTTCAAGGGCCTGTGCGGCGCGGGCGTGGCCTTCAAGCTCTGCGCTGCGCTGGATGGCTGCCCGCCGGAAGAGATGCTGGAATACTGCGGCGACCTCGCCGCTGTTGGCACCGTGGCCGACGTCATGCCCCTGACAGGGGAAAACCGCACCATCGTCAAAGCAGGTCTGCGCCAGCTGCAAAATACGGACAGACCCGGCTTCTGCGCCCTTTTGGAAGAAGTGGGCCTTGCAGGCAAGCCGGTGACGGCAGAGAACATCAGCTACGCCATCGCGCCCCGCATCAATGCGGCGGGCCGGATGGACAGCGCTGTCACCGCTTTGCAGCTGGTGCTCTGTGAAGACGAAGACCGGGCGGTCGAACTGGCTCATAAGCTGAGTGACATCAACATCCAGCGGCAGGAGACGGAGATGGAGATCGTCAAAGCCGCGCAGGAGCTGCTGGACGCTGAGCCGGAACGCCTCGAAGACCGGGTCATCCTGCTCTGGGGCAAAGACTGGCACCCCGGCGTCATCGGCATCGTGGCCTCCCGCCTCGTGGAAAAGACCGGACGCCCGGTCATCGTGGTGTCGGTAGATGAGCACGGCGAGGGCAAGGGCAGCGGCCGCAGCGTGCAGGGCTTCAACCTGCACGAGTGCATCGCCTCCTGTGCCGACATCCTGCTCCGCTTCGGCGGCCACGCCATGGCAGCGGGCCTCTCGGTGCGGGAAGAGGATCTGCAGACGCTCCGCCAGCGGCTCAACGACTGGGCGGCCCGGGAGTGCCCCGTGCTGCGCACCCCGCCGCTGGAATGTGATCTGTCCGTCCACCTCGACCGCCTGACGGTGGAGAGCGTCCGCCGCCTCGACCAGCTGGCACCCTACGGTGCCGACAACCCCAGCCCGGTCTTCGTGCTGGAAACGGCTGTCGTGGAGGGCGTCTACGCCGTCTCGGAGGGCAAGCACTGCCGCCTGCGTCTGCGGCAGGGCAATTCCAGCATCTATGCCGTCTGGTTCGGGATGCACCCGGAACAGGTGCCTTACTCGACGGGCGACGTCGTGGACGCAGCCATCAGCCTTTCGGTCTACGATTCGCCCCGGGGCGCACAGCTGTCGGGCCGCATCATCGAGCTGCATCCGGCGGGCCTCGGCAACACAGCTGCAGAGCAGGCCGCGCTGGTGCAGGCGCTGCGCCGGGGTACGCCCCTGACGCCGGAGCAGAAGGAGAGCATCGCCCCGGAGCGCAGCCATATCATCACCGTTTATCGGGAGCTGCAGGCGCGGCGCTGGCACGCCGAAGACCTGCAGCCCCTGTTTGCAAAACTCGGCGAGGAGAACACCGGCCGGACGCTGGTGGCCGTCGCCGCGCTGGAACAGGTCGGCCTCATCACAGCGGCTGACCGGGGCGGGGCAAAGTTCTGGGAACTCGTGCCTGCCACCGGCAAGAAGAACCTTGCCGATGCGCCCATCCTGAAATGTCTGGAGGAACGATAAAGATGCCTGAGGGAAAGAAACCTGTCGTCCCCGCGCCCGCAGCATCGGCTGCGGCGAAAGAGGACAGCTATTCTGCAAAGACCCATCTCCATCAGCCCGTGCCGGTGACGGAGATGGCTACCGTGGCCGCAACGGCTCTGCCGGCCAACGCCCCTGAGGGGACCCTTCCCTCGGAGGTGCGGCCCGAGATCGTGACCTGGGAGAAGCTGGTGGAGGCCATCAAGGCCAGCGGCAAGGCCTACAATATGGCCATGATCGAAAAAGCCTACAATATGGCCAACGACGCCCACAAGGGGGTCTGCCGCCGCAGCGGTGAGCCCTATATCTGCCACCCGCTGGCTGTGGCCCGCCTCGTGCTAGACCTCGGCATGGACAGCGAGAGCATCGCCGCCGCCCTGCTCCACGACGTGGTGGAGGATACCCCCACCACGCTGACCGACCTGACCGCCGCTTTCGGCGAAGAGGTGGCCGCGCTGGTGGACGGCGTCACCAAGCTGACCAAGATCCAATTTTCCAATATCGAAGAGCTGCAGGCCGAGAACCTGCGCAAGATGCTGCTGGCCATGAGCCGTGACGTCCGCGTCATGATCATCAAGCTCTGTGACCGCCTGCACAATATGCGCACCGGCGACGCATGGCCGGAGCAGAAGCGCCGCGACAAGGCCCGGGAGACTATGGAGGTCTACGCTCCCATCGCCAACCGTCTGGGCATCCTGAACGTCAAGGAGGAGCTGGAAGACCGCAGTCTCCACTACCTCGACCCCGTGGGCTACGAGGAGATCAACAAGATGCTCAGCGAGCGCGCGGGCGACGAGTTTCTGGCCAGCGTGTCGGGCGTCATCAAGAGCCGCCTCGAGGAGAGCGGCATCGAGGGCGCGACCATCAAGCGGAGAGTCAAGAGCATCTACGGCATCTACCGCAAGACCATCATGCAGAACAAGTCCTTCGATGAAATTTACGACATCTACGCGGTGCGCATCATCCTGGACACCCTGGCTGAGTGCTACAGCACCCTGGGCCTCATCCACGATATGTACCACCCGCTGCCCAACCGCTTCAAGGACTATATCTCGACCCCCAAGCCCAACGGCTACCAGAGCCTCCACACCACCGTCATCGGCCACGAGGGCATCCCCTTTGAGGTGCAGATACGCACCCGCACCATGGACGAGCAGGCCGAGTACGGCGTTGCCGCCCACTGGAAGTATAAAGAGGGCCTCGAGGGCCACGATAAACTGGACGAGCGGCTGGCATGGGTCAGCCAGCTGCTGGAAAACCAGCGCGTCAGCGAGGATTCCGGCAACCTGCTCCACGATTTGAAGAGCGACCTGCTGCCGGAGGAGGTCTTCGCCTTCACCCCGAAGGGCGACGTCATCAACCTGCCTGCGGGCGCCAACTGCATCGACTTTGCCTACGCCATCCACTCTGCCGTCGGCAACCGGATGGTGGGCTGTAAGGTCAACAACCGCATCGTCCCCATCGACCACGTTGTGGCGACGGGCGAGATCATTGAAGTCATCCTCGGCCCGGCGGACAAAGGCCCCAGCCGCGACTGGCTCAAGATCGTGCGCACCAGCGAGGCCAAGAGCAAGATACGCAACTGGTTCAAGAAGATGCGCCGCGAAGAGAACATCCAGCAGGGCCGCGACACGCTGGCCAAAGAGCTGCGCCGGGAGATGATATTCATCCCCGACGACCAGCTGGATGAGTTCGTGGGCAGCTGCAGCCGTCGTCTGCGTCAGAACAACGCGGAGGAGATTTACGCCGCCATCGGCTACGGCGGCATGACCATCGCCAACTGCCTGCCCAAGCTTAAAGAGGAGTGGCAGAAGCTCAAGGCCGCCGAGGCTGCTGAGAACAAGTCGGTGGAGGACCTGCCGAAGGTCGATCTGAGCCGCGTCCACGCCACCGACGGCGTGGTGGTGGAGGGCTTCGATAACACCCCCATCAAGTTTGCAAAGTGCTGCTCGCCCCTGCCCGGCGACCCCATCGTGGGCTTCATCACCCGGGGCTTCGGCGTCTCCATCCACAAGCAGAGCTGCGCCAACGCGGTGTCCAGCATGAAAGACCCCTCCAACGCCCCCCGCTGGGTCAAGGCTTACTGGGCCGACAGCGTCAAGGACAGCTACAAGGCCGGTCTGGAGATCATCGCCCTCAACCGCAACGAGCTGCTGTCCGATGTGCTGGCCGCGCTGGCTGACATCCGCGTCCCCATCTACGCCATGAACGCCCGTCAGGTGGAGAACAACTGTGCTGTCATCAGCCTGACCATCGGCATCAACAATACAGAGCACCTCAACCGGGTCGTGGCCCGTCTGTCCAAAGTCAAGGATGTGCTCAAGGTAACAAGGAGCTAATATGCGTGCAGTCATTCAGGCCGTATCCTCGGCCAGCGTCCGGGTCAACGGCGGCGAGCCGCGCCCCATTGGTCCCGGCCTCGTCATCCTGCTGGGCGTCAAGGACACCGATACTCTCGACATCGTGCCGAAGCTGGCTGAAAAATGCGCGGGCCTGCGCATTTTCAAGGACGAAAACGACAAGCTGAACCTCAGCGCAAAGGACCTCGGGTACTCTGCACTGGTGGTGAGTCAGTTCACCCTCTACGGCGACACGAAGAAGGGCTTCCGCCCCAGCTTCATCAAGGCGGCAAGACCGCCGCTGGCTGTGGACGCCTACGAGCTGTTCCTCGCCGAGATGAACAAGCAGGGCCTCAAGGATGTCCAGCACGGCGAGTTCGGCGCGGATATGCAGGTGTCGCTGGTCAACGAAGGCCCCTGCACCATCGTCATCGACACCGACGAGTGGCATAAAGGAGAAAAATAAACCATGAAGGCATTTCATCTGGTCGGCCCTGCGCCGTTTTACACCAACAGTTTCCTGCTCATCTCGGACGCAGGCAACGCGGTGGTCATCGACCCCGCCGCCGAGGTGCAGGAGTACGATAAGATCTTAAAGGAGCACGGCGGCAAGCTGAGCCTTATCCTCTGCACCCACGGCCACTACGACCATGTGGGCAGTGCGGGGGTCCTGGGCCGCGAGTGGGGCGCAAAGCTCTACTGTGAGCCCGCCGACTGTCGGGGAACCCAGCTGCTGCCCCTCAAGGGTTCGGACAGCGGCTACGAAGAGGGCGAGGTCATCCCCCTCGACGAGCTGAGCTTCACTGTCTGGCACACCCCCGGTCACACTGAGGGCAGCGTGGTGCTGCTGTGCGAAAACTATCTCTTCGTGGGCGACACGGTCTTTCAGGGTAGCATCGGCCGCACCGACCTCGAGGGCGGCGACAGCCGGAAGATGGACGAGAGCCTGCGCAAGTTCGCGGCACTGCCCGTCCCGGCTGAGGCACAGGTGCTGCCCGGCCACGGCGATTTCTCCACCTTCGGGCAGGAGGCCGCCACCAACTTCTATATCAAAAATGCGCTGAGAAACGCATAAAAAGGCGGGATTTCACATGAATATCTATATCACGGGCCTCGGCTCAGGCTATGAGGTGGAGCACCTCGTCCGCCTGTTCTACCCAATGGCCCCGCTCACCCTCACCCCGCCCGAGGACGGCGCAGACTGCGTCTGGGCCGAGAAGCGGCCTGACAAGCTCTGGGCCATGGTGCGGCAGGGCGGCAAGAGCCAGACCGCCGAAGAACCTCTGCCCATTCCCGTGGAAGAGGGCGGCGAGACGCCGGAATTTGCGCTGGCCAGCCTGACCTATGACCTGCTGCGCAGCTGGACGGGTGTCCGCCCGCCCTGGGGCAAGATGACCGGCGTCCGCCCGGTGCGCCTCGTCCACGACAAGCGGGCCGCAGGCTGGACGGAAGAGGAAATCGACGATTTCTTCCTCAAGCGCTTCGACTGCTCGCCCGAAAAATACGGCATGGCCAAGGCCATCGCGGACTTGCAGGAGCCTATCCTGAAAGTAGGCAGTGCGCCCAAGACCTACAGCCTCTATATCGGCATCCCGTTCTGCCCCTCCCGGTGCAGCTATTGCAGCTTCGTCAGCTGCAACCTCGACCGTGACCGCAAGCTGGTGCAGCCCTATGTAGACTGCCTGTGCAAAGAGGTCGAGGCCATCCGGGACGAGGCTGACAAGGCCGGGCTGAAGCTCTGCAGCATCTACATCGGCGGCGGCACCCCCACCAGCCTCTCGGCAGCGCAGCTGCGCCAGCTCATGGGGACGGTGCGGGACTGCTTCGACCTTTCCGCCATTGTGGAATACACGGTGGAAGCCGGACGCCCCGACTGCACCGACGCCGAAAAGCTGGCCGTCATCAGGGAATACGGCGCGACCCGCATCTCCATCAATCCGCAGACCTTCTCGGATGAAGTATTGGCGAACATTGGCCGCAGGCATTCGGCCCAGGACATCCTCGACTGCTATGCCGAGGCCCGGGCCGCAGGCCACGACGACATCAACATGGACCTCATCGCTGGCCTGCCCGGCGACACGGTGGAAGGGTTCGAAAAGAGCCTGCGTCAGGCCATCGCCCTCGACCCTGAGAACATTACCGTCCACACCTTGACCCTCAAGCGGGCCTCCCGCATCGTCATCGAGGACCAGAAGGAGAACGACTACGCCGACGTGGCCGCCATGCTGGAAAAGTGCTATCTGCTGGCCGAGGCGGGCTATCGGCCCTACTACCTCTATCGTCAGAAAAATACCCTCCAAAACCTGGAAAACGTGGGCTGGTGCAAGCCGGGCCACGAGGGGTATTATAATATCTATATCATGGAAGAAGTCCAGACCATCCTCTCGGCCGGCGCAGGCGGCAGCACCAAGCTGGTGGCCGACGGCGGCAAGCGGATGCAGCGCATCTTTAATTTCAAGTATCCGACAGAATACATCCAGCGTTTCGACGAAGTGCTGGAACGGAAAAAAGGAGTGGCTGTTTTTTATGATCACAATTTGGGTACCGAAACGTCTGGTTGAGATAGACCTGTACAACGTCGCCGCCCAGAGCCCGGCGGCGCTGGCGGAGATGAGCGAGAAGAGCTACCGCCAGCGGGTGGCCTATGCTGCCCAGAAGATCAGGGACTCCCGCGCCAAGATCGTCATGCTCACCGGCCCGTCGGCCAGCGGCAAGACGACTTCGGCTCATAAGGTGGCCGAGGCTCTGGAAGCCTCCGGCACCCCGGCCCATGTCATCAGTCTGGATAACTTCTTCAAGGGCGCTCAGTATTACCCCCGCCTGCCCGACGGTACGCTGGACTACGAGAACCCCGACACACTGGATATGTCCCTCATCCGCCAGTGCCTCAGCGATTTGAGCACCACCGGAAAGACCGTGCTGCCCATCTACGACTTCACCACCGAGTCCCGCTCCTCCGAGACGGAGACGCTGGACCTCAAGGGCGGCGTCTGCATCGTTGAGGGCATCCACGCCCTGAACCCTGAGCTGACGGGCCTTGTGAAGGGCGACGACGTCTACCGCATTTACGCCGGCCTGCGGGAGGAATACTGCATTGATGGCCGCCGTGTCATCAACACCCAGGACATCCGCCTCTGCCGCCGCACCCTGCGGGATGCCGCAGCCCGGGGCCGCAGCCCCGCCAAGACCCTCTCCATGTGGGACAGAGTCCTCGACGGCGAGACCCGGTATATCAAGGGCTTCAAGACTACGGCAGACTTTTTGCTGGACACTTCCTTCACCTACGAGCTGGGCCTCATCGCAAAGCTCCTGCGCCCGGTGAGCCAGCGCTTCACGCTGGAAGGCCACAACGCGGAGCTCTGGGACGAGACGGCCCGCCGCTTCGAGCATGTGGCCCCGGTGGAGCTGGAGCTTCTGCCCGCCGACAGTATGCTGCGCGAGTTCTACGCAGGTGAAGTATAAAAAACGCCAGAACGCGGAAAGTGTGCAAATTGCGAAAAAACTGTTTCCAAATCCGCACGATTCTGTAAAACTTGGGTGGGATTCGTTGCATTCCCCCCGGGAGTGCGATATAATGAAAATAATCTCCGGCGGCACAGGGACAGCCTGAGCAGAAAACGCAGAGGAGTGCTGCCCACCCCGGGCATAGACAAGTGAGGTGTCTTTTATGGACTTCAATAAGATCAAGGAAATGGGCCTCGAGTATGCCGAGAAAGGCAAGAATGCCGCGCTGGATCTGGCCGAAAAGGGCCGCACCCAGGCAAAGATCGTGAACGCGCAGAGCAAGCTGTACAAGGCGCAGCGCCAGCTGGGCGCTCTGGTGTATAGTCTGGCCAAGGGCAACGAGGAGAACCAGCCCCTCGTGGACAAATACATCGAGATGATTGCCAACATCGAGCAGGAGCTCTCCGACCTGAAAGCCTCTCTCGAGCCGGATACCGTCATTGAGACGACTTTCGAGGATACGGAAGAGGCTGCCGCCGACGTGACGGCTGACGCAGCCGCAGAGCCCGCCGAGGAAAAGCCCGAGGACAACGAGGCCAAGACCTGCCCCCAGTGCGGCGCGCCCGTCTCGGACGACGCGCTGTTCTGCAACAAGTGCGGCGCACAGCTGTAAGCTAAAAAGCCCACGCAGGGCGGTGTCCCCCGGGGGATGCCGCCTTTTGTTGTGAATGAAATGAAAATTTTGCCGCAAAAAGCCGGAAAATGCGCTTGTACCCTTGCATTTCGGCAGATTCTGCGGTACAATTTGAATCTGTTCGCAGATGTTTTCGGAATGCGGAAAGGAGACGCCCCATGCAGGACTGGACGCCGAGGGAACACTATACGGCGGAAGACCTCGTGGAGATCATCCGCATCCTGAGAGACAGGGAGAACGGCTGTCCGTGGGACAAAGTCCAGACCCATGCTTCCATCCGGAAAAACTTTCTGGAAGAAACGTGCGAGGCGCTGGAAGCCATCGACGCTGACGACCCTGTCATGATGCAGGAAGAGCTGGGCGACGTCCTGATGCAGGTGGTGTTCCACACCGTCATCGAGGAGGAGCGGGGCCGTTTCGACATGGAAAAGGTCTGCCGCGAGGTGTGCGAGAAGCTGGTCTTCCGCCACCCGAACATCTTTGCTTCCTCTGCGGCGGAAAATGCTGGTATAAACAGCTGGGATGCGCTCAAAAATAAGGAAAAGGGCCGCACGACTCTGGCCGATGAGCTGGACACCGTCCCGGCCACCCTGCCCGCCCTGATGCGCGCCCAGAAGCTCCAGAAGCGGGCCGCGCGGTTCGGCTGCGGGCCGGAGGATGCCGCCGGTGCGGCCAGGACTCTGGACAGCGCCAAGGCCGCGTGGGACGCACAGCAGACAGCAGAGAACGCCGGTGAGCTGTTGCTGGCCGCCGCCGATGCCATGCGTCTGGCCGGTGTGGACGCCGAAGAGGCACTGACCTTTGCGGCAAAGCGCTTCACCCAGAGGCTGGAAGCGGACGAAACGTAAACGGGTACCAGACGGTCAGACCGTCTGCTCGAATAGAAAATGTTGAGAATATTGTGGAGGCTTTTATTATGACCAAGACCGATCTGATCGCACAGGTTGCGGCAAACACTGAGATGAGCAAGAAGAGCGCCGAGATGGCTGTCAATGCTGCATTCGAGGCACTGGGCAAGGCTATGGCCGAGGGTGAGAAGATCTCCATCTCCGGCTTCGGCACCTTCGAGGTGCGTGAGCGCGCTGAGCGTCAGGGCATCAACCCCCGCACCCGCGAGGCCATCACCATTGCTGCTTCCAAGAGCATCGTGTTCAAGCCGGGCAAGGCTCTGAAGGACACCCTGTAAGAGAAAACCCACCGCCGCCGGAACCTTTAGGCCCGGCGGCTTTTTTAATAGAGGAATAACCTCTCAGTCTCGCTATCGCTCGACAAGGCCGGGTTGCGGCTCCCAGCATCCGCTGCGCATTGCTTGCGTCTCGCTGGCCGCTGCCCCAACAGCGACTCCCTGTTTCCGCCACTGGCGGCGGTCGTCGCTGTTGCCCCTACCGAGGGGAGCCTCTGGCGAAGAGGAAAAGTTTATGGGTGAAGACGAAACTTTACGGACTGCCAAGGCCTCTCCTCGATAGGAGAGGTGGCACGCCGTAGGTGTGACGGAGAGGTTGATACAAGGAGTTTAGAAATGCGTTTAGACAAATATCTGAAAGTTTCGCGGCTCATCAAGCGCCGCACGGTGGCAAATGAGGTGGCCGACGCGGGCCGCATCCTCATCAACGGCAAGACCGCCAAGGCCAGCCAGGCCGTCAAGGCCGGCGACATCATCGAGGTCACCTTCGGCAACCGGCCCATCAAGGTGAAGGTCCTCTCCGACGTGGAACCCCGCACCAAGGACGTGGCCCGCGAGATGTACGAGATCATCGAGCAGGACAACGTGCTGGCAGCCGCCCACGATGCCCCGAAAGCCGAGTAAATCCGGTATGACCCCGCCCCGCCCTGCATAAGATGGCAGAAAAGGGGAGGGGAATGTCATGAAACAACAGGACGCAAAGCCGGAGCAGGCTCTGCCTCATGACCTCATCCTGGAGGGGCGGAACAAGCTGACCGTCACCGGTGTGCGGCGGGTCATCCGCTGCGACGCCGAGGGGGCGGCGATGCTCACCTCGAAAGGGACGCTGGAACTCACCGGGGCCGAGCTGAGCGTCACCAGCCTCGACCTCGACAAAGGCGAAGTCAAGCTTACAGGCCGGGTGGACACGCTGGAATACACCGCAGAGCATACGCCGGGCGGCTTTCTGCGCCGTCTCGTCCGGTGATGGGCCCGGCGCTTTCGCCCGGGGCGGTGGGGCAGGAGATGGCGGCCTGCGCGGTGCTGGGCGGTGTGCTGGGCGCGGCGCGGGCCGTTCTGCCCACCCGGGGCAGGGCCGCGTTCCTGCCGGATATGCTTTTTGTGGGAGCCGTGCTGATGGTTTTGCAGAGCTACGCCGTCTCCCAGAGTCAGGCCGGGCAGCTGCGGGGCTATATGGCGCTGGCGGCGTTCTGCGCCGCCGGGGCGGTGCAGGCAGCGCTGCGGCCTCTGTTCGCCGCTGCCGAAGCCTTTGCGGGGAAACTGCTGCTGGGGCCGGTGCGGCTCGCCGCCCGGTGCATCGCCCCGTGGAAAGCCGCCCGCGCCGCCGCCAAAGTACGGCGGAACGAAAAAAGACTTGCAAAAAAACAGAAAAAGAGCTTGCCAACACCACGGCGTATGTTGTATAATTCAAACGTATCAAAGTGAGAGTACAGGCGCATTGGGCCTGCTGTCCGAAAACGGGAGGCACTGTGTTATGGCAAATCCGAGCCGGAAAAAGCGGAAGAGAAAGGCGTCCGTCGTGGGCGCTGTGCTGAAACTGCTCTTCCTTCTGCTTTTGCTGAGTATGCTGGCGGCGTACATCGCAAATCAGGTGGCGCTCAGCTCCAAGAAAGCGGAGCTGGACACCCTGCAGGAGCAGATCGACCAGCAGAAGACCCAGAACGAGGAGATGCAGCGCATCCTCAGCGGCGACTCGGACGACGTGACCGAGTGGGTCGCGCGGGACTCTTACAATTATGCGGCGGCCAACGAGCGCATCTTTGTGGATGTGACGGGCAACTGATGCCGCGCCCCGAGCGGCTTGCGGCCGGCGGGAAACACATTAGTCAACAAGGAGTATTGAGTTTTGGCGATTGAGGTAGGGAATATTTTTGAAGGCCGTGTCACCGGCGTAAAACCGTTTGGCGCATTCGTTGCGCTGCCGGAGGGCCGCGTGGGCATGGTCCACATTTCTGAGGTGTCCAACGAGTATGTGCAGGACATTGCAGCCGTGCTGCATGACGGCGACACCGTGAAGGTGCAGGTCATCAATGTGGCACCGGACGGCAAGATCGCGCTGTCCATCAAGCGGCTGCTGCCGCCGGCACCCCGCGCTCCGCATGAGGGCCGCGGCCCCCGCCCCAACAACAACGGCCCGCGGGAAGGCGGCTTCCGCCGCAACGGTCAGGGCGGCCGTCCCCAGGGCGGACGCGGCCCGGCACGGGACGCAGCGCCCCGCGTCTGGCAGCCCAAGGCCCCGGCCAAGAGCGACAACCTGAGCTTTGAGGACATGATGAGCCGCTTCAAGAGCCAGAGCGAAGAGAAGATGGCCGACCTCGACCACGAGACCAACAACCGCCGGGGCGGCGGCTACGCACCCCGGGGACGCCGCGGCAGCCGCTGAGCCGTCCGCACAAGACGAAGAAGCTTTGGGCCTGCCCCCAGCGGGGCGGGCCTGTTTTTTGGTGCGGCACGCCGCACCCGACAGGAAAGGAAACCAGAATGCCTGCAAAATTTGAACTCATCGCCCCCTGCTTTTTCGGGTGCGAGTCCACGGCCAACTTTGAGCTGCGCCGCATCGGCGCCGAGGACATCCGGGTCAGCGACGGCCGTCTGACCTTCAAGGGCGGCGCGGATATGATAGCCGCCGCCAACCTCAACCTCCGCACCGTGGAGCGCGTGATGCTGCTCCTGAACACCTACACAGCCACCACCTTCGACGAGCTGTTCGACGGCGTCTACTCCATCCACTGGGAAGAGCTGCTGCCCGCCGACGCGGCCTTCCCGGTCACCGGCTCTTCGCTGAACAGCCAGCTGTCCAGCGTGCCGGCCTGCCAGAGCATCATCAAGAAGGCTGTGGTCAAGCGCCTGATGCAGGGCCACCGCACCACCAGCCTGCCCGAGACCGGCGCGGAGTATAAGATCCGCTTCATGCTCCGCAAGAACGTCTGCGAGATCATGCTGGACACCACCGGCGACGGCCTGCACAAGCGCGGCTACCGCCGCAATTCCATGGAGGCCCCCATCCGTGAGACGCTGGCCGCTACCATCGCCGATCTGGGCCGCGTGCGCCGCGACAGCCTTGTGGAAGACCCCTTCTGCGGCAGCGGCACCCTGCTCATCGAGGCTGCTCAGAAGGCCATGAACATTGCCCCCGGCCTCAAGCGCCGCTTTGCCGCCGAGCGCTACAGCTTCGTGCCTGCCGCCATTTGGGCCGAGCAGCGCCAGAAGGCTCTGGCCGACTCCAAGCTGGACGTGGGCTTTGAGGCCTTCGGCTACGACATCGACCCCGCCGCCGTGGCTCTGGCCAACGCCAACGCCAAGCTGGCCGGCGTGGAGAAGCGCTGCCACTTCGAGGTGGCCGACGTGGCCGATTTTGCCGCTAGGAGCGAGGCCATCGTCCTGACAAACCCCCCGTACGGCGAGCGCATGAGCACCATCGAGGGTGCCGCCAAGCTGGCCCGGACCCTCGGCCAGCAGATGGAGGCTCACCCCTGCGCCGGTGTCTACGCCATCACTGCCGATATGGATTTTGAACACCACTACGGCAAGCGGGCCAACAAGCGCCGCAAGATGTACAACGGCATGATCCCCTGCCAGCTGTATATGTACTACAACGCCCCCAAGTTCGAGAACCGCCCCGCAAAGCCCATGCCCAAGAGCGGCTTTGACGGCAAGCGCACCCAGCCCGGCCACACGGGCCGTTTCGAAAAGAAATAAGATGCACCAGAAGACCGCACTGAAATCGATTCCAGTGCGGCCTTTTCTATAAGAATTTACAAAAGAACGGTTGAACGCTGACGAAAAATAGATTATACTAGTCTACAGCTGTGGGGAAGCGGTCTTCCCCTGCAAGAAAGGCTGCGCCCGGCGCGGCCCGCGAAAGGAATGAACAGAATGAAGGGACGTATGCGGCCCTATCTGCCGGAGCTGACCATCCGGGATTACAACACCTATCAGTGGTATCAGCGCGGCGTCCGCCGCCAGCTCTACACCACCTATGGGCTGTATTCCTGCTATGGTCTGCGCTACAACGGCGTCCTGTTCGCGGTACTGGCCGACAGTCTGGCGGGCCGTCCGGCCACCTGTAAGCGGATGCGGGAGCCGGGTACGCTGGTCTGGCGGCAGATGATGTGTCAGACCCAGGGCATCCGGCTGGCTGCACAGGTGGAAGTCCTGCTGAGCTGGCACCGCATCCAGGATGCCCAGTGGGCCGACCTGCCCTTCTATAAAAAGGCACGGCGGGTGGTGGACACCGTCCTGCTGCGGCGAGCCTACCGGAAGGCCGCCGCCGAGAACCCGGCACTGGAGCGCATCTTCGTACAGGAGCGGGACCAGGCCAACGTCCAGATGACCCTGAACGCCAAGAACTATCTGCTGGCCGCAGAGCCGAAGGGCAACCTCTACGGCGCGCTCTACTCGGTGCTGGCCACCGACGACCCCAATCAGCGCAAAAGTATGCACTACATCGGCAGCTGCATCGGCCGGGCCGCTTATCTGCTGGACAAAGCGGAGAGCTTTTCCCGGGACAAAGATAAGGGCCGCTACAACGTCTTCCTCGTCAACGGCATCAACGACAGGAACGCCGCCCGGGAAAACGCCCGGCGGCAGGCCCTCGCTGCGGTCAACGACCTCGTCCGCGCCTACGGGATGCTGGACGTCAAGCTGAACCGCACCCTGCTGGACAACATCATGATCTTGGGCCTCCGTCACGCCATCGAGCCGCTGGACGTTGAGAGCCAGCCGGTACAGTGGGAGCTGCCATGAAGGGTCGCAAAAGTAAAAGCTGGGCCATGGCCTACTGCGGCATGGCCGCAGCGCTCAGTGTGGCCCTGATGCTGCTGGGGGCTGTGTTTCCCATTGCGATGTTCATTGCTCCGGCGGTGGCCAGCTTTCTCATCGCCACAGTCTGCGTGGAGTGCGGGAAGACCATGGCTCTGACGGCCTATGGTGCGGTGAGCCTGCTGAGTCTGCTCTTCGTGCCGGACAAGGAAGTGGCCCTCACCTTTGTGTTCCTGCTGGGGTACTATCCGTTGGCAAAGCCTTATTTCGAGCGGATACGCCCGGTCCTGCTGCGGGCTGTCTGCAAGCTGCTGCTCTGCAACGGCGGGATCCTGGCGATGTACGGGCTGGTGCTGCTGCTGGTCCCGGCGGGCAGCATCGCTGAAGAGCTGCGCACTACGGCGATGGCCGTCTCGCTGGTGACGCTGGCCATGGGCAATGCAGCCTTCTTGCTCTATGACCGGGCGCTCCACAATATGCTGATGCTCTATAAAGTAGTCTGGCAGCCGAGGCTCCACAAAATGCTGGGCGTCCATTGACGGATGTGGGACTTTGTGATACAATACCGCTGACCTTTTCCGTCGGCTTCTGACAGCTCCGAAAGGAGCTGTTTTTGTTTTCAGGAAGGCGGCGGAAAGAGCAGAAAGAGGGGATAGACCACTTCAGTTGACAAAAAAGCGCCGGGCCACGCGGGTGACAGCCGTGAGGGTGACGAGGAGAGGAATCATCGAAAGTTTCGGCGGGTGTTCCTCCGGTTGAAACGGGAGCGATAGCTTCCAGGGCTTATACCAGCCGCAGAGAAGGGCAAAAAACGGCAGCAATACCGCAACAGAATCCTTTCAAAGAAAGCCATACAAGAACATAGACTGATTGTAAGAGGCTGACAGCCGCCGTGTGCGTTCGCGCCGTGCTGTCGGCATGGAGGTGTTTTGTATGTGTGGCATTGTAGGTTATTCGGGTAAGCGCAGCGCCCAGGAAGTGCTGCTGAACGGTCTGGAAAAGCTGGAATACCGCGGCTATGACTCCGCCGGCGTTGCGCTGGCGCTGGAAGGCGGCATCTACGTCGTCAAGAGCAAGGGCCGGCTGGAAGTGCTCCGCCGCAAGCTGGAGGCAGAAAACCTGCCCGAGAGCTTCTGCGGCATCGGACACACCCGCTGGGCCACCCACGGCGAGCCCAGCGACGTCAACAGCCATCCCCACTCCACCCCCCGCGTGAGCATCGTCCACAACGGCATCATCGAGAACTACGGCCCTTTGAAGGCCGACCTGATGGCCAAGGGCGTCACCTTTGAGAGCGAGACGGACACCGAAGTGCTGGTCAAGCTCATCGACTACTTCTGCTGCGCCCAGCCCAAACAGAGCCCGCTGGCAGCCCTGCGGGAGGCGCTGGCGATGGTGCGGGGCAGCTATGCGCTGGGCGTGCTGTTCCGGGAAGAGCCGGACACCATCTACGCCGTCAAGAAGGAGAGCCCCCTCATCGTGGGCTGGGGCGAGGGCGAGAACTTCGTGGCCTCCGATATTCCGGCCCTGCTCAAGTACACCCGCCGCTACAGCGTCCTCGAGGAGGGCGACATGGCGGTGGTCAAGGCCGACGGCATCCGGTTCTACGACGCCTTTGGCAAGCCGGTGGAGCGGGAAGTGCTGACCGCCGACTGGGACGAAGAAGCCGCTGAGAAGGGCGGCTACCCTCACTTCATGCTGAAAGAGATTCATGAGCAGCCTGCCGCTATCACGGCCACCGTCAGCCCTCGCGTGGAGAACGGTATGCCCGACCTCCGCATCCCGGAACTGAGCGATGAGAAGCTGCGCAGCATCAAGAACATCCACCTCGTGGCCTGCGGCACGGCCATGCACGCCGGTATGGTGGGCAAGACTGCCATCGAGCGGCTGGCCCGAGTCCCTGCCGAGGTGGACATCGCCAGCGAGTTCCGCTATCGTGACCCCATCCTCGACCCCGACGACCTCGTCATCATCATCAGCCAGTCGGGCGAGACCAGCGACACGCTGGCCGCCCTCCGCCTCGCCAAGAGCAGGGGCGTGCCGGTGCTGGCTGTCGTCAATGTGGTAGGCAGCTCCATCGCCCGCGCAGCGGACTACGTCCTCTACACCTACGCCGGCCCGGAGATCGCCGTGGCGTCCACCAAAGCCTATATGGTGCAGCTCTGCACCCTCTACCTCTTCGCGTTCCGTCTGGCCTACGCCAGAGGCCGTCTGAGCGAGGCAGAGACCCGCCGCCTGACCGCCGAGCTGCTCCGCGCCGGTGAGGTCATCCAGCCCCGTCTGGCCGACTGTGAGCAGATAAAGTACCTCGCCAGCCGCTTCGTCAACACCCAGAGCTGCTTCTTCATCGGGCGCGGCTTCGACTACGCCCTCTCGCTGGAAGGCAGCCTGAAGCTCAAGGAGATCAGCTACGTCCACTCGGACGCCTACGCTGCCGGTGAGCTCAAGCACGGTACCATCAGCCTCATCACCGACGGTGTGCCGGTTATCGCGCTGGCCACCCAGAAGCAGGTGTACGAAAAGACCATCTCCAACGCCAAGGAGACCAAGAGCCGCGGTGCGCGGGTCATCCTCTTCACGACGAAGGACGTTGTCGTCCCGGAGGGCGTGGCGGACTATGTGGTGCGTCTGGACGACTACGACGAGCTGCTGATGCCCCTGCAGCTCATCGTGCCGCTGCAGCTGTTCGCCTACTATATGGCCGTCCTGCGCGGCTGTGACGTCGATAAGCCCCGCAATCTGGCAAAGAGCGTGACGGTGGAGTAAACCTCTCCGTCAGCGCTGACGCGCTGCCACTGCCCGGGTTGCGGCACCCAGCATCCGCAGCGCTTTGCTTGCGTCT
>ENA-UESU01000114-UESU01000114.1-human-gut-metagenome-genome-assembly--contig:-NODE-114-length-63696-cov-24.325013_pt1 | contig 63696 bp, 37 predicted proteins | sample MGYA00243007_ERZ508008 | MGnify/ENA primary metagenome ERZ508008 (study PRJEB26167, sample SAMN06115399) | human gut metagenome | host: Homo sapiens | place: China:Henan | collected 2016-06-23...
ACTCAAGCAACTCGACCATATACCGCAGATTACGGTTGGTGTCGCCGGAGAAAAAGTCAATCTTCACGCCCGCTATGCCATTTGCCTCGCACCATTCAAATTCCTTTTCACGATCGGCAGGGTCATTGAGCCGGAACTTCGGTCCCGGAGCACCGTCAATCCATCCTACGGAGGAATTATACCATATCAGCGGCTTCACGCCGCGTTCCCGGGCATAGGCGACAGCATCAAGCACCGTCTTCCCGCGTTTCATCTCATCCCATTCGGCGTCAATCAGCACGTAAGGCAATTTCATCTCATACGCCATGTCGACATAGCGGCAGATTATGTCATAGTCGTTTGACCCGTGATTATATGCCCAGTATATCCATGAAGCTACGCCCGGGCTGATCCACGACGTGTCGGAGATACGCGACGGACATGAATTGTCGTTGACAAGAGTCGAGCCGACCACATCGGCAAGCGACCCGATTATCGCCGTCTGCCATCCGGGCGACTCCGTGCCATCGGGACGTATATAAAATTCCCCCGGGACAGTTCCCGTATAAAGGCTTGACGCAGCCGACTCCCTGTCAATACCCGACTCGGAAAGAAGCATGAAAAGCGACCGGTCGCCATATTCAAAGAGCGATGGATAACCAATCCTGAATCCTTCAGCCAGGTCGTCACGGTCACGCAGGAAAAAGCCTTCGTAACTGTCGGTCCATTTCATCAGCCACGAGTGAGATGCGTCAGGCACATCAATACGGTAATCATGACAGCCTGACCATGCAACTCCGTCGTTATATACTCTCATCAGAAGCGTATCGCCCGAAGCAAGCCGGTAGCTACAGCTACTATAACCGTTATGACAGACGAGTCGTTTACCTGTCATCATCGCGTAATCGACATCATGAGAGCCCTCATCGGTAACTCCTGTAATCTCATTGCAGTAAATCTTCATCACAGGAAGCCACCCTCCGGCTGACTCTCCGCTTACCACGAGCGACGTGTCACCCGACATTTCCACTTTCACCGTGCCTGCCGGTGATACCTGTGCCATTAACATGGAAGCCAACGGCAGCATAACGCAAGACAATATATTCCTTATCATCATATTAGATATTACCATCAAAGAATCAACCTTATTTAAAATAACCGTTACCGAAATAGCTGTAGTTACCATTGTCGGCATTCACGACTATCTGTTCCACGACAATTTCCGGATCAACCATATATATTTTCAAGTGATGTTTCCCCGCAGTCGCCCGTACCGGGACCTCAAGCCAGCGCATATTGTCAAACACTTCATTCCTGCGAGGCTGCCGGCGACCCTCGACAAAACCTGACAAGGATAGCGTGTTTTCTCTCGGCAAAGGACGAAGCACATTAGATCTCACAAGATTTTCGGCGGTGTATTCCTCAAATGTATCAAGCATTCCCTGACGCGCATCAATAATCATGACAGGATTGTCATCCAGCTGCACTCCTATACGCAGTCCGCGCTCCGGATAAACATCCTGTACAGGAAGTATCCCTATCGCAAGCATAGTACTGTCGCCAGCTGAAGATAAATCAACGTCATATTCCATCCACGGGGCTTTATCCAACGTCACGTTCTCAGCCATTACATTATCTATGCCCATACATCCCGCTCCACGACCGAGGTCCGGTAAAAATATCCATTTTGCCGCCTCGGCATCTCTTTTTTTCGTGTACTCATAAGCCATCAATGTATATTCACGGCTTGCCGAATCAGGAATCACGCTATATCCGGACTTAAGCCCGAGCGTCAAAGGATTTACATTTTTATCAGGGATAGACCATTTCTCATATCCGATATGATTGTCAAGCATCATGCCTCTCCATTTACCGCCGGCAAGTTCATTATTATAATAATCAGTAAGCTCCCTGTCATATTCCATAAGCCGCTCAATCCCGATAGAGTCCCCCAACGTGGCACAATTATAGATTTTCGTCACTGTAGCGCTACCCATTACAGGATAATGTACAAGTTGGAAAAACGCATCTCTCGCCTCCTCCGGCATTATTTTCCCAAGCGAATCGGTCCGAGCCATTAACCTGTCCCACATCTCACCGGTCACTTTCATCTCTTCCGGATTGAATATACCGGGATATTGCACCTCCGGTTTTCTCCAAAGATTATATTTGCTGTATTTTGACATTATATCAGCAATTTCCACGGCATGCTCCTCCCCGAATATGCTACCGGCAAATTCTTCAAGACACCCCTGTTCATCTCCGGGACCGATTTCCTCCGGATTCCACGCATAACGCATTATGAAATCAACCGGCGCCTCTTTTGGCTTTAAATCGCCGACATTTATTATCCATATTCGGTCAAGACCGCTACGATATGCAAGATTGAGCTGTTCCCTCAGTTTTGGATAGGTAGTCGTGTTAATCCAACGGTCATTCCACGGGCCCCCATTCATGTCAATATGATAATACAGCCCCAAGCCCCCGCTACGGCTGCGCTCAAAGTCTCTCCCTTTACGCCTTATGTACCCCCAGTTGTTATCGCAAAAGAGTAAAGTCACGTCATCGGGTACCGTAAATCCGGCATCATAATAACGCTGCACCTCGGTAAAAATAGCCCAAAGCTGCGGCACTTCACTACAAGGTTTCCCGTACACGTCGCCAATCAACCTCCGCTGCGCCTCTATAACTTTTCGGAGAGTGGCAATATTGGCGGAATCGTTGCCATCACCCATGGCGACATCACCGTCACCACGCATTCCTATGGTGATGATATTTTCATAATTCTTATTGCGCTCAAGCCCGTCATGAAAAAAGCGGTCAAGACGCTCCGAATTAACAGAATAATCCCAGGGTCCTACGCTGTCTTTCCTCACAACATACTCTTTATGTGCTCTCATCATGGGCTCATGATGAGATGTTCCCATCACAATCCCCATCCGGTCGGCGAGTACTGGACTTTCCGGGTCATCCTCATTAAAACGGCTCGCCCACATTGCCGGCCAGAAATAATTTGCCTTAAGGCGCAGAAGCAATTCAAAAATTTTTTCGTAAGCACGGGAATTTATGCCTCCGAAATGATTATTGCACCATGTACCGAATGACGGCCATTCATCATTTATAAATATACCGCGATATTTCACCGCCGGCTCCCCATCGGTATATTCCCCCTTTTTCATATATAGGGACTCATGTCGTTGTATCGGCGCATCCGCAAACCAATACCACGGCGACACTCCGATCTGGCGTGACAGTTCGTAGATTCCGTAAATAGTACCGCGCTTGTCGGAGCCAAGTATAAACACTACATCCCTGCCATCATATTGTGCCGTAGTAATGATATATTGTTCCCATTTTCCTTTAAGGCGCTCAGCAATACCGCCAAACCTTGCAGCTATACCGCTCGCGCCTGCAGTGGCTACAACTATTGGCGCACATTCGCTTCCCGTAACTTCCTTAAGGTCATGACGCAGATTTTTCACCGCGATTTTAACTCCCTCATAATCTGAATCATCATATATGACTGTGTCTCCCGAATGAGTAAGACAGAGTGCCGTATCAGGCTCCGGGGCAAAAGATATAAAGCGCGGAGCCCCGTTCATACGTCCCGCGATAAACACACATATCGCCGACAAGACAATGTAAAGCGTTGATTGATTTTTGATAGCCATAAATATATTCTTATAAGATTTCACCTCTGTTTTATCAATAAATTTTATAAACTTTTCTTACCTTCTGTAACATCGCCTCCTGCCTCTTTTCATTCTTGCCCATTATAATCTTCATTGCGAAAGGGCGCGGGAGCACAAGGAAAGTTGCGCTGCCGACATCTTCCTCCTTACAAGGATGCGCCCTATAAACCGAGGTCATATTATAATTGTATGTTCCTTTCACCTTTTTCCCATCGTACTCCACTTGCATATAATTGGCATAACGACAGCTACTGAGATACGCGATACCCTCTTTCTGCCGATATTCCACCTCTATATCTATCCGCCAGTCCCTATACTTTTGACCGTACAAATTACCGAATACCGTACGCACAAAAGGATTCGTCCGGTTTTTCACGTTATATTCCAAGCCGGTAGAGCGCTTCGCCCGAAGTATGAGATTGCTTATTGTATCCATACATAGATAACCTGAGTCTTTCCATCCTTTTTTTGACTTGAACAAGATTCTGACCATATTGTCATCGGACATATCCGCCTCATCATCCACATAAAATACGTGCTGTTTCACAAATTTCTCATCCATATCGGAAACGAAATCATGATATAACGTATTTTTAAGATTGCTGTAATCACATCCTGCTGTGCTGTCTTTAAATGTAATGATGCTCTCTTCAGGAGAAATAACAAAAAGGTCTTTCTTCCTCAGCAGCCCTTTGCTCTCAAACCGGTACAATACCGTATCGCCGACATTTTGTGTCAGATACTCGTAACACGACATCGCATCACCACGGTATCTCTCCTCTCTCGTCCTTACAAAATCCATTAGCAGCGGTCTGATCCATTCCGGCTCGCCACCCGACACCGTTACCTCCGGCAGAATCCGGATGGTCTGCTCCATAAATACAGTGTCAGGGAATGACGCCATACATAGCCTCTGATAATTAATATGTGAGACAGTGATGCTATCAAATGCAAAATCTATGTCCACTCGCCCCTCCCGGTCGCTGAACACGTTTTTCACATTTCCGCCACAAGTAGTATAGACACTTGCCATGCTCACGGGGGTTGCATTTGCCTTATCCCATAATACAAAAGACCTCTGTGCGCACAAACCGATGGAAAAGAACAGCAGACATGCTGTGAGAAAAAATAGTTTATTCATCTGAAAAATCCATTGCAATACTTCACATGTCGCGGTTAATCGGAACCGGGACGACCTGTATAGTAGGCGCGCACCTTTCCGAGAGGGAGCTGTCCTTCAAGCTGCACCGGGATACGCGAGGCATCGGTGCTTATCCATGTCTCCATAGCGTCAGACGACACCTTCCCGTTCTGCGTGAAAGTAAAGCTCATGTGAAACGTGCGCCAGGTATATTTTCCAAGTTTGATATTCTCGATGCCGTCATAACGCACGGTAAGCTGCTCGACGCTTCTGCCTGAAAACACATTCATCTTGACAACCGAGCCGGGCGACATCGAGGCAAAGTCAAGTGTACGCAGATAATAAAATACCGAAAGCATGTCGACCGTGCGCCCGGTTGCATGGAGCACGGTGTCGGTTGTGGTCACCGGACCACCGTTTTTCGACTTCCACCGCTCGGCATAACCGGTCACCTGATTGCCGTCGCGCTCATATCTCACGACATCACGTCCGTAGCGCGAGCCCTCATGGGATATCTTGGTATAGACTTCCGGCAGACATCCCTGACGAAGCATCGTCGACTTGAGAGTGTCGCGCACCATGAAAATCTTATCAGCCCACGGCAATGTGCGAGCTGCAAGACTTGCATAATAGTGGTCGCCGTCGCTACGGAGCGAAAGCACAGCGCTTGCCGCGTCCTTGTTGACAAGTCCCCACTTATATAATATAATGTAGTTCAAGTCCTCGTCGGGAAGATCGATTGCCGCCACCCTTGCTGGAGCAGTAACGGCACCGAGGAGCATCATGACTGTCAATATACGGAACAAACAAAGTCTCATCATCTTCAATATAATTTAAGTAAATCATAATCATTTTCATCACCGGCTCTTCACCAGGTCGAGGAAGGGGAGCGCATCGCGCACCGACTGCTCTATGCGCTTGTTGCGCCAGCATTTGCGACACACGGCTATATAACGGTCGTCGCCACCTATCTCTACCTGTTTTCCATCGGTGACAAAGTCACCGTTACTGTCGATACGGGCGTTGACGATGGTCTTCCTGCCACAACTGCATGTGCTCTTTATTTCGTCAATCGTGTCGGCTATCTCAAAAAGCCGGCGTGACCCCTCGAAAAGATGAGTGCGAAAATCAGTCCGCAATCCGTAGCATATCACATTGCTGCCGTAGTCGTCGACCACGCGGGCAAGCTGGTCGACCTGGTCGGCTGACAGGAACTGCGCCTCATCGATAAGAAACCAGTCGATCACCGTCATCGTCTGCTCGAAAAGTTCCTGGGCGAGAAGGTAAAGGTCGGTGTCGGGATAAATCCAAAGACATTTCCGCTCGATGCCTATGCGCGAACGTATCACATTTTCTTTCTCACGCGTGTCCACGACAGGTTTCAGACACGCATAAGTCATCTTACGCTCTTCAAAGTTATAAGCGGTCGTAAGCAGCAGTGCGGTCTTAGCCGAGCCCATTGTGCCGTAACGAAAATATAATTTCCCTTTCCGGTTCATATTTGTATATATTTATTAACGTAAAGTTATTCATAATAGTTGGAATAGTCATAATTTAATCATCACTTTTTACGAGCCGCAACCTACATGCAATTTTTCATCCGCAATCACGTTATACATTATATCATACCAAAACTCATGAAAAAATACCTCATACTTGCTGGCTGCATGTTTCTATTCCTTGCAGCCCTGCCGCTCACTGCATGCGGCGATGACAAAGACAATCCCGACCCCAATGATAAACCCGCCACTCCACCAGCAGATGTAGTCCACGGCAAATTTGCCCGTGGAGCCGATGTTAGCTGGCTCACCCAACTTGAGGCAGAAGGCGAGAAGTTTTACTCACCCGACGGAAGGGAGAAAGAGTGCATGCAACTGCTCCGCGACGATTGCGGGATCAATGCCATACGTCTGCGCGTATGGGTTAATCCCAAAGACGGTTGGAACAATATCGACGACGTGATGGTGAAGGCGCGCCGCGCCGATGCGCTCGGTATGCGTCTGATGATTGATTTCCATTTCAGCGACACATGGGCGGACCCGGGACACCAGGAAATTCCGGAGGCATGGAAAGGGAAATCGCTCAATGAGGTGAAATCACTCATGACGGCACATATCCACGACATGCTCGGCGCTCTCAAGAAAGAGGGCATCACACCCGCCTGGGTGCAAATCGGCAACGAGACACGTACCGGCATGATGTATCCCCTCGGCAAACTTGACGCAGACTTCGCCGAGCTTGTCAACACCGGCTACGACGCGGTGAAGGCAGATTTTCCCGGCTCAATCGTGATAGTACACTGCGACGAGAGCGACAACGGATGGCATTACCGCGAACTGTTCGGCAAGCTTAAAGCCGCCGGCGCGAAATATGACATGATTGGCATGTCGCTTTACCCCGACGCCTCCAACTGGGAGAAACTTCTCTCCGACATGGTAAACAACATACGCAACGTCACCGCCACCTACGGAAAACCGGTGATGATATGCGAAATCGGCATGCCATACAATCAGGGAGAAGCATTTGACCATATGCTCTCCGCACTTATTAACGATTGCGCGTCGCTCGACGTGAAAGGCGTATTCTATTGGGAACCAGAAGCACCGTCGGGCTACAACGGCGGCTACGACAAGGGATGTTTCATCAACGGCACACCCACACAGGCACTCGACACATTCAAGAAAAACCTTCCGATATATGAATAACAACATAAAACATATAGCGGCGTTTCTCGCCGCATCGGTAGCATTGACCGCGACTGCAGGGCGCGAGTCAGTCACACTGAAAGAATGGGAATTTACCAAGGGTATCTCTACCGCCGATACAAAGTGGCAGAAAGTCGCAGTACCCCACGACTGGGCGATATACGGTCCGTTTGATCGCGAAAACGACATACAGCGTGTTGCCGTGGAACAAAACGGAGAGAAAGAAGAGACCTGGAAGACCGGACGTACAGGCGGACTCCCATTTATAGGGAAAGGCGCGTATCGCACGACATTTAACGTGGCTGACACCACGTCGAGAGATTTTACCCTCCTTTTTGACGGTGCCATGAGCAATCCCGTAGTCTATGTCAACGGCAAGAAAGCGGGACTGTGGCGCTACGGCTACAACTCGTTTTATCTCAATATCGACTCTCTCGTGCGCCCCGGCTCCAATGACCTGCTTGTAGAGCTTGAAAACCACGAGCGCGCTTCACGGTGGTATCCGGGCGCGGGACTGTACCGCAATGTCCACCTAATCACCACCGATGACGTTCATGTACCTGTATGGGGAACCTACGTAACAACTCCAGATGTCGACAAGGACCGCGCATCGGTACGTCTGGAAATCGAGCTTGACGGATTGCAGAAAGGACAGAAAGGTGTGTCGATAATCACCGAGATTATCGACCCGGAAGGCAAAGTCGTTGCCGATAACAGTGCCCCGTATTATTACCACGGGCAGCCGATGGTGCAGAATTTCCTCGTCAACACCCCGCAGCTCTGGTCGCCCGAACATCCGTATCTATACACGGCACGTACCAATGTATATGTCGATGGCAAACAGACTGACTCCTACAATACACGCTTCGGAATACGCCGCCTTGAGTTTATCCCCGAAAAAGGATTTTTCCTCAACGGTGAACCTACCAAATTCAAGGGCGTATGCAACCACCATGATCTCGGACCGCTCGGCGCGGCAGTAAACCGGTCGGCTTTGCGTCATCAGCTTGAGCTGCTTCAGGATATGGGCGTCAACGCCGTGCGCACCGCCCACAACATGCCTGCTCCGGAGCTTGTCGAGCTATGTGACGAGATGGGCATCATGCTCATGATAGAGCCTTTTGACGACTGGAGCTTCCGACCGAAATCACCCAACGGTTACGGGTCATATTTCACCGAGTGGGCCGACAAGGATATCACCAACATGGTGAAGCATTACCGCAACAATCCTTCAGTGGTGATGTGGTCGATAGGCAATGAGGTGCCGAGCCAATGGGGGCCCGGAGGAATCGAGGAACTTGTAATGCTTCAGGACCTTGTACACGCCCTTGACCCGACACGCCCCGTTACCTGCGGCATGGACCAGATAGGCGCGGTGCTCGACAACGGGTTTGCCGCCTCGCTCGACATCCCCGGCTTCAACTACAAGCCGCAATATTACGAAAAGGCTTACGATATATTGCCGCAGAAACTCATATTAGGTTCCGAAACGGCATCGACAGTGTCATCGCGCGGTGTCTACCACTTCCCCGTTATATTCCGCGGGCAGGAGCAGGTCATGCACCCCGACCATCAGTCGTCGAGCTACGACAATGAGGCATGCAACTGGTCAAACACCCCCGACATTGACTTCGCCATGGATGATGACAAGGATTACGTGATGGGGCAATTCGTGTGGACCGGCTTCGACTATCTCGGAGAGCCTACACCCTACGATACCGATGCATGGCCAAACCATAGCTCCGTGTTCGGCATCATCGACCTCGCATCTCTACCCAAGGACCGCTACTATCTCTACCGGTCGAAGTGGAACGAGCAATCGCCCACCCTCCACGTGCTTCCTCACTGGAACTGGAAAGGGAGGGAAGGCGAAGTAACACCGGTATTTGTCTACACAAGCTATCCCAAAGCCGAACTGTTCATCAACGGCAAAAGTCAGGGTATGCGCGAGAAAAACGACTCCACCTATCAGAACCGTTACCGCCTCATGTGGAACGAGACCGTCTATGAGCCGGGCGAACTTAAAGTGATAGCCTATGACAATGACGGCAATCAAGTCGCCGAGAAGATTGTAAAGACCGCCGGTAAGCCTCATCATCTTGTAGTGACACCTAACCGTGACACTATCGCAGCTGACGGCGACGAGCTTGTCTACTTCACCGTACAGGTAGCTGACAAGGATGGAAATATCGTACCCGACGACAGCCGCATGGTCAGCTTCAAGGTTGACGGCGCAGGGCAGTTTGAGGCGACAGCCAACGGCGACCCTACCTGCCTGCTTCCGTTCCAGAATCCGAAAATGAAGCTATTCAGCGGAGCCGCCACCGCGATAGCCCGCAGTGCCACCACCCCCGGCACACTTCGCTTCACGGCGACTGCCCCCGGTGTACGTCCCGCAACCGCCACCATTACCGTAAAATAATCACATTTTCACAAGAAATAAATATAGGGACTGTCTAATAAGTTTGGGCAGTCTCTTTTTTATTGGCTGCCGGGAGCGGGCGACCTTCCAGCCGCCAGTGTTACCTCCTCGATGCCGATTCGGTGCAAAATTTTTACAGAGTATGATATAAACTGATGCGGAGATTTGTGTGTTTTTAGGGAAAAGTTAATGATGAAGAATGAAATTTTTAGGTGGATAGGACTTGCGCTGATTGTGTTGCTTTATCTTTATCTTTTCACCGGGATTCTGCCTTGGTGGGTATTAGCGGCAGTAGACGGGGCTGCAATTGTGCTAGTCATATTGAAAGGCACCATGCTTAGGCGCGCCGGCGCAACCGACGAAGCCAAGCGACAATTTCGCTCGGCTGTCAGACTGTTGATTCTTCTTACTATATTGATAACTATCCCGCTCTTTATCCCACCCGGGCACGGCAAATAAGATTAACTTCCGGAGGTGAGGAGGGTGATGGCGAAGTCGAGCACGGTGTCGACGCCGTTGACGGCAGCATGGGGGTCGAAGCCGACGGCGCATCCTGGCGACGGGTCTATGCCGGCTTCCGTGGGCAGTCCTTTGGCGTCAAGCACGGGGCAAGCCGAAAAGCGTACACCCCACCCGTTTGGCAACTCCGAGTTAAACGGCATTCCGCTGCCCCCGCCGGTGGTCGCGCCGACTATGTGACACAACGGGATATACTGCATTATCGACACAAAATTATTAGCCGCGCTAAATGTGCCGCGTCCGGCAAGCACCACAACCGGTTTGCCCCACATTATACGCCCTTTCTGCGCCGGGTCGTAATAATAGGCGCGCGGCTCGGAGAAATCATTGTGACCAGGACCGGTTTTATGGGAGATATATCCCGCAAGTGTTCGCTCCGTGATAAAGCGGCTCACGAGTTTCTCCACGTTAGTCATGCTGCCGCCACCGTTATTGCGGATGTCAATCACGAGTCCGGTACAGGTGTTAAGATACATCAGTATCTGGTCGAGATTGCTCTCTCCTATCGGCGAGCTGAATGAATCGTAACGTATATATCCTATATTCTGCGGCAGAATACCGTAGTCGATTCCCCCGGTGGAAAGATAATTGAAATTCAGATAGTACTGCTCGACAAGGCGGCTGCTGTAATTGTCGGGATAGTCACTCCACCACGCACGGTAATAGGAGGTATTGAACGATGACGAGAGGTTGGTGTGCCCGTCGCGCAATTCGTTGAGCATGTCGGCACACACGAAAAAAAGTTCCTTCGCCGTCATCTCATCGCTTATCTTCGCCGAATAACGGTCGTGTACTTCGTTCCAGTCCACATCTTTCTCGGCAAAGAAGCAATAATGCTCATCCATGATAGTCCACAGCGCCTCGAAATTGCCGCGCGGATTATCATCCCACTCCTCTATCTTGTGACATGCCGGCAGAAGCAGAGCAAGCAACAGCGGCAATATGACATACAGACGTTTCATGACATCAATACAGTGCTGAGATTATACGTGCCGCCGGGTCTATCCCCTTGCCGGGGCGCAGGCTCAGCCACTCGCCCGCGATACCGATGACTGCGGAGGAGTTTATGACACGTGTGGTGATATTGTTGACCTTGATAGAGATAACATTGCTACGGAAGCCTACACGGAGCGATGTTGCGCCGAAATGCAGGTCGGCGGTAACAAGATTCTCCATACGGAAATAGTTGCCCCACCACGCGGCATGGGCAAGCCCGTCATCGTCGCCGAGCGAAATCTCATAAAACAGTTCGCCATACTCAGGCGAGAAAAATACTCCCGCTACAGGCAACACGGGCTGATAGCGAAGCGTGACAGGAAGACAACCGATGCGGCAGTTCCACGCGGCATATCCGGTAAGATTCACGGTCCATGCAGCCTCGACCGCCACGGGATTGTTACCGTTGCGTGTGCTATAGAGGCATCCCAGGTCGAGACCAGTGCTACCCCCCGCAGCAAGAGTTATGCCGTAGGGAAGACGCCAGCGATGCATCATTCCCCATGAAAATTCACCGGTAAGACGCCACATCGTAGCGTTACGCGCCGGATTCTGTGTGCGGTTAAGCGTCACTCCGGCACGAAGCTGCATCACCCAGCGGTCGGGGGAAAACTTCATCGCCTGCATACGCTCGTAGTTGAACGCCGTAGCCCAGCCGGAGTATTTCAACGGGGTAAGATAGGTATTGACCAGACGTGCACCCCCGCCATCAATCATATACGCCGACAAGACCGGGCGCAACGGCTTGACTTCGATAGAGTCGCCCGCGGCGGCAAGCAGCGGCAGCGACATGACTCCGAGAAGGAGTGACAGGCGAGACAAAAGCGACCTCATCAGAATATACGTTGTTGACCATTAATCTCATCGCGCACCTCGTCATCGGAGCGTTCAGGCTCCACTGGGGTGTCATCCTGCGGTGTCTCAGGCTCGTCGTCAGGTTCATCCACCACATCGACCTCCTTTGGCTCTATCTCCTCTATGCGGTCGACAGTGTATGTAGTGAGACGCTTACCTTTTGCCTTGCAGCTCTTGACCGCGATAAACTCCGATGCATCCACCACAGCAGACCCACGGAAGGCATCGTCACCCCCATAGGTGACCTCTATGCGGCATCCCGGCTCGTCACTGAGTAATATGAGCTGCGACTTCTCATTCTCGCCGATAAAGCTTGTGCGCTTCGCCGTAGGCTCGAAAGTAAAGCGTTTGAGATAGGGGTAGCCCTGCTGGTCGGCATCATAAAGCACCGCGGTCCACACATGACCGGGACGATACTTCTCGATGCGCAATATATTATCTTCATAATGATTGCTCGCCGCAAAGCTCGACATATAGTACTCGCCGCTTTTAAGTATGACAAGTATCTGGTCGTTGCCGAGGAACTCGCCGAGAAATACACCGCGCTTCTCATAATTAAGACGCAGGATGTCGGGGTCAAACCACACTTCCCTGCCCCCGAGGGTCGACGCGCCTTTCTCTTTGAGCGAGAAGCGGTGCACCTCATTTTTCGTGACGATATTTCCCTGTGCGCCTTTTCCCTTGACACCAAGTTCTCCGAAATCCACGTCAAACTGAAGTGTCTTCAGGCGCAACTTAGGTTTAAGGGTGACTTTCACCACCTCAGCCTCGCCGTTGGGATTGGCGGTAAACCACATCACCTTCGAGCCCGGAAGTCCCTGGGTCAAGTCATATTCCTTGTCGCGTGTCACCCCGGTAACGGAGAAACGCTTCATATAATAAATGCCGCCCTTGCCGTTCTGGTATATCACATTATATATAGTGCGTTCATCCTTATGCTTGAACACATTTACATAAAGCACATTCTTGCCCACAAACATCTTTTCCTGCACCTTCACTACCTTGTATTTGCCATCCTTATAGAAGATGATGATGTCGTCGATGTCGGAGCAGTTACATATATATTCATCTTTTTTGAGCGATGTGCCGATAAAGCCCTCCTCACGGTTTATGTATAGCTTTTCATTTGCCTCGGCGACAGTAGCGGCGGCGATATTGTCGAAACTGCGTATCACGGTGCGCCGCTGGTAAGGTGCTCCATATTTCTCTTTAAGCCGTGCATACCACTCGATAGTAAACCTTACGATATGGGCAAGATTATCATCGATTGCCGCTATGCGCTCCTTATAATTGGCTATCTGACGGTCGGCATCCTCGCTGTTGAATTTCAGGATGCGCTTCATCCTTATCTCCATCAGCTTAAGAAGGTCGTCGCGTGTCACCTCGCGCCAAAGCGACGACTTGAACGGCTCAAGACGGCGGTCGATGTGGGCAAGCACATCGTCCATCGACTCACCCTGCTCAAACTCCTTATCCTTATAGATGCGCTCCTCGATGAATATACGCTCAAGCGACGCGAAATGAAGCGACTCCTGTATCTCGCCGCGCTGTATCTCCAGTTCGCGGCGAAGCAAGTCGCGCGTGGTATCGACGCTATGGCGCAATACATCGCTCACACCGAGGAAATGAGGCTTCTTTTCCGATATCACGCAACAGTTGGGCGACACGCTCAGCTCGCAGTCGGTGAAGGCATAGAGCGCATCGATAGCCTTGTCCGATGAGGTTCCAGGCAAGAGATGCACCAGTATCAGCGCATTTTCCGATGTCATATCCTCAACCTTACGCACCTTTATCTTGCCTTTCTCGGCAGCCTTCAATATCGAGTCGGAAAGCGAGCCGGTGGTCTTGCCAAACGGGATTTCTGTTATGGCGAGAGTCTTGTTGTCAATCTTCTCAATTTTCGCCCTTATCTTCACGGAGCCGCCACGCTCACCGTCGTTATACTTGGTGACATCGAGAAATCCGCCTGTCGGGAAATCGGGATAGAGCGTAAATTCCTCATCGTTCAGATAGGCTATTGCAGCATCGATTATCTCGTTGAAATTATGGGGCAGTATCTTTGACGACAACCCGACGGCAATACCCTCAACACCCTGGACGAGCAGCAGCGGGAACTTCGCAGGAAGCGTGACAGGCTCCGGATTTCTGCCGTCGTATGACACGGTCCAGTCGGTCACCTTCGGACTGTAAAGCACCTCCAGGGCAAAGTGTGACAGACGCGCCTCTATATATCGCCCTGCCGCCGCCGATGCACCGGTGAGGATGTTGCCCCAGTTTCCCTGCGTCTCCACAAGAAGTTCTTTCTGACCCAGCTGCACGAGCGCGTCTTTGATTGACGCGTCACCGTGGGGATGATACTTCATCGTGTCACCAACCACATTAGCCACCTTGTTAAAACGGCCGTCGTCAAGGGTACGCATAGAGTGGAGTATGCGCCGCTGCACGGGCTTAAGTCCGTCATCAATATGTGGTACAGCACGTTCAAGTATCACATACGAGGCGTAGTCGAGAAACCAGCTTTGGTACATGCCTCGTAACTGATGTCTCACCACGTCGTCGGTGGTGTCAAGCGTGACCCTGCCTCCTTTTTCCGCAGGGTCGCCGGGAAGAGAAGCCGCCTCCTCTTCTTCAGGTAATGTCATATCGTCTATATCGTCGCTCATTGCCGGGATAATGATTTCATGGAACAAGGCGCAAAATGCGCAATCTCTACAAAGTTAACAAAAATTTCCTCATCTCGCGCCATTTCCACCCAAATTGCGACTATTTAGAGCCTAAAAAGCCACCGTTTTTAATCTAACGCTTAAGACTATAATTATATTTTTTTAACACCGACAACTACACTATGTAACTATTCAGCGACTCCAACAGCCTGATTATAATTAAATTGTAGGGATGCTCCGTGGAGCATCCACCGGTTTTATGGCTAATTAACCTCGTTTTCAGATGCACCATGGTGCATCCCTACCTGATAATGAAGATCTTATATTGGTAATATTCGCTGAATAGTTACTACACTATCGGCTGTTCAGCATTCAAATCAACTGGCTATAAGCAAATTGCATGAAGCATCACAATCCATCAACCGATACAGAAGTTTCATTATCGACATTCTTCTTCGCGACACGTGGCAATAACCGCAAAAGCCCTATTCGGAATTTACTGCAAATTTGCAGTAAATTCCGAATAGAATAACAGACCATGTTATCGGAAGCGGATTATTCAGGCAATATCCTGACAGTCATATCCGTTTATTTATTGTATTTTTGCACTGAATACCATATAATAACACCTGACGTCAAACTAACTGTTATGAGACATATCGCAGCCATCACGGCAGTATTCACAGCGACAAGCGCGCTGTCTGCCGAAATCCCCGACGGGCAATTTTCCGCCGACAAGACCTTGTTGTACACCGCACCCGCCTCACAATGGGAGGAGACCCTGCCGCTCGGCAACGGACGCCTCGGCATGATGCCTTACGGCAATCCTTTCCATGAGAAAATAGTGCTAAACGAAATCAGCATGTGGAGCGGTTCGAAAGCATCCTACGACAATCCTGCCGCAGCCGAAAGCCTCCCGGAGATACAACGCCTTCTCATGGAGGGGAAAAATCTTGAGGCCCAGGAGCTCATGTATTCCACTTTCGTGCCTACCAAGACCACCGACCTCGGCACCTACGGCAGTTACCAGATGCTTGCCGACCTTGACATAAACCTTTCATATCCCGACACAGATGTGACCGGCTATCTCCGTTGGCTTGACCTGCAGGAAGCCGTCGCAACCACGAGCTACACCATAGGCGGGGTGAAGTACGTGGCAGAGTGCGTCGTGCCACGCGGTGAAAATGTCATGATTTACCATATCAAGGGGTCACTACCCGCCTCCGTCAGCTTCACCGCATCGCTTCACCGTAAAGAAAACGCCACCGCCGCTTCTGCGGGAGGTGGAATGATAATGCTCTCGGGTATGCTTGAAAGCGGGCAACCGGGTGTTGACGGCGTGAAGTATGCCGCCGTTGCCGGCGTCCGTGCTTTAGGGGATAATGCTCTCAGCTCCGCCACCGACAGCACCCTTTCGGTGACTGACGCCGACGAGGCTTACATAATTGTCGGCGCGGCAACATCCTACCTCAACGGGGCTATGTACATGACCGATGCCATCAACGATGTCAGCGCAGCACTCCGGATTGACGACATCGAGTCGCTCCACCGGCGCGGCACTGAGCGTCACCGCGCACTCTTCGACCGCGCCTCGGTCACGCTTCCGGAGGGTAAAATAGCGCATCTTCCCACCAACGAGCGCATCGAACTGTTTCAGACCGAAAGCGACCCTTCACTCGCCGCGCTGTACTACAATTACGGAAGGTACCTTCTCATATCAAGCACCCATCCGGGAAGCCTTCCCCCCAACCTGCAGGGACTGTGGGCGAATGACGTGGTGACACCGTGGAACGGCGACTATCACACCAACATAAATGTGCAGATGAACCATTGGGGAGCGGAACCGGGCAATCTCTCCGAACTGCACCTGCCGCTTGTCGACCTCGTGAAGCGCGCCGTGCCCAACGGACGCCACACGGCAAAAGTGTTCTACGGTCCTTCAGCTGAAGGCTGGGTGATGCACATGATGACAAATCCCTGGGAATACACCGACCCCGGCGAACACCCGTCGTGGGGTGCCACCAACACCGGCGGCGCATGGCTATGCGCCCATCTCTGGGAACACTACCTCTACACCGGCGACTCGCTGTATCTCGCCGAGATATACCCCATAATGAAAGGCGCGGCGGAGTTTTTCAAATCCACGATGATCAAGGAGCCAAGCCACGGCTGGCTCGTGACCGCGCCCAGCTCATCGCCTGAAAACACATTTTTCGCCGCTGACAGCGTGACTCCTATCAGCGTCGTTATGGGGCCGGCGATGGACACCCAGCTGATACGCGAGCTTTACACCAACACCATCGATGCCGCCACCCGGCTCGGCGTCGACAAGCAGTTTGCCGACTCGCTCGAAGCCGACCTCGCCCTTCTCCCGCCACACCTGACCGGCAGCGACGGCAGGCTCATGGAATGGCTTGAAGAATACAGGGAGACCGACCCGCATCACCGCCATGTGAGCCATCTGTACGCGCTGCATCCGGGCAACCAGATATCGGTGGTCAACACCCCGGAACTCGCCGATGCAGCCCGCAAGACACTTGACCGGCGCGGTGACGGCGGCACAGGCTGGAGCCGTGCATGGAAAGTGAATTTCTGGGCGCGCCTCGGCGACGGCAACCGCGCCTACAGCCTTTTCAAGTCACTTCTTGTACCCGCTTACACCGCCGAAAAGCCTCACCACGACGCCGGCACATTCCCCAATCTGTTCTGCTCCCACCCGCCCTTCCAGATGGACGGCAACTGGGGCGGTGCCGCAGGTATAGGCGAGATGCTCCTGCAGAGCCAGGATGGGTTCATAAACCCGCTCCCGGCGCTTCCCGACGAATGGCGGTCGGGGGCGATACACGGCTTCAAGGTCAGAGGAGGCGCGGAGGTCGACATGGACTGGACCGACGGGAAAGTGTCGCGCATCATCATCACCGGCGGCTTCTCACCCGAAACTAAGATAAAGATACCCGCCGGGACGCGGAAAATCACCGTCAACGGCTCGTCTTATCCCCTCGATGAATACCTTACCCTACCGCTTAAAAAGGGAGAAAGAGCCGAAATTTTGCTTGATTAAGCATTTTTGCGTATCTTTGTGACTCTAAAATTATTAATCAGGAATTATGGCACAACAGGAAGACCAATTCAAGAAGATAGTATCTCATGCAAAGGAATATGGTTTCGTATTCCCTTCAAGCGAAATATATGACGGACTCTCAGCCGTTTATGACTACGGTCAGAACGGTGTCGAGATGAAAAACAACATAAAGCGTTACTGGTGGGACGCCATGACGCTTCTCCACGAGAATATCGTGGGTATCGACTCGGCGATTTTCATGCACCCTACCATCTGGAAGGCATCGGGTCATGTCGACGCGTTCAACGACCCCTTGATTGACAACAAGGACTCCAAGAAGCGTTATCGCGCCGATGTGCTCATCGAAGACGCAATCGCCAAGTTTGACGAGAAAATCGAGAAAGAGGTCGAGAAGGCGCGCAAGCGTTTCGGCGACTCTTTTGACGAGGCTCTTTTCCGCGAAACCAATCCGCGTATCCAGGAGCAAAAGGCAAAGCGCGACGCACTTCACGAGCGTTTCGCAAAGGCGATGAACGACAACAACCTTGACGAGCTTCGCCAGATTATCATCGACCAGGAGATTGTCGACCCGATTTCAGGCACTAAAAACTGGACCGAGGTGCGTCAGTTCAACCTCATGTTCCGCACCGAGATGGGTTCAACCGCCGACGGTGCCATGACCGTATATCTCCGTCCCGAGACCGCGCAGGGTATCTTCGTCAACTACCTCAACGTGCAGAAGACCGGACGTATGCGTATTCCTTTCGGTATCGCCCAGATAGGAAAAGCGTTCCGCAACGAGATTGTGGCTCGTCAGTTCATTTTCCGTATGCGTGAGTTCGAACAGATGGAGATGCAGTTCTTCGTGCGCCCCGGACAGGAACTTGAATGGTTCAAGAGCTGGAAGGAGACACGTCTCAAATGGCACAAGGCACTCGGTCTCGGCGACCACAAATACCGCTACCACGACCACGAGAAGCTTGCCCACTACGCCAACGCGGCGACCGACATCGAGTTTGAGATGCCGTTTGGCTTCAAGGAAGTCGAGGGTATCCACTCCCGCACCAATTTCGACCTGTCACAGCATGAGAAATTCTCCGGCAAGAAAATCCAGTATTTCGACCCCGAGCTTAACGAAAGCTACACCCCTTACGTCATCGAGACCTCTATCGGTGTCGACCGTATGTTCCTCTCAGTGCTTTGCTCAAGCTACGAGGAGCAGCCACTTGAAGGCGGTGACACCCGTGTGGTACTCCACCTTCCGCCGGCACTCGCTCCGGTGAAGTGTGCGGTAATGCCGCTCGTGCGCAAGGACGGTCTGCCTGAAAAGGCTCGTGAGATTGTCAACGACCTCAAGTTTGACTTCCCCACCCACTACGAGGAAAAAGACTCCATCGGCAAGCGTTACCGCCGTCAGGATGCCATCGGTACTCCTTTCTGCGTCACTGTCGACCATCAGACCCTCGAAGACAACACCGTTACCTTGCGTGAACGCGACTCCATGGAGCAGAAGCGTGTCAACATAAGTGACCTTCACAAGCTTATCCACGACACCGTAAGCATCAACTCGCTTCTCCGCAAGCTCGGTTAATTTCACTCCATCTAAATTATTCAACCGATTATGAAACTCAATCGACTCTTCTCTTTGATGATAGGCATAGCCTGCATGGCAAGCCTCTCGTCATGTAATTATAACTCATTGGTAGATAAGCAGCAGACCGTCGACCAGAGCTGGGCTGAAGTTGAAAACCAGTATCAGCGCCGTGCCGACCTCATTCCTAACCTCGTCGCCACTGTGAAAGGGTATGCCGCTCATGAGGAAAACACCTTAACCGAGGTGACCGAGGCGCGCAGCAAGGCTACTTCAATCAACATCTCCGCCGAGAATCTTAACGAGGAGACTCTTGCGCAGTTCCAGGAAGCACAAAATCAGCTTACCGGCGCGCTTAAGTCGCTTCTCGCCGTAAGCGAGGCTTATCCCGACCTGAAAGCCAACGAGAATTTCCGCGACCTTCAGGTGCAGCTTGAAGGCACTGAAAACCGTATCAGTGTGGCGCGCGGCCGTTACACCGAGGCGGTGAAAGATTACAATACCTCTATCAAGAAGTTCCCGACCACGATTTATGCCGGATGGTTCGGCTTCACCCCCAAGCCCCAGTTCAAGGCGGCGGCAGGTGCAGAGACCGCTCCCAAGGTCGAGTTCTAACCATCAATTTTAATTAATGAGAAAACTACCTTTAATCCTTATATTGGGAATCGTCATTGTTGCAGCCATCTCCGGCTGCAGCAAGGGCGACAACAACTGGGACGACTACGCCGAGTGGCGCAACGCCAACAACTCCTGGCTTGACGAAAAGAAGAAGCTGACCAACCCCGACGGCACTCCATATTACACTGAGCTGCGCCCCGGATATGACAAAGGTCAGTATGTGCTTGCCCATTGGTTTAACGACCGCAGTGCGACCGCCGGCTATCTTACCCCCTACTGGACCTCGACCGTGGATGTGAAATATATCGGACACTTCTACAACGACGTGCCTTTTGATTCAAGCTACCTCATGAAGGAATCCTACGGCGACTCGATCTTCCGCACCGGTCTTTCGGGCGTTATCAGCGGCTGGGGCATCGTGCTTCAGGAGATGCACGTAGGCGACTCGGTGGAGGTATTGATTCCTTACCAGTCAGGTTACGGCGCAACGGGCTACGGCAGTGTGCCCCCCTACAGTAACCTGCGGTTCAATATCAAATTGACAAATATCCCTTATTGGGAAACAAAACAATAATTAAACAACCCTTATCACCAATCTCTATGTGTGGAATAGTAGGATATATTGGAAACCAGGAGGCTTATCCGATTCTGATAAAGGGTCTTCACCGTCTGGAATATCGCGGATATGACAGTGCGGGCGTCGCCCTTATATCTGACGACAACAAGCTCAACATCTATAAGTCGCGCGGCAAGGTCAACGATCTTGAGGCTTTCTGCGAGTCCAAGGATGTGACAGGAAGGATAGGCATCGCACACACACGCTGGGCAACGCATGGCGAGCCCAACGACGTCAACGCACATCCCCATTACAGCACCAACGGTAAAATCGCAATCGTACACAACGGCACGATTGAAAACTACAATGTGCTGAAAATGGCGCTTGAGAAACATGGGTGCACATTCCGTAGCGAGACCGACACCGAGGTCGTGGTCAAACTCATTGAATACATCCAGGAGAGCAACGGATGCTCACTGCTTGAGGCAATGCGCGAGGCTCTAAACCAGGTTGTAGGCGCATACGCCATCGCGGTAATCGATGTGGATGACCCCGACACTATCCTGGCGGCGCGCAAAAGTTCGCCACTGGTTATCGGCATAGGCGATGACGAGACATTCATCGCCTCCGACGCTTCGCCCATTATTGAATACACCAATCAGGTGGTATATCTGCGTGACAACGAGATAGCTATCATCAAGCGCGGCGAGAAGCTGCGCGTCATCACCAACGACAACAAGAAATCGAAAATCGACGTGCAGACATTGAACATGTCAGTGTCACAGCTCGAAAAAGGCGGCTATGCCCACTTCATGCTGAAGGAGATTTTCGAGCAGCCCAACTCCATTCACGACTGTATCCGCGGTCGCATCGTCAACAACGGCACCGAGATCAAGCTTGCTGGAATCATTGATCACACCGACCGCTTTGTCAACGCGTCGCGCATAATCATCGTGGCTTGCGGCACATCGTGGCATGCAGGACTTATCGGCGCCCGTCTGTTCGAGTCGATAGCGCGCATCCCTACCCAGGTCGAGTATGCAAGCGAGTTCCGTTACAGCAATCCCGTCATCACTCCTCAGGATATAGTCATCGCCATATCCCAGTCGGGCGAGACCGCCGACACCCTTGCCGCCATCAAGCTCGCGCGTGAGAAAGGCGCGTTTGTATATGGCGTGTGCAATGCCGTCAGCTCCTCGATAGCGCGTGAGACCGACACCGGCACCTATATCCACGTAGGCCCGGAAATCGGTGTCGCCTCGACTAAGGCGTTCACCGGACAGGTTACAGTGCTGACCATGCTTGCGCTCGCTATCGGACAGATACGCCGCACTATCTCGCAGAAAGAACTTACCGAGGTGGCTCACTCGCTCCAGCATCTCCCCGAGCTTATCAAGGAGACACTGAAGCTCAACGATGAGATAGAGCGTCTGTCGCGCATATTCACCTACGCCCACAACTTCCTCTATCTCGGTCGTGGCTATAACTACCCGTCGGCTCTTGAAGGCGCGCTGAAATTGAAAGAAATCAGCTACATCCACGCCGAGGGATACCCTGCTGCCGAGATGAAGCACGGGCCTATCGCGCTCATCGACCGCGAGATGCCTACAGTCGTGATTGCACCGACCGATGAACTGCATGAAAAAATCATCTCCAACATCCAGCAGGTCAAGGCGCGTGGAGGTTCCGTGATTGCAATCGTGACCCGTGGCGACACCACTATTCCGGAGATTGCCGACTTCACGCTTGAGATTCCTCCCGTGCCGGAGTGTCTCTCGCCGATTATCGTCTCCATTCCCCTCCAGCTGCTTGCTTATCACATCGCAGTGATGAAGGGGTGCAACGTCGACATGCCGCGTAACCTCGCCAAATCTGTCACCGTCGAATAATCAATCCCCCAAGATACGCAAGGAGGATGCAACCACCGGCTGCATCCTCCTTATGTTTTATGCATTCCCTGATAATCATCGATTAGTCGCAGTAGTGAGCGAGTTGCAAAACCGCCAAGAGGTAGTGACGTGCCATATCTTAATGCTATTAACTTAGGGATTTGAGTCATAAATCCCCGAAAGGGGATTCCTACTGTTAACCGCGGGCAGCGCCGGAGGTGCGCCCGGGGCACAAGCGTCTCCCTCATTGATTCAACCCCGGAGTGGGTTAAATAGCCACTTAATCAGCCCCTTTCAGGGCAAAAGCCCTAAGTAATGCTAATGTATGGCATAAGAACCATTCTTCGCGATTTTTATGTAGATTGGCGAATTATCATCGGCGCTATCATCTTCAAGCCTTATAGTATAAAAGACATAACCGTCTATGCCATATTTTTCAAACCATTTACGCGGTTCGACACCCGATTCACGTAAACCGCAAAACCAAGTGCCGCCGTCTACCGGAATACCTGTGGAATATGCAATGACAGGGACATCAGGGCAATCCCCACCGGCAAATGTCTCCAATAAAATTTTCATGTTGTCCATCGGAACAGTATCATTAAAAATAAGCCGGCTATTACCCGATGGATAGAAACAGGAAATACGCAGGCTGTCACTTCCATAAGGAACTGCCATGAAATCCAAAGTCTCGACGCTATCAACAAATATGAAATGAATATAGTCTTCAAGTAATTCTCGCTCTGTAAAAGCGCCCTTGTCACAGACGATTTTCTTGATCTTCGCCCGTTTACCATTAAAGTCGCCTCTTACATTTACCCGTGAATGTTGTACCTTTTGCATTTTAAAGTATTGCAGCATCATTTCGGGCAACGAATCCGTCATATCTTCATACTCGACCTTAATCGACTGTGATTGCACCGGCAATACCATCGACATTACTAAAAGCGTTGAAACAATCGCTCTTCTCACAAAACTTTTCATATCATCCTCTGTTACGTCTGTACTTTGATGCAAAAGTAATAAATCCCGCTCTTAAAATCAAATAATATGTTCAGCTGCAGTTTACGCACCACGCCCGACAAGCCACGGGCTTTCAAGACACAAAACAGGGTGCATCAAAATTTTGATACACCCTGTTTTGTGCGCACGAAGGGACTCGAACCCCCACGTCGTTAGACACTAGATCCTAAGTCTAGCGCGGCTACCAATTACGCCACGTGCGCAGGATTTGTGAGTGCAAAGGTAGCAACTTCAATCGAATTACACAACTTTTTCACTCACAAAGTGACATTTTGTTGCCGCGAAAGCGGCGGGGTGAGTGGAAGCTCCCCCGCCACTTCCTGATTATCAGATGGATTATATCTCGACGGTGATGCGTTTCAGGTCGGAGTCGGCACTCGACGACCCGACCATGATTTCGTAAACGCCCGGCACCACGCGCATTGTCTGTGTCGCTTCATCCCAGTTTTCAAAACGCTCGCGAGGCAAGTCGATTGTCACGCTACGCTTTTCACCGGGCTTAAGGGTCACTTTCTCATAGCCGCGCAGGCTCTTCAGCGGACCGTTGGTGTCAGCCACACGACGCATGTAGAGCTGTACGGTCTCCGCGCCTTCACGGTCGCCGGTGTTCTGCACGTCGACAGTCACCTTTCCGTCGGCATACACAGGGGTGCCGTAGCTGAAATCTGTGTAACTGAGTCCGTAACCGAAGGGATAAAGCGGCTCGTTGAGAAGATAGCGGTAAGTGCGCCCCGTCATGCGGTACTCGTCAAACGGAGGCAGGTCGGCATCAGATGCATAGAAAGTCACCGGGAGTTTGCCCGAAGGATTATAATCGCCAAATAGTATGTCGGCAATCGCATGACCACCCTGTTCGCCGGGATACCATGCCTCCACTATCGCGTCACATATCACGCTTTCGGGAGCCATTGCCACGGCGCTTCCGCTGCAGTTGACAAACACGATTTTCTTCCCCGCCTTGTGAAGTGCGGCAAGGATGTCGCGCTGCACCTGCGGAAGTTCTATAGATGTACGGTCACCGTTGTCAAATCCCGGGTCGGTCACCTTCGCCTCCTCGCGCTCCAGCGCGGGCGATATACCGCCGAAATAAATCACTATGTCGCAGCCGTCGGCACTTCTGACAATCTCGTCAACCGAAACCTCACGGTTGCGCACTATGTCAAAGTTAAGCGTCGCGTCGTCGGCAAGCTGCATGTAGTTTACCTCGACCTCGTAGCGTTTGCCCTTTTCAACATTGAGCGCCATCTTGCGGAATCCGAGCGGATCGGTTTTCCAGCGGTTGTGGATGGTGTCGCCGTTGATGATTATGCGCATACCGTCATCGTTGTTAAACACGATGTCGAGCGTCTCGTCGCGTTCGGCGGTAAACGCGCCCTTCATCCGTGTGGTGAAATCGGTGAGTTCCACTCCGGGGGCAAAGGCGGTGTTACCGCCATTGTCGAGCTGGATGCCGCTGGTATAATTCACGGTAGCGGCAGGCTCGCCGGTCATTGCCGTATTGTTCCAGTACAGCGCCTTCATGCCCGGTTTTCCCTCAGCATCGGTAATGTTGCCGAATATGCTTTCGCGCTCGGTCATCGCGGTTATGGTCGAGCCTTTGCGGTAAGGAAGATCGCCTGCCTTTGCGCGCAGACCTTCAAGCATGGTGACAGTATGTGCCGGCTGTCCGTAGTAGATGCCCCATTGCATCATGGAGTCGGCGGCATTCGGACCCATCACCATAATGCGTGACGAATCCTTCCGGTCAAGCGGCAGTATGCCGTTGTTTTTAAGCAACACTGTCTGCTCGCGAGCCATCTGCAGCGCGAGGTCACGGTGTGCCTTGCTCGACACTACCGACATAGGTATGGAGGTCCAGCTCACAAGCGAGTCGGCATCGAAGTCACCAAGGTCAAAACGCTCTTTAAGCAGCCTGATCACGCTCCTGTCGATTTCCGCCTCGGAGATATCGCCGCGCTTCACGGCAGCGGGAAGTGTCTTGTAAACCGCACCACACTCAACGTCGGTGCCGCTCCTCACTCCCAGCGCCGAAGCGCTCTCGGCATCAGCCGACACCTCGTGGTGACCCGGCATATAAAAATCGCGTATTGCGCCGCAGTCGCTCACAACTATACCGTCGTACCCCCAGTCATCGCGCAGTATCGACTGCAGCAACCGGTCGGAACCGCAACATGCCTGCCCCTCGAAACGCTGATAGGCACACATCACCTGACGCACATCGCCTTCCTGCACGAGCACCTTGAACGCCGGCAGGTAAGTCTCCCACAGGTCGCGCGCCGGTAGATTCTCGATGTCGAAGCTGTGGCGCGTCTTCTCCGGTCCGCTATGCACGGCGAAATGCTTCGCACACGCTATCAGCTTGTGATATTTGGCGGCGCTGTCGCCCTGAAGAGCCTTTACCACGCGGAGCCCCATGCGCCCGTTCATGTACGGGTCTTCTCCATACGACTCCTGCCCGCGACCCCAGCGCGGGTCACGGAATATGTTGACCGTCGGGGTCCAGAATGAAAGCCCCTTGTATTTTCCCTGTGCGCCGTTGCGCCGTGCCTCGGTGTTTTTGGCGCGCGCCTCGTCGCTCACCGCGGTGAACACGTCGCCAATAAGATCGTCGTTAAACGATGCCGCCATACCGATACATGACGGGAACACGGTTGCAAGCCCGTTTCTGCCGACACCGTGAAGCGCCTCGCTCCACCAGTCAAACGCCGGTATGCCCAGACGGTCGATACTCTTCGACCCGTTCATCATTAGAGCCGCTTTCTCTTCAAGGGTAAGTCGCGAACACAAGTCGGCGGCGCGTTCCTCCGAGCTTAGTGCCGGATTTTGGTACGGCAAGTCCCTGGCGACACCACACAAAGGCAACAGCCCGAGCAGCATCGTCTTGATCAGTCGTTTTGCTTTCATGAATAAGTGATTTGTGATGATGGTGTTATTATTGGTATTATTAATTAATGTAGGATCAAAATTCTTGACTATGCAAAGGTAACCATCTTATCGCCACGGTGCAAATAATCAATCACATTTATAAACTTTCACCGTACTCACTCCCTATATCAAAACGTAGCTGACAACACTTTACCTACATTAAACCGGTATCACTCACCCGATGTCATCTCATACTTTATCTTCCATGTCGTCTTCTCCTCTATAAGCCGCTCTATCTTTTCATCTTTTTCCCTGAGATACTTTACAAGTTCCGCAACCGAATCGCCGCTACATCGTTCATTCCTGTCGGAGTCAAGCACCATTTCACCCTTGCCCGTGAGGACCCATACAGGGTTTAACCACTCAAATGTTTGAATAAGATTAGACAAAAATTCAAATCCCGGTTTATTGCGTTTTAGTACACAAACCGACCTAACAGTTTGGTCACCAACGCCGATTTTACGGGCAAATGATGCCACGGTCAATCCTTCTCGGTCAATTATTTGATTGATTCTTTCAGCAATATCCATAATTAATCGTAAAAAAATCATTCATATATTTGTTTTAATCAAAAATATGTATGATATTTGCAGTGAATTTATTTGTTTAACTACGATAAAAATACAAAAAATCACTCCACCTCCAAACAGGTGTTAACCTTTTTTTAAAAAAGCAGATTGTTCAAATTTTTTTATTCTTATTTTAAACCAATGTTATTATGAAGAAAAAGTTTCTCAAAGTAGCTTTATTTTCATTGATCATGGCGGCTCCGGCAACTTCCTTTGTAAGTTGTACGGATTATGATGATGACATCACCAACCTGACAACCAATGACGATAAGCTACAGGAAGAGTTCAACAACAAGCTCGAGCAGCAGGCAAAAGCTCTCGAAGCCAAGATTGCAGAACTCCAGACGGCACAGACTGCGCTTGAGACCCAGGCTAAGCAGGCAGGCGAGGCTGCCGACGCTGCCGCAAAGGCTGCTGCCGACGCTGCTAAAGCTGCAGAGGCTGCTCAGAAGACCGGCGACCAGGCTACTGCCGACGCTCAGGCTGCACAGGCTGAGGCGATGAAGGCTAATGCCGCTGCTGAAGCTGCCCTTAAGGCTGTAGACGAGGCAAAGGCTGCCGTGCTTGCTCAGACCATCGAGCAGATGGAGGCTCTTAAGAAGGATATCGAAGGTCAGATTGCCGCTCTTGAAGCAAAGTATGGCAAAGACTTCGATACTCTCACCGCTGCTATCGCCGAGTGCGCAAAGCAGGCTGATGTCGACAACCTCAAAGGTAGCATCGAAGGCCTTGAAGGCGAAATCGACAAACTGCAGGCTCAGATTGACGGCATCAAGACTCTCAGCCCCGATGAAGTGAATGCCCTTATCAAGGCTTATCTCACCAACATCGGCATCAACGAGACTACCATCAGCGCTATCAACGGTAATATCACCGCTCTTGACCTCCGCATCGACGGTGTCGAGACTGCTATCGAAGGTATCAAGACTGATGTTGCAGGCAACACTACCCTGATTGCCAACATCATGAATGAAATCATCCCGGGTCTGAAGGAAGAACTTGAAGGCAAGATTTCAGCTCTTGACATCAAAGTGACTGAGCATATCACTGCATTCAACGAATATAAGACCAAGATTGATGCACAGCTGCTCGCCCTTGAAACATTCAAGAACACTTACGAGTCATTGCTTCAGGGTCTTAGCCAGGAGCTTACCGGTATTAAGGATGATTTGAGCGACCTTGATGACAAGATTGACGGTGTTAAGGGCGACCTTTCAACTCTTCAGAACCAAGTCAACGAATTGACCGGAGAGAATGGTCTTATCACCACTCTTAAAGGCACTGTTGAAGAGCAGGGAAGAACTCTCAGCACACTCCAATCTGATCTTGGCAAGCTCCAGACTCAGATCAACGGAATCGCAAGCAATCTTAACGTGCTTGCACAGAAGAGCTCAAAGCGACTCACAAGCATAACCCTTGTTCCGACTGCTTACCGCGACGGTATCCCCAATATCGACTTCTTCACCGCACAATTCCGCGCGCTGACGTATGATAAAGACACTAAACTTTATTCTCTTACCTCAAGCAGTGCTAATTTCCGTGTTAATAGCGACGAGGCAAAGGTGCTTTACCGTCTTAACCCTGCAGGCGTTACAGTAGATGACATTGATCATCCAACCTTCGTTCAGACTATCGCCACTTCACGTGCAGCCAACGAATCTGTGCTTGAAGTCGTAAAATACCAGAAGTCAACTGAAGATACAAGCATCCTTGAAGTGTATGCGAAAAAAACTTCAACTGCTTCTGTCGACAATGCAGGTTCTAACAATAATTTCTACACCGTAGCACTCAAAGTGCCCATCGCAAAAGAAAATCTCTACACGTGGACAGAAAAGAATGGTGAGGAGGAAGTTACAGTTACGGAACCGGCTGAAGACGCAGTGGTTTACTCTGAGTATGCCCGCATCTCCGACACCAAGTTCGAGCCGGCTGTGACTGCAACACCGTCACTTGACAATAAGGTATGGAGTGAAAGCAATCTCAAAGACTTCGATGCCATAGAGAGTGCCCCGGTACTCACCGAAGTCAGCTATACCAATTCTACAGACCTTAAGCCGTATGTGACCGCTTGCATGAACTACGCCAGGGAAGGTCAGGCTAAACATTCAGTGATGACTCCCGAGGAAATGAATCTCTATGGTTTCTCTATCGAATGTAATCTTTGGAGCGAAGCATTTAATGTAGACAATGTGAACCAGCAGGCTTATGCCACTGTAGAAGACGGTGTACTCAAACCTGCTACTCCGAAAGATGGAAATATTCTCGATCGCCTCGGCAAGACTCCGGTTATTGAAGTGATAATGAAATACACTGACAAGGACGGTAAAGAATCTGTTATCGCTCAGAAGTTCTTCAAGGTTGAGCTGACAATGACTGATGCAACCACCAAGTTCAACATCGACTTCCCGTCATTTGAACTTACCTGCGAACCTCAGACTGAAAATGTAAGCTGGAAGCAGTTCAATGATGAACTTATCAGCAAGCTCGGATTCGAAATGACCCAAGCTCAGTTCATCGCAGAATACACTGCAGTTGCTTCCACAGGAGTAACCGTTGACTTCAATGCCGCAGCTGACAAGCCCGTTATCACTTGGGCTATCGGTGTTGCCGACATGATACTTACCGGTAAGGACAAGGATCTCAGCAAGACCATCACGTTCAACAGTAAGAGCGGTCTCTATCCGCAGCTCACTCTCAAGCTGAACACAACCGTGACCTGGCCCGCCAAGCTCCCGGCTCTCGGCGAGACTGTACCCGCTCTCTGGAACAACAATGTACTCCGCGTACTTCCCGAGGCAATGCCTACCGATTATAATGGAGAGCAAGCCACTTACAACACCAATATCCTCCAGGGTCGCAAGGTTCCGTATATCACCAACCTTCTTTCTTGCTCTGAATGGGATCTCGTGTTCAAGACTGCTCCCGCAGGATATGAGGTTGACGAGAATGACGCTTACACGATTGTAATCCTCAATGAAGATAAGACCCAGGGCGATGAAGCCGCTTACCTCTGGTATGAATATAATGGTGGCACTGTAGCTGATCCGGAAGCAAAAAGAGCATACGACCAAACATCCGCTGACGCTAACGACGCAGACCTTGAAGCTAACTTCTTCATTGTAAATAATGACGCAGGTATAGCAATGGTTGAGGGTGAGATGTCGGTAGGTCTCCAGTGGAATATCGAGCTGACCGGAGTTGGCAACAAAAATGCTGTGACACTCAACAACACTACTATCAAGATTGTCAAGCCTCTCCAGAGTGTGACAACCGCTAATATCCAGCCTATCACTCAGAACTCGGTAGCACAGACCCGTGATCTTGCCAAGGATCTGACTATCACCGACGCGTTCGGCAACAAGTTCAAGGAGGGTTCAGATTTCTGGAGCTACTACGTAATATCCAAAGTAGACTGGCAGTCAAAAGATATGACCGTGACCGATCAGGCAGGTGCAAATCTCACACTCAAGGATGTTAACCTCCAGTTCGTAATCTCTGATAAGGGTGTACTTACTTACACCGGATCAGGCGCAGAGCTCCAGCAGCCCGTCACACTCAATGTACCGGTAGAGATTACCCACAAGTGGGGTATTCTTAAGTCAACAGTACATGTGACAATCAATCCAGCCAAATAATTAATTGGATTCACGAGAAAGGTAAAGTAGCACTTTTACCGTATATGATAAGGGGAATGAGCTCGATGTGAATCGGGCTCATTCAATTTTGAGAGGATAGCAACCACCACTACTGCTATCCTCTCCTTTTTCATAAATCCCCTTTCGGGGATTCCTCCTGTTAACATTTACCTTTGCGGGGTAATTTATCGTTAACTCGCCCAAGTTTTCCGACAGGAAAAATCTCTATTGCAGCCTCCACCATAAATCGTTTCCCGTAGGGAATCATCTCAAGGCAAATACTGATACTTCCTGTCGATTTTGTCACTCATCCACGCTTTTGCCCCGAAAGGGCAAAATCTCTAAGTTAATAGCTTTAAGGCACGTCTCAAAAGTCCCTAACCTCCCTAACCTCCCTCCTTGAAATCTCTCAAATCCTCGTGGCGAGGACAATGATAATCATAAGGATTTCGGCAATGCGGTTAATGCGGATGGCGACGGTCATGTCACGCGACGTAAGCTCCCGGGGATTCTCCCCGATAAATGGCTTGTAGACTGTCTCCCCGAAATAATCATGCGCTCCGCCGAAACGACAGCCAAGAATGCCGGCAAGAGCCGCCTCCGGATAACCGGAATTAGGACTTGCATGGCAATGCCCGTAACGGCGCACAAACGCAAGCAGCGAAAGCCGCCCCGAAGCCACCACCATCAGAAAAGCCGTGATACGCGCCGGGAGGTAATTGGCAAAATCGTCGATGCGCGCCGCCCATCGCCCAAAATCGCGGAAACGCTCGTTACGGTAGCCGGTCATGGAGTCAAGCGTATTGACCATCTTGTAGGCGAGCATTCCGGGAACACCGAGAATCATATACCAGAAAAGCGGGGCGATTACCCCGTCGCTCAGATTTTCGGCGAGCGTTTCGAGCGCGGCAGTGCGTATCTCCTGCGCCGACAGGGATGCCGTGTCACGCCCAACGATGCGCCCTACCTGACGGCGACCCTCGTCGAGCGAACGGTCGACGGCACGGAATACCATCTTCACCTCCCGCACAAGCGTCGTGCCGGCGAGGCAGAAAAATATCAGTATAGCCTCTACGCCGCATTTAACCCATGGATAAGCCGTGAGCCAATCCATCAGCGCGAGAGCAAGCAGGTAGACCGTAATAATCAGTCCTACCGCCATAAACGCGCCTTTCGCCACACGGTGAGTGCCGTGGTTCAACCTGTGTTCAAAGAAAGAAATAGCCTTGCCGAAACCCACGACAGGAGGAGGCATCCATGCAGGATCGCCCGCGACAAGGTCGAGCGCCCATCCTGTAAGCAGAGGGGCGACAGCTAAGATGATATCCATTCTTTTATAGCGTTAATAAGTAAATCGTCGGCTTCGGGCGACTGCGCCGCCACGCGGAAATATCGCCCGTCAAGCCCGTGGAAATTGGAAGCGTCGCGTATAAGCAGCCCATGATTGACCACAAGCCACTCCTTAAGCTGCGGTGCACTGCCTCGGGGAAGACGGCAGAGCATGAAGTTACATCCGGTGGCTGACACATCTATCCCTAAGTCACGCAACGCATCGCCGAGGCGCAATGCCTCCCGGTGAAGCGCACCGGCATCGACAACGGAAGGCACGTCGTCGAGAAGGAAATGCGCACCGGCTATCGCAAGCGCACTCACCGACCAGGGCATACGGCATGAGCGCACACGGTCAAGCAACGCGGCATCGCCGATGGCGTAACCTACACGCAAACCGGGCACGGAGTAACGCTTCGTGAAAGAGCCTAACAATATTACATTGCCCCGCTCCACCGCCTCGCGCGCACTCATGACAGGCTCACATGTATAATCGGCATACGCCCGGTCAATCACGACAATACGGCTGGAATCGGAATCCACCGCGCGGCGTAATACGGGGAGCGGCGTTACCCTTCCGGTAGGATTATTCGGATTGCATATCCACACGATTCCGGCATCAGCGGCATCGCCATCAGGGGCATCCATATAGATTAACGCGTGACCATACATGCGGCAGGCATCCTCATATTCGCTGAATGTAGGCGACACGATTGCCGACACCGCGCCTTTCCATGCATGTGCTATCAGGTATATCGCCTCCGTGGCACCGTTGGTGACCATTACATTTTCAGTCGCGACTCCCTCCTTACGGGCAATCGCGGCTTCAAGAGTGCCCGGAAACGGTTCCGGATATGCACCCAATAAAGATGGGTTACACGCCAGATGACGCATCACTCGCTCAAGATGCCCGGAAGGGAAGATATTGGAGCTGAAATTGTATTTCACCTTCCCTGCATAACGGTATATGTCGTCACCGTGTCCCTCAATCATCGCCGCGCATGATTTTGTAGATTGCCTCCATATCAAGATGCCGCCGCAGGGCGTCGGCAAGCGCGTCATACTGGCTGTCGCGCCACGCCGCGTAATCGGTCGCGGTAACATCGGTCAATGCCGCGCCACACTGTGAGAGTATATGCCTTATCACGCAGTCATTATCGAGAATACCGTGGATGTAACTGCCCATGCAACGGTAATCGGTCATGCAACCGTCGGGCTGTCCCGATGACATGAGATTGACCGGAGTGGCATCACCGGTGATTACAGTGTCACCCATATGAATCTCATACCCCTTGCAAAGTTCTGTCCCCCCAAGAAATGAAAATTCGACCTGACGGGTCACCTTTCCGGTGGTGAGCAGGGTCTCGACAGGGAGCAGCCCAAGACCGGGAACTGTGCGCGGGTCACCCTCCACACCGTGTGGGTCACTTACCGACCGCCCCATAATCTGATAGCCGCCGCAGATGCCGAATACCATTTTCCCACGCTCACGCGCCTCCATGATTGCCTGTACAAGTCCGGTTTCATGCAGATAAAGCAGGTCGTCGATAGTCGACTTTGTGCCGGGAATAATCACGACATCAGCCATGGCAAGTTCCGATGGTGAAGATGTGTAATAGAGGTTTACTCGGCTGTCACGTTCAAGACGGTTGAAATCGGTAAAATTGGAAATGTGACGCAACAATACCACCGCGATATTAATCCTGCCCTCGCATCTTCTCGATGCCTTTCCGGCAAGCGACACTGAATCCTCCTCGTCGATATGAATATCTTTCAGATAAGGAACCACGCCGAGAACAGGCACACCGCATATATCTTCCAGTATCTTTCTGCCATTGTCAAATAGCGACATGTCGCCCCGGAACTTATTCACGATAATTCCTTTTATCAGCTTGCGGTCGCTTTCATCCTGAAGCATCACCGACCCATAGGCACTCGCAAACACCCCTCCGCGGTCAATATCGGCGACCAAGAGCACACGCGCCCCGGCATAACGTGCCATCGACATGTTAACAAGGTCGAGATCGCGCAAATTCAGTTCGGCAATGCTTCCTGCACCCTCCATGACAATGGGGTTATACCGTGACGACAGGCGGTCGTAGGCACGATGCACCTCCTCCACGAGCTGCTGCCTTCCTTCACGACGGAAATAATCGCGCGACGAATAGTTGCCTGCCGGCTTGCCGTTGAGCACCACCTGCGATGTGCAGTCGCCAGATGGTTTAAGCAAAAGAGGATTCATGTCGGTGGAGCAAGGGATTCCCGCCGCCTCCGCCTGTACAGCCTGCGCCCTGCCGATTTCAAAACCGTCGGGTGTGGCATAGGAGTTCAAAGCCATATTCTGCGCCTTGAATGGTGCGGGATTGTAACCATCCTGCCTGAATATGCGGCAAAGACCTGTCGCGAGGATACTCTTTCCTACATCACTGCCTGTGCCAGCCAACATTATCGGTAACACGCTGTATTATGTTTTAAAGGTTAGACTTATATGTATATCTTGGTTCAGTATTAATCTCGCTTTGTGATGATTCCTGTGGAAACATCGATTCCCCTTCGGAAACACCGATTCCCTCTGGGAATCATCCGCGTTTAGCCGTGGGTTGAGCGAAGCGATACCCACGGAAAAGTGCGCACCCGTAATTGTTTCCCGGAGGGGATCATCAAGCGCAATCCGGGATGATTCCTGTCGGAAACATCCGCCTTTTGCCCGGTTTCCGTCGGTATCGCCGCGCTCAACCGACGGCTAAATCCGGGATGTATCCCTGCGGGATACCCGCCATGCTGTAACCCCGGTGGGTGCGGGCTGCCTTACACTCAATGTCACTAACTTAAGCAGAAGAGCCATAAATCCCCGAAAGGGGGATTCATCCTGTTATCCGCGGGTAATGCCGGAGGCATACCCGTGGCTCAGGCTCCTCTCTCCTTGGCTCAACCCCGCAGTGGGTTGCATAGCCGCTTGATTAGCATATATTTATGCAACCCGTTTCAGGGTTGCGTTGTTGTGGTGGTATCGCTTTCCACGGCTGCCCATTTCGGGGCTACCCGCGGAAAACTCTATCTTGCCCTTTCAGGGCAAAATCCTTAAGTTAGTGATATTGAGGGGAAGCTCGCCCGCACCAGCCCTCGCATCGCGGGCGCCCTCCCAGGCGCCCCTACAGCTACGCGATACAATCTCACTGAAACTATTTTCCCGCAGGGAAAAATCCAAATTTAGCCGGGCGGTTGAGCGCAGCGATACCTCCGGACTGCGGGATCTCCCCCCTATCGTTTCCCGACAGGGAATCATCAACCGTGTGCCAAGATGATTCCTACGGAAACATCTGACTTTGCATCTATTTCCGGGGGTTTCGCTACGCTCAACGCCCCGGCTACAAACAGATGATGCCCTTCGGGCAACACAACCTTCCTTGCCAGGCGGGCGCCCTTCCAGGCGCCCCTACAGCTACGCGCAGACAACTGAAATCTGACAACTGAAAACTGAAATCTGACGACTGAAAACTGAAATCTGACGACTGAAAACTGAAATCTGACAACTCTTTAGAACGGGTAGCCGATGGCGAGGTGGAAGGCGAGGGAGTTTTTGAAGGAGGTCATGTTGTAGTAGCCGCGCTTGCCGGTGTTGTAGGGGGCGTGGATGCCTATGCCGAGGTCGCCACGGATTACAAGCATGCTTATGTCGACTCGCAACCCAACGCCGGTACCGACGGCGAGATCCTTGAAGAAACGCTTGCCTTCAAGTTTGCCACCGGGGCGCGAAGGGTCGTTTTTGAGCAACCACACATTACCGGTGTCGAGGAACGCGGCACCGTGGAGCGGACCGTATATGCGGAAACGGTATTCTACATTGAACTCAAACTTGAAAGTACCGGTTTCGTCAAAATTGTTTGAGCCGGAACCTTCGGGGTGGTAGCTTCCCGGACCGATGCTGCGCACCGTGAACGCGCGCACGGAGTTGGCACCGCCGATATAAAACTGCTCGCTATAAGGCACTTCCGAGGCATTGCCATAAGCATGGGCTATACCCCCGAATATACGCGTGACGAGCCAGTTTTCGGAATGGAAGCGGCGCGAATACACCACTTGCGCCGTGCCCTTGACAAATTGCGAGAACGGCATACCGAAAAGTTTCTTCTCTCCCTTGACCCCGCAGGCGCTCCACAACGCCCAGCAGATATTGCCCGCTTCCTGGATGGATGCCTGGATATTGATGTGGTTGTTGCGGTTGATGCGGCGGTCATAAATCATCGACCACGACATCTGCGGGATGAACTGGTTGCGGAAACTCAGACCTACAGCAGGATTGGCACCGATTATGGAGTCAAATTCATGGGTGGTGCGCATCATCTTGGTATAGGTGAGTTTCAGCGGCGTGAAGGTGTAGGTGAAATATTTCCTGAGCTGCCAGTCGTAGTTCATCGACGCGCTGAATTGTGCCATGTTGAAGTAATGCGGACGGTTAAGGAGGTCGGCGTTAAGCGAGAACCGCGTCCAGTTGAGATTGCGCCGCGACAGGCGTATGAATCGCGGGGCAAGCACACGCGGGAACGCAAGCGACCCGTTAAGTCCTACCTCATAGCTGTTGAACACTGAGCTACGGTCGCGCCCCGTCTGCCATTCGTAGGACCCGGTAAGCGCCACACGCAGCTGCTCGCCGCCCCCAAACAGATTGCGGTTGGTCACCGCCACGGTAAGACCGGGCCCGAGGTAACTGTTGGACTTCGACGATACATTTGCCTCGATACTCGCCTCGTAAGGCGCGTCAAACGTACACTCGACCAGCACATCGAGCACCGGCTCACGTGACGTCGTGTCGGGAATCGCCTGGATATTGATATAGTTGAATATACCGAGACGCGACAGATAGGTCTGTGTACGGTTCATGTCGCGCACGGAGAAATACTTGTCCTTGCGGAAAGTGACACATTCCGGGATAATGGCGGTGCGCAGCTTGGAGGGCATCATCTGCACCACGGTTGCGCGCCGCGTCTGGAATGTGTCGGGTGTGCCTCCCCCCTGATTTCGGTTGATGTAGACAGTGACATCGCCCGTGCGGTAACGCTGCAGGGCAAACTTAGGCAGATTGCGCGCAATAGACAGGCGCAATGCTATGCGCTCACGCGTGATGGTGCTGTCGGCAAGATACTCGATATATTCCGGCAAGAAAAAGTAGTAGCCGAGATTACGCAGGGAGTTGGCGATACGTATGCGGGCGGTGCTCAGCGAGTCGGTCGAGTAACGCTCCCCTTTGCGCAGATACTCGTTGAACCGCGCAATCGAGTCAATCTTATGATAGAGATGACATGTATCAGGCAGATATTCAATCGAGTCAAGAAGATAAGCCGGACCGGTCTGTATATCATAGGAAATCTTTGCTTTCTTGGGATTTTTCTTACTGTAGACAAGCTCATACGATGCACTGTTGCGGAAATATCCCGAATTACTCAATTCATTCTCGATCATCTTTGTGCGCAACTGGGGGCGCACATCGCTTATCAGCACAGGCTCCTGCACGAGCTTTTCATAAAGCCAGTGCTTGAGCCCCTTCTCCGGGTTACTCATGTGATTGTAAGTCCACAACCCTATGGGAATCCATTGCAGATTCATGCCCATGACCTTCAATCCGTTGGGGTCGACCTTAACCGCCGTATTGATTTTTTCTTTCACCCCTTCCGGCACCGTCTCACCCTCGGCAGGAGTCACCGTAACCTTTTTCACCCCTGTATAAAGTATGTCGTCCTTGCCGAGACGGCTTGTCGTCGAGCATGAAGTCACAGCCGCCATTAGCATGATGGCAGCAAGCAACGGCATGATGCCATAGCGGGAAAAAATATCATTCAGTCTTGCCTTCATCTTTTTTCTCGTCATTTGAAGTGTTATTGACTGCCGGCACAGCCACCTCGTCATCAAAAGGCTGACGACGGCGGAACCGGAACATGTCACGGAGCGAAGCGAGCTTGCGGCGGTAGACAAATCCGACACCGGTCTGGATCACCTCACCTTCGAGGATGCTCTCATATCCGACATGGCGGAACAGCCTTACATACATCGAGCCGCTGCGGTTAAGCATGTATTCAAACGATATGTCGTTGATAAGATTCTGGGAGAAATTCTCATCCATGTTGGCATCGGTCGAGTAATTTCCGCCCACGACAATCTTGAAGCGGTCGTTGAAAAGCGACTTGCTCACGCGGTAACTGTAGCTCGTGGTGGTGGAAGTGGCTCCGTCGGCAGTGCGGTCATACTGATCTATGCCGAAACTGATGTCGACACCCTTTATCGTGTTTGCCGCCCATGAGTTCAATCTGGAGGTAAGGAACGAGAAGAGCGGGTTGCCCCCGAGATTAGCCGACGCTTTTGTGCCGGGACCGGTGTACACATTATAGAGCAGCAGGTTCATCGCCTGGTTGGCGCGCTGCTCGGGACTCATGGTCTCCAGCTCGTTCTGCACGGTTAGGTCATCGTTGGTCGACAAGTCAAATCCCACATCCATGTTGTTGAGCGTACCGGTCACATTCAGCGCCACGATAAAGTTGACGAGACGCGAGTCCTGACCGCTCTCGGTGACGTTAGCCTTCATCGTGTCATGGGCATGGAGATTCAGTATCGGGTTCATCATGTCGCCGTTAAACGCCACATAACTTCCGCTCTCGAAATTAAATAGCTTCTGCGACATCAACGGAGGCGTGTAGCGCACGAAACCGTTGTCGATGTTGAAACGCCCGGTGAGACGCATATCGCTGAATGGCGACATAGAGAAGTTAAGGTTAGCCGTGCCTTGAATCTGCGCCTTGTCCTGACCGTTGGCGGAGATGTCGACGTTAATGGTTGTGCCCTGCGACACTATCAGTTGGGCGTCAAGCATCATCGCCATGCCTGAATTGGCAATCGTATCGGCAAGAGTGACAGCAGCCGTGTCGGCAAACTGCACGAATCTCACCATATCGTCGTCAGTCGTCCCGAGAGTGCTGAGCCCGTCGGTCACGGTATTGACCACATAAGTCACGTTACTGCCTTCAAGCAGGTCGAGACGCGCGTTGACACGCATGAAATCGAGATTGCCTTTCACCGAGCCGTCAAGGTCAATGTAAGCCTTGCCGTAGACATCGACGCTCTTTTTCTTCTTAGAGTCGATAATCATCATATTACGCGCCTTCATCGACAGGTCAATCATGGGCGACATGAGATTTTTCATATCGACCAAACCGTTGATGTAAAGCGGATTCTCATTTTTCGCGGAAATGGTATAGTTGTCGAAAGTCACCACATTGCTGTCGACCGGTATCTTGTTTTCAGAGAAGCTGAACGCAGTACCTATCATGTCGACCATCACCGCCGCCGAGTCAAAGTCAAGATAGCCGTTGAACGTAGGCGAAGCGAGAGTGCCGGTGACATCCATCTCGCCGTTGAGCATACCGCTCAGGCTCGCCATGCCGGGGGGCAGGAACGGGTTGACTATGCGCAGCGGGAAGTGTATCATCGAGAAATCGAGCATAAACGGATTGACGGCAGTGCTGTCGTTGAGCTTCCCGACAGCGGTAATCACCTTCATGCTGTCGACCATGAGCGACGTGCTGGCATTGACCACTCCCGACGCATCGGTCGTAAGACCGACATCAAAGAGGAACGAGCCCACACGCTCTCCGCCATAGAAAAGGTCGTCGAGCGATACATTGCCGTTGCCGGTAATCGATTTTTCCTCTGCATTCCAGCCAAGACGGATATCGGCGCCCGCGACACCTTTCACCGGAGGCGCGAAAGGTGACAGCGACAGCCAGTCGGCAAGCTGTATGCCGGAAGCATTCACTATGATATCCTCCTGTCCCTCCGGCTCGCCGCCGCCATGCTCCGTGTAAATCTTCAGATGACTGTCGCCGTTGGTAAGATTAAGATTGGCGTCAATATGCTTCTTAAGGAGATTGACGCTTATGATATTGTCGGGATTAATGCTCCAGGTCTTATATCCGATCACCGGCTTGAGCGGCGTCATGCGCAAGGTTATCACCGAATCGGCGGCAGCAAGATTCACGCCGAGCTTGAAGCCTGTCTCATTCTGAATATTGGACTGGTTGACAAACACAGAGAGGTTTTCGTTGGCGATGAAGCCCGATGCGGTGACATGGGCGAAATCGTCAAATGTGCCCGGACGGTTGTTCATCGACGCACGGAATACGAGATATTTACCATGCTGGAAGGCGTTGATTTTAACAGTGTCGATGCGAGTGTCGCCAAAAGCGATGCCGTAGGCGTCACCATTCATACGCATCAGCGAATCGTTGCGCATATTGAGGCTGAGCGAATTGAACGAGGCTTTCGACGGTTCAAGCAAGCCGGAAAGAATGCTTTTGCGCCCTGACTGCAATTCAAGCACGAAAGGAGGAAGCGATTTCTGTATCGAGTCGATATCTATGCGTTTCGCCGCGATATTGCGGTCGAGGAGAGCCATGGTGGAGGTGAGCCGCGTGGTGAATGAATCGAGCGGGCATCCGGCGACAAGGATGGTGTTAAGCGACTCATTCTGCAACTTTACGGTCATTGTGGAATCATTGGAGGCAAGCGACGCGTCAATCTGCGGAGTTGACAGACTCATGTCGGGCATATCCCACATAAGGTCGGTCACCTTCACGTCGGCATCGATTATGTTTTGCTTCGGCACCATACGCCCGTTACCGGAGATGGCAAACGACCCTTTCGACATGGTCGGCGACATTTTCAGCCCCATGAGGTCAAGATTACGCACATCGCCCTCAAACTGCGCCTCGTATGAGTCGGCGGAGAGAGCGCCCGTAAGCGTCAGGTCAAAATTGGCGTCGTGATTCATCGACATCACCCCGGCATCGACCTTGCCGCTGTCGAGCTGCGCCCATGCGCGTATGTCGGAATAGACGATTTTCTGGTATTCGACCGCAGTCACATCTATCTTAGCGTCAATCGAGGTACGCGGCGACATGGGGTTATACCCCCTTCCCTTTACCGCCGCAGTAGCCGACACATTGCCGACACCGAGTCCCGGCATTATCGAGGCTACGGGAAATTCCTGCATGGCGACATCCACGTCGTAACTTTCGACACGACCGTTCCAGGCGGCATCAAGAAGTACCGCGCCACCGCCGCTATAGGCATCCAGATTGCCCTTTATGGCACCACGGTTCATGTCGACCCTTCCGGCAAGCCTGATGGGGGGAATGTTGATTTCTTTGGCGAGTTTCGCCTCAAGCACCGTAGGCTTTATGAAATTCACGTTGTTGAGCCGTCCCTCAATGTCGATACGTCCCCCGAGGCGGTCGGGGTTCATCATTTCAACGACATTACCTCGCATCTCGACATTCATGTAGCCCGGAAGAGCTGCCGACAGCAGGTCGACGGAAAGGTCGGAGACGGTGCCGTTGATGTCGGCTTCGAGTTTCATGTCGTTGTAGCGCGGCACGTTTTTCAGCATCGGCTCCATCGAGGGCATAATCATTTCCAGATCGGGCAACCCAACGCGGGCGATTGCCTTAAGTTCAAGCGGCAACGAGGGGTCGGAAGCGAAGTCGCCCATACCCATCATGGCGCTGAAATTAAACTGAGAGAAAAGAGTGGTGATATCAAACCGCTCGGCGCGCATAGCCACGCTATCCATCGAGAAACGCCCCGATGCACCGAGGGTGACACCGCAACGCTCCTTGGCGGCGAGCCAGCGCAAAGGCGCATCAATGCACACCCCTTTATTATAGAACGAGTCAACGCGGATATCCACATCGCGGACCTGAAGATAACTCATGTCAAGACCGGGTTGCGGCACGGCACCGCGCATGGCATATAGCCCCTCCTTAGCGGTAAGACTGACGGAATCGCCCGTGATGACCCACATTTCATCTGATGGAGTGACAACCGTGTCGGTACGTGCCACAAGCGCACTGTCGACCGGATGAGTCTTCAGCCATTCAAGCGAAGGGGTGAGGTAAGCCGCCGATATGGAGTCGACGCTGAGCGACGAGGCATGGATGCGCTTCTTGCCCATGTCGACAAGCCCGTCGCGCAAGCGGGCGAGCGGCACATTGACTCCCAGCGAGTCAATAGTGGGCAGCATCGCCATGCGGTAGTTGATATCGTGAAGCTCGATAAGCCCGGCGTTGATGACAAGCGGCATCGATGCGGTGGTGTCGACCGGTGTCGCGGTGGTGTCGGTGCCGTTGAACAGCAGCGTGACATCACCTCCGTCGAGACGCGCCTTGCTTATATTGATACGCTGGTGCTTCAAGTCATAATTGGAAGGATTCAGCCTGAAATTCTTAACATCCGCCACGAGATACATCACCGAGTCGGGTGTACCGAGCTGATAACGCACATCGTTAAGCTCGGCATCGGCATGGATGTCAAGGCGGAGCAACTGCATCATGCCCACATTTAGAGCCACATCACCCGCACGCAGCATCGTGTCGCCTTGCGCCTCCACGACCGTGACCCCCTCAAGCCGCAGCCGTAACGGCCATTTCAGCCTGAACCGGTCGACCTCGATAGTCATGCCGGTGCTTTTCGACACCTCCTTCAAGGCGATGTCCTTGACAAAGTCCTGCACGAATGGCACATAAAGCAAAGCCGGAATCAACAGCAACACTATCAATATCCACATCAGCGCTTTAAGCACACGTCGGATGAATGTATTTTTTATCAGGTGTCCCACGTAAATAAACAGTTCTTTTAAAAAATATAACATAAAGTTACATCTTTTGTTTTTAACATTCGCTAAACTTGCAAGGATAATTTTTTAAATACGCTGTCAAGTAGTATCTTTGCACAGAATTTATAGGATTGATTCCGAAATTGAGACGTTCTCACATATATATAATAACAGCGGTGCTATTGTGTGCCCTCAGTGCCATGGCTTCATCATTCCCCTCGCGGGCAGCCGATGAAAGCCTTCCTGCCGCAGGCGATTCCGACGCGACGGTGACCGACTCCCAGGTTACGGTGACGGGACCGCGGCGCCTCAACCGCCACGACCGCACACTCTTCAGCGAGATGGACTCCGACTCCGTGGCTGCGGCGATAGTGCCTCCGGCGCTCCCCGACATGCCACGCCCCTCGCGCATACGCCGCCAGAAAGTCGACCTCGACAACACGGTGCAGTTTTCCGCCAAGGACTCGATGATACTCATCGGGCAGAACAGCGCCTACATGTATGGCGACGCCGAACTGACCTATGGCGACCAGAAGCTGCAGGCGGCGGAGGTGTCGATGGACATGGCAACCAGCAATGTCCATGCGCTCGGTCGTCCCGACTCAACGGGAGAACTTGAGGGAAAACCGATATTTACCGACCGCAGCGGCGACTATGAGTCGGAAAACATGAGTTTCAACTTCAAGACCCAGCGCGGTTTCATAAACAATGTGGTCACCGAGCAGGGCGAAGGATATCTCACGGGCGGAAAGACCAAAAAGATGGAAAACGGCGAGTACTTCCTGAAAGACGGCCGCTACTCCACCTGTTCCGACCATGACCACCCCCACTTCTATTTCCAGCTCACCAAAGCGAAGGTGAAGCCGAAGAGCAATATCGTGACCGGTCCCGCCTACATGGTGCTTGCCGGGCTTCCGTTGCCGCTCGCGGTGCCGTTCGGCTACTTCCCCTTCTCGGAGAAATATTCGTCGGGTGTCATCTTCCCCACTTTCGGCGACGATTACAACCGCGGCTTCTATCTCAGCAACGGCGGCTACTACTTCGCCATCAACGACAACGTGGACCTCGCACTCACCGGCGAGATATACACCAAAGGCTCATGGGGGCTCACAGCGCGGTCAAGCTATGTGAAACGCTACAAATTCTCGGGCAGCTTCAATGTGAGCTACCTCAACACCATATACGGAGAGAAGGGCAACCCCGACTATGCCAAGCAGACCAATTTCCAGGTGCTCTGGAACCACAGCCAGGACGCCAAGGCAAATCCCAACATGAACCTGTCGGCAAGCGTCAATTTCTCCACCAGTGGCTACACGCGCAGCGACGTCAACAGCTATTACAGCAACTCGTTTACGGAAAACACCAAGAGTTCGACGGTCAACCTCACCTACCGCATACCCAACACCAAATGGTCACTCTCCACAACGATGAACATCGCGCAGCGCACGCAGGACTCGACGCTGAGTGTGTCGTTTCCCAACATCACCGCCACGATGTCGCAGTTTTACCCGTTCAAGCGCAAGCGCGCCGTCGGCAAGGAGCGTTGGTACGAGAAAATCAAGATGTCATATTCGGGTATCCTCCAGAACTCCCTTACGGCGAAGCAGGATGAGTTTATCCACAAGAGCCTGATAAAGGATTGGCGCAACGGCATGAAACACTCCATCCCTATCTCCGCCACCTTCAACGTGCTCAAATATATCAATGTAACCCCGTCGGTACAGCTCACCGACCGCATGTACACGACCAAAGTGCGCCGCCATTGGGACCCTGCCGCTATGGCGGAGGTGTGTGATACATCATACAGCTTCTACAACGTATGGGATTTCCAGGCATCGGTGTCGCTCGACACGAAGCTCTACGGTTTTTATCAGCCGATGAAATTCCTTGGCGACAAGGTGAAGATGATACGCCACGTGCTAACCCCGTCAATATCATTCTCGGGCAATCCCGATTTCTCCTCGTCGTTTTTCGGCTACTACGGGCAATACCAGTACCAGAACACAGCCGGAGAGACGATGAGCCGCAAATATTCCTACTTCCCCAACGCAGTGTTTGGCGTACCGGGACAAGGCAAAGCAGGGTCACTCAGCTTCTCGCTCGCCAACAACCTCGAAATGAAGGTGAAGAGCAACGACAGTATCGGCGAAAAGAAAATCTCGCTTATCGAAAACCTCTCCATCTCGCAAAGCTACAACTTCGCCGCCGACTCTATGAACTGGAGCGACATCAACACGTCGATACTCATACGCCTGGTTAAAAACTTCAACCTCAACCTGTCGGCGACATGGGACGTGTACACCTACCAGCTCAACTCGGCAGGCAATCCGGTGCGTGTCAACATACCGCGCTGGAAAGCGGGCAAAGGTCTCGGAAGACTCCGCTCGACCGGCACATCGTTTTCCTACACGTTTAACAACAACACCTTCAAGAAAAAAGATAAGCGCGACGACAAGCGCGGCAACCGCCGTGACGATGACGAAGATTATGAGCCCGACGACGAGGAGGGCGACAACTTCTCCGGCAACAACAACCGCCGCCGTGACCGCGACAATGATAACAGCATGGTGGAGATGAACGATGGCGGCTACATGAAATGGGAAGTACCCTGGAGCCTTACATTCAACTACTCCATCAACTACGGCTACGGCAACTTCAACAAGGAGAAGATGGAATATGACCCGCGCATAACACAGAACCTGAGCTTCTCGGGCAATATCCAGCCGACTAAAAACTGGAACTTCGGCTTCAGCGCGAGCTACAATTTTGACACTCACAAACTCGCCTACATGAACTGCAACGTGTCGCGCGACCTGCACTGCTTCACCATGACGGCAAGTTTCGTGCCCGTGGGCCCGTACAAGAGCTACAATTTCCACATCGCCGTCAAGTCGTCGCTCCTCCAGGATCTCAAATACGACAAGCGCTCCTCCTACTCCAACGGTATCACCTGGTATTGAGAGTTGAGAGTTGGCAGTTGTCAGTTGTCAGTTTTCAGTTGGCAGTTGGCAGCGCGTAGCTGTAGGGGCTGCCTGGGAGGGCGCCCAGAAGGGGCTCTAAAGGCATTAGGGGCGCCAAGGGTAACTGTTCAGTGAATATTATCAATATAAAAGCCTCATTATCAGGTAGGGATGCACCATGGTGCATCCGAAAACAGAGTTAATGGATCATAAGGGGGGCGGATGCTCCGGGGAGCATCCCTACAATTTAATTGTAATCATGCTGTTGGAGTCGCTGAATAGTTACATTAGGCTTAAATTATGTTAATTTTCGTGAATAGGTTGGTATTTTAGAGTATTTTTAACCAAAGTTCTTTAAAAAAGATTTATATTTGCGCCTGTACTTACTTCCAAGCACTCCAAGAGAAGGAGTGAAGAGATAAGAAAGCGTTAAAGATAGTTAGATAGAGTCTTAAGAAACAACAAGTTACATTATTGAATCCAGCGACTGACGGCATCGGTAGAGTGTCGGCGACAGTCAATGGATACCAAGCGTCTACCTGCCTCTTTTTAATGCCGGCAAAGTCAACCTGAAACTGACACTGCCATGAAGCGATTTAATTGAAAATGAGAGATAAATAAATAATGTAAAACTAAACAAACTCTTGCATGAAGAACATTTGTTTTCAAATGAACCGGAAGGCTTGGATTGTCACACTGATGGTCCTGATGCTTTCTTTCCCGGCGTTGGCGCAGAAAATTACCGTCAGCGGTACTGTGACCGACAACACCGGTGAGCCCCTGATCGGAGCGAGTGTCCTGGCAAAAGGATCGCAGGTGGGAACAGCCACCGACTTCGACGGTAACTATCGTCTTGAAGTAGCGCCCAACGCCACCCTCGTGTTTTCCTACGTAGGCTACAACACCAAGGAAGTTGCAGTCAACGGACAAACCACCATCGACGTGACTCTCGACGAGAACTCCGTAGTGCTCAACGAAGTCGTAGCAATCGGTTACGGTGTGGTTAAAAAGAGCGACGCCACCGGTTCAGTCGCCATGATAAAACCGGACGATGTAGATGCCGGTATGGCAGTATCCGCCCAGGACCTTCTCGTCGGAGCAAGCCCCGGTGTGACAGTAACTACTAACGGTGGTGACCCTACAGGTAATGCGACAATCCGTATTCGTGGTGGTTCATCACTGTCTGCGAACAACAACCCTCTTATCGTGATTGACGGTGTGCCTATGACTGACCAGTCAACTGCCGGCGGAACAAACGCGCTCACTATGGTCAATCCGCAGAACATCGAGACAATGACCATCCTTAAGGATGCATCAGCAACCGCGATCTACGGTAGCCGTGCATCTAATGGTGTCATCATCATCACTACAAAGAAAGGCAAGAGCGGAAAGCCTCAGATTAACTTCGCTGCCAACTGGCACATCAACACCGCGCGTAAGACCCTTAGCCTTATGGATGCAAATGAATTTGCCGGTGTAATCAAGCAATACGGCAATGAACGCGCCAACAACCTCCTGAATGAGTTTGTAAACGAAAACGGGAATCCGATTTATAATACCGATTGGCAAAAAGAAGTGCTTCGCACCTCGTTCTCGCAGGATTACAACCTGTCAATCGGCGGTTCTGCGGGCATCCTTCCCTATCGCGTAAACGCATCATATACCAACAACAAGGGTATCGTGAAGACCTCCGGCATGCAGCGTACAACTGTCGGCATCAACCTGTCTCCGAAATTCTTTGATGGCAAGCTGTCAATCAACGCCAATGTAATGGGCAGCTACATCAAGAGCCAGGAAGCTGACCTCGGCGCAATAGGCGGAGCAATCGCAATGAGCCCGACACTCCCTGTGTACTATGACTATCCCACAACCGGCAACTTCGGTCGCCCGATGTTCAACGGTTATTACAACATTACTCAGACTACCGGTAGCCCGGAAGGACAAGCAACCCAAAACCCTGTTCAGCTTCTTAACGACCGCAAGGCAGTAGGCGAAGTTTATTCTTCAACCGGAAATATCCAGATTGACTACGCCCTCCATTGGGTACCGGAACTACACTTTAACCTCAACCTCGGATATCAAGTATCGAAAAATACATGGGACACCGATATTGAGCAGAACTCAATCATGGCATGGCGCGGCAATTACAATGACGGAGCAGGAACCGCATATCATAAGTATGAACTTCAGCGCAACACTCTTCTTGACTTCTACATTAATTACCGCAAGGATTTTGAAGTAATAAAATCTAATGTAGACGCAATGGTGGGTTATTCATGGCAGAGATTTGATTACCACGGTCGCGAGGCAACGCGCATCAACACCCTCGGTTTCTACAACAGCTTCGCCGAGAACTCCATCTATCAGGGAGGCAACTACACACTTAATACCGACCCCGCTACAGAAGCCCATATCGGTCACACCTACAACGATGCGCCCCTAACCCGTTGGGCAGCCCCGTTACAGCTTGTATCATTCTTCGGTCGATTGAACTATACATTTGACGACACTTACCTGCTTACCTTCACCCTCCGTAACGACGGAAGTTCCCGTTTCAGCAAAGATAACCGCTGGGGTCTTTTCCCGGCTCTTGCCCTCGGATGGAAAATCATTAACATGCCATTCATGGAAAGCGCCCATGACTTCATGAATGATTTCAAGCTTCGTCTTGGATGGGGTGTCACCGGTCAGCAGGATATCAACAATTATTTCCCCTATCTTGCCACTTATACAAGTTCTTATCAGAACGGCTTCCACTATCTTGACCCGTCAGGCAGCGGACAATGGATTGACCCTCTGTATCCTAACGCATACAATCCCGATATCAAATGGGAAGAGACTACGACATGGAATATCGGTATCGACCTTGCATTCCTTGAAAACCGCATAACCCTTGCAGCCGATTGGTACAAGCGTCAGACCAAGGACCTGTTGTCATACCTCCCCGTAGGTGGATTCAACACATCCAATTTCATGAACTACAATATCGGCGATATGGAAAATACCGGTGTTGAAATCACCATCGGCGCTCGCCCCGTAGTGACCCGCGACTTCACCTGGAACACTTCGTTAAACTTCGGATATAACAAAAACAAGATTACCAAGCTCTCAGGAGCATCTACCATGATTGGTGCGGAAGCAATACCGAACGGTACAGGCGGAAGCATCTCATATCACATGGTCGGCGAGCCTGCATTCACATTCATGGTGTATGAGCAGGTATATGACGCCGACGGTAATCCTCTTGAAGGACAGTATGTTGACCAGAACGCTGACGGTATCATCAATGACAGTGACCTTATAAAGTTCCATTCAAAGGATCCGAAAGCCACTTTCACATGGAACAATAACTTCACCTACAAGAACTGGGATCTCGGCATCTCACTTCGCGCTAATGTAGGCAACTATGTGTACAACAACCCCAAGTTTGAAAGTTCACGCGTGTTCAACACAGCAGCCGCACAGTATCAGCTGACCAACCTCTTCGCCAACACATATCTGTTCAAGAAAGAGGACACCCAGCTTAACAAGAGCAGCTATTTCGTTGAGAATGCAAGCTTCATCCGTTGCGATAACATCACACTCGGCTACACATTTGACAAGCTTCTCAGCGGCAACCTCAATCTCCGTCTGTTTGGTGCAGTCCAGAATCCTTTTGTCATCACCAAGTACAAAGGTCTTGACCCCGAGGTATTCTCAGGCGTAGACAACAACTGTTATCCGCGACCCATCACCTGCACACTTGGTCTTGTAGCTACATTCTAATAGTTCCATTAAACAATAAAATCAGGATATAAATATGAAATCCATAAATAAAATATTTATCGCAACTGCAGTTGCGGCATCGATGGGTCTCGGAGCTTGTACCGACGACCTGAACCAGATGCCTACCGACCCCAGTACGATTACAGCCGCCGACTTCAGCAAAGACCCGGAAGGATATATGAACCGAGTACTTGCCGATGTGTATCTCCAATTTGCCACTTACGGAGCCAACGGCGATACGCCGGTTAAGGATTTTGACGGCGGTATGGCTGCTTTCCAGCGCGCCATGTTCATTGCCGAGGAAATTCCTACCGATGAAGCCTGCTGGCTCTGGGATCCAGACAAATATGGCAATCTCAACTACGGTCTTGTGACGTCGGATGTATCGGCAGTACTTGGCTTCTATTCACGTCTGATGATTAACATCACGTTGTGCAACGATTTCATCCAGACAGTTCAGTCCAACGCTTTCGGACTAAACGATTCCCAGATGGCAATGGCGCAGGATTACATCCGCCAGTGCAAGATTCTAAGAGCAGGATGTTATTTCTATTTCATCAACTTCTTCGGCGATGTGCCTTACGCCGATGAGACCACACCCATCGGAGCCACTCCGGCACAGCTGCCCCGCGCAGAGGTGTTCAACCTTGTCACCGCATCTCTTGAGGAAATCGTCAAGGAGTTTGAGCCCAACCAGAAGCCTCATTACGGATTTGTAGGTCTTGATGTCGCAGAGTCACTCCTCGTAAAATTCTACTTGAATGCCGAGGTGTTCACCGGTTCCCCCATGTATGACAAATGTTATGCCCATGCCAAAAATGTCATCGACCGCCTCGGTCATGGAGGTCACCAGGATTCAGGTCTTGCCGAGCACTATGTGCAGCTCTTCGCCGCCAACAACAAGCAATATGCCATCGGCGGTGCTAACGCTGTCAATGAGATAATCTGGACTATCCCGCAGGACCGCATTGAGCTTACATCATATTCCGGCGCCGCTTTCCTTCTTTCAGGATGGGTAGGGACAAATGGTGTCACCACAACTGTAAAGGCTCCCGTGCGCGAGGATTATGACTCTCAGGAAGCATACGATGAAGCAAAGAAGCAATATGACAAAGATGCCACTGACCCCGACAAGAAATGGACTCACAATGTAGACTATGTATTCAACAATGTAGACTACGCGTTTGACCCCAAAGAGACAGCCCATATCGCTATGAACTGGTACAATATCAATGATGGTTGGAAATGTATGGTGGCACGTGAGTCATTTGTAAAGAAATTTGAGTGGACCGACCCCGGAATGTCAGTATCAAAGGATACACGTGTGGCACTTTGGCGTACCTCCAAAGACGGCTTCACCTCATCCAATCCCAATCTTTCAGGATCGGGTTGGGGAGCCAACGGTTATCTTGCCCCCAAGTACACCAACTTCGCTATCGATGCCAATGGTGAGATTGACAATCTCCAGAGCCCTCCCGCAAGCGACAAGCAGGCATGTGGCGACTATGGCGTGATTCGTCTTGCCGAGATATATCTTTCGGCTGCCGAAGCTATCATGAATGGCGGTGGCGGCTCACAGGCCGACGCGCTCAAGTATGTCAACTTTATCCGTACCCGTGCGGGTGTAGATCCCTTCACTACGCTTACCACCGAAAATCTTCGTGACGAGCGTTGCCGTGAGCTCTATCAGGAAAGCACACGCCGCACCGACCTCATCCGCTACGGACAGTGGTGCTATGGCTATACCTGGGAATGGAAAGGCGGCTCGGAACTTGGTCGTGACCTTCCGGAATACACTAAACTGTATCCCTATCCGAGCAATATCATAACCGCATCAGGTTATAAACAGAACCCCGGTTACTAATCACAAAGAATTGTTTTTCTGACAACTTAACTTTATGATAAAAATGAACAAACTGATATATTTACTTGCCGGGACACTCATTGCGACAGCGTTTACCGCCTGCGAAAATGAAAAGGAACCCGTTTATCACAATCCGACATCGCTCAAGATAAACACCCCGGCTCTCCAAAACCAGTATCTCGCAACGAGTGCCGACATCGAAAATCGCTCGACATTCGTGCTTGAGACATCGCAGCCCGACTACGGTTACTCCGCGATAGCCACTTACGGCGCGCAGATGTGTCTTAGCGCCGATTTCAAGGAAGCCACCGACAATGAAGAAGCCAACTATGTCACCCTTACCAACCAGGACCCCAACAATGCGGTGATGAGCCTCCGCACGTATGACCTTGCTGTAGGCATCTGCAAGTTGCTCGGCATCCAGAGTGAGGAAGACTGGGCAGCTTATCAGGGCAGCAAGGAGATACCTGTATATTTCCGCGCTACTTGCGAAATCCCGGGAGTGGAGGGAAGCTTCATTGTTTCTGACAATGCCGTGACATATAATAAAGTACAGGTACTCTATGCAGTGCCTACTGCCGGATATATCTATATTGTAGGTACTGTTACAGGAGAAAAGACTCCTGATGCCGCACAAAAATCATATTACGATAATTTCCGCCTTACTGAACCGGTCATCGGCTCAAAGGTTTATGCAGGCTCGTTCCTCTTCCCGGCATGTGATCCCTCAAAGGACCCCACAAAGGTTGACGATCAGTCATGGTTCCGATTCTATACCGAGCTTAACGGTTGGGACGACAAGAACGCACAGTTCGGTTCTAATGAGGCAAACTTCTTTAACCTCGGTATCGGCGATGATTTTGTTGACGGTCTATACACCGGCAAGGCAGTATGGGGTGGTCAGGGTAACTGGACTATCTGGTTTGCAGAAGACACTTGGATGACACTCGTATGTAGCCTCGAACAGGATAAGTCACCGGTTGTATGGTTTAAGTATGGCAAGTATGATGTCACTCTTGAGACCAACACCGACGGATTACTCACACCCGTGTTTAACGAACCCGGAGAGGAATAATCGAATATTGTTTAAACAAAAAAAGCATTTCAACTAATTATGAAAAAATTAGCTTTAATATGCGGGATGGCACTGACTCTCGGTCTTACAGCATGTGACGACTTTGAGTTGCCCAATCCTCCGGGTCAGGAAAATCCCCAGCCTGAAATTTTCGAAGCCGCAGGACTGAAACTACAGCAGGCTTCGGGTGAGAGCACGGAAAACGCCGTTAATCTCACAACTCTGAGCGAACAGGGTGGTAACGTAAGCCTTGCAAAAGTAACCGAACTTACTGATTTCCCATCCAACTTCGACCTGACATTCAAAGTTGAGATTTCGGCTCAACCCGATTTCAGCAACTCCAAGATCATTGATGCCGAAGTAACTGACGACGTTGTATCCGTGACTCCGGGCGTACTCCAGGGTGCTATCCGCGATGTAATCACCAAAAAACCGGGGATGCTTGATGTATATGCTCGTTTTGCCGGCTATGCAGTACGAGGCACTTCAGTAATGCGCCTCGGAGGTGAAGACACATATTATGCCGACTATAAATATTCTGTCGTGCCGATGCAGCCCTACACTATCGAGGAAGCATATTATCTTGTGGGTTCTTTCTGCGACTGGGATCTCAACCGTGCAATCAAGTTTAACCGTAGCTCCGACCTTAATGTCTATGACGACCCGACATTCTCTTTGAAGATAGAGGTAGATGAGGCGCAGGCAACAGCCGGATTTGATTGGAAAGTTGTTCCGCAATCCACTGTAACTTCCGGAAATTACGAGAACGGTGCTTATGGCGCCACCTACAACGAAGGCTCGACACAAAACGGATATCTCACCGAGTCGCCCACAGGCGATGACACCAATGCCGGAGTGATTGCAACCGCAGGTCCGTATCTTGTTACCATTAATCTTGAAGACAAGACATTTGCTGTCACTTATGCGATGGAATTCCTCTATTGCCCCGGTACTGCAAGTTCGTTCGGCTTCAAGAAGGCGCAGATGTTGTCTACCTCCGACTATATTACCTATAGTGGAGCGGCTCACCTCAACAAGCAATGGTTCATGACAGCTCAGCCAAGCACCAACGGTCTCACATTCTATCAGGATGAAGAAATCGTTGAGATTGACAAGACCGGAACAATCTACTCCGGAGGTCTTATGGTGCCCGGCGAGGAGGACAAGCCTGTGCAGATGAAAGTGAACGACAACGGTCTCTACTGGGTTGAGGCAAATGTTGTCAAGATGACTTACAAAGCATCCTTGATGACTACACTCAGTCTTATCGGTGATTTCAACGATTGGAAAGCCGACGTAGACCTTACGCCGTCAAAGGATTTCCTTACATGGACAGCTACCGACGTAGAGCTTACCGACGGTAATCTTAAAATCCGCGCAAACCATGACTGGACACTTGACTTCGGAGGCACACTGAACAACCTCACATTCAAGGGGGCAGATATACCTGTAACCGCCGGTAAATATGATGTTACAGTGTCATTTGCTGAAATTCCTTACGTGATGACTCTTACCGCTAAATAAAATCTTAGCGGTCTAACTGACAAAGAGGGAGTGCCAAAATTTTGACACTCCCTCTTCTTGTACTAATTTATTCAAACTTTTTCACTTTTATTTTGGAATATAAAATATTAGTGTTATATTTGCTGACGTAAAACGTAATACCACATACGTCTTACCCATTTAAGACACGACAAATACTTATAGCGAAACTTATTTTACTTTAATAATCTCTAAACAATTAATTACATGAAAAAAATTTACGCATTCGCAGCTGCCGCACTCGCAGCTATTTCAATGAACGCTCAGACAGTGGTTACACTTGCCGGTGGTTTCAACGGATGGTCGGCTGATGCCAACCCCATGACTGAAACAGAAGCCGGAAGCGGAATTTATGAAATCAAGCTTCCCGAACTCCTCAAGGAATTCAAGGTAGTCGTTACTGAGGTTGTTGACGAGACTCCAGCAACTTCATGGTACGGAGTTGAAGGCGGCGTAATCGAGCTGGGCAAACCGACCGTACTGGGCACAGGTGACGACGCAGTATATAAGAACATAACTTTTTCAACCGGTTGGGATGCAATCGCCAACGCCGAGCTTAAATTTGAATTGAGCACCAAGACTCTTACCGTCAATGGTGAAGAAGCAAAGGTAGAAGTAGCTTATGGCATTCATGGTTCATTTGCTACCGGTGACTGGGCAACAACTAACCTTGAAAATGCCGGCAACGACCTTTGGGTTAAAACTTTCACTTTTGAAGCTCCTGCAGTAGGACAATTCGGTATCAAGCAGATGGACACAAAAGGCAATCAGCTTGGATGGATTGCAGCTACTGCAGCAGGCATCGTAATCGAGAGCGAAATTGAAGATATCGAGCTCACAACTGAAAACGCCAACAACCTTGATGTAAATCTTCCTGCGGGCACTTGGACCTTCTCTTTCAACGCCAAGGAATTGACTCTCTCTGTAACTGAAGGCACTGTAGGTATCGACTCAGTAGTTGCTGAGGAGAACGCTCCCGCTGTTTACTACAACCTCCAGGGTGTTAAGGTTGCCAACCCCGAAAACGGCGTATATGTTGTACGTCAGGGCAACAAGGTAAGCAAGGTTCTCGTAAAGTAATCACGATTTACCAGTAAAATATCACCGCAGGGTGCGCCGTCGCGCACCCTGCTTTTTTATTACCCTCACCACGTAGCCGGAACATTCCCTAACGACCTTAACGACCCCAACGCCCTTAAGGTCCTTAGAGACCTTAAAGTCCCCGACCAACCCCGCGGGCGTCCTCCCGGACGCCCCTACTGCTACGCGCTGACAACTGACAACTCTTTCCCACCGGATTTACAAGCCGATGTAGGGGCGAGTGGAAGCTCGCCCGCCACCACCCCTCACTACGCGGACGCCCTCCCGGGCGCCCCTACCGCTACGCGCTGACTGAAAACTGACAACTGCCATCTGACAACTCTATCCCCGACAGGGGATAATCCAAATTTAGCCGTGGCGTTGAGCGTAGCGATACCCACGGAAAGCAAGCAAAAGTGGAAATGTTTCCCGTCAGGGAATCATCAAAACCGCTCCGTGATGATTCCTGCGGAAACATCAGCTAATGCAATGCCGCCCGGGGGTTTCGCTTCGCTCAACCGCCCGGCTAAACGCAGATTATCCCTACGGGAAACCATCCGGGCTACGCGGGCTGCCTTCCAGCAGCCCCTACTGCTACGCGCTGAAAACTGAAAACTCCTTCCCGCCGGATTTACAAGCCGATGTAGGGGCGAGTGGCAGCTCGCCCGCCACCACCCCTCACTACGCGGGCTGCCTTCCAGCAGCCCCTACGGCTACGCACTGAAATCTGAAATCTGAAAACTCTTTCCCACCGGATTTACAAGCCGATGTAGGGGCGAGTGGAAGCTCGGCCGCCACCCCTCGCTACGCGGGCGTCCTCCCGGACGCCCCTACTGCTACGCACTGAAATCTGAAATCTGAAAACTCTTTCCCACCGGATTTACAAGCCGATGTAGGGGCGAGTGGCAGCTCGCCCGCCACCACCCCTCACTACGCGGGCGCCCTCCCGGGCGCCCCTACTGCTACGCGCTGACAACTGAAATCTGACAACTGACAACTCCTAACCTCTTAACCTCTTAACCTTTTATTCGCTTCTCCCGCAGTGGAAGCGAATAAAATTTCCCATTTGTACATTGAACCGGCATTTCCGGAGCTTAACTTTGCAGTGTAATCATTAACCGATACAGCTATGGAAAACAATGACTCACCCACCGTTACCGACGACGCGCTCAAAGCCGCCGTTGAAGAAGCCGAGCAGAGAGGATATCTGCGAGGCTTGAATGAAGCAGCCTCCTCGCGCATGGACGAACCCGCTCCCGGCGAGACTCTGCCGGCTCCTGGCGCTACCATCGCCGATATCCCTGAAGAAGACCCTGACGCCGACAGCGACTGCAACTGCGACTTTTTCGCCTCGCCTCGCCGAAGCATCTGGGACTAAACCTTAAACCCTAAACTAAACAACACACAACATGGAACAGAAAATCGTAACCGGAGCCGCCGGCGCATCTCACGTCATCGGCTCACCCCTCACCAACGCCGTGACCCGCGAAACGGCACCCGACCTCCTTCTCAACGACATCGACAGCCGCATAGTCAAGGTAAGACCGATGGCTACGCCTATCGACCAGATTTCACGCGCCGGGACATCGCGCAACTGCAAGAGCATGATCGCCGAATATTACTCGGTCGACACAGTGCCCACCTCATCTGCCGTAAGCGAGGCTGTCGCCGGCAATTACTCCAAGCCGTCAGGAGCCCTCAAAGTCGACAATGCGGCAATATTCAGCGTCACCGAGACACTGCTGCTTCCCGACGTGCCCGACGGCGACAGCAAGCACGACTGCGTGTGCTATGTGACAGCCGTCGACGATGACAACAGTACCATCCAGGTACGCTTCATCGGCCGCGAAGACGAATCGATGCAATTTCCCGCAATTCCCGCCGGGACAAAGGTGATAAGAATGGGACGAGCCGCCGCCGAACTTGACGTGCAGACCACCCAGGCGCAGGCTATACCCGTGAAACATAAAAATTACTGCCAGATATTCAAGGCTCAGGTCGAGCTCGGAAATCTCCAGAGCGCGGCGGCTAAAGAAGTGGGCTGGACACTCTCCGACCAGGAGGAGCTTGCCGTAATCGACATGCGTCAGGGCATGGAAAAGAGTTTTCTCTTCGGCAAAGGGTTCCGCTTTGACAAGGGCGCGGGCTATGGCGAGGTGTTCATGACCGAAGGCATCTGGCATCAGACCGACAATGACTTCCACTACACCAAGGGCAATCTCACGCCCAAGATGCTTGTCAACCTGTCGCGTCAGGCATTCACGGGCTGCGGAGCCTCGTCGCGCAAGGTACTCGTTGCCGGGTCAGGACTTATCGAGGCGCTTTCATCGATGGAAGCCGTGAAGGTAGTCGGCGCGACGCAAACCGTGACACGCTGGGGCATCGACTTCACCGAGATACACACCAAGTTCGGGCGGCTCTATGTGGTGTTGAGCGAGACCTTTGACGCCTGCGGACATCCCGACGACGGCATGATCATCGACCCCGAGTATCTTCAGAAGTATATCCATCTCCCCTTCCGCACACTCCCCATCGACCTTAGCAAGAGCGGTCAGCGCAACACCCGCGTGACAGTGCTCACCGAGGCGTCGTGCCTGGTGCTCCGCTATCCCACCGCCCATGTGAGGATAATCGCCGATGAGGGGAGCGCCGCTCCGGAGACACCGGTGACACCTCCCGATGAAGGAGGTGACGATGAAGGTCTTGGCGGAGAGTAAACCGTGCTGCCGATGAAACTGCATCTTACAGAAGCGCAACTGCTACAGGAGTGGCGGTTGCGCTATCTCCCGCAGCCGGTCAACGCCGGATGCAGCGTAACCGCCTCAAGTGGCTACGACATGGAGAGTATCATCAAGGTGCGTATGCGCGACTGGTATTCACGCCTTGTCGCCGCAGCCGACCCCGCCATGCTCGCCCCCGTGGAGATAGGCGACCGCCTTACCCTCACAATCGCCGACGACGGCACAGGCATTGTCAATCTGCCGGAAGAAACGGTGAAAGTGCTTGCCGTAGAGATGGAGGGATGGAGAAGAGCCGCCACCGTCACCGCCGACCCGCTCTCGCGCATCGCCCTCCGCCAGCGTTCGCCCTACTCCCGCGGCTGTCCCGAATCGCCCGTCGCGGTAATCGACGGCAGCAAAATGAGGCTCTATACCCCGGCTCCGGGAGCCGCGTCACTTTCCGTCAAGGCTATCATCGACGAGCCTGACATCTACCATATCGACTCGGCGGCTCTCGCCACAATCCAATCTTTTTACACTGAAATCACACCATGAACAACAACACATCAATGCAGAAAGCCTTTATCGCGTGGCAGCAGTGTGCCGCGCTGCGCGGACGCCGTCTCCGTATGAAACGCTACACCTTCGGAGACCAATGGGGCGACATCGTGACAGTCGAAGGCGAAGGAAACATGACCGAACGCGAGCAGAGAGTGAGAAAAGGCGAAAATCCCGTGACCAACAATATCATACGCCAGCTTGTAAAGACGGTCGTGGGATGTTACCGCGCCTCCCGCAAGGCTTCAGGCGGCAATACCGACATCATCGAGACCGATGCCCGCACTTTCGAGGAATATCTCATCTCCGGATGTGCGATACAGCGGGTAATCTCGGAGCGCAACGGCGAGCGCATGGCGGCAACGGCTCTCCCGGTAAGCCCGGCGCGTTTCTTCATCGGGTCACACTCCTGCCACACCGGCGACGACGTGGAGCTGATAGGCGAGATTCACGACCTGTCGCTCATGCAGGTGATGATGCGCCACTCCCACGGCGACCGCAACCGCGCGCTGCGCATCAGGGAGATTTACAGTTCGGAATTCATGCAAAACAGGTCGCGCGCACTGCCAAGCACCGGCGAGTCGCATAACGACAATCTCGATTTCTATCATGCCGGGGCGGGACTTTGCCGCCTCATCGAGACATGGACTCTCGACTCCACGGAGCGTCTGCGATGCCACGACGAGGCTACGGGACGCTTTTACATCGCCCCGATGTCGCGCCATCCGGCACTGCTGCGTGAAAAAGCGCGCCGACGCAAGAAAGGCATAGCCCCGCTACACATCCGCTGGGAACTCGCCCCGCAATGGCGATGCCGGTTTTTCGCGCCCACGGGCGAGACCATCGACGAGTACACGGCTCCGGCTCATCCCTATATATTCCGCCTCTACCCATTTATCGACGGAGAGATACACTCTTTCGTGGAGGATGTCATCGAACAGCAACGCAACATCAACCGTCTGTTGACTCTAAACGACCGCATACTCTCCACTGCGGCGAAAGGTGTGTTGCTCTTTCCCGACAACCAGGAGTCGCGCATCATGCCTATAGGCGAGGTGGCTGAGAATTGGGCGCTCCCCGACGGGATGGTGGCATATCACGGTGTGCCCGGGCTTCCCGGACCGCAACAGCTCCACTCGTCGCCCGGCAATCTCGGCGTGAGCGCGATGGTCGACCAGCAGTTGAAGCTGATATCGGAGGTGTCGGGAGTGACAGGCGCGCTCCGCGGATTCAACTCTACGGGCGACGGCTCGGCACAGCTTTACCGCGAGCGTCACGACAGCGCGCTCGTGGCGTTATCCGACATCTTCGACTCATTTGATTCATTTATTGCTGCACGCGACAGAAAATTATCATCATTTGACTCATGAAAGCATCATTCGTGTTACTCATCGTCCTCATGCTCATTGCAGGAAACGCGGCATGTACACGCACTGTCTACACCCCGGTCGGGTCAACCGCCTCCGACTCGCTCTACCGCTCCACGGCACGCCGCGACACCATCTTTATGCTCGACAGCGTGAGAGTGGAGGTAAAAGGCGATTCGGTGAAAGAGACGCGACAGCGCACTCTCTACCGCACGGTAACGCTTACCGACACAGTAAGGGAAGTGAGCATCGACACGGTGAGAATCACCATCCCGCCACAACGCGAAAAGGGAGACGCCTCGCGATGGCGTCTCCCCGTTATAATTGCCGCGACACTGTTGGCGTGTCTCGTAGCTGTCAGAAAGATTACAAGAGGTTGATTCCGGCTTTCTTGCACTCTTCAACCTGGTCTTCCGGCCAGATTGACGCCTGTACCTCGCCGATATGTGCCTTCTGGAGAAGGAACATGCAGAGTCGGCTCTGTCCGATACCGCCTCCGATAGAGTAAGGCAGCTCGCCGTTGAGCAACGCCTTGTGGAAGGCAAGTCCGGCGCGCTCCTCACATCCGCGTATCTCAAGCTGCTTCTTCAGCGACTCCGGGCTAACACGGATACCCATCGACGAGAGTTCAAACGGCGCGTCGAGCACATTGCTCCAGAATATCAGGTCGCCGTTAAGACCGGTATAGCCGTCGGAGTTGGGTGTGATCCAGTCATCGTAGTCAGGCGCACGACCGTCATGAGGCTCGCCGTTGCCGAGAGGGGCGCCGATACCGATAAGGAATATCGCCCCGTATTTTTTCGCCGCCTTTGCCTCGCGTTCACGTGGCGACAGGTCGGGATACTCTTTTTCAAGTTCCTCCGTATGCACGAAGGTCAGCTTCTCCGGAAGCACCGGCGTGATATGGGGGAACTGCTTGTAGATACGCCTTTCTATTTCGCGCACCACCCCATAGATTTTTTCGGCGGTCGCCTTCAGATAGTCGAGGTTGCGGTCCTCGGGGTTGATGGTCTTCTCCCAGTCCCACTGGTCGACATAAAGCGAATGAAGATTATCGAGATCCTCGAAAGTGCGTATCGCGTTCATGTCGGTATAGAGTCCGTAGCCGGGGGCTATGCCGTAAGCGCCGAGCTTGGCGCGTTTCCACTTCGCGAGAGAGTGAACCACTTCGGCACGTTTTCCTCCCATTGCATCGATATTGAACGATACGGCATGCTCCACGCCGTTAAGGTCGTCGTTAAGACCTGTGCCGGCAAGCACGAATAACGGAGCGGTGACGCGTCGCAGGTTTAGCGCCGACGCAAGTTCTGTCTGAAAACCCTCTTTGATAGCCTTGATGGCTATTTCTGTTGTCTCCGGAAGCAGTTTCTGCTTGTAACGGGGAGGAATGATAAGTGCCATAGTTTTGTCATTATGTAGTTAAAACATCGCAAAGTTAAGCATAAATTTTAATTTCGCAAATATTTCAATACATTTTGTAAAATATTTTCTTCCTACACCTATCATCGTGTCATATTTATCACATATATCATATCGGACTGTCAAAATAATCTCGCCACGCCCGGCTTATCAATTCATCACCTATTAATGAACAAACTATCCGACCCGTTATACTCATTTTACCTATATTTGCACTATCAAAAAACATTTACACATCATTATGACCAAAATCCTGAATCTAATTTATGCCATAGCGTTGATGCTTATCGTGAACGCATGTGCAAATGCCGATGCATCGGCTCCCCGCTCGGCTAATTTCGACGAGGGCTGGAAATTTAACCTCGGCGATTCGGCGGCATACTCGCAGCCCGATTTCAACGACTCCTCATGGCGCAGCCTCAACCTCCCCCACGACTGGGCGATTGAAGGCGACTTCAGTAAAGAAAATCTCTCCGGCACCGGCGGTGGCGCGCTTCCCGGCGGCATCGGGTGGTATCGCAAGACATTCACAGTGCCCGGCTACAAGGAGGGCGAGAAAGTCTACATCGACTTCGACGGCGCCTATATGAACACAACCGTCTACATCAACGGTCACGAACTCGGCACCCGTCCCTACGGCTACGCCTCGTTCAGCTACGACATCACCCCCTGGCTCAAGGAGGGCGACAACGTGATTGCCGTTAAAGTCGACAATTCCGACCAGCCCAACTCGCGCTGGTACTCCGGCTGCGGTATCTACCGTCACGTGTGGCTCCGCAAGCTCGACGCAATACATGTGGCTCAGTGGGGCACATACGTGACCACATCCGACATCACTCCCGACAGCGCAACCGTAAACATCGCCACTACCGTCGACAACACATCGGCAACCGATGCCGAGGTGACGCTCACCACACGCGTCATCGACCCGCAGGGCAAAGTGGCGGCGACAGTGACAGCCAGCGACAATATCGCGGCAGGAAAGTCGGCTACCGTCAACCAGACGGCACGTGTCGCCGACCCGCAGCTATGGTCGCTCGACAATCCGGCTCTGTACTCTGTCGTGACTGATGTGGCTGTAGGCGGAAAGACGGTCGACACCTATCAGACCACCACAGGCATACGCACTATCGAGTTTACCGCCGACAAGGGATTTTTCCTCAACGGCGAGCAGGTGAAAATCAACGGTGTGTGTATGCACCATGACCTCGGCGCGCTCGGAGCCGCCGTCAACACCCGCGCCATACGCCGCCAGCTCGAGATACTTCAGGAGATGGGCGTGAACGCTTACCGCGCCTCCCACAACCCGCCCGCACCCGAGGTACTCGCCCTCTGCGACAGCATGGGCATACTGGTGATGGACGAGGCATTTGACATGTGGCGCAAGCGCAAGACCGAACGTGACTATGCCCGCTTCTTCGACGAATGGCATGAGCGCGACCTCACCGACCTCGTGACGCGCGACCGCAACCATCCCTCAATCATCATGTGGAGCATTGGCAACGAAGTGCTGGAGCAATGGAGCGATGCCGCCGCCGACACCCTCTCGCTTGAAGAGGCCAACCTCATACTCAACTTCGGTCACGGTGCCGACAAGCTCGCCAAGGATGGCGACGAGATGTCGGTCAACTCCATGCTCACGGCAAAGCTCGCCGACATCGTGAAGCAACTCGACCCGACACGCCCCGTGACCGCCGGAATGAACGAACCCAACCCCGGCAACCACCTCATAAAGTCGGGTGCACTCGATGTAATCGGACTCAACTACCACGACGAGTGGTATGACGATGCCGAAAAAAATTATCCCGGCAAGCCACTCCTCGGCTCCGAGACAGTGTCGGCACTCATGACCCGTGGCTACTACAAGAATCCGAGCGACTCCATCATCATCGCCCCGAAACGCTGGGACATCCCTTACGAGGACCCGTCGTTTGCCTGCTCGGCTTACGACAACGAGCACGTACCCTGGGGTACCACCCACGAAAACTCTCTGCGCCGCATGAAAGACGACCGTGTCATGGGACAGTTCATCTGGACCGGATTTGACTACATCGGCGAGCCTACCCCTTACGGATGGCCTGCACGCAGCTCATATTTCGGCATAGTCGACCTTGCCGGTTTCCCAAAGGATGTCTACTACATGTATCAGAGCGAATGGCGTCCCGACAAGACCGTGTTGCACCTCTTCCCTCACTGGAACTGGACACCCGGACAGACCGTCGACCTCCTTGCCTACTATAACAATGCCGACGAAGTGGAGCTGTTTGTCAACGGCAAGTCGCAGGGAGTGCGCTCGAAGGGCGACGGCGAGTACCACGTAATGTGGCGCGTACCCTTTGAGCCCGGCACTATAAAGGCAGTGAGCCGCAAAGCCGGCAAGACTGTAGCCGAGCAGGTAATCAATACCGCCGGCGAACCCGCACAGATACGCCTCACACCCGACCGCGCGACTATAGCCGCCGACGGCAACGACCTCAGTTTCGTCACTGTCGAGATACTTGACAGCGATGGCAACCTC
>ENA-UESU01000118-UESU01000118.1-human-gut-metagenome-genome-assembly--contig:-NODE-118-length-62892-cov-16.902269_pt1 | contig 62892 bp, 65 predicted proteins | sample MGYA00243007_ERZ508008 | MGnify/ENA primary metagenome ERZ508008 (study PRJEB26167, sample SAMN06115399) | human gut metagenome | host: Homo sapiens | place: China:Henan | collected 2016-06-23...
CATACATCAAAAGTAAGCCCAACTTCTGCTTTTCAAGAAGTTGGACTCACTGATCTATCGTTTAGCGGACAGTAATATAAAAATATACGGGCGGTGTTTCATGATTATTCCGGTGGTGATTATTTCGTAACAATTTGCACTTAGGGAAAAGAACATTTCTTTGGAGAAATACGAAATAATGACATGGTATTTAGCGAAATAGGCATTTATGCGAAAAAATGTCTGGAAGAACTGCCGGTTCATTATAAGTATGTCCGGGTTCCGATATTCGTCGTTATGCCAAATCATATTCATGCAATTATTCACATATTTGAATCGGCGGATGCTCCGCGGAGCATCCCTACAATTAGGACCGCGTTGGGAGTGGTTGTTGGGGGATATAAACAGGCTGTGACAAGGTATGCGCGTAGGAATAATATTGAGTTTGCATGGCAAAAGCGTTTCCATGATCACATAATACGCGGAATCAATGATAGCAACAGGATTGCCGAGTACATAAAGGTTAATGTCTTGAGATGGGCGGCTGATTGTTACAATCAGATGCGGTAATTCATGGCGCCGGCATGGTCAGGGGAGGCGCGGGTCTTTGGCGAGGACTGTGGCGCCGGAGTCGAGGAGATAGATGACAGGCATGGCGGGGAGCACGTAGGTTTCGTTGTCAAGGATGGGGTCGAGGGCATATCCTACTGTCCATCCGGCGGGAAGCGACGCGCATGTGCGTTCCCACTGCCGGCGGTCGTCCTCGGCGTCTATCGCCAGGATGGCGGTGCCGGGAGGAAACGCGGTGTGGCGTAGTCGCTCTATCATTGCCTTGCAGTTTTCGCAGTCGGGGTCGTAGAAAAGCAGCAGCGTCATTTCATGGTCGCGGCAAAACTCCGACAGCACGCCTTCGCCCCCGCCGCGCATGACGTAACGGAAATCGGCGGCATGGGTGCCACGGCTGTTTTTCATCGCCGTTTCAAGGCGGTACCGTGCGCGTTCACGCCCGGCATCATCAAGGCGGTTGCCTGCAAGGAGTGCGCGCAGGAAGTGGGTGTAATATTCCTCGTTGTACATTGGCGATTCCGGGTCATAGAGATACTTGTCGATAATGGCGTTGAGGAAGTCAAACGCTTCGCCCGAAGTCGCCGCCTTGTCGAGCAGTACCGACGCGCCGTGCGCCATTGCGGCAGAGTCGGCGTAGTCAAACAAGGCGGCGAAGTTGGCGAAATTCTGTTCCATGAAGGCGGTGTCGAGGCTTAACCGGCAGTCGTTGAAATCCATGTCGTCCCAGAAGTGGGCGAGCAGATACGCCGCTCTCTCCTCGGGCTGAGTCAGTCCCGCTGGCAGCGCGGTCAGGGGCAGCTCCGCCACGCTGTCATCCGCGCCTGCATCACCGGAAGTCGGGTTATGGCGGCATGACGCGGCAAGCCACATCACGACCGCCAAAATCAGGAGATTTGTAATGTAGCGGGGAAGGGATAGAATGCTGAACTCTGAGTATTCCCCGGAGGGGATGCATCTCCGTAACCGCGGGTAATGCCGGAGGCATACCCGTGGACTAAGCGTCTCACCATGGTCTCTACCCCGAAGCGGGTTGCATAATCGTATCACTTGCAACTGATTATGCAACCCACTCTTGGGGTAGCAATGTGTCGGGTGTATCATTGCCACGGGCGCACCTTCGGCGCTGCCCGCGGTTACGGCAATCTTGCCCATTCCGGGCAAAATCCTTGACTTTGCGCCATTCTTTACACTTTTGCCGGTATTGCGCCATTTCCCAATATCTATATCGTTCATAATTACACTATTATGGTACATCACGGACACAACGTACACGACCTTTATAGCCGAAACTGTGGAGATTATTATTAGTCAGCATCACACCTTGACTGGATAACATGCCCATAAATAGATTCTGCGCGCTCACATATTTCCCGCCGACTCCGGTAACAGTGTTAAAATAGGAATATGTGCATGACAACCATAGTGCATTGTTTCCGGGATGTACCCCTTCATTTTTCAAAATCGCTACTTCTTTTTGGTTCGGGACACGCCAGCCTGATTTAGTTGCATTATCTTTTTCCTTACAGGGGTTGCTTTCAATATATGCGCCTAATGCTGTGAGTTGCCAGTCGTCAGAGGAAATTTCAATGTCGTCAGGAGCATATTCAAATTTCCTGAATGGCATATTGTAGGGAGATATAATGTTATGAATCGGCATCACCCCTTCTTCAGTTGACGAACCATTTCCGGAATAGGCAGTTTGACGCACCGAACGAGGATCATAGTAAGTCATTTCGACTGTACGGGCAGAAGCATCAAATTCATAAGCTTTTGTCACACCGTCCGTACGGTCCAATTTAGTAAGATTAGTTCCGAGGTTACGGATACATCTCACCTGCCAGGGATATCCTCCTCCCCAGCCTTTAACTTGTCCCCATCCGGATGTCGACATCCCTTCAATCGCCCAAAGCACACGGATATCTCCCGAGACATTACTTGCTGCATACATGTAGCGTGTGTAACAGTCGTTTCTTACTTGACTGCCTTGCGCCTCCGACCATCCCCATTGGTTGTCCGTTTTCTTCACGGTTGGTAATTTTGTAATCGACTCAAAATCCATCAGTGGTTGTGTAAGCGATTTGTCGCCAAGAAGTAGTCGCAAATACTTGCCGGTTGCAGGAACATACCATCGTAATTCGTCAGCATCTATTTTCCCGTTGCCGTTGTTGTCGCGGTTACGGTTCATACATGCGTTGACAGCTTCCACGTAATATTTGGAGTCTTTAGTGTCCTGCGGGTCATTAAATACAGGAGTATTGTCTACCGTACAGCTTACAGGGCGTGGTATAGGCAGCGGATTTCCTGATGCAATAGTCCTGTCGGGCAAATCGGGACCTCCTTGGGCGCGCATGCCATTGACTCCCGGTACTTCCAATGGCTCTTCTTGTACTATGTATGTGCTCCAGTCGGCAGTACCGTTATCGTTGATTCCGAGCCATATCGCCACATTATATCTACCGTTGGAGTCGCTTGTGCCGCTTTTGGTGAAAGAGCTGCGCATATTGAGCCCTTCGGTCTCGTTGAATGATTCCATTCCGATAGCCGTGGCGATTTCGGCGTGTTCGGAGTAGTAGGTCTGGATTGAGCGTTGCGAGATGCCGTATTTTGAGCGGGCATAGACGCTGTTGCCGTCGGGCGATATTTTTCTCGTAACCCTTATGTAGCATCGGCGCGGGTTCTGGTTCACGTAGTTACGCCATGTGGGGTCGGCTGCGCCGGTAGTCTCATCGCCGGATGTCTCGTAAGTGTTTTCCTTGACGAATACGGTGTACCATCCCGATTTGGATTTCCATTGCGACTGCATGTTGTCCCAGGCGTTGTCGTGGGTGCCTTTCACAAGGTCGGCAAGAAGAAATGTCTTGTTGTCGTTTCGGTACCCCTTCGGTTTGTATTCGGCAAGGACATACCGCTCGGTGGTGGGACGTAGCTCCACCCAGTCGTAAAATTTGGAATCATAGTCGGTGTAGTTGGACTCGTCGACATTACGCTGTATGCCTCCGTAATATGTGGTGAGGAGAAAACCGAAATTAGGCTGCTTGAGTTCTGATTCTGTCAGCTGGACATTATAAGTGTTGTAGTGGGAGTCGAGTTCCACGGTTATCTGGTCCATGTCGCTTACTATGCCTTCTTCGCCGGGATATAGTTCATCGGTACGGTATGCATCGACGCGTATGTCGTTGACACCGTTCACCGTCACGTTGTAGGTGTAGCGGGTGTTGCGGTAGCAGTTGAAGTCGGACGCGATGCCGCCTATATTGCCGAGATGGATGATATAGTCGGCATTTCCCACGCGGTGTACGCTGATATCGCCTCCCTTGTCGGTGGCACCCTCACCGTCGACCTTGATTGTGCCTTTATAGGCGATGGTGCATTGTACTCTTACATACGATGCCATATTGTTAGGAGTCCACGCGCTGCCGGTGAGCGAGGTGAAGAGGTTGCCCGCACAGGCATCTCGATCGGTATATTTGGTCGCGCTGCCGGTGTGCTTGCTCTCACCTTGCCAGTAGTTGAATGTCGATGTGCCGGTCTTGTCATCTTTAGAGATATACTGTGCCGTGTACTGTATTGGGCCGGCAAAATAGGCGGCGGTGGTGCTTTCTGTTGCCGCATCGCCGAAATTGGTGGTCATGCCGTCTTTTGTGCCTCGCTCGTAGACCCATGAATATTTCGGGGCATTGTAGATGGTATAACTGTTGACGGTAAGGTCGAAGTTTTTGTCGCCCGGGATAAAATTGAATGTGACCTGCGACACGAGCCGGCGAAGGTGGATGGCACCTGTCTGAAACTCTACCACACCTTTCTTTACGGGAATAAAGTGAGGCGTGAAATTGAATTCCTGCCATTCGCTGAGAGCTGTGGGATGGGTGTCTCCGGGGTCGATGTCGACATAGCACCCCGCCATAGGAAGTGGCACGGAAGGGGCGTACATGGTGTTGAAAGTGGAGGGCGACACCACGGCGATGTCAAGAAAATCATCCCACGTATCGGCATTTTCAAGCAGCTGGGCGAGAGTCTTTTCTTCACCGGGATTGCTTTTCAGGATTGCCTTGTTGTCCACGTTTGCCACCCCGACGATATAGTTGTAGCCGCTAAGGGTGTTGATATTGATTGTCACGTCGTGAGTACCCTCGATCACGACGGTGCCGGGGGTGAGCTTGGTCCAGTCGCTTGTAGCCTTTTTGGTGACGGAGCTGTAGGTGCGCACCCATAGTGTCTGCACCCGGTTTATGTCATTGACCGGGAGGTCGGCGCGGCTCTTCACCTCCATTTCCGGAAGCTGTAGCTTGACCGACAGCGTGACCGGCTTTCCCGATACGGTGTAATCGGGCATATCGTCGAAGGTATCGTCGGTGCAGGCTGCCGATGCTGCAAGCAGTGCAGCGCAGGCGACAGCTCTCATTATTATATGTATCAGTCTCAAAAGGCTCATTTTTTGCAGTGGATTCGTAGATATTGATTAGTTAAAAGTGATGTCTGACACTCCGGTATCCATGTCGCAGACGGTCCAGTGTACGGTCATTGACTGTGATAGAGCCGTGACCTCGAAGCGGTAGATGTGGTTGCGGAGCAGTGCAGGGAGATTGTCGGCTGAGGTGGCGTGACCGCCGGTGTACTGCGCCATGCGGAGATAGTAGGTGACGGGGGCATGGGTTACGGTTGTGTTGTCGGGGCGCGTCTCTGTGCCACCTTTTGTGGTGACACGCATGTAGGGTTGCAGCGATTGACTGATGCCTGTCTTTGAGTATTCAAAGAGATACGCCGAGTAGACCGGGCATTTGTCATCGCGGGCTTCGGTGGCTATGGGGTCATAGACGAAACTGAGCGAGCTTGCCGCGATTTCCGCGCCGGGCTCCGTACCGTCGGCAAAGGGTGCCGGGGCAATGTATCGCGCCGAGGCGGGTAGGGTGGGATTGTCGACCTGCTGCGTCTCGGAGGCGTCGACGTTTACCCATTCGGTGAAGGAGGGAAGGATAGTGCCACGGTCCATGATGCCGTTGACAGCCACGCTGCCTATGCGCAGCACCCTGTTTACACCGGTGTCGTCGGTTGCGGGATTAAATACCGCGTCGTCGCTGATGCCGATTTTGTCAATCACCTCGATTTTGGAGAGTGAGCGGAGGAGGTTGATGTCTTTGCCCCCGGCAGCGGCATCGGAAATGTTGTAAGGGTCGGTCGCCGTGGATGCTTTCAGCTTGTCGGTCGACACTGAAAAATATTGGAGTCCCGCCATGGGGAAGCGTTGTGTGTTGCCTGCCGATTCACGTGCCGCGTTCATGAGAGCGGCGGCATCGGGTAGGGTGCCTCCCGTGGGCAGACAGGAGGTGAGGGTGAAATATTGCTGAAGCGATGTGCCCGGCTCCGTGTCGGGGAGGGTGATGCCCCATCCGTCGAGGTTGGCGAGCACGAGTATATAGAATCCGATTTGCGGATTGTCGATATTGCGGGTGAAATAGTAGTGGTAGAGACGTGCGGTCACGTCATATACGGTGTAATTGTCGTCAGCCGCCAGGGTGCGGGTCATCGGCGTGACATTATACAGATAATTGCCGTCGGCGTCAAAGAGAAGATATTGGATGTCGGTGACATCGATATAGTTTTCCGCGCCGGAGCCGGTATAATCGCCATCGATGTCGGCGGCGCGGCTTTGACCTTGGTTACGGGTCATGATGGTGAAACGCAAATATATGTTTTCTTCCTCCGGCATCGGTTCAGGATTGCCGGGGAATGCGTGATGCCCGCTGCCACAGGATACCAGCAGCAAAAGCAGCATTAGCAACAATATATCTAAGTTTCTGAGAACCATTTTGTTAAAGGGATAGCTGATTTAGCTAAGATAGCTACGGTAGCTATAAAGTTGTCTTAAAGAATACCATCCTGCGGGGGTACACGGCGCCATCCGTTGATGAGTATGCGCGACTTTATCCAGTTGTAGCCGCCCTGCATGAAAAATACCATCGAATAGTTGTCGTAGCGGTCGAGATAGTCCTGATTGGAGGTAGCCACCTCATACTCGCTTCTCACCAGAAGAAGATACTCGATGAGGGGTATCTCAATCACTGTGCCGCCGGTGTCGACACGGCGTATGGTGAGCCGCTGCGGCATATCGGCGATAAGCCTTCCGGTGGTAATCTCAAACTGCACACCGTTGCCTGCTCCGGCGCGACCGCTTTCATCGGCGATGTCGGCGTTGACCGGCTTCTGCGACCATGGTGTGTAGACAAATTTCCGCTCGCCTACAGGACGGTTGAGGTAATTGAGGCAGCTGTTTTCGGCTTCAAGCTCCACGCTGAGATTGGAGGGATCGATAGTGCTGCCGTCAGTGTTCAATATCTGCAGGGTGAGATGATTGGTGTCGCGGGTGAGGTCAATCGGGGCGATGTCTATGTCGCCGAAGGTGTCGGGAAACTCCACACCGGTGGCGATGCCGTGATAAAGCCTTGTGATGTCGCGCCCGGAATATAGGTCAGGCTCCCTCCCTTCAAGAGGGAGGGTAGCCGTGAGCTCGTCGATTGATGCCGGATTTTCGCCACCACCGATGAGAAACGATACAGGGTCGTCGGTCAGCGGTTCACCCTCACACCATGCAAGCATGTCGTAGACGCCCGGCTCGACATCGACTTCGATATAGAAGTCATTGTCGGCGGTCAAGGCGCGTTGCCGGGTGGTGCGGTACACAAGGTTTCCCTGCTGGTCAAAGAGGTAGAGCGACACACGCGACACCTGTGAGCCGAATGCATCGGTGTTGAGTATGTTGCGCGTATAGCGGAAATGCACCCGGTAGCGCGGGTCGCAGTCGCCCTCATATTCGTATAGCATCTTTCGGCACGATGCTGCTGTGATTGTCAGCATTATCGCAGCCAGGGCAAGGAGGCATGTGCGGGTGAACGGTTGTCGTATATTCTGCATCTTCATTGATGGTGTTGAAAATGGTTGATGGTGTCGTCAGAGAATAATGTTCTTTTGCTCGGGCACAACTCTCCAACCGAGAATATTAATTTTATACTTGACGTGATATTCATCGACATCCATCGGAGGCACGATGGGATAGTCAAGGTTTTCAATACCGGTGGCAAGTCCCGTGATTGCACTTACATTGAGCTGATAAACATGATTACGCACGAGCCCCAAATCACCTACACGCAGGTTTTTCCAGTTGATTTTGCCATTTGCATCTTTAGGAGCCTTAGTGTTGTCAGTCACTACGTCTTCTGTCATACGCAGGTGTTCGATAGGAATTGTGTAGTAACATTTCCCGGATTTATAGGATGAAGCCACGCCTGTCTGTTGCCATAGAAGGGTATTGACAAAATTAAGATTGGAGGCAGTTACTTTTACATAAGTATTAGTTCCGTTACCTTTGTAATACATTTCTGCGCCATTATCAAGATTCTCAATCTGCAAGGTGACATAACGATGAGGCACAAGGTTTTCACCTCTGACCTCTTTGACCGGATGCTTAACCACGAGGTTGTTCAGGTTGTTTGCCCCATTGTCACGAGTGAGCTTCTGGTATTTTCCGTCTTTATTTACAAAAAGAATTTCCTGAACATCAATAAATCTATCTTTGATAAGACGGGCGTTTTCAACATTTTGGGGCTGCGATTCAAAATAAAGTCCATTGTCATTGCTATTATTGAAAATATAGAATGACGTGTTAACCGGAATAGCAGTTCCTCCGTAAGTAATAGAATAATTGCCTACTATGAGTACAGAAGGTACCGCTGCTTTCGGGTTGAGAGAACTGAAAGCTGCCTTACCCATAGTGTTCTCCATCGCATAGCGGCACGGAAGAGTGCCATCAGTGGCGGCTTTAAAGTCTGTGTTTCCTTTGCCTGTGCTTGTACTGGTTGCTCCGCAAATTTGGTTATAACTGTAATACAGTAGCTTATAGTTCCCAACTTTAGTTCCGGCACCATAGTTCTTAGATGTAATTTGTTCAGCGGTCATCTTGTCGGCAATCTGGTCAGAAACTTGAGGAAATTCGGTTGCAAAAAATGCCGGGGAGCAGCTCCAGTAAGAACGCTTGTTGTCCTCGTCATTCCACGAATTCCAAGGACTTAGATACGAGTCAACCTCCGATTCACTCGGTATAGCTCCATTGTCGGTGAGAGCAAATTTTTTTACGGCAAACATGGAAGGTGCATCGGCATTGATTGTCCATGCTTCAGGGTTGAATTTAAGACTATAAGCTATAGCGTTGTCACCGACTTTAGTTGTTCCGGTATAGGGATAAATTCCTGATTGTGCAGTGCCTTCGGTCGTCACGCCTTCTTTTGTTTCAAGCGAGAACTTAACCTTTGCCGCATATCGCTCTACATAGATATTCAGGCGGTTATCATCATTTGTGTTCTCAGTATCTGATGGCTTGGTCTTTAGCAACTGACCTTCAAGAATCGGGGTTCCGCTTATTTTTACATTCTGCTGTCCGTTAAGGGCATTTGTGCCATAGTAGCATGAATTGTTCATGGCAAAATAATCAGAACCGCTTGCTTTGTAAGAAGGACGCTCGATATTGCGTAATTCTTCCATCTTGGTGGCAGAAGCATTTTCTCCCCAATCTACAGGATTGATATAGCACATTACATAGGCGGGAAGGTTTTGGTCTTTCTTCACGTTAATCATTACCGTTGCAGTACCGACTTTTTCGATATTTCCCGCATTGCCTATGTTGCCATTTGCAGGATTCCAAGTGATATTACTGGGATCGGCTTTAGTAATATAGTTGCCCGCTTCATCATAGAAATCCATGCGTATGCTGTTCACATAGTTTTCAGCTGGTGTTCCAGGTTCAAATGAGGCAGCGCGTGAGCCTGCGTAGGCATCGGAAATAGTTACATTCAGATAGCGGATTTCATCTTCCTGGGCAACTCCGGTATCGGGGGCGGGGGTGTCGTCGGAACATGCCGAGATTCCTGCTGCGAGGAATATGGCGAAACCGAATAAAAGTTTTGTCTGTTTCATTTTTTTAGATTTTTGATAGTTATGTTGATTATATTATTTTGGCAGGTTATTTCAGTGCGCGCAGTTTCGCTATCTCGCCGCTTGCTTCGGTTACACCGGCAGCCTCTGCTTGACTGAAAAGGGCTATTGCGGCGTCGATGTTGCCGTCACGTGCCTCTGTGACTCCGGCGGCGTAGAGCGCGTTAGGCGATTTGCCGGCGCGGGCGAGGTAGCGGCGCGCCTTGTCAATCTCACCGCGCGATGCGGCGGTGAGTGCTGCGTTCAGATTGGCTGTCTCGGAGTCGGGGTACATCCTTACCGCTACCTCCATTACTTCCATAAACTCGGGGGAGTTGCTGTCGTAACTCCGGGCAAGACGGAAAAGCTCGTCGAGCGACAATTTCTGCGGTGCTGTCGCCATTACGGCGGCTATCTCCTCAACAGTGGCGTAGTCACGCACGGTATAGTTGACCGTGTAGTCGCTGTGACGCAGCGAGGGGTACACGTCGCGCAGCAACATGGCATATTGCGCGGGATAGCGCTTCTTAAGCAGTTGGTCGCGGCGGTCGGGGTCGATTGCATTGTCGGAAATCAGCGCCATTATCGCCTCTTTGTTGGAAATGTCGTGGTTTTCGATCCAACGGATTAGTCCACCCCAGTCTTCCGCCTCCCATGAGGTGTGCATCACCGATGGCGGGAAATTGTAGAGGTCACGCACGTATGAGGCAAGCGCCTCGGTGCGTCCGCGCGCCAGCTGCTCGTTGGCGGCATAGCGTCCTTCCGGTGAGGCGAAGCCCTTGATGTAAAGCGAGGTGATGGTGACATCCTTGTCGGAGCGCACCGCGTCGATAGTGGCGCGTATCGCCGATAGCTCGCGCGAATTGTCGCGGTAATCCTCGAGTATGCGTGTGCTGTTGACGGGGAAGTCTATAAAGGCTGAGCCGTGTATCTCGCGTGTTTTCACCATCTCTCTTGCCGGGGTTACGTAGACAATAGCGGGCTCGTAGACTTTCGGCTTGAAGTCGATTGCGGCAATGTCGGCGGTGGTCTCGGGGGTAGTGGGTGCGCCGCAGCAGCCGTCGGTACGGCTCACTATGCGCAGTTGCGACTGTTCCATCCAGCCGGCATAAGGCACTACGGCGGTATAGGCGTAGTCGGGGTCTTTACCGGCGCGCAGCATCACGTAGTCACCTGCATCGCGGTCGCGACGCAACCGCTGATAGTAGCGTGTGCGACCTGCCACTACCACAGGCTGCAGCCAGAGAGTGTCGCTTCCGGCGGTGATGAGGGGGCGAAGCCACAGCTCGCTGTTGGCTTCATCACCGGCTGCACCAGTGATGACAGTCATCTTCACTAAAAGATTGCTTGCCGTGCGACCGACACTGACATCCTTTACCAGGGGCTGTGCCGATGAGGCGGCTATGGTGATGAATGATATGATCGAGAGTATTATATGTTTCATCGGAGTGAGTGATTAAAAGATATATACAAGGTTTACGGCAGCTTTGGTGGGACCGACATAGTTGTGGACGCGTCCCGATTCGGTGCGTCGTCCGCAACCCGCACATTCATACACGTCGTAGCGGTTGTAGGTCCATCCGATTCCTATTTCCGCTTCGAGATTGAAATGCTTGCCGAGTATCCATGAGTACCCGTAGGCGATGCCTGCGCCTGCAAGCCATCCCTGGTAACGGTGGTCCTTGAGGCGCCCGAAGTCAGTGCCGAGGAAAGTGAAGTCGCCTACATCGATATGTCCTATGTTGTATTGTCCCCATAGGAGATGGGCGCCAAAGAAATGCCCCGCCATCGCATCGCACAGCCAGTAACGTGCCTCGGGCTGGATGAGTACATGTTTCCAGCGTTTCTCGCCGGAAAGAGTCCATGCGTTGAGATTGCCCGACAGCTCGACCGACCATTGCGGAGCGACCGCTACCTCCGCGCCGAGGTTGACGGTGGCTGTTGCGTCATACAGCAGGTTGGTCTTCACTGCAATCTGAGCATATATTCCCGTCGGTAGCATCAAAATCAACAGTAAACTGTATAGATACTTCATTGGATCAAATAATGTTGGTTTAATATTGTATTAATATGTCAGCCGCCGTTTAGACGGCATCTTTTGCACTTTTCCTATAATAATGTGACATTTACACTCACTATGCTGACAGGCTTACAAGCAGTAAAGCAAAGACATGCATATAACTTATCAACAATAGATTGCCGTATTCTCTTGCCAAGAGATATTGACGGTTTGCAATTTGTTGGATATCAACATTTCGCAGTCGCTCAATACCGCCGGTTGCAAAACAACACGTCTTGACAAGCGCGTCTTTGACTATTTATTCACTCACAATATGGTTGAATCCTAAGTTTTTTTGTTATCTTTGCATTGATTAAGTATCTCTTGGCAAGAGATTTGCACTATTCCTAATTTCTTTCCAATACCTTTTCATCTCCATTTAGGCATTCTGCATGATTGTGGCGATGTCACATTAATGTTATCAACTTTATCTCTTCTCTTTTATGTCTTTCATCCCGTTTTATTAAGGCTGACAGGACAGTTTGTGCAGTCTTGGCACACGGAAGAAAGAGCGGTTTAAATTTTTTATACAAATTAAAGCGAAATCAAACTTTTTGAGCGTTAATCGGGATAGACAAATCAATAGACAAGCGTATGTTGTACATCTATTTCGTGCATTTGACCACGATTTTTAACATGTTTCACTTAATTAATGCTATTTGCCGCCATGAATCCATCGGCATTACCCTGTGGCGCCGGTATCAGGAATTATTGCTAAATTTGTGCAGGAGTCTAACTGTCATATAACGTATAAATTCATATCAGATGACAAAAAAGCAAGGAGGGTTGCCGCTGCACCACATATCGGCGAAGAGCGACACCGGGATATTTTTCAAACATACCGCCGACTGGCAGCGTGAAGGCTCGATTGACTTCCCTCATCGCGACGACTACTATATGTTTACGCTCCTGATTGAGGGTGTTGCCGACGCGGCGGTTGATTTCAGGGATGTCACCCTGCATGGCGGAGAAGGAATCGTCATAGTCCCAGGGCAGGTGCATTTTTCAAAGTTTTCCGGTAGCTATCCGCTTGCATGGTGTCTTTTTGTCTCTCCCGATCATCTGACCGAATCGCAACGGCAGCAGCTGACAAGGTATTCATTGAATACTGTTCCTATGAAATTCAGTGAAAAGTATGTCGATGACATTACACGCTTGTTTGAACTTTTGCGCGGTCGCAGCGACAATGCTGAGTTTGCGCGGGCGATGGTGACGGCTATTGTGACGCTGTTCTGCGACGCCGTCATGCCATCCGATAGCGGTGGCAGTGACCGTTATGCGTCAATCGTTTTGCGGCTTAAATGCCTGATGGATAAACACCTCACTGAAGAAAAGAGTCCGGCAGCGTATGCTTCCATGCTCAATATATCAGGCGTTTATCTTAACGAGGCGGTTAAGGCGGTGACCGGCACAAGCGTAAGCGATTTCATCAGGGGGCAGGTGACGGTCAATGCCAAACGGCAGCTTATGCACACCAACCGTAATGTGCGCGAAATCGCCGCCTCTCTCGGCTATGACGACTACTCCTATTTTACGCGCCTGTTTAAGAAGGCTACCGGAATGACACCTACTGATTTTCGTAAAAACCTTGAATAGTGCTATCTTTGCCTTGAAGTGACTATTTCCGGCAGGCATAGTTGTCGCTAATTTTGCATAAAAAAAAGCGATGATGAAAAGAAGAGTCAAGCTACCGAAGTATGTGACATTTTCCGGAACGCACGGATGTGTGGCGTGTTGGCGATGTGTGGAGGCATGTCCCGGGGAGGTTTTCGGGAAAGTCCGCGTATTGTGGCACAAGCATGTGAAGATAGTAAATCCTGATGCGTGTGTCGGGTGTGGAAAGTGTGAGCGGGTGTGTCCGCAAAAGTTGTTTATTCTGAATAAAGTGAAGGTATGAGTAAGTTGAAGAAATTGAGATTGTGTGATTTTATGCTGCTTGCAGTTACGGTCGTTATGCTTGCGTCGAGCCTGCAGCTTGAGGTGATTGCGGGGCAATCGATGTGGTGGGTATGGGTGCATATCGTTTCGGGCACACTGTTTCTTGTGCTGATATTGTGGCATCTGCAGCTGCACTTCCAATGGCGCAACTGGCTCCGGCTGTTATGGAAGCAGCGTAGCGCAAACATGAAGTGGCTTACCGCTGTGGGAATCCTGACCTTTGTGACGGCACTTGTTGCGACAGCAGGATGGATTGCATCGCCGGAACACTCCAAAATCGGGGCTGTACACGGCAAGCTCGGATTCCTGTTCATCGCGCTCGCCGTATGGCACACGGCTCGCCGCTTCCGTTTCTACATACGCTGAGGCAAGATGTAACATTAGGAGGGTGGTGCAGAATGGAGATTCTCCCGTTTTGCAAATTTTGTTCAATTATTTTGGAATATTGATAAAATAAGTTGAAATTTTATGTCGTAATTTTGCAGCCGTAAACCAACATTATAATTTATGGCGGCAGAAGCTATCCCATTATCATCCAAACCGAGATTTGAAATACTTGACGGGCTGCGCGGCGTGGCGGCTATGATAGTCGTGGCGTTTCACCTTTTCGAAACTTATTCCAAGGGTCCGAGTTACCAGATACTTAATCATGGGTATCTTGCCGTTGATTTTTTCTTCGTGTTGTCGGGCTTCGTCATCGGATATGCCTACGATGACCGTTGGGGCAGGATGACGACATGGGATTTCTTCAAGCGACGGTTGATAAGGTTGCAGCCTATGGTCGTGCTTGGATGTCTTATAGGTGCGTTCTGGTTTTACTTCAGCGGAGCGCCGGGCTTCGAGCTGGTGATGCAGACACCCTGGTGGAAACTGCTCCTTATAATGTTGCTCGGCTGCATCATGTTTCCTACGCCTCCGGCGATGGATATACGCGGATGGCAGGAAATCAATTCGCTTAACGGCGCGCAGTGGTCGCTACTGTGGGAGTATATCGCCAACATCCTTTATGCCTTGGTCATCAGGCGGTTTTCGACCGTGGCGCTTGCTGTGTTGGTGTTTCTGTCGGCGTTCCTGACGGTTGACCTCGCGTTAAATCTTGATGTGTCAGGGTTGCTGGCGGTGCGTGAATACGCCAAATATACCGTAATAGGCGGTTTCGGGCTGACACCCGACCAGATTTACATCGGTATCTGCCGGTTGCTTTACCCGTTTTTCGGCGGATTGCTGCTGTATCGCCTGAGCAAATGGCGTATCAATCTTCGCCGTGGCGGCATGTTGTGGTGCTCGCTGGCTGTCGCTGTCACTCTGGTCGTGCCTCATATCGGCGGTGAGACCCATGCGTGGCTCAACGGGCTTTATTGCGCGGTGGTCATACTCTTTGTCTATCCGGCTATAGTCGCGGCAGGTGCGGGGAGTCCACTGACAGGCAAGAAGACGACCGCCGTATGCAAATTTCTCGGGCTTATATCTTATCCGCTATACATCACCCATTATCCTATGATATATGTGCAGATGAACTGGGCGGCACATCATGCCGACGCTCCGCTCGGCACCCATATATGGGTGGCGGTAAGCATTTTCATTGCATCGGTGGCAATAGCCTACGCCAGCGTGAAAGTCTACGACATACCTGTGCGCGCATGGCTCTCCGGGAAATTCCTGTACGCAAAAAAGAAGTCGTGATTCATGGAAATCAAATCTGCGGTATATAGTAGAGGTTTATTCAATATAATTCGCTATTTTTGTTTCCGGGAAATAAAAATCACGGAATTCCGTAATTGACGCGCATCAGAAGGCGGCGTAATTTTGTAAAACAAATCGTTTTCAAAAATTACGCTACCTGCAATGACCGAAAAAACAATCTTGTCCAGGATGAAAATAGCCGTTGTCGATGACCATGATCTTGTAAGGGAGGGACTGAACGCAATCCTTTCCGGCAATGGTGCCGACAAGGTGGAAAAATATAGCACGGCAATGGAGCTTATCTCACAGCTCGATGCCGGCAAATCATTTGACTTCTATATTCTTGACCTTGAGCTGCCTGATCTTGACGGCTTTGTGCTGATTGAGATGATACGCGCCCGCAATCCGGTGGCACACATCATCATCAGTACAGTCCACGACGAGGTGTGGACTCTCCGCAAGCTGCTCGCCCGCGATGTCAACGCCATTATCTACAAGTCGGGCGACGGAAACGAGATAGTAACCGCAATACATGAAATACTGAAAGGCAACAACTACTACTGCAAGGCTGTGCATGAAACCCTGAAAACCGCAGGCGACAGCAACGAGCATCCCTCAACGCGGGAGCTTGAGGTGCTGTACCAGATAGCGCAGGGTAAGACCTCGCGTGAAATCGCCGCCGCAATGTTTGTCACCGACAATACCGTGGAAGCGCATCGCAAGGCACTCTTTGCAAAGCTCGGCGCGGTCAATGTAGCCGACCTGATAGTCAAGGCAATCGCCAAAGGCTACCTCAAGAAAAGCGGTATCATGCGATAGACCGGTCTCTGCCGGTATCTCCATTTCTGTCCGTGACATCGTTGCTTATTGCAAAAGGTTTTGTAATTTTGCAGGGCAAATGATAAAGAGACAGTTGACGTGACACACTACATAAATCAAGACACCGCGCTGCCGCTGCTGCTTGCCTGCCTCGCGCTGGTGATAGCAATAGTGGAGCTTGCGGCATATCTCCCGAAAGTGACGAGGGTGTCGCGCGCGGTAAAAAGTCAGGATGACGAGCCGATGCCCGCATCCGGCTATCCCAAAGTATCGATAGTGATATACTGCCACAATGACTCCGACGGTCTGGCGGCACTGTTGCCATCGCTGCTGTCACAGGACTATCCCGAAGAATTTGAGATAATCGTGGTCAATGACGGGCGCGACTATCTGACCGAGGCACTTGTAAACTCCCATGAAGGAGAGGCGGTAAGGGTCTATCACACATTCACCCCGCGTGACACACGCAATCTTTCACGCAAGAAGCTTGCCCTCACTCTTGGCATAAAAGCGGCGTCACACGACGCCATTGTCCATGTCACGTCGTCGACAAGAGTAGTGTCGCCACATTGGCTGCGCCTGATGGCTCACCCGCTCGCCGATAGTGCTACCGATGTGGTGATAGGATACGCCTCGGTTGTAGAAGCCGGTGGAAACCGCTCGCGGTCACGTGACGACGACAGGCTTATCGACAGCGTACACTACCTTTCATCGGCGATATGCGGCAGTGCCTATCGTGGCGACGGCGACAATCTCGCCTATAGCAAGAGCCTCTTTTTCCGCATGAAAGGCTTCAACAATTCAATCAACCTTCATTACGGCGACGACGACATATTCGTTGCCGACGCTTCGACAGCCGAAAATACCGCGGTGGTCATCGCCCGTGAAGCGCAGGTCGAGACAGTCAACAACAATCCCGCCGACGACTATATGTACAGCAAGCTCCGCCACGCCTTCACGGCAAAATTTGCCGGCACACGGCAGCATCTGTTTTACGGCGTAGGCTCCATGCTCCTGTGGTGCTGGTTTGCGCTTAGTGTCGCCGCAGTCGCAACCGCCCCTCTCAATCCGGTAGTAATCGGTGTCGTGGCTGTGACGGCTGTCGCGTTATGGACTCCGTTCATGATAGCGTGGAACAATGCCGCAAAAGCCCTCGGCAGCCGCCGATTCCTCCTGTCTGTGCCGTTTTTCATGATGTGGCGCCCCATGTTGAACTTCGTTTATCTCCTGAAAAGCAAGAAGATACATGATGCGCAATATGCCTGGCAGACAACAAGTTGATTTTCGTCTCAAAAAAATGTTAAATTAAGATAATAAAGCACCTTATCACTCCGTTATTCAATATAATATCAAGACAACTTACAATGAAATCATTTAAATACCTCATTATCTGCACAGTGCTGTTGACTGTCGGCGCGTGTACCTCATCAAAGACCTCGCTTCCTTATTTTGAGGATATAAAGACACAGGTCACCGGAGAGCTTCCGTCGTCGGATTACGCGATAAAAATCATCCCCGACGATGAGCTGATGATTACCGTCACCTCGCTTGTGCCTGAAGCGACACTCGAGTATAACCTCCCTCTCATCAACCCTGCCACGTCGACCACATTGCTGACCACCACTCAGCCACGCACACTTACCTATCGCGTCGACAAGGCAGGCGACATCAATTTCCCGCAGCTCGGCACAATCCATGTGGCAGGACTAACCACCGAACAGCTCACGCAGTTGCTCACCAAGCGCATAAGCCGCGATGTCGAGGACCCTTACGTGAAAGTCGAGCTTGCCAACTTCCGTGTCAATGTGCTTGGCGAGGTTCAGAAACCAGGGGCATACAATGTCACACGCGAACGCTACACTGTGCTTGACGCACTTGCCGATGCCGGTGACCTCACCCAGTACGGCGAGCGCAACAATGTGCTGATAATCCGTGAGGTTGAAGGAAAGAGAATATTCTATCACGTCGATTTGAACAAATCCGACCTGATGACCGAGCCCTATTTCTACCTGCAGCAAAACGATGTCGTCTACGTAGAGCCCAACGCCATCAGGAAAGATGTCGCCACCTACAACCAGAACAATTCGTTCAAAATCCAGGTAGTAAGCGCCATCGTAAGCGCCTGCTCGGTAATAGCCTCACTTTGTATCGCCCTGTTTATTAACAAATAACCGTCAGCAGCCATGAGAGAGATAAACACTCAAAGCGACAAGAAAAAGGATAAGAAGATTGACATCATATCACTCCTGCGTTTCTATTCTACCAAATGGAAATACATCCTCGTGTCGGTAATCGTATTCATGATACTTGGCGGTATTTACGCCTACACTAAATCCCCGATATATGAAGTCCAGGCAAATGTACTTATCACCGATAATGACACCAAGAACGACTTTCTACGCAACTTCAGCATGGCGGATATGTTTGGTGGAAAGGCAGCAGTCGATGATGAAATTGCGCTAATGTATTCTCACACCTTGTTTAATAATATAGTCAGGGAATATCAGCTCAATGAACAATACATTGTAAAGAAAAATCTTTTAAAAAAAGTACGCAAGTATGATGACAGTCCTATTGAGTTAATTATCCCGCAGGAATTTTCTGACACGCTGACAGAGCCGGTGATTTTCAAGCTCAATGTGTCAAAAAGTGGCAAGGTTGATGTGAAAATGAAAAAGGACAGGTTTTCAACTATTGCGGAGACAAAGGACAAGACTTTTCCGGTGCGGTTTAAAACCTCTTATGGTGAATTTGTGTTTAACACGACGAAATATTATGAGGAAGGTGAATCGCTCAATATGACTGTTTTAGTGACAAGCTACAATGCTGCCACGGAAAGTCTGCAAAAGAATGTGATGTGTGCCATTCCAAATAAGAAAGCACGTGTAATTACTGTTTCTCTAAATTCAACGAGCATTCCCTTTGCCGAAAAAATTGTGAATGCTGTGGTCGATGGCTACAATCAGCGCGGTATTCACGAAAACCGTGTGCGAAATCAGATTACTGCCGACTTTGTGGAAAAGCGTCTTACCGACCTTACGGAAGAACTTAATTCAACTGAGCGCACGGTCGAAAACTATAAGAAGGACAATAATATTGTTGACCTGACTGCTGACGCACAATACATATTTACAAAGAAAGGCACCATCGACCAAGAGCTTGTAAAGGCGGAGACCGAGTATGAAATTCTGGAGATGACTCGTGAGCTCATGAATGACCCCAGTCATAAATACGACCTTATTCCCACGCCTTACGGTGCCGAGGCTGCTGTGGAGGCTATTACGGAATATAACAAGCTCGTGCTCGAGCGCATGAAACTCATAAACAACGCGAAGACCAACAATAACGCCGCGCTGCGTACTATTTCCGGTCAGCTCGATGCAATGCGCGATAATATCAATGCCACCCTTGACCGCTCACTCGCTTCGGCCCGCGTGAAACTCCACGACTTGCGTGAGCAGATGAACGAGAGTGACTCCCGCCTCGGTGAACTTCCTCGTCAGGAAAGAGAATATCTCAATATCAAGCGCCGTCAGATGGTGCAGGAAAACATCTATCTTCTTTTGTTGAAGCAATTGGAAGAAACTAACCTCCGCATAGCAAATGCTATTCCGAAGGGACAGGTGATAGATCGCGCATATCCTCTTGAAGGGCAGGCAAATCTGACTAAGGTACAGATTATGATTCTGTTCTTTATACTTGGATTGATTGCTGTACCGGTATGGTTGTATGTCCGTGATTTATTCAGAAATAAAATTTCATCAAGAAAGGAAGTCGCTGATTCTGTGTCTTTCCCGATTATAGGCTCGATTAGCAAGAATAAGTCAAATGACAAGCGCGTATCATTTGATTACAGCAATGAGACCGCTGAAACATTCCGTCAGTTACGCACAAACATGCAATTCCTTATGGCGGGAGCCGACAATAAGACGATTCAAATAACATCAATGTCATCCGGTTCCGGAAAAACATTTGTCGCTGCAAATTTAGCCGCCAGCATTGCTCAGACCGGTAAAAAAGTTGTACTTGTTGATATGGATATCAGAAATCCTCAGATAGCTGAATTTTTTGATATGCCTGAGAGCGTCGGAATATCTCAATATCTTATTGATGATAATGTGACGATTAATGACTTGGTTCAGAAGGTAAAGTCAGAATCGAATCTAAGCATTGTAGCTGGAGGAATCATACCGCCTAATCCTTCGGAATTGCTTATGTCCAAACGCGTTGATATGCTGTTTGAAGAGCTTAGGCGTCGCTTTGACATAATTGTTGTAGATAGCTCTCCGCTGGGACAAATAAGTGATTCTGCCTCATTAAACAGGGTTGCTGATATAACCTTGATTGTTTGTAGGATAAATCATACTACTTTCGCCCAAATGAATTCGCTCGGTGAACTTTCGTTAATCAGTCCGTTGAAGCGCATTGGACTTATTATTAACGGAGTTAAACCGTCTCAGATTTATCCGCATTGATGACGTGGATTTGAGGTAATAAATTATGCCGGTATTATGATCTATAATATCTATGTGTTATTATCCCTGATTCTTTTATATCTCTACTATAAAAGTGACTATACAAAAACTGAGTATATAAATCTCATTTTTGCCGGATTGTGGATGATATTCTCCATAGAATATTATACCACAATCGACTACAGGGTATATTACGAAAATTTCCAGTTTCCGCCTAAAGGGGTGTGGGAACCCCTTTATATGCTTCTGGTCATGATATTCAAGCCATTCGGTTACGTCTTTTTTAATGCCTGCATGGCGGCTTTTGAGATGTACACTTTGTGTTTCATGATAAAAAAATATGTGGATAAGCGTTGGTATTGGCTTGCTATTGTATTGTTTATCATGGATCCGAATACAGTGTTCAATTTCATGACTGTAAAACGTCAGTTCATATCAATGGCGGTCGTGATGTGGATTCCGTATGTCCTGTTGTCAAGAACTGATAAGGCACGTTTTATTTATGCGGTTATTTTGTTGGTGATAGCGGTTAACATTCACTCTGCTGCTTATATGGCAATTTTGTTTTTCGCATTGCCTTTTATTAAATGGCGTCCTAACCGCTTTGCAATAATTGTCATAGGTGTGATATTCATTGGTAGTTCCGGTCTGCTTGTCAGCAATGTCAAAATGCTTTACAATCTGTTGTCCATTACCGGAATGGCAGGAAAATATGAGTATTATATTGACGTGCTTGACAGTGCCGATTTGGATGATTTCAGAATAGGTCCTGTTGAAGCGTTCTATAGAATCGTGACTTTATTTAGCATGTTATGGTGCATACCTAAAATGACCGATTCCCAATATAAGTTGACTATTCTTTCAATCGGTGGATTTTTCCTCTCGGCAATCCTTTTTGCCGATATGTGGCGTCTTGCATGGTACTATACCATGTTTAACTGCATTACAATTCCTATTACAATGAGAATACTTTGGAAAGAATACCCGAAATACATATCCATCGCAATAATATCATTGATGCTCATCATGCCTTTGAGGCAATACTATTTAGTGATGTCGGGCAAGAGTGAGGCTCATCAAATGTTCAAGATACAACATTTTTACACGATATTTGATGATGCGGTAGATAAATCGGTATATTCACAAGACGAAATGTAATAATGCACACATATAAAAAATGGATAGAATTTTAATAACCGGTGGTGCCGGATTCATTGGCTCCAATATTGCTTTGCAACTCTTGGCACATGGTAGAAAGGTGACGGTGCTGGATAATCTGTCTCCGCAGATTCATGGTGAACAGCCTGAACTTACATCTCCATTATACCGGTCTATCATGGACAAGGTCGATTTCATAAAAGGCGATGTAAGAAACCGCGCCGACTGGGAGAAAGCCCTCGTTGATGCCGATGCAGTTATACATCTTGCTGCTGAAACCGGAACCGGACAGTCGATGTATGAAATTGAGAAATATGTTGATGTTAATATAGGTGGCACCGCTATTTTACTTGATTTATTGACCAATACCGACCACCGTGTAAAACGTGTCATAGTTGCAGAGTCACGCGCCATATATGGTGAAGGCCGTTATTGGAGCAGCGATCTTAATAGCTATGTATATCCTGATGACCGTACTGATGACACTATGTCTGCAGGCTACTTTGACCCTGTTTATCCCGGTGCTTCTTCTCCTTTGAAGCTTGTTGCCACTACGGAGGACTCTCTGATCCATCCTACGTCAGTCTACGGCATAACTAAGCAAGTGCAAGGTCAGTTGGTACATCTCGTATGCAAAAGCATCGGCATAGATTCGGTGTCTTTCAGATATCAGAATGTATATGGCCCTGGGCAGTCCTTGACTAATCCTTATACAGGAATATTGAGTATCTTTTCTACAAGGATAAAGCAGGGAAAAGAGATAAATATATTTGAAGATGGTAAGGAGAGCCGTGACTTTGTATATATTGATGATGTAGTCGAGGCTACAATACTTGCTCTTGACGCAAAGGATATAAGCGGTCTCGCTTTTAATATCGGCTCCGGGGTCGCTACCGATGTCATGACTGTCGCGCGCACACTGTGTAAAAATTACGGTATGGAAGTGCCCCTTGTCGTATCAGGCAATTACAGGCTTGGAGATATCAGGCATAATTTTGCCGATATAACTCTCGCTAAAGAAAAGTTGGGATACATGCCGAAATGGGATTTGGAAAACGGATTAAAAAAATTTACCGATTGGGTGAATACCCAGGAAATCACGGCTGACGGTTACGAAAAATCTTTGGAAGAAATGAAGTCTAAGGGTCTTTTTAAGTAAGTTATGGACGGGAAGAAGGTATTGTTTGTCGGACTTGGATTTTATAATTACGATTCTGCCATTAAAGCCACACTTGACGAAATGGGCTATGATACCGTATATGCTACATCGCTGGTGGATTTAGGTGTGACCGGTAAATTGTTTAAAAAGCTTTGTCTCGGTGCCATAAACCGGCGTCGGGCTGACAATCGTGTATGGCAAAATATCCTTGCCTCCCGTACGGATAACGATATTATATTTGTAATCAAAGGCGAAAACCTGACCCGGCGACATCTTGAATATTTAAAACAGAAAAATCCTAAAGCGCGATTTGTATTATACCTTTGGGATAATCTTGGTAAAATTCATAATCGCGACATATTGCTACCTTATTTTGATAAGATTTCCAGCTTCGACCCGTCGGATTGCCTATGCCATAAAGATTTTTTTTTCCGCCCGTTGTTTTATCAGAAGAAAGGGAGTGGAAGCGCTTCTTATAAATATGACATCTCTTTTATAGGAGAAGATCGTCCGGGGAGATATCGCTTCTTAAAAAAAGTTGCATCACTTTTGCCGTCAGACAAGAATGTCTATTTCAGGTTGAAATCATCGGTGTTACGCACGGTCATCGATAAAATTACCGGACACCGTTTATGCAACAACTTGAAGTTGCCCTATGATGAGTTTTGTCAGGTTACTGATAGCTCGAAAGCCGTGCTGGATATAGTTGAGGAAAATCAGTCGGGACTCACTATGCGGACTATCGAGGCACTGGCTATGGGAAAGCATCTTTACACGACGAATCGGGAAATTCAAAATGCTCCACATATTTCTCCTTCGTCGTTCACAGTCCTTGATGTGGATAAACCTGTCCTGGAGTTAGGAAAAGAGGGTGGACAAGATGCTGGATTCTACGAATATTATAGTCTCAGGCACTGTCTGTCTGACATATTAGAATAGTCCGGTCATGAATGTATTGTTTGTTACTCACTGCACTCCGATGGATGGTGGAAATCATTCGCTGCTTCGGCTCATGGTGGAATTGCAACAGCCTCCATATTCAGTGACTCCAATATTGCTTACTCCTATTGAGATTAAGCATTCCTCTTCAAGTATTTTGCGTGAGGCTGAAAAATACGGGATAAAATGTATCGCTTCCCGATTTTATCCCTTTAAATATCAATCGCGCAGTCCGTTAAATTTTGTCCGGTACACTACCAATTTAGTGAATTTGCACGTAATTTTACATGAACTAAAAGACGTGAAGATTGATCTCGTGCATTCAAATAGTAGTATTTTCAATATCGGAGCATTGATTGCACGGAGGCTTGGAGTGCCGCATATTTGGCATTTCCGTGAATTTGGTGACTGGGATTTCAATCTTAAGCCTATTTTCGGTCGGGTGCAGGAAATGTCGGTTTATAGAGATGCTTCACGGATAATAGCTATATCGGGAAATGTTAAGAACCGGTTTGTGCCGTTTATTGATAAGGACAGGATTGATGTGATTTATAATGGTATTCCTGTGGATACTTCTGCTCCGGTTAGCAAACATGACAGCGAGGTGGTAAGATTTTGTATTACCGGCGCTTTGAATAAAGCCAAACGTCAGTATGATGCCGTTGAGGCGATGAATATATTGATAAATCAACGGGGTTACAAAAATTTACACCTCTCAATAATCGGAGAAGGAAAAGACCGTGCTTTGCTTGAAGAAAAAGTAAAAAGCTATAATCTCGGTTCATTTGTGACCTTTCTCGGATGGGTGAAAGATCCGCAGCTTCTTTATGCTGACATGGATTGTGGACTTATGCTCTCGACAAATGAAGCGTTTGGTCGCGTTACGATCGAATATATGCGAGCTAATCTTCTCGTTATCGCTTCTGATGGCGGGGCTAACAGTGAGCTTGTTGATGACGGTGTAACGGGATTTCTGTTTAAAACCGGTGATGTATCGCAGCTTGCCGATAAAATGGCTTTCGCCATTGACCATCAGGATAAGATGAAAGATATTGCCGGGCGTGGTTGGAAGTTTTCTCAGTCTCATTTTTTGTCATCAGACAACACTGCAGCTGTCTATAACACATATTTGAAATATGGAGCCGTTGATAAGTAGCATTACGCGTAAAGCAAGAAAATTCCTTTTTAATATCTTTTATTCGCGCCGGTTTGGATATTTCGGGAAAGGGGTGTCGATTCATTCTCCGTTACATATCTACGGCGAGGAAAATATATCAGTCGGTGATAACACGCTTATCCAGTACAAGAGCTGGCTTGCCGCTGTGCCTCATACCGGAGCTTCCCGTTGTGAACTTAAAATAGGTAAAGGATGCGTGATTGGGCATTTTAACGAAATCTACGCAACGGAAAGTATAGTGATTGAAGACAAGGTATTGACTGCCGACCGCGTGTACATATCCGACAATCTCCACACTTATGAGAATCCTGATATTCCTGTGATGGACCAACCGGTAAAACAGATTGGCACAGTAAGGATAGGGGAGGGTTCATGGCTCGGTGTAGGAGTGGTTGTTTTGGGTGCGAATATAGGTAAGCATTGTGTGATTGGAGCTAACTCGGTCGTGACAAAGGATATTCCCGACTATTGTGTGGCTGTGGGAGTCCCGGCACGTGTCATCCGTCGTTTCAATCACTCCACCGGCAAATGGGAAGCACACAAAATCCCATAGCTGCGAAAAATGGTAACTGGGTATAGTACACTGATGCTATATGTTGTCCAAAATATATTCAGGGGATATTTCCAGTCTTGAGAAGGCAAATAGCTTCTTCCCAAGGTCTTTGACCGACGCCCCAATGTGATAGAGCGCATCATCTATAATTATGAATCTGTCATGTATTTTGTGTGCAGTTCTAACCTCAATCTTTGTATATTGACGGTTGTGTCGATTGACGCTTTGCCTAAAGATTGCACTGATTTCATTTGTGTATATTATTGCCGATACGTCCGACTGACGGTTGTCGAGCTGAACCAGTACCGATTCATCAACGTAGTTATCGATTAAAATAATCCTTTTGTTGGCACTTTTTATAAGACGACATATAAATTCATGAGCATCAAATATTTGCCCATTGAAAAATACTCCTTCTTTAGGTGGTAATGAAGTGCGGATAAAGAAATCGACTTTATCTGTCAGATCATCAAGCCGTTTATCATGCTCTGTCAAGCGGTGGTCAATTCTGGTTTCCATATAAAGAAGACGCTGATTGACGCTATAACCACGCAAAAGATATTCCCTCAGAATTTTATTTGCCCAAATTCGGAATTGTGTACCGCGGATTGATTTTACCCTGTAGCCGACTGATATTATTACATCAAGCGAATAGAATTTGGTTTTATATCGTTTACCATCGGAGGCAGTTAGTAAGGATTCCTTACTAACTGAAAATTCATCTAATTCTCCTTCCTTAAATATATTACGTATATGGAGTGTAATATTGTTTCGAGTGGTTTGAAACAATTCTGTCATCTGAGCTTGCGTTAGCCATACAGTTTCATTTTCTACTCTCACATTTAATGATAGGGTAGAATCAGGTTGGTAAAGAATTATTTCATTGTCCCCATACAATTGGGCGTTATCGTTAATGTTGTTGTTTGCATCTTTCATGGAAATTATCATTTGGTTACATAGTTACAGGAAGCATCAGATGACAGGAATCTGTTGTAGATGCGCTCGGTTGAACCTGTGTCGGAGTACGAGTAAACCAGATTTTTTACAAAATGGCGCATAGCGCCAAATTTGTCCGCATTTTCATCGAGGCGAGACAATGCGTTTTCCAATCCGGTTGCATCTTTGACGATTTCGCCGGCGCATATCGATTCTATTGGCGTAAATGTGAATCCACGCGTAGATTTATATAGCTCGACATCGTGGAAATTAAATATTACCGGTTTATCCAAAAGCAGATAATCGTAATATCCCGATGTGTAGTCTGTCAACAGGGCGTCACTCGCTTTCATCAGTTCACTGAGACCATATTTTTCAGTTGCTTGATGAATCATGATGCTTGGAGGCAGGGAGCGTTTGATTGCGGCGATATTTTGTTTCGGATGCAATTTACACACAATCAGTATACCGTTCTCTTTCAGTCGGTCACCAAATCGTTTCAAGTCCATGTCATAACCTAAAAGTTCACGTGACGCTTCCTTTTGTCCTTCTTCATAATCGCGGTGAGTAGGAGTGTAGAGCACTATCTTTTTGACCGGATAGTCGACTGACTGTTCTAGTACTTTCCTTACAGTTGATGGATACTCGTCCGACAGCAAATAATCGTTACGGCAATTACCGAGATTGAGATAGTGACCGTAGTCTACGTTCATGGAAGGCATGATGAGACGTATGGCAAGTTCCGAGTTACAGATATAATAATCGAGGTCTTTGTCGTTGAAGCGGTCAAGGCCCATGTAAAGCGGGTCGGTTTTCGCAAAGATATCGTTTTTAAATGGCATCGGAAAATATCCGAGGTCCACATACGTTACTGATTTTCTTCGGCTGAATGGGCGCAACGGATAGGTAATCGAGGTGAAAACATGGCTGCATTCTGTCAGAAGACGATAGAAATGCCAGCGTTCCGAAGTGGAGATATTGCCCAAAAATCTTACAAACTCCACTTTCCTTCCCGGATAGGTAGTTGAGACGTAGTTGTTTAGTGTGTCGAGATTGTCGTTAACCGATACTGCAATGGTGAGAATCTTATCTTTTTGCAGGTCGTGGGAAAGAATGTATTGTGCCAGTGTCAGGGCATTGTCTGAACGCCAGTTCATAAGATTGTACCTGTCATTTCTTGCCATCCCCTGATGTGGGATAAACATAAGACGGTTATGAGTGACAAATGGAGTTCTTAAAGAAAGTATTTCTTGTAATGTCTCGCTCACAAAGGTTTTGGGCGTTTTCATTATTTATCTGTTTTTTCGATGTAACAAATGTCCGAAATTATTTTTTATCATTCCACAAAATTCAATGTATGCCGATCTTTTGAATATGTATATTGTGGAAATGTAGATTGCTGTTCCAAGAGGAATACCGGCAATAAGTTGACCGGCGTAGGATGGAATCACTAATGTCATCAGCCATACCATGATTCCCATAAAAAGCGCACATCCCAGATAGGGAAGAAAATCGCGCATCTGAGCCTTGAAGGGTAATCCTATCAGCATATTGGTGTAACGCGTATTTAACACCGTGGCGATTATGTTGTAAATGAATTGCCCCCAACAGATTGCTATGATACCGAATGGCATCATGCCGAATAATATGGCGATGGCTATTGATTTTTTTATTATTTCAAGTTTCAGCGCGAGGTCGGAACGCCCTTTTACGTAGAGTACGTTAAGATTTATCGAAGTAATATGGTCAAAAAGACATGAGATGGCGAGTATCTGAAGCATCGGCACTGCTATGAGCCATTTCTCGGTCATTGCCACTATTATGAGGGGCTTTGCCAGAGCCGCGATGCCTATCATGGCAGGAAACACCACCAATGATGCGTATATGACATATTTGGAATATGCCTGACGTAATTTCTCATTGTCATCCTGGATTGAGCTGAATATGGGGAACGCTACCTTCGATAATACCAGGGTGATTGATGTGATTGACATCGTGGAAAGCAGGTCCGCACGGTTATAATATCCTAAATCGGTGGCATTATATCGCTTTCCTATGACTATCGGGTAAAGGTTGCGGTAGAGCAGATGAAGCATTGATGACAGTAACAGTTTGGAACTGTAGCCGAAAAGCTCCTTGAATGAGCGCATCGAGAATATCAGTGACGGTATCCATCTCGTGCCGAGTAGGTACACGAGCAATGTCTGGGCGCCAAGACTTACCAGACTTTGCATCACGAGTGCCCATACACCGAATCCGAGATAGGCAAGCGAGATGCTTATGGCACCTGATATGATGGCGGAGAGTAGTGAGATGACTGCCTGAACCTTGAATTTCAGCTCAATGGAAAGCCTAGTCTTGTGTACTGCTGCAAGGGAGCCGATTATGAGACCAAGCCCCAGCACTCTTGCAATCTCGGTCAGCTGCGGCATTTTGTAAAATGCCGAAATATATGGAGCTGAAAAAAACAGCAGCAGATATAATAATATCGACACAGTTACCGTGAAATAGAATACTGTGCAATAGTCGGTATTGCTACGGTCTTTTCTTCTGATCAAGGCATTAGAAAATCCGCTGTCGATAAAAACCTGTGAAAATTGGATAAAGACGGCAAGCATTGCCACCATACCGAAATCCTCAGGCATGAGTATACGGGCAAGCACAATGTTCACAGTCAGTTGTATGAACATTGTAGAGAAACGCTCAATCGAACTCCATGCAAGTCCTTTTACCGTCTTATCTTTGAGGCTTTGTGACATTTTATGCGTTGTCTGCAACACATGAGAGGTTTACATGGCAAAGATACGCATAACGCTTCAAATATCAAAATGTAGTATTTACCGGAGGCGGTCGATTTCTTGCTGGAGGAGGGCGAGGAAGCGGGCGGCGTGAGCGCCGTCCATCTGGGTGTGGTGGAATTGGAATGATATCGTGAGCCGCGTCTTGAACAGGCGTTTGCGGTAACGTCCCCATATCAGGAACGGGTTGTTGAAGATGCCGCTGTACATCCCTACCGCGCCGTCAATCTCATATCGGGCAAGAGCCGAAGTGCCGATGACCATCCTGTCGGTGATGTCATGATTTCTGCAGGTCTTGCCAACCTGACGTGTGAGGCGCACATATTCGGCGTTGAAAATGGCAAGGTCATCTGAAAACGGTATATCACATGAACTGACCTCGCCTTCTTGATTGAGTACAATAGTGTTTACCGCCAACGAATCATACTTGATCAGTTTCTCTCCGACTGGCAGCATGTAGAACTCCTTGACCTGTGACGCCGCGTTGCCTATACACCAGCACATCAGCATATTGAATTTAAGTCCACGCCGGCAGCTGATGTGGCGGAGCCGTGTCACATCAAGCGTCTTGAAAAGTGTCACCATCGGCATCGGTGCTTTCATCCACATCTCGAATGCGTATCCACGTGTGGTCGCCTGAGGGTTTACTTCTTGCATCATCTTTTTTGATGCAAAATTACCTCTACCGTTTCCATCCTGATAGAAGAAAAGGGACATTATATTATTGTAGACATCGTTATTGTCTATTTGTAAGCATTATAACTTGTCTGTAATTTATCTGAGAAGGATTCCCTGAGCGCTATCCTCAATCCATTCAAGAATGATTCTTTGATAAAGATTGACGATGAGGGGCATTTATCGGCACATAGTCTGCACTGGATGCAGTTATCCTCATTCATGGGCAATACCTGGTCTTTAAGTGTGAATATGTGCATTGGACAGACTTTGATGCATCTTCCACAACTAACGCAGGTAGAGGTATTGAGAAACACAACTTTGTTGCCCGCTATGATTTCTGTATCCTTTTTGCGTAGTGCAATGCCGGAGAAATATTCATTGACTGGAACCTTATATATAGTTGCCAGCGGATGAAGTTTCCATTTTAATTTTTCCGCAAATAACCGTGCCTTGAATATGTCCTTTTCATTAGGTCTGGATTTATTGTAACCGTCCATCATCACCCACGGTCCGGTGCGGTCATAGCCACGGCAAGAAAATTCTCCGGCAACTATTCCGCCCTTGCACTTAATTATATTTCTGAGGGGCTTATGATAAGACCCCAAAAGAGGACGGCAACGGGTGGAGAATATGAAAACATTTTTACCTTCAAGGTCTTGCTCCGCGACAAACCGCTGAAGCCGGATATCATGAGCCGCGAAGTTGATTGCGGAACCGAAGCCTATAAGGTCGTATTCCGACAGGTCAGTCGGGAGGGTATTGTCTATTGATACCAGTTCGGCAGAAAGGGCTTCCCCCATGCTTTGTGCAATCTTCAGAGTGTTGCCTCTGTATGAGGAACGATAAAATATTATTGTCTTCATCTTAAAACCGATATTTTTGTTTCCGGCGTTCCGGGACCACCGTTGACTCCTTTATAACCCACAAACAACAGTGTGTCTGCATCGAAATAATAATCACAACTCCAGAAAACTGACATAAATCCGGTAAGACCAACTTCAATCCTCAGCGCGTTCTTTCCGTCAAATTTCTCAATACCTTTTTTCGTGGCACACATGGTATAGAGCTTCATATTATCCGGACGAAAACATTCATATTCCACTGTCTTTACATTTTTCAAGGTCACACCGGCATTATAGGCGATGTTCTGATACCAAGGCTTGCCCTTGCTTTTTACTGTTTTTGAAATCGGCTTTCCTTTGAATCTGCCGGAAAGAGTATATGTGCCACAATTCAGGCTGACAGTCATATCAGTGTTAGTGGAAGGATTCATTATCTTCCAACTCTCAGTCTTATATCCGTTACCTAAAAGATACTCATGTCGGTCACTGTCCTGAACCGTATTCAGTCGTATTTTGCCGTTTCTGTGTTCCTCCGACCATTTGATTGCTGTTTCTGTTTTACCGCAGCTCGAAATGAATTTTCTTTCCTGCGCCATGCCAAATGCTGCAAAGAGCAGCAGGCATAGCATTGTAATGATATGTTTCATAGGCTACTATTTGCAAAGATGAAGTCCACATATTTGGAAATCACAGTTTTCAGTCTGCCCCATGACTCCGGCTTGCTGAAGTCTATGCCATTGATCTTGTGGTATTGTCTTGTAAAAAGGACGATATAGTTGATTGCGGATATGATCATGGCTATGGATATATCGTTGTCATTGCCAATATTCAGATACCGGTTCAGTTCCTCCTGCAATTTATAACCGGAGCGTTCCCGTTCTTCGAGAATGCCTTTGAAAGAAGAATGTCCGGATAATTCCCATACCAGCAGTTCCTGCATAAGAACATTGTCTTTGAGATAGTGAAGCTGCCGTATAAGTACATCCTTTACTATCTGCTTTATATCCTTACTTTCTGCTCTCTTAATGGTTTCAATAAATTCAGAATAAGCAAATGAGTAATAGTCATGTCGTTTTGCCCATTCCACAAGCAAACCGTCCAATCCGCCAAAATAGCGATAAATCAAGACCTTATCGCACCCGGCTTTATTGGCAATCCGATTGACGCCGATTTTAGTAAAACCGTCGTTCTCTATGATATGGCTGACTGCATCAAGCAGGTTCTTTTCTGTTTCTTTCAATTCCATATAGTTCATTGTGTCACCAAGTGGTGACAAAGCTATAAAAAAATTTGATGACAACCAAATTTTTACAATTTTGAGCAGTGATCTAATATGCGGGAAATGTATAGAGGTCGGAGTATGGCAGCTGGTATTCAACAAGTTGTTTTGGCGTCAGGCTGCTGAACTGACGGAACTCGCGGATGAAATGCGACTGGTCGGAGTAGCCACAGGAATATGCGATGTCGGCATACTCATGTTTGCCGCACTGTAACAGCCACATCGATTTTTGGAAGCGGACAATCCGCGCATACTCTTTCGGAGGCATCCCTGCCTGACTGTAAAACATTCGCCGGAATTGCCGCGGACTCAGGCAAGCGCCGTCGGCAAGTTGCGTGACGGGTGTCGACGGATCTGCCATGAGTCTCGTTACAGCATATCCGATACGAGGTTGATATGACAACTCCGCTCCTTGACGGCTCAATCGCGACAACAGCCACGCCTCGATCATTCTGACTGCCCGGGATGTATCATCACAATCCAATATCGTGTTGGCGAGAGAGTTAAGATTGCGGTTGCCAAGGTCAAATCCCGATATTTCGGAATTGTAAAACTCCGACGGGGGAGTGCCTATGAACCTACCGATAGTATGGGGATAGAAAACGGCGACAATCATTTCCGTGTCATCGTCGGAGACTATATGCGCCGGGAAATTCACCTGTCCGCTGATAGTGAATTTATCCTGACGGGAGGATAATTCAGGAATATACAAGGGAGTTTTCCTGTGAAATATAATCTGCGGGCAACCGATGGGGAATGTCAGGACACTGAAAGGCTCAGTGCTTTCCAGTATCCAATAGTAGCGTACATAGGGGCGCAATTCCTCCCTCGGTCGTATAATCTTCATCAGAGCTGTTAAATTTTATCCTTGTAATTGCGCTTTATTTCGTCTATGGACTTGCCGCCGATACCGAAGTTCTCATCAGGCAGTTCCTTGATGGTGACTGTGAAGAACTGCTCCGGGATATGGGTAATCTCGGAGGCTGTTGCGGTCAGCCGTACTATCAGCTGCCGTTTCTGTTCAGCGGTCAGTCTGCCGCTTTCGATTGATATATATGGCATGATTATTCTTTATGCGTTACTATTTTATAAACTCATAAATTTCCACGCGTTTTTTCTCTGTGGGAAATATCATTATCGCTTTATTAGTGCCGATTTTGTAAACCGTGCCGGCTACGGAGTTTTCACTGCCATAAGTGGTCTGAGAGTCTTCGTTCACGCTCCATCCGCCAAGGAATATGAGTGATTCAGGACTGTTTTGATACAGAAATCCTGATTTGCGCTGGCTCCCTTTTGTTTTCTCAAAAAATATTTTTCCGTTAATCTCTTTGAATCGGCAATTGAAATATGGATATGAGAAAATGCCATCGCGGGCATCAATCTGTATTGAACGCACACGCCTGAACCCAATCATTTCCTTGGGCGATATGGGATATGTTTTTGCATTTAGCAACTTTTCGACAACTTTCTTTTCCGCATATCCGATTGAACCCGGTGTAACAGTCGACAATACCTCCTGTGCCATTTCCCGGTCAAGCGAGAGACACCATAATCCTCAGGAAAAATAGTTCCTTCAAGAGCATGGTTGAGGTTGTCGGGCATCTCAGGTTTCTGTTTCATAAGTTCACACTTGTCGTTGTAGTACCATTCGTTTCCGGGATTCCCCATGGTCAGGGTCCCCTCAAGACGGTCATTAGATTCAATCTTGAATCTTCCCTCAAATGGGTTATCTATTTCTTCAGATACTATTATAATTGAATCGTTTGAAAAAGTTGTGGAAAGATTCACCCATCCCCAAGTGCGAAAAATGCCGCACGAACAAACGTATTGTTGATTTTGATTGTTGTCACACACATTAATCATCAAATCCTTCGGCCCTTTCCAAGCTCCTGTCAGATTGATTGTCTCCGCATGGGAGAGCGGAGCAGACATCAAGCAAAACACAATAAGCGAAGAAATCAATAATCTGCAATTCATAATTTTAAATATTAATGTTTTATTACCCATTTGTCATTTTTAGATAACCTTTCAGCATAATAGCCCAAGGGTAAATCCTTCAGTTTGCCGATAGTTGGATCCATCTCAAAAACATATCTTAATGATACAATCCTTGCTTCATCTTCATCATGTCCTTTACCACAAAGGAATTGCCAAGCCCCATCATCCATATCGTGTGACACATATAATACACTTTCTCCGGATTCCACAATGTGACTGCATGTAAAAACTGCAGTGTCAGGTGAGTCTGAAAATGGGAAAACAATGTTTTTACAATCTGACTTGTTTAAATATTTGCTGATAAACATGGCAATATACCCTATGGCAAGATATATACCGGCATAGGCTAAAAACCATAACTCATTGATGTCAAAAAAAATCCATGTGCCAGCAAGAAACGCTATGGCAGATACCAAGGGAAGATTCCACATTCTCCTGACGTCCTTTCCGCAGCGGTAGCCGAGTATTGCTGAGTATATAGGATTGATAATGAAAAATAGAATCATGCACAATGCCATACCCGAGCATTCCGAAGCAAGTTTTGCCACAGCTAACGGAAACACGAACATCACCGCAACAGTAACGGCAATCCAGGTTGTGATTACTCTGCGACCTTCCATGACAACATACAATTATCGGTGTCAAAATCAATTACTCCACGGTCTTTCATCCAAGACAGATATGACCTTATGGTAGAGCCTACGAGCACATATTGCTCAATAGTCATTGTCAGATTGAATTTTCTGAAAATCTCGCTGATGATGTCATCGGTAGTTTTCGGAGTATCACAGATTGTCTTGATTACCTCTTCTATCTCATACACTTTCTGTCGGTTTATCTCTGCAAGTTCGCTAATATCATCGCACGGATTGGCATGGGAAGGGACAAATATTTCCGCTTTTAATTCTTCAATGTCTGACAGCGTTTTCAGATACGCGGCCACATCATAGATAAACGTCACTCCGTATTTCTCCAATGTTGCCCGACTGCTGACACAATCGGCAAGAAATACCGTATTGTCAGGAGTACGAAACCCAACCATATCAAAGAAGTGTCCGGGAAGCGGAATAATCTCCACTTCCTTCGGAAATTCAGGAGAGGAGAAGTCTGTGACTATGGATTCTTTAGCCATCAGGAATTTGTTTCTCAAATCCTTGCATGGATAACCTCCATAGAGGAATGACGGTTCAAGAACCGGATGATGGGTGAAGTCGGTCTCAATGCCGGAACAAAACACAAGGCAACCTGTTTTGTTCTGAATAAAGGCATTGCCGCCAATATGGTCGGCATTGGAATGAGTGTTGAGTATCCCTTTTATAGACCAGCCTTTAGAATCAGCTATTTTCAGCACTTTCTTTGCTGCTTCTTTATCGTTGCCGCTGTCAATTAGATACACTTCATGCTCAGACTGTTCATAAATGCCAATCTTAGCCGGACAGTTTATAAAATAGCTCTGTTGTCCTGCTTGTTCAAGCTCGTACATAGTCTTAATGCTCAGGGAATAGATTGCAGAATCCTTGTTTATTAAACTGATAGTACATTTCTATCCGTTGCGGCGTGTCATTCTCAAGTAATGTGAGAAGCTCTTTTGCAAATTCAAGGGTTGCCGAACCGTTTGCGGTCACGATGTTTTTATCACTGACTGCTTGCCGGTGGATGTATCCGTCGGGATTGGTATAGTTCCCGCCTCCCCATGCCTGCAACTGCTCGGCGCCGTTGCCTGTATGCTTGACATTGTTGAGAAATCCGCATTTTGCCATGAATGAAGCCCCGTTACAGATGGCACCGACAATTTTACCTTTTTCAATTGCCCGCTTTACTATTGGCACTACTTGCTCTGCAACAGGCGTAGCCCATCCAAAGCCGCCAATGAGTACTAAGGCCGCGTAGTCGTAAGGCATCGTGTCGAATGAATAATCGGGCAAAGTCCGAAATCCTCCGATGGACTTTACCGGCTCCATGGTCGGGGCGACAACCTTGTTGACATACTTCGGATGCTCCTTCATGGCATACTCATCCGATGCGATAGCCTGTGAAAGATACACAGCCTCATGCGCCGCATAATCCGGCAGCAGAATATAAAGAATTTCGTTGCTCATAGTTACATCCTCACTTCATTGAATCCGACATGCTTCTGTCATCAATCACCTGTCCATTCTGCGTAAACTTGCCATCCCTGTAGCAGGCGATGCAGTAATCTCCGTTTAACGAGCCATCGACATTTATGCCGGAAATCACCCGCGTCAGCCGCATTCCGCAGTTCCGGTAAAATCCCTTTTCCATATCCGTTTCCATTTCCATTGGTCGCATTATCAATATCACAAAGATAACCATAACTGCGCACAAAACCAACCGGCGGGCTCATAATTTGTCCCAATGCTGTTTACTGCTTCGCTGATTACCAGGCTAATATCCATGTGCCGATAGCGATATCGCCTTCATTGTCCCGGGAGGAGGCTACTTACGATTTCAGAGTTCTGCAACACCGCTACCGGTACGGGGATATGCTTTGTTTTCATTGTTTTAAGGCTCGTATTATTATCTGTCGTACAAATTCGGTTTTGGCTTCGGTATATCCGTCGCGGTCGTGCTTGTATTTTGGCAGTAGTGATAATTTCAAGTGCTCATACTCTTTGGCAGCCCCCGGATGAGCCATCAGATAGTCGCGGAACAGGATTTCGTCATTGTCGCCAATTCTGTGAAAATGGATATGAAACACTTTATCTGCGTAGCCCTTAGGTGTATAGCCTTTGTTGAAACTCATGCGGCTATCGGAAACCGACATACAGAGGTAGCCCGCTGTTTCCATCGTTTCACGAACCCGTTGCCAGTCAATATCGGGGCTGATTTCAATGAGAATATCAATAATCGGCTTCGCTTGGATATTTGGAATGGAGGTGCTGCCGATATGGGTGATTACCGGATTGTAATCTCTCAGCAAAGTTGAAAGCTTCAATATCTCTTCATTCGCCCATTCCGACCAATCAGGATTATATGCAGCCAGCACTATCGGAAACAGTTCCCATAGTTCTGCCAGGGTCATATCCTTAAGATTCTTTTGGCTCATGGTAATAGTTCCATTTCGATGCAGTTCCACGTTTCGCCCAGACATTGATAGCTTTCTGTCTCCGGTCTTGAAACGCGATGGAATCCCGCCGCTTCATAGCAATGAATGGCGGAGGGATTATTTTCAAAGACTCCGAGTGACACTTTCTCGGCTCCAAGCTCTTCAAAAGCATATTTGACCGCCATTGTGACAAGTTTCTTCCCATAACCGCGACCACGTTTTGAATCATCGACAATAACGAATCCCAGTCGCTGCTCCGTGGTGTCATCTACCGGAGTGCGCAATGTGATGTATCCGACTATATCATTGCCATCGGTCATTGTCAGGGCGCGTGAGTGTTGTCCCTTAATGTACCGCTCATAATAAGAGTTCATGTCTTCGGGCGTGACAGGATAATGCTCATACCTGTCGGCACACCATTGGTGCATGAGGTATTCGCTTTTAAGCCACGATGTAATCACAGCGGCATCTGAAGGCTGATATGGACGTAATGTAAGGCTCATATTGAAATACAGGGCATAATCAGAGAATGGTTTTAAGGCTATCATCGCACAACATTGTCGGAGTAAACCCCACAATCTGATAGTCGGCGATGCCGTTGATGTTGAATGGATCTTGCGCGATGATAGAGTCCACTGCTTCGCGGTTTTCGGCTTTAATCATAATCACGCCGCCAATGCGAGGTGTCTGCGGACCGGAAGCGATGAAGTCACCTGCGGCATAATGCTTGGCGAGATAATCACGATGCGCCTGCAGGAAGCGGTCAACATCTTCAAGAGGCTTCTTATATGAGAGAATTGCAATAAACATGGTTTTATTTCCGTTTAATTGTCTGACATTTACGCTTTGTCATTTCTTCGGCAAATGCCTGCTCTCCATGCTCTTTAATATAGCGAATACAAGCCGGGCGGTCTGACTTGAAAATAAAGGCGAATATCTTGCCGATGAAATTGGAATATATTTTGCATTCAGTTACATTCTTGCAACATTCGGCACAAGAATGGTAATCATTACCTTTGACGCAAGACCTTATCTTGCACCAGGTGGCCTTTTCATTGTCGTGGCACCCGGGGCATTTCTCCGATAGATATTTCCGACACGCACCGCAGTAAAGTCCGCACGCTGCGATGAGTTTTTTGTTTGCCTCGATTTCCTTCATTGTGAGAAATTATATTTGAATGTGGGCAAATTCATGGTCAATCCATATAGTAGCGTCAGTACCGATGAAACGGAGCAGTACATAATTCGGGTCATCTGGACCGCCCGGAAAATGATTTATATACCAATCCTGCCATTTTTCCTTACGGATTTTATCATCATTAATAATTTCCACTGTGCCACGCAGACATACACTTGAACCGCTTTTATCGTAGCATAACCCGGCTTTCGGATTGCGCTTGAAGTCGGCAACCTTCACAGAGTCAGCCCCGGTTGCCATCCATACAGTACCGCATCCTTGGGTATCGCCTTTTGCCATGGGCACAGGACGCGGAAATCCATCACTGTTGACTGATGCTATGGTCACAGTACCGCATTCCGCAAGAAGGGCTTCTGCTTTGCGTATCAGGTCAGAGCCGTTATGCTGTTTCCAGCGTTTGAGATGCGGGAAGAACCGGCGCATCTGCTCTTTCATCTGCTCGACTGTAAGATTCTGACCGGAGTTTTTATTTATCTCGTCGGTGAATTGGGCGCAGTGGTCAATCATCTGCTCCATAGTCATATCCTGCGTGAATTTGCCGTCCTTGTAACAGTAGATGCAGTAATCTTCGTTAGGTGTACCATCGGCATTCGTGCCGAGGATTTCACTTGTGAGCGGCATTCCGCAACTTTGACAAAATTTCTTTTCCATTATAATTTTCTTTGTTTTTGCCCAGCAGTCCTTACAGGGCGGATTATTAATGCAGAAGCGCGGACTGCCAATGCATCATTCTAAGTCGAAGGTCGTAGGAAACCTAAATGCACGAATGTAATATAGCAGCCCACGCTGTATGCGTGAGAACCGCTATGCTATCCTTGTGCAGTGTCTTGAATTTCCTACGTTCTCGACTTACAAGAGAGCATATCGCTTCTTATTCTCAAAATGTCATGGATTGGATTACGCCAACCCGATTACAAATATATGAAATTATAATGAGGTTCCAACGGTTAAGCGTACAGTATCGAAAAATTTCTTTCGTTGGAGCAAAAGCTGCAAGACGACAAGGCTGATGCCACAACATTTTTGAAATGTAGCTATTCAGCGAATATTGCCGATATAAGAGCTTAATTATCAAGGTATGCCCCCCTGGTGTATCCAAAAACGAGATTCATGAACCATAAAACCGGCGGATGCTCTTGGGATGCCTAAAGAAGATTAAAAAACAAATCGAATGGCACAAGAGATGAAGTCGGAGAAAATTCAAATCCTTAATAACGATTAAGAATTGAATAATAAATTAACTTGATGCCTGACTTATGGTCTTGGCATCAAGTCAGGCATCAAGTTCGCCTTTTTATATTATTGCTGTATATTTTTGATTCCGACTATTGGGTTTATCAGGAACAGTCAATGCCAATACGTTTCCCAATAATGGATTAATGTACTTCTTCTTAAACTTTACGCGGTCTTTATATCCAAGATATTGCATTATCTCGGCTAATGAACGTGGCTCTTTGCAGAACTCGATGATTTTTCTTCGATGGTTTTATCTGTTTGACTTGTGCCCTGACTTGTGCCTTGACTTGTGCCCTTCGACAAGTCGGATTCGTTTGTGGCATGGATATTGACACGGAATGCAGTGATTGTATTCACGTCAAATTCTGCCAGAGGATTGCCGTTATCTTTCAACATTTCCTGCACACGGGTAACACCACGGTTGAACTTGTTGACATATTTCATCACTCTCATAGCTTCTGCTACGAGCGGGTTGCGATAGTCATTGACCGAGGGGAAGTTCTCCGGTCGGGCCTCACCATACAGACCTCCGGCATTCATCACTTCGATATAATTATCAAACTGATACAGGCGGATAGGCATATTGGCTTGATAATCCCTGTGCATACAGGCGTTCATCAGCAATTCACGGATAGCACCCTCCGGATAATTCCAGACAGTTCTTTCCCGGAAAAGAGATTCCGGAACGGGTCGTTGGGTTATGATACCATCCCTAACAAATGATTCCAGTATCGGCAACATCTTATAGAGAGGGCCGGCAAACTGACGTTCATTGAGTATGTCACCTCCTTTGTCTTTCCCGGCGAACCGCACAAACTGCACATAATCGCCGAGAAGAAAGTTTTTGGGATTAATGCCGAAAAGGATTATCCTTTATCTTGAAAGAAGAAGTTTTGACAATATGCCCCTGTCCTTCCCACTGTCTGATGCTTTAACACTTTTGATGACAGAGTTTGCGCGGGTATCAATCAGCTTGAAATCAGACTCGTATAGTTCAATCCCTGTTAATTTGTCAAGCACACCCTTTATGCCGATGTGAAACATATTTTGATTTTTTCCCGAGGATGGTTGCGCTAACATAACGATGTTGGCAGTCAAGACTAATGTGAATACACATACTAGCCTGAAATATTTCAGTTTAGTCATGATAATTGGTTTATGATTAACTGCCTAAGATTCTTGATGAAGAAGGACTATGACAAATTTATAATAACTTACTCATAGAACAATGATTCTGGGATGTCGATGCCTGTTTCGATTGACTTGGTCTCCAACATTGTCATACTCTGTCCGTCAGGCAATGAGACTATAGCTGAAGCCTTGACCAGTTGTTTACTGTCTTTTTGAAATTCCCCGCAGAAGGTTATGTCTTCTTTGTGATCCTTTATAATTATCCTATTACCTTCTGTTGATAACTCAGTTTTACCTTTAAGACCATTCGGTAGGGTATTCTCGCTGAAAAGTTTCATAATCTCATCGCCAAACGTAGAGGAATGTCTATTGGCTATACGGTTGTCTTGAAGATGAAAATAGTCTCTGCCATTAAAAACAATAGAGTTCTTCTCGGCATCATGCCAGTCGATACGCGTGTTGACTATGCCATTTCTTCGCAAAAGGTATAACGTGCCGTTGATTACATTTCCTGAAGGGTCGGGACTATAGATTTCTTCAGCGGAAGTCTTGATGCCTCGCCATGCAAATTCAACCTTGATGCTTTCTGCGTTAGTCAGAGTAGTAAACGCCGAGTTAATCACCTCTGTTGCAGAAACCGGAATTACCGATTTGATGGCAATTGTCAGCGCCAGCACAAACATTGCCGCAATGCCGCTCATGGTCCATATTTTGTTTACAAGCCGTTTGCGTGGCTTTGCGAATGAAAACTCACATTTCCTTTGGAATTTGGGGGTAAGCAGTTCGACAACTTTCTCCGATTCCAGGTGTTCTTTTCTGTCGTCTTGCATATTCATGATTATAATAGATTATATTTCTTCAGTCTATTGCGTATTTTATCAATGCCATAGCGGTATCTCGCCTTTGCAGTAGGTAACGGAACATCCATTATGTCTGCGATTTCCTGAAAAGACAGATCGCTATGATGTCTTAATCTTATTACTTCAGATTGTTCCATTGGGAGAATACTGAGCAAGCGATTAATCATCCTGAACTCTTCTTCAAAATTCTCCGGCTGTAAATCGCCAATGTCAAAAGAATTCATACAATCATTGTTCAGGGGTTCGACACTTGCTTTGGCTCTCATTACATCGGTACATTCATTGCAGATAATTCGATAAAGATATGCCCGTTTGTTTGCTATATCGCTGAAATGATTCGGATTTTCAAGAATCTTGACGTAAAGATTTTGAAGTACATCTTCGACATCTCTGATATTATGCAGTCTATAGCTTGCGTACTGAAAAAGTTTCTCTTTTTCAGCCTCAAGAATCTCGAATATGAGATGGGTCGTTTTTGCCATTTGAAAAATCATTAACACTAATAAGACGAAGAAACCCGCGAAAAGATGTAAGAGTAGATAAATATTTTGAGACCTTAGAAAAATCAACCATACCCCAAAATTACATGTTGGTTTACACAGTCAGCGCATCCGTGGGCGTTTTCAAGTAAGAAGAACATAAAAAAGAGAGCTACATTTCTGTAACTCTCTTTTTCAGTGGTGCCAACGGGAATCGAACCAGTGACACAAGGATTTTCAGTCCTTTGCTCTCTGCGGCTTCCGAAAGCTCGCTGTCGCTCACTTTTGGAAGCAACCAACTGAGCTATAACACTTTATGAATCAGTAGAGTCGTTAACTCTAATGTTTTGTCTATGTTCAGTTTGCTTGGTTTACACCTCGGTTTACACAAACTGTAATTGTTAATAAATATTTAATTTTCTCAGTCCATTGTCGCGGATTATATAGGATAGGTTACTGCCTATCGGAATATATGTCGTTTTCGCGGTTGTATCGTTCTTCGTATTCGACAATGATTCGCTCAATGTCTTTTTTAAGTTCAGGAATATGGCGTACTACTAAACTCCATAGAAATGCAGGTTGCACATTGTCGTAGGCATGTATAATTCGGTTGCGCGTGTCGATAATGGCTCTTGCATTTGGAATTTCCACAGAAGGGTCAGCCTTTCTTATGCGGTTTATAGCTTCTCCCATAATCTCTGTTTTACGCTCCACAACACATTTGCGCATTATGTCCTTCTCAAACAAATCAAATCTGTTGGGAAAGTCCACAAAACAACTATCCATATCGTTGATAGCATCCAACACATCTTGAAGATAGGTCAGGACTTCTTCAATAGCCATAAATCATCTGTTTTGTGCGGTTGACATTGGCAATAAAGTATTTGTTACGTAAACCTCCTTCTTCTATCAAATCGACTTTCCTACCGAAAAGCCGTTCTAATGCGTCACGAAAATCGAAGTAGTTGGTGACGTAATCCCATTTCTCATGGTCGGTCGTATCGAAGTTCACAAGCAAATCCACATCGCTTTGGTCGTTGAATCTATCTGTCAGGATAGAGCCAAAGACAGCCAAAGTCTTGACCTTGTGCTTCCGGCAAAGGTCAATGATTCGTTGTAGGTTCAGTTCAATCAACTTCATAGACTGTTGTGTTACAAGTGCAAAGATAGCGATTCTTTCTGATATATAAACGCTTCAATCCCGAAAATCGTTGTAAATCCATGTTAGAACATTGATATTCCAAAATTATGTACCTTTTCGATTTTCTACCTATAAAACTTGAAAATCCTGAAGAATGTACGCTCTCAAAAATCAGACCTTGTTAACCTTGTCAACTAATGGTTTTATGATGTTGTGATATGCGCTGTTGCCTAAATTGATGATTATAAGGTGTTCTCTTGCTCTTGTGAGTGCGGTATATATAAGTTCATCGGATTCTCTTTTGACGGTCTGATTATCAATAATCAGAAAGACAACCCTACTTTCCCATCCTTTGAAAGAATGTATTGTTGAAATCTTGACAACTCCGCAATCCATTCTGAAATTTATTTTCTTGTTTTTACGGATTACATCATAATTTGAAGAAAACACATCATTATGAAATTGGATAAGGACATCCTTATGAGTATCGTAAAATTTCATCAATTCAGAACGGTTTACTCCAAGTGTCTTGCAAAGTTCATCTAATGCTATATTCAGTTTGTCAGGGTATTGACAGAAGAAATGAAGTAATGGCAACAGTTTTGCCATAGAATTTTGAACCTTGCATTTTTGATTCTGTCTTGGGTAATCAGGATAAAGCCTATAAAGTCCTTTCAAAACCAGCTTATATAGTTCATCGTGCCATCCGTATTGATTGTAGCGTATGTAATTCAATCTATTACGGTACATCAATTCAGGAGTTTCACACATTGTCCTCGTTTTCTCTCTTGAGAGTGTTCTATATAGATAATCGAATTCCCTCAAAGTAGAGTTAGACAGCCCTAAAATAGTAATGTCATTAGGAGATATCTCGGAGAATCGACTAATTATAATATTTCTGAGTGTGTAATATATATCGAGTTGGGATTGCGTATTTTCAAAGTAAAGATAAGATATGCTCCCACTCTTTTCTGAATTGCTGAACAGACTCTCACCATCTGCAAAAGAATCAATTTCATATTTATCTCCAAAGACACTTTTTTGAAATTCCAAAGCAAAATCTTGAATCTTAGAATCGGAACGGTGGCAAGTTTTAAGTTCAAAAGCACCACCCCTGATGTTTGTGATAAACTCCTTATTCTCTGTCGGATTGCCGTAAATATTCTGCTTTACATCGCCAAACAGAACATAATCCCCATTCTCCACAAGGAAATAATTGCGGACAATATTCATCCAACTCCTTTTATAGTCCTGAATCTCATCTATAAGCACAGCATCGTAACGACGTATCTTGCCTTTATGTCGTTCAAAAAGTGATTCATTTGAATAATATTCAGAATCAAGATAAACGGACATGGGAGTTTCAGGCTTCCTGCCTTTTGTCGCAACATTCAGATGCAAGTTGTTTAACTCTGCATTTATAAACTGATGATAGCTTGTAACAATAAAATCTTGCAAAACAAATTCTTGTGGGACTTGCTTTAACTTATCCAATATGAACTGCTTTAGCGTCAGGTTATAGGTCAATATCAAGATTTTAGGGCGATGTAACGGTTTGGCTAAACGATTGTATATGCTTACGGCTCTTGCCACAAGTGTTGATGTTTTACCTGAACCGAAAACACCCTTTATTTTCATCGGCTGTGCAGGGCGAGTGATTATCTCAATCTGCTTCTTATCATATTGCAATGGAATCCCTGAATTAAGAGAATTAATTGTGGGAGAAAGCAATCGCCTGAAATTTGTGTAGATTTCTTCAGTGAAATATGGGGAAGGACTACTATTGAATATGCGCAACTTCGTTAAAGCCGTTTTAAGTTCTCCATTCGCAAGTGATTCTTTACCTAAGAGAGCTATCTCATATTGTAAAAGACGCTCGTATTTGCGTATAGATTTTAGTTTGGGTTGAATATCTGACATCAAATCCTGAGCAGAGATATTCGGAAAGTATATCAGACAATTAACGATGTTGAAATAGCGAACATCCTGAATTTTTAATTCCAACAGTCGTTCTATATGTAAGTCAAACAGATTCTCTTTGTATTTATATGCTCTGTCTAACGGCGTTTTTCGATGGTTCTCTTTTGAAGCATCAATAGCCAAGTCTCCATTCCCCGTCAGCACAAAATCTTTCGTTGTTAATGTACTTATTTCTACAATTACCGACCCATATCCTTTTCGCAAAAGAATAATATCCGGCTTATCTTCATTTAGATAGGGATGATAATAGACCTCAAGAGAGTTGTCAAAGTTGGAAAGATGGCGCAATAGGTTCTTTTCTTCTTCCGTTGGACTGTCCTTTGAAAGAAGAACTGAATCAAGAGAGGGTATAAACTGTGCCATTCAAGAAGCGTATAAAGGTTTCGCCCTACGATTACACCTCAGTGAAGTGCTTACCGTAAAGGTATAATGCAAAGTTAGCTAAATTCCCTGGCTTAGAGGGTCTGACAAGGCATAAATCTTGCAACAGTCAATGTACTTTTTCTGATTCTGCCCTATAAAATGGATTATTCCTGAAATATGTACGTTGTTATTCCTTACTTATAATAGAGTGTGGGGCAATGGGTATTAGAGTGTCAACTATGCAGAAATCATCATTACGAATGTCGCTGAATCTGACTGTTACATAGCCTGACTGATTGGCTCTTTCAACAACATCTGCTCCTTTGTCCATGTCCGTATAGAAATGGTCGCTGTAAGTCCATATCGGCTTTATAAGATATTTCCACTCGCCTTTGTCATAAGTGTAAACACAGTAGTTATCCCACGTTCCGGCATCTGTTTCTCTCCTTACTCCAAATTCATCTGTTCCGTTTCCGTCTAAATCTCCCTCTTGAATCAGCCTGACAATAAAGCGTTGCGACAGAATCAGTGTATCAACTATATTGTTTTTTCCGTAAATTCGCCAATTCCACAAACTGCGGTCAATGGTCGTATCAATAGACTCTGCAATAAGTGTGTCAATGTTGTTGCCGTCGAATTTGCCGGTTATAGTATCTCTGTACTGAGCGAATGGGTCTGAATGATATTTGCTTCTACACCCACAAGCGCATAATATTATCAATCCGCTTATAAAGAAAGGCAAGTGTTTCATTTTACTTTCTATAAAGACATTATCTTCCGTTATGATATGTAGTGATAGTATCTACACGCAAAATTTGCCGTCTTGCAAGAAGCCATCCTAAACTGTCATAATCTTCAATCCTATGCAAACTAATCTTTCCATTGATAGGCTTATATATCCGTTTCTCGCTATCAGAATAGCCACCATAGTAAAATGTAGATATTTCTTTTTTTGTATAGTCAATTTCAGAAAGGTCATCTAAATCGGAAAATGGTGCAACTCCTCTTGTGGAATCATAAAGGAAATCGTAACCGATATCGCCATTCCAATATTGCAATCCATAAGCGACATAGGCATTAGAGTATCTCTGTCCTTGTCTTGCATAGTTCATAATCAACTCATCTTCCTCATCAAAATTGACATCAAGAAAGAAAAAAGGTAACGAACTGAATTCTTTAAACTCTATTGGTTTTGTCTTATTAATTTGAGGTTGATTGTAAACTAATTCCACAACATCGTAATTACCAATATTTTCTATATTAAGGCTGTCAATTCTAAAAAACGGATTCTGCAAAGAAATAAAGCATGTGTCATTCCGTAAAAATGCGATTTCAGCACTTCCAAACAATATAGAATCAATATAAGCGAAAGGTCGTACAGCTATTCTAACATCAAAGCCATTTATCTTATTGCGGTATTTGACAAAACAGATATTGTCTCCATTGTCAAATAATTCAAAGCCAAGAGGAAAAGGCTTGTGCGAAGTCCCCAATGTATCATTTGCCCTGTCACTTGAATCCGTTTGTCCTGATTTTGAACAGCCGATTAAACAAACCAAGACAATTAATAGAAAGATTGGCAAGTGTTTCATCTGTAAGATAGTCTTTTGGAGTTTAGCTATTTATTTGATTTAGTTTCTTGATTCGTGTACTTTTTTATGATTCACCCATATAAAGTAGATTTTTTTAGAAAAAAGTACGCTGTTTGTAAAGGTCAGTTAATGCGTTTTTTGCGAGTGAATATTTCTGTTTCGTTTCCGGCTGTGTTGAGAGTGTCGCCATTCAGCACTACTGTTGATTTGTGAACATAGACGGTCAGAGAATCCGATGTGAGTTTACGGATAGTCCACCGCTCATTTTTAGATTCAGCGGTGTAGGCTTGCGGATAGAAACCATAAAGCACTACCGAATCCTTGTCAGCGAAATATCTGCCGGATTGCTTATTGCTGTAACCATCCTCTTTATAAAGATAGTTGTAATGTCCGTTAGTTTTTAGGTCTAACGTAACATTAGGCTGTACCCATGTCCCAACCAATAAGGAGTTATTGACGGTCGTATTGCGATGAGTGGAGCAAGCCGACAATAAGACCGTCAGCACTGATAAAGCTACTGCGATTCGTTTCATATTGTATCTGTTATCCATTCTGTTACTTTCATCTTTGTGCCACATTGAGGACACGTTTTATCCCATTCTGACATCCTGACATTGCAGTCAGGGCATAAAGGATAATCCTTTGTCTTGGTAGCGTTCTCTATCAACAAGATTGAACTTACTTTTTTGCATTGCGGACATTGGAGAGTTGTGTAGCACTTATCTGATAATAGATAGATGCCCTCGCATTGATTCTCCCTATGTCCGCAATGGTCACATTGATATTTGTAATTGTCAACTGACATAATTAGCGGTCTTTATCTGTTATTTTGTCAAAGATGTATTCTTTTGAGCCTTGCGTCCCATGTGCCATTAGCCGATAGAGAGAATCAATCAGGAACATCATCTTATAAAGTTCGGCAGTCGGACTTGATGGTTCTCCATTATGAGTGTAGCTTTCTCCATTTAAAAGATGATATAATGCTCCTTTCAGCGATTCTATCTCTATCAGATTCAGATTGCTCTCACCTCCTTTAATAATATTGTAACGGTAAGCGTCAAGGTCTGCATTGAGGTTGTGGAGATAGTATGTGAGGTTATCCATAGTCTGTTTAACCTGACTATGAATGTTTAATTGCTGTCCTGACACCGCCTGATTCTGCAACTCGTTTCCAAGTTGAGAAAGCAATAAGCCAATCGCTCCGATATAATTATTCAATCTCATTGTATTTTAAGATAACCGAGTTTTTCGATATAATCTTTAGTGTGATAATCTAACCATGTAAAAACGGTATGCCTATTTGCAGCAAACAATCCGCTTGATAGATGCCAATATGCCTTATCCCGTACAATATCCAGTAGTATATTGAACTTTGCCATTGTGAAAAAACATTTTACCAGCCGCTCATTAATATGCAATATTTTTGTGCCTTTTAATCGAGAATCCTCCGAAGTATAATGAAGCGAAATGATAGTAGGGCTTTTCATCTCTATATTATCTATCGCAAACTTTCCAAATGGTTTTTGAGTAATTAGACCATTTTCGGAATCTGCTTGGTAATGTCGTTCTCCATATGGGGATATGTGTCGAACTAAGGTGTTGGCTCGTAAAGATTCTCTGAAATCCGAATCGCACATGGAGAATAGCGATGTTACTATATCATATTCCTCCGAATTATGGATATAGTCTAAATCACTTTTGCTAATAAAATCTAAATCAAGCCGTGATAGAAATTTTGCCATTTCCATAGCTCTATTATAAGAACTTTTGAAAGATTCTTTATTCGGATAATAGTGTTTATGGACACTTCTTCCGTTTTCAAAAACCTCAGCCATCGCATAATTCCCTAATCCGCTAATTAGCCCACAAGTGGTATAGCGAACTGTATAATTGAGAGGGTACGAATATGGTAAGGAGTAGCCTCCTAAATCTTTAGCCATAATTTAGAAATAAATGGTTCCAATAGCCGGTAAATAGACTTGATGGGTGCAAGCTCTCTTTATTTGCTCAGGTGCGCCATATCCGATTGGGGAAGCGTATGCGGTTGTATTATTCCACATCTGACCGTCCCAATATCCGCTTACGATAGTCTGATTCTGATTTGTGCCGGACATGCCTACTTTCAGTTTTATAGAATAGAACTGTCCCCCTTTAAGGAAAACACCGTTGACGGTCTGAGTATTCTGTGGGGCAACAGACTGAAAGAACTTATTAGCATCCATCACTTCATATTGCGTAACACCTTGGTTGTTGTTCTGATAGTCTTGCGTGGATTGTTCCTTTTTCTTGGTTTGTTGTGTCTGAACACTCTTATAAGTGGTAAAGAGGTCGTTATAATTCTGAGCACTGCCAATAAGAGAAGCACTCACGAACATTATCAACAGAATAAAGTGTTTCATTTCAGAAATCGTTTAAGTGTGAACCTTTGGTGTAAATAATATAGATTCCTGATGCAGCCCATGTAGTACCATCATCTAAGATATAACCAGGAGTATTAATCCACGGCTTAATAGTAATGGAGTTGCCGTTGCTTGTAACCCATCTTACTGTTTGTCCTGACACTTTCGGAGTACCGTATTTGGCAGAAATAGCCTCACAAAAATCCTGATAATCGGATTGAACTTGTGTTGAACGAGAATTCAGAAATGATTGAACTTGGGAAGCATTGACAAAATTCCCATCACCTTTGGTAAACTTAGCTTCTGTAAAAACTCCATTGGAGAACTTAAATTCAACAGCACCGACATCAAGACCTGCTAACTTAATGTGTCTGGCAACAAATGGATGTCCGTTTGTGTCTCTTGCATAATCAGCAGAGGGATATGACTGTCTAACTTTACGAACAACAGTGTTTTCAGGTTCGCCTAACTTAACGCCCCAAAAGCCCTCTATCTGTGGCTGTGCGGTTTGAGCAAAGCTGATTATGGCAGTCAGCATTATGCTTGTGAGGATGAGTATTCTTTTTATCATACTATACTATTGTTTCTCATCCTCCATTGAAACGGCTTGGTTATAAACGACGAAAGCGTGAGGACTGTATTTCTGCTTATCTTTCAGTCAGGCTTCTCGCATTGCCTATGGGACAGATAAGCAACAGTCGCCCACGCTTGGAGGTTATATAGAATCCGACTTGCGGAACGTATATAGCCGAAGCGTGAGCGTTGTTGCCACCCTCTTTGTCCCATTTCAAACTTTGCGAGAATTTGACTGAACAAGAAAGTTTCAATAACGCTCTTGTATAATATGTCTGACTTCCCTTCGGAAATCAAGTGCAAAATTACTAAAAAGCGTTGATATATTGGCATGAAAGGCGGTGAAATATATGGGAAGATGCTCTACAACATAAGATTATAGCTGTCCCTCATCGCAGTAGGAATAGAAACTGTCGTAAGGCGTAACTATGATATGGTCGAGCAAGCGAATATCCATCAGCTCACATGCCGATTTGATTTTCTTTGTAAGGTTATCATCATGTACGCTTGGGCGTGGATTGCCTGACGGGTGGTTATGTGTCAGGATTATTGATGTGGCGTTGCTGACTAATGCAGTCTGCAAAATCATTCGTACATCTACAATGGTTGAAGTCAGCCCACCCTCTGATATTGTAGTGTAGCCGATTATCTTGTTGGCGTTGTTCAGGAGCAAAACTTTGAATGTCTCTTTATAGCCTATGGTGTCAGCGTCAAAGACACGGTTTATCAGAAGTTGATGAATGTCTTTCGCTCCGTTTATAGTCTCTGTGAGCGGTTGAGGTTGATATTTGAGCTGAATTTCTGAAACGATGCAATCTGTTGTCATGTCCGATAATTTGAATGGTTTTACTCTCTATTAAAGGTATCAGGAGAGAAAATCGGACACTCCCCACAGATTGAGGAATGTCCGATTATTCAGGGAATCAATAAGCACTTAGCCCAAGAACCAAGCGTATTTTGAATCTCCGTGCAGAGCGTTGTTGATGCCAACTGCCACTTCGGTAGCGTTGACGGCTCTTTGCAGATAGCTGTCGATGTAGCTGCTCTTGTTGGCTTCCGTCAGGAGATTATGGAAGTCGAACATCGAAATCGTGTTGTCCTTGACACCGAAATTCGGATCGGCGTAGAAATCTCGGCAGACATTGTTAATCTGACTGTCGGTTATCAGAAGTTTTGGCACGTTACGCTGATAGCGATTAGGCAGAGCCTGATAGAGCCTCATTCGCCCAACGATTTGAGCAAACTGTGTTTCTGTCAGGCGAGTTTGCGAAAGCGTCTGCAACAGATGAATGTCTTGTGCCGGATTGAACGAGTAGAACAGTTCAAGCACCTGCTTGTAGAGGTCGTGTAGCGACATCACTTCAAGCTGAATCTTTGCGCCTTGTCCTGTCAGCACCTGATTGGAGCAGACATTCATTCTCCAGCCTATAAAGACAGAGAACTTCTCTGCGCCACGGTTGGCACGGTAGAGATTCAGGTCGTTGTAGTTGCGCACACCTCCTATGCAGAGTTCAAGGCGTTGCCCGTCTATCGTTTCGTGGATAGAGGGAATGGTGAACGCAAAGGCAAGTCGCTGATAGAACTGCGTCTTTTCAGATTCAAGGAGTTCTGACGCACGTTTGCCGAGTGCAGAGGGGATTCTGCCCCTTACGATGTGCGACACGCGGATTTCAGGCTTGTTGATGAGTTCTCCGCTGAACACGTTGCAAGCGGCATCATGCACAGTGTTGATGAAGTCCTGATGAGAGATTGTAAGTTCCTGATTCGCCCATGTCGGAACGACACAGTTTACGGTCAGTTCTTCGATAGAGATTGCCGATGTATTGGCTTCAAGGAAGTTTACGGAGGGAGCGGTGGTTACGTTGATGTCCTCAAACTGTACATCTTCTGCTACGGTGTTGAGTTCTGAGGTGGTGATGGCTGTTGTAGCCAATGCGGTTGCGGTGGTTGTTTCCATATTGGAGTAAGTGTTATTGATTGCGAGGACGATAACTATTATCATCAAATCAATCTCGTTGCCTATATTTTGGATAGGTTAATTCTCCGCTATGGTTTTGCGACTTACTTTTCACTTTCCTTTTGGATATGGGAGGGGGAGATTAAACGTGGGTCAACTCTCGCTTAAAAGACTGTCCGAAAATTTTTCATGAGTGCATTGGCTATGGGAGGGGGATAGCTTTAAAGGTGGTCGTACTGTTCTGTTCTGAATGTCTTATTTATGGCACTCCTGAAAATGATAAGTTTGAGTTAATGGATTTTATAATCGGATAATAGCCGGATTCCGAACAAATTTGTAGAGTGCTATTCTGTCACTAATAGATAATGAGAATTTCTAAATTTCAGATTGGCGTAAAAGTTCACTTTTGTTCCTGAATCGAAAAACGAGTGATAAAACTACTTGCCAATTCAGAAAATTATGAATAATGTACCTTTTCTGAAATCACCCTGTATAAAAGCGATTTTCAGAAAAAAGTACGCCATTCTAAATTTTTGGAGAGATTATATAGATAGCCTTACTGTTTCCAATTCGGACGGTATCGATTACATTAAAGTAATCATTGATTGTCTCTGCCGTTATAGCCTTGGGGTGCTTGACACCAAATTTGGTATGTAGGCGTATCAATTCGGATTTTACAAATGAACGTAGGTATTTCTTACCCACTTCAAACGAATTTTTTAGAGCTTTTATAAATGCGTCACTGTTTCGGCTCTTGTTGTATTCATTGACAATCATCAGCTCACGGATAGCCTTGACACCATATCGGTTCTGTTCGATTATCTCTCTGCCGAGGGAGAAATATGCGTCAACTATGAATGAATCTTTCTCTCGCAGTTCTTCAACATATGAATCGAAAAGGGCTGTTCCCATGTCCTCCTTTATATTGTCAAGAATCTCAACGATTTTCTTTCGGAGTTCCTTGGTGCATCTTACCGTGCCGAATAACGACAGCCGTTCATGCTCCCCGAATCGGAACATGGCTTTATTTACTGTGAGAATCCTGAAATATCCGCTTTGTTTATATAGAGCCAACAGAGAATCAAGATTATTGTATGCGGATTTAACCAATTCATCATCAATATAGTTATCAATTGCGAAGTAGTCTTTCTCCCCATATCGGAGCATATTGTTGTAAGGCATCGCTTCCAATGCTATTCTGAAAGCGTTGCGTTCCTCCTTTGATTGCGAACTATTATATAGTGTGTTGATTATTGTGTAGGCGTGTTCACTCGCTTTTATAAATTCGGTGATTCCCTCTCTTGTGCGTTGAGGTATGGTGTCTTTCGTGGAAAGTATGTGGGTCGCAGAGGATATGCCGTTTCGGAATCTTCCTAATGCCTGAACAACATCTGTGCATGGGTCAACGATTGTATATTCAGCAAAATATGGTTCGCTTACAAAAACGACATCCGGCTTTTCCTCCATTTCTATGTCAAGGGCATTGTAGAATCGGCAAGTGAAGAACATTAATTGTGCCTTGTGTTTGTCAGTCCAATCAGCATAAGCCTTTTTGAAGCCAAGTCCTTTCAACTTAACCACACTTTTATCCGAACAGAAAACCGAACATCTTTCTGCGATTCCAAGTTTGGTGATTAGCTGAAATATCATATCTGTGCTGTTTATAAAGAAACAGATACTCCGTTTCGGATTCTGTTGTTCTTCCATAAGTGGCAGAATCTTTCTGAACGCTTCAAGCATATTGTTCGTATGGATAAACTGAATATCCTGAATATAATCGAAGTCAGGAACAATCTCCACTAACGAAAACCCGGATTCTTCAAATCGGGGGTCGCTCGGAATAATGGGGGTAGCCGACACAAGAGCCTTATTGTCGAACTTGAAGAAGTCCTCAATCGGCAAAACTATATCGGCACGGTAATCCCTATCCTTTATCAGTTTGTGGCACTCATCAAGAAGCATGAAGCAGTTGACATATATATCCATATCTACCTCTGCAAAGGCATTTTTCACCTTATAGAAACTTTCAGGAGTAACAATCAATTTGATAAACTTCTTCTTTGTCAATGTATCTTCAAGGTATTTGACCACATCATCAGTCGTTACTTTTTGCTTTACGCCAAAAAGATTGTCAGACTTGTGTACGGCACATTTGCCCGTAATAGCCGGAAGATTAGGAACTACTATTATGGAATTGCGTTTTGCTGTTATCTCTGAATATGTAGCCCCCAACCCCGTAAGTTTCTTACATAGAATTGTATTCCGTTCTATTGTCGGGTACACATCGCTAAGATGTTGCCCCTTACTAATGGTTATTGCTTTCCGTTCCATATATAAAGTTGGATAGGAGATGGTAAGTGTGGAGAATGGAGAAGGAGTGTCAATCCCTCCCCACTCTCCATTGACAGATGATTTAACCGATGAGCTTATGCTCTTGGAGGAAGTTCTCTATCTCCTCATCCCGCTCCGTGAAGAACTGAATAGAGCCGTGCTTGAATGTTGCGGTGGTGGTCAGTCTACCCGGTCGGTCAAGGAACGCAGGGCGTGTTTGGAAGTTGCCCACTTTGGCATTGACAAACGCCATGAGCATAGCCTTGCGGAAGCTGTCATCGCTTGTTTCCGAGGTCTTGACGGGAGCCGAGGGGTCAACATCGCAGTCCTCGGTCGTGCCATTAGCGAGATAGCCGAGAAGCCAGTTTAGACTGTTTTGGTTGAGTTGGTAGGTGAACCGCTGTGTAGTACGGCTTTCGATTCTGACGGTTTCGCAACCGTACTTGTCAAGGGCGAAGAACATCGCCATGCGCTCTCCACGAGCCATCATAGCCCGGACTTCCTTGTGGGCTTCTGCGTTGTTGTAAACTTCGGTTGTTGCAGGTTTTACATTGATTGTGTAGTTCATTTTGCTTTGAGAATCAGGGGATAAGACAGCCACAACGTGTGGTCTGCTTTCCTGATTTCGGTGGCAAAATTATATCAACCCGCAGAGTTGTGTAAGCGTAGAATTTTCGCGTTTTTCTTACTCTAAAAGAGTGGAGAGATTATAGGGAGTGGCATATCTTTGTAATCTCTCATAAGTTTGTCAAAGGTGGCGTTGTTGTCTTTTGTACAATAGTCCGTAGGGTCGTCGCCTTTCTTATGGTTGAGTTCGCCCGTAAGCCACAAGACACATAGACTTAAATTCCTTTCGGCTTGTGTGAACGTACCTTTTTTCTGTTTTTTATGCTTTATAGGGAGGAATTGTAAAATGGTACGCACAAGAATATAATCTATCTCACGTTTTGCCGGATATATGGTTTCAACCTGATTGCCTGATTCAAGGCGAGAATTTATAAACAATGCGATGATAGACTTGATAAACTGCTGATTGGTAAACTTGAAATGCTTACTGCCAATCTTTATATCAAGTTCCATGCTGTCATTAGGTCGCTCATCTATTCGTTCCACAAGTCTATTGATTCTATCCTCCATTCTCTCAATAGTACCACGATAGAGCCACTTGTATAGTTCATGCCAGATAAAGACAATGAAATCGAAAGTAGCTTTAGATGATAGTCCTAAGTCAGAGATGGATTCTTGCAGTATCTCAAATTCGTTAAATTCATCTTCTGACAATCCGCAGTCATCTATTCGTTGTTCTCTGTTGTCGTAATAAGATATAGCATCATGCGACGGACACCACTCTTCACCATCAAAATCAGGAAACAACAATGTATATGAGCGAATATATTTTAGTCGCTCAATAATTTCTTCATGTTTGCTTTCAGGATATTTCTTTATCCACGCATTAAAATATTGGTTTTCCTCCCATTCTGCTGATTCTTTATAATCATCAAGAAGTGAGGGGTACGGTTTGCGTGTATGTAGAAATTCGGATAATTCCATAATTGAATCTTTAGACTGCAAAATTACAAAGAATATCCCGCCAATCGCGTTGACTGACGGGATATTTCTACATTTAGAGGGATTTCAAGGCGTTATCAACCTGCTCGTTGTCGAAGCTGTCAAGGTAGATTTGGGTAACTCGTTCAGAACTATGCCCCATAATCTCACGGATTACTGCGGTGGAAACTCCGGCACGTTTCATCACTGTTGCCTGACTGTGGCGTGCCACATAGGTTGTCAGAGGGATAGGAAGATTCAGCGATTCGCCTATCTGTTTCAGTCGCTCGTTGACTTTAGAGATTACTTTGTGGATTCGATTGGCTTGCTGAATGTCCGTTTTATGGAAATCAGATAAAATCGGAAATAGATATTGCGAGTCATCGCTACTGTACTTTTCTATGAGTGCAACCGCTTGTGGTTGTAGCGGAATCTTTATCAGCTTCTTGGTCTTTTGTCGTTTGTATATCAACCGCCCATCCATGATATTAGCCTTTGTAAGATGTGCTATATCCACAAAGTTGATTCCTCCGCAATAATATGTGAAAGCGAAGATGTCAATGGGGAAGCGCATATAACGGTTTGTTGACTTGTAGGACAGCACACGTTCAATATCCTCTTTTGATAAGGCTCGTTTGGCGGTTTCCTGATGAAGTTTCGACACTTTCAGTTTCTTGAACGGATAAAGTTCAGCAGAAACGGCATCTTCCTCTATCGCCACATTATAAATGGAGCGGAGTGTGCGGAATCGTATGCCGATGGTATTCTCTGCCAATCCCTTTCTTCTTAAAAAGGCTTCATAGCGTCTGAGCCAAGCTATATCCATTTCAGCAAAAGGAATGTCAAGATGTCCGTTAAACTCTATCAATGAGTTGTATAACTGTTTGATGGATAGAGCATAACTTTTACGACCTGATGAAGTCAGACTGTTGATGTGCGCTTTGAATAAATCGCCTACAGTCTTTCGGTTTACACGGTTTACACAGACTTTCTCAACAAGAGTAGTTGATGTAAACTCCTGATTGGTAGCTTTCAGCTCTACAATCTTAGCCGAATATTCCTTGAGCTTGTCGGCTATGAGCAGTTCTATGTACTCATGATTGGGACATTCAGCTTTCGGCTGATTCTTTGAGAAGTCCCAATGCTCAGGATTCACGGATATGCCCAGACTGACATATTTACGTTTCCTGTCTTTTGTCACTCTCAGCATTAGAGGTGATTCGTTGTTACTCAGCACTTTCGACTTGTAACAAACTACGTTTACTGTGGTTGACACGGTTTACACGCTGGTTTACACAGTCTGCGCATCTGAGGGCGTTTTCAAGGTAAAAGAACATAAAAAAAGAGAGCTACACTTCTGTAACTCTCTGATTTTCAGTGGTGCCAACGGGAATCGAACCAGTGACACAAGGATTTTCAGTCCTTTGCTCTACCAACTGAGCTATGGCACCATTTGTGTTTTGCGTTGCAAAGTTACGAAGTTGTTTTGGGTTTTGCAAATGTTTTTGCGATTTTTTGTTACTCTCATTGTTAAATATCGGATAAATAGCTGGTTTACAGAGTGTATATGGTGGAGGCAAAAGGCAATGTCATGAACTTAAAACGCAAGAGCCGAAGTCACCGGAAGGGGATTCCTCTTGTTTACAGCGGGTAATGCAAAATAGCCATTATCTGTCGTGACGCGGGCTTGCTTCCACAAGCCCCTACATCGGCATATAGATATTAGCTTGATAATCAGAATTGAAGTAGGGCGAGTGGAAACTCGTCCGGTACATGCGGATATAAAAAGGGGTGTCATTCTGACACAGTCTCCTCAAGTATCTTGCCCGAAACGGGCAAAATCCTTAAGTTAGTGGCATTGAATAAAAGGCGACCCGACGGTTGCCGTGGAGGCTGCCGTCGGGTCGTGAGTCAGTTTATGGTTAAAAGTTTAGAGTTTAGCCTGGATTGCCTTGGTCGCTTCTTCGTAGCCGGGCTTTTCGAGAAGGGCAAACATGTTGCTCTTGTAAGCCTCTACGCCGGGCTGGTTGAAGGGGTTCACTCCGAGGATGTAGCCGGAGATACCGCATGAAAGCTCGAAGAAGTAGATGAGCTGTCCGAGGTATTCTTCGGTAAGCTCGGGAACGATTATGCGGATGTTGGGCACACCGCCGTCTACATGGGCTATGCGGGTGCCAAGCTCTGCCATCTTGTTTACTTCGTCCACGCGCTTGCCGGCGATATAGTTGAGTCCGTCAAGGTTGGCTGCATCGGTGGGGATTGCCTTCTCATGGGCGCTCTTTTCAACCGAAATCACTGTCTCGAAGATAGTGCGCTCGCCGTCCTGAATCCATTGACCCATCGAGTGAAGGTCGGTAGAGAAGTCTACTGCGGCGGGGAATATGCCCTTGTGGTCCTTTCCCTCGCTCTCGCCGTAGAGCTGCTTCCACCATTCCCCGAAGTAGTGGAGCTTGGGGTTGTAGTTGACGAGGATTTCAGTCTTTTTGCCTGCGCGATAGAGGCAGTTGCGGGTGGCGGCGTAAAGCTCGCAGATATTGTCTTCGCCCTCGTTAAGACATTCGTGCTGCATGTCGAACGCGCCCTTTACGAGCTTCTTGATGTCAAATCCGGCAACGGCAATCGGGAGCAATCCTACCGGAGTGAGTACTGAGAAGCGTCCGCCCACATTGTCATCAATCACAAATGTCTTGTAGCCTTCCTCGGTTGCGAGCTGACGGAGTGCGCCGCGCTTTGCGTCGGTGATAGCGACGATGCGCTTGCCTGCCTCTGCCTTGCCCACCTGTGCCTCAAGCTGCTCCTTGAGCAGGCGGAATGCGATTGCCGGCTCGGTGGTAGTGCCTGACTTGGAGATGACGATGATACCGAATCTCTTGTCTTTCAGGAATTCCTGAAGTTCATAGAGATAATCCTCGCCGATGTTCTGACCGGCAAAAAGCACTTTCGGGCTTCCTGCGACAGCGGGGGTATAAGCGTCAAATGACCCTGCAAGAGCCTCGATCACGGCTTTTGCGCCGAGGTAGGAGCCGCCGATGCCTACCGACACAACGTAGTCGCAAGAGTTGCGCAGGTCGTTTGCCACGGCTATGATTTCATCAAGATGATGTTCGGGAGTACGTGCGGGGAGGTCGAGCCAGCCGAGGAAATCGTTGCCTTCGCCTGTTCCGCTTTTCAGCTTCTCGAGTGCGGGCTTCGCTGCTGCCGACTCAAGGGCGTGAATTTCATTTTCCGGTACTGTAGAAAGTACAGAGTTGATTTTTACTTGAATCTTTTTCATAATAATTATAGTGAGGATAATGTTATATGTGTCTGTTACGGTCGTTATTTGAATTTGTTGCTCATCTCCTCGATTGCGAGCGACACCGGTATCTGCTTGTAGAGCACCGCATACATCGCGTCAAGTATAGGCATGTCAACCTGCGGCGCGCGGTTGATTTCCCAGATGCACTTGGTGCCGTAATACCCTTCGGCAACCATCTCCATCTCCATCATCGCGCGTTTCACCGCCGACCCCCTGCCTATCATGGAGCCGAAATTGTGGTTGCGTGAAAACCGCGAGTAGGAGGTGACCAGAAGGTCGCCGAGATACACCGAGTCGCATATATTGCGCTCGCCTTCAGCCATTGTGTCGACAAAGCGCTCCATCTCCCTTATGGCGTTGGAGAGCAGTATTGCCTGAAAGTTGTCGCCCGCCTTGAAGCCGTGAACCATGCCCGACGCTATGGCGTAGACATTTTTCAGCACACCGGCATACTCGATGCCTCTCACGTCGGCGGACACCAGAGTCTTCATCGCCTTGCCGTTGAGCGCGTTGGTAAACGCCTGCGCCTTTCCGGTGTCGCAACATGCCACAGTCAGATAGCTCAGTCGCCCGAGCGCCACTTCCTCGGCGTGACACGGACCCGAAATCACCACAATTCTTGCCGGGTCGACCCCGTAATGGCTTTCCATGTAGTCGCTTATAAGCTCGTTTTCGTCGGGCACGATGCCTTTGGTGGCTATGATGATGTTTTTGCCCGATATGTCGATAGTGAGCTTTGCGAGATGACTCTTGAAGTAAGGCGAAGGCATCGCCATGAGAAGGGTGTCGGCGGCATCGCAGGCGGCGTTTATGTCGCTGTAGAAATTGATGCGGTCGATCGGGAACTCCACGTCGGAGAGATAGGCGGGATTATGACCCAGGCGCCTGAACGACTCTATGCGGTCGTCGCGGCGCATGTACCATATTATCTCGTCGCAATTCTGGAGCAGCAGTTTGGCGAGGGCGGTAGCCCACGAGCCGCCGCCCATCACGGCAATCTTTCCGTATGTATCAGCTTTTTGCGTCATGATTGTTTCTCTTCGACGGCGGCTATCCACGCCTTTATGTCGTCTTGCGAGGGGTTTTTAAGTTCGAGTTTATATTTCTTGTTAAGTCCGCAGAGATCCTGGAACAGTTTGCCCGGATTGGCTCCTGCGAGTTGGCTCACGGTCATCACGCCCGCTTTCTGGAGCGGAGCCACCCATTCCTCAGGTATTCCGAGGGCGGTGTATGCCTCCGCCTTGTCGCGCGGCTGCACCTTTTCGGGGCGCATCTGCGGGAAAAGCAACACCTCCTGGATGGTTGTCTGCCCGGTCATGAGCATCACCAGGCGGTCCATGCCTATGCCCATGCCCGATGTCGGCGGCATACCGTATTCAAGGGCGCGGATAAAGTCTTTGTCGATTATCATCGCCTCGTCGTCGCCCTTTTCGGCAAGTCGCATCTGCTCCACGAAGCGCTCATACTGGTCAATCGGGTCGTTAAGCTCCGAGTAGGCGTTGGCAAGCTCCTTGCCGTTCACCATCAGCTCGAAACGCTCGGTAAGCTCCGGATTGTTGCGGTGACGCTTGGTGAGCGGCGACATCTCGATAGGGTAGTCGATGATAAATGTCGGCTGGATATAGTTGCCTTCGCATTTCTCGCCGAATATCTCGTCGATGAGCTTTCCCTTGCCCATGGTCTCGTCGACCTCTATGCCGAGCGAGCGGGCGGTGTCGCGGAGCTGTTCCTCGCCCATGCCGGTGATGTCGATGCCTGTGTGCTCCTTGATGGCGTCAATCATGGTGATGCGCTTAAACGGTGCCTTGAAGCTTATCACGTTGTCGCCCACCTTCACCTCGGTTGTGCCGTTGACATCGAGACATATCTTTTCGAGCATCTTCTCGGTAAAGTCCATCATCCAGTTATAGTCCTTGTACGACACGTAGATTTCCATGCACGTGAACTCCGGATTATGTGTGCGGTCCATGCCTTCGTTGCGGAAATTCTTGGAAAACTCATATACGCCCTCGAAGCCGCCCACGATAAGGCGCTTCAGGTATAGCTCGTCGGCTATACGCAGGTAGAGCGGTATGTCGAGCGCGTTGTGATGGGTGATGAACGGACGTGCCGCAGCTCCGCCCGGTATCGACTGCAGGATAGGGGTCTCCACCTCCATGTAGCCGTGGTCGTTGAAATAGTTGCGCATCGAGTTAAACACTTTCGTGCGCTTGATGAAGATATCTTTCACCTGGTCGTTGACCACGAGGTCGACATAACGGCGGCGGTAACGCAGCTCGGGGTCGTCAAACGCGTCGTATGTGACACCGTCTTTCACCTTTACTATGGGGAGCGGGCGCAGCGACTTGCTCAATACCGTCAGCTCCTTGGCATGAACCGAGATTTCACCCGTCTGGGTGCGGAATACATATCCCTTTATGCCTACGAAGTCGCCTATGTCAAGCAGCTTCTTGAACACTACATTATATAAATCCTTGTCATCGCCGGGACAGAGGTCGTCGCGGCTGATATAGACCTGTATGCGGCCTTTCGAGTCCTGAAGCTCCATGAATGAAGCCTTGCCCATGATGCGGCGGCTCATGATTCTTCCTGCAACGCACACATCGCGCTGCGGCTCGTCATCTTTAAATGTTTCCTTAATTTCTGTCGTGTAGGCATCCACCGGATAAAGGGCTGCCGGATAGGGGTCAATGCCAAGACGGCGCATTTCATCAAGGCTGCCGCGGCGTATAATCTCCTGTTCGCTCAGTTCAAGTAAATTCATAAACAGATACAATTAATCAAATATCCGCAAATTTAAGCAATTCGCGCCACTTTTCCACAATTATAAATCCACAAATCCTTAACCGCCCATAAAAATTTACTAAAAATCACTTATAACCCTATAACCTCCTAACCTCCTAACCTGGGGATGTTGCAAAACCGTCATGATATAGCCACGCGCCTTAATGCGATTAACTTAAGGATTTGAACCAGAAATCCCCGAAAGGGGATTCCTCCTGTTTTCCGCGGGCAGCGCCGTAGGTGCGCCCGTGGTACAAGAGTCTCCTTTATTGATTCAACCCCGGTAGCGGGTTGCATAGTCGCCCGGATTGACTATATTTATGCAACCCGTTTCAGGTTTGCGTCATTGTGGTGAGGCTTGCTTTCCACGGGTGCCCCATCCGGGGCTACCCGCGGATAACACTATCTTGCCCATTCCGGGCAAAATCCTTAGATCAGCGACATTATCCCAAAGAGCTGTCCCTGACGACCCCTCAACCGTTTTCGCTTCAGCTGAAGCGAAAAATTTCCCATTTGTACATTGACGGGGCATTGCGCGGGGCTATATTTGCAGTAAATCTTAATCGTTACCGCCATGAAAACTACAGCCACATCCCGTCCTCCGCGCTTCGACAAGCAATGGACAGAGAATATCACCGCCAATCTTCCGACAGCCGATGCCGGGTTGTTGACAGAGGCAATTATCCGCTATCAGCTCGACGGGACTCTCCCCGATCTTCCCCCGCTGCTAATGGTGGCTTTCTGTTTTCTGCGCCCGACCATCGACCGCCGCGCCCGCGCCCGTGAAAAGGCGCGTGAACGCCGCCTCCGCAAGCAATCGATTACAGCCGGGGCTGTTGAGGTAGCTAAGATATCTGCCCCCGCTGCCCCCGAGCCTCCTGCCCCGGCAATCAAGCTCCCTGAGGTCACTCCGGGCGAGGATGACTGGGCTGCGCGTTTCCGTTTCTGGAAGGACCT
>ENA-UESU01000129-UESU01000129.1-human-gut-metagenome-genome-assembly--contig:-NODE-129-length-60903-cov-17.820307_pt1 | contig 60903 bp, 46 predicted proteins | sample MGYA00243007_ERZ508008 | MGnify/ENA primary metagenome ERZ508008 (study PRJEB26167, sample SAMN06115399) | human gut metagenome | host: Homo sapiens | place: China:Henan | collected 2016-06-23...
GCAGTGGGTTGCATAGCCGCTTGATTAGCATATATTTATGCAACCCGTTTCAGGGTTGCGTTGTTGTGGTGGTATCGTTTTCCACGGGTGCCCACTTCGGGGCTACCCGCGGCTAACTTTATCTTGCCCATTCCGGGCAGAATCCTTAAGTCAGTGACATTGAGCTTCCACTCGCCCCTACAGCTGCGCCGGTTATCAGGCAGATAAGCCATTGCTATTTTTTCTTGCGGCGGCGGAATTTACGGGCGAGCGACGCGTGATGGGAGGCGGCGTTTTCCTCGCCGACGCGGGTATAGATTTCAGCAAGTAGCTGATGGGTAGCGGACCGCTCCTCGTCAAGTTTCAAGGCTATAAGCCCCCAGTCGAGAGCCTGTACACAGTCGCCGCGTGACAGCCAGAGTTTACCCAGTTCGTATGGGATGGCGACATTCTCCTTATCAATTTCATATGCCTTCCCAAGGGAAGCCACAGCATCATCATAATCGCCGAGTTCCGCCGACAAAGTGCCTTTTTCAAGCCATGCCTCGGCATAATCGGGTGCTATAGAAATCGCCTTGTCATAATTGGCAAATACAGGCACCGGATCCATTCCCTCGCTCCGGCACTCGCGCGCCATCGACAGATATTCCGACGCAAGCCGGTGAAGCGTCATGCTATTGTCAGCAACCTGCACGGCAAGTTTTTCAGCCTCGGTCTTATATCGCAACAATCGGCTCAGACGGCTACGCGCAAAACGCATGACCGGAGGATTACCGATCTCGCTGCGAGCGCGCATCGCCTCCACGAAAAGGTCAAATGCCCCCGCCACATCGTCGCGGTCAATCGCTGCGAGCGCCTTGGCATACAGGTCGTCGGCTTTCGCACGGTCAAGTGCCTCATCAATCAACGCCGTGTCATTAAACGTACGGCTGAACTTTACCACGGCGGGATTTATGAACACGTCACGGCGGTTAATGGTGCTTGCGAGCGCAAGTCCTTCCAGACTGCGGCATCGGCTCAGCGCCACATAAGCCTGTCCGCCGCTGAACGTGCCGCTTCCGATATCAACCACCACATCGTTGAATGTGAGCCCCTGGCTCTTATGGATGGTAAGCGCCCACGCCAGTTTGACCGGAAATTGCTTGAACGAGCCGAGCTCACGCTCGACCACCTTATTTTTATCCTCGTCAAACTCATACTTTATATTGCTCCATATCACCGGCTCGACATTATGGCACGACCCGTCTTCAAGCTCTACGATAAGGCGGTCGTCATCGGCAAGATATACCTTGCCGATTGTGCCGTTGACCCATCGCTTGTCAGCGTCATTGCGCACAAACACTACCTGTGCGCCGGTCTTAAGTGTCAGTTCCTTTGACGTAGGGAGCGAGTTTTCCGGGAAATCTCCGCTTATCTCGCCTATATATGTAATCTCGGCGGCAGGAAGAGCTTCCAGATGCTCATCGTTGATATGGTCGACCATGCTTCTGGTAGTGGCTATGGTCATCACCATGCGGTCGTCAGCCCTTGACACGCGGCGACTGACGAGCCTGCCGTTAAGCACCCTTATGTCATCATCTGTCGGACATCCGCTTCTCATGCGGTCAAGCATCTCTACAAAGCCGCCGTCGGTCTGCCTGTAGACTTTTTTCAGTTCTATCGGCACCATGCGTATATTGGAAAACGCCCGTGCGCTGAAAAAGAACGGATTGGGATAAAAGCGGCTCAGGATGTCGCGCATATCGCCGGTCACGACAGGTTCAAGCTGAAAAATATCGCCTACGAAGAGCATCTGCTTTCCGCCAAACGGCTCACGCATATTGCCGCCATAGGTACGCAACAGTTTGTCGACAAAATCTATCACGTCGGCGCGCACCATTGATATCTCGTCGATTATTATCAGGTCGAGAGCCCGCAGAAACTTCACAAATTCCTTGGAATATTTCATACGCGACTTTATGTGACGCGTATCAAACTCCGGGTCGTCGGGAAGAATGGGCTTGAACGGAATCTTGAAGAACGAGTGCATCGTGACACCTCCTACATTTACCGCCGCAATACCGGTAGGAGCGAGTACCACGAATTTTTTCCTGGTATTGGCACATATATATTTCAGGAATGTCGACTTTCCCGTACCCGCCTTTCCGGTAAGAAACACCGACTGGCGGGTGAAACGTATCAGTTTCCACGCGTCCTGAAACTCCTTGTTGTCAAGGTCAATATCCTGTTGCTCCGTATTTTTCATAAACTGACCGAGGGCACTGCCAGGTGACAGTACCCTCGGGTACAAAGTTAATAATTATTTTCAGAATTTATAGCCGAGACTCAACACAACCTGATTGCGGTTGTCGCTGACCTTTGCCGCCGGTGAGCCTTGGTCAATCGTCTCTTGCACTACAATCGGTGAAAACGCATGCCATGTCGACTCGCGATGACGGTTGACGTAGGCAAGATCTGCATAAAATCCACCGACACGGTATCCGAGACCGGCTGTGATATACTGCGTGTTGTTGTCAAACGTGTAACTCGGCAATGTTCCGGCAGTCCATATATTGAGCCCGTCATTTGCAGCCTGCTGCTTTACGCCCGACCATTCATAACTGTAACCCAGACGGAGGCTGAACTGACGTGTCACCCTGTACTCTGCACCGAGACGGAGTATATTCGTACCCTTGAAATATTGCTTCACATCAGCCTTGACATCCTCATAAGTATATCCGTCACTGCTTGATGCCTGCATATTGGTACCGCGATATTCATAATCCATACTCAGGATGCCCTGACCGCCGATCACTCCGGCTATACCGACCATCATACGCCACGGGGTACGCATATTGTAATTCGTGTAATCGCTCACGCCGTTATTGGTCTCCGCTATTCCTGAATTATCAAGATACTCATTGGCATAATCCACCATCGAGCCGTCAGGAGCCATTCCCCTGCCGGGACGATAGTCATAACCGATGGCACCCCAATATGTATCGGTCATCTGATACCAAGTGGGGGTATGAACGGCGAAACCTATGCGAAGTTCATTCACGGGCTTCACAATGACACCGAATTTTACGTTGAAACCGGTGCCGTTGGAGTTAAGATAATTGCTCAGACGGTAATCTGCCGTGCCTCTTGCCATACCGAAGTTTCCTTGCTCCGTCCTTGACTCGGCGGCTATATAAGCGTCGGAAAGATTCTCTTCGTAGAATGTCTGCTGCGTATAGTTGATATCGGTGATACCGAAGCCTATGCCCCAGTAAACGGTATTATATACATTTCCTCCGAAATTTATTGAATACTCGTCGACATATCCTTTCTCCCTTACCTGGAAAGAGGCGGAACCGCCGGTGTCATCTCCCATCAGACCTTGGAAACCTTCAAACTCATCATTGCTGCTGTATTGGTCGTTGATGGCATAACCTTGATATGCAAGCAGGCTGAGCCAGGGTGCCTGTGTGTCACGGTAAGGATTCCAGCTGTTAGGACGGTTGTCAGGGAACATCTCTTGCGGAGTCCAACCCTCGCTATTGGTCATCGCAGCCACGTAGTTACTTAACGATGCGCCCCCAAGGTTGCGGATGCCGCCACGGAACACGCGGTCAAACGACTGTACCCTCGCGTATGACGCACCCCAGGAAAATGTAGGGCAGCTCTCGCTGTTGAGTCTGATTGTGCCTATATAACCGAAGTTATTAAACGTGAACTTTGTCTGGTCATCGGAAGTGGACAATCCTTGCGCATCGGTCTTTGACGACTGAAAATCAAGATTAAGGGTAAGTCCTACCTCACTGCTTCGATAAATGCCGATACCGGCGGGATTCTGATTGAGCGATGACAGGTCGCCACCCAAAGCCGTAAACGCACCACCCATCGACATAAAGCGCGCCGTACCGCGCATATCGGGTCGGGAGAGATTGTATAAATCGACAGCAGCCTGCGCGTTGCCAAGTAACGGCGCCGCACTTAAAGCTGCAAGTGCCACAGTCTTATATATAACTTTCATAGGCATTTAGTTGAAAATGTGAATATTAAGGGTTAACTTGGTTAATCTCGATTAATCGGGATTAAGCAGGATTACCTCCTGCCGCCACGGTGAGAGCCGCCGCCTCCGCCACCTCCGGAAAATCCGCCGCCACGCGAGGGAGAGCTGTGACTCGGAGCCGAATATGAACGGTTGTTGTTATAATTGTTATTGTTGTTGTAGTTATAGTTGTTGTTGCCACGGTTGCCGCTTGTCGTTCCCCAGCTGTTATTTGACGGGCGCGAAGTATTGCCTGTCGACGGGCGCGTTGTCGATGCCGATCCCGGACGATATACACCACCTTGATTATTATAAGCGGGGCGACTTGACGAAGATCCCGGACGGTAATTGCCAAGCGATTCATGGGTTATACCACCACGGTTAGGCGCACCGGAGCCTGAGGGGCGCAAGGAGTTGTTGCCGACGCCGGTATATCCGTTGCGGATGCCTACAGGACGGCGACCGGTAGTAGAACCGGGACGATACGCCCACGACGGCCCCCAAGCCGGACCACCCCATCCGGGTCCCCAACCGGGTCCCCAACCCCATGACGGTCCCCAACCGGGTCCCCACGACGGACCCCAGCCCCAAGACCAGGAGGGACCCCAGCCCCAAGACCATGACCATGACGGACCCCAGTACCAATCCCAGCTGTTCCAATACCATGGCGAGTTCCATGCATAGTAATTGTAGCCCCACGGCGAACCCCATCCATAACCCGGTGCATTGATTATGATGTTGACATCGGGCTGTGAGGAATAATAATACTCCACAAGTTCCGGGTCATTGATATCGGCTATGATATCGCCGTTATGGTATTTTTCAATCCTGCGGGTATAGGTAAAATCATCGCCCTTTGCATCAGCTACGGTCGTATCGGCGGGAGCATACGCGCCGCGGCGGTTATACTCGTCGACATCGCGCGTTGAAGTGCCGGCAACCTGATAAGCGTCGGCACCATAATAGTCATGACCGCCAAGTGTAGGGTCATAGTTATATTGCGCCGCTTGTTGCGCCGCCTTTTGTGCAGCCTTGGCAGCCATTTCCTGTTTTGCCTTGGTATCTTTGGCGGGATCATAATAAATATCGTCATCATAAAATCCCTGTGCACGGGTCATGATGACACCACCGACCAGAAGCGAAGTCAATAGAAGTAACTTTTTTGCCAACATAAGACTTGTTCCTCAATAATTAATGTTAATATTATCAATATTCTATGTCTATTGGACACATTATATCAATGATAGTTTAATCCAATAACACATAAAATTACATCATTTCTTTAAGGTCGGCAATATATTATGATATATTTGCTTAATCGATAAGATTTTTTAACAGCTATGATTCAAGCCTGCGGCGTGAGGATTATGGGGTTTACGGTTGAGAGTTTAGGATGGGGAGTTTTCAGGAGGCTTAAGGTCCTTAAGGTCTCTAAGGTCTTTAGGGTCTTTAGGGTCAACCACCGGCGAATTTCGCGCCGCCAACTCCCATTCCCCTCCCGGATAATCACCCTAAACCCCTTAAACCCTCAACCCTCAACCTTAAACCCCTTAACCTTATAACCTTATAACCTTATAACCTTCACTGTTTAAGACCGTGCGGTCTTAAACAGTGAATCGCGGTAACCTGAGGCGCGGCGCAGCATGAAGCGGATGAAAGCGCGGCGGAAGGTTGTGCGGTTCAGGTTGATGATGAGATAGTTGGTCGAATGGTCGATGAACAGCTCGATATGGTCGCAGAGGTCGGTGCTGCGGTAGAGCACCTTCCCGAGGCGCGCCACCTCGTCGGAGATATGGAGGAGCATCTTACGGTCGTTGCGCATGATGCCACTGTAGTGGTGCAGCAGCTCTGTGTATGACATCGGTGTGCCGTCGGGATGGTCGGGCACGACATCGGTAAGCTCATCCTCCCACACATCGGTCTCGAAGGCGGGGCGATTGTTATCGACCTCTTCCTGCGTCCACATCGACTTATGGGAGGCTTCCAGGTCCTTCCAGAAACGGAAACGCGCAGCCCAGTCATCCTCGCCCGGAGTGACCTCAGGGAGCTTGATTGCCGGGGCGGGAGGCTCGGGAGCAGCAGGGGCAGCTAAGTTAGCTACAGTAGCGACCTTAGCAATCTTAGCTATTTTAGCCGGCTCAGCTTGAGCCGATTGTTTGCGGAGGCGGCGTTCACGCGCCTTTTCACGGGCGCGGGCGCGACGGTCGATGGTGGGGCGCAGAAAACAGAAAGCCACCATCAGCATAGGCGGAAGATCGGGGAGAGTCCCGTCGAGTTGATAGCGACGAATTGCATCGGTCAATAACCCGGCTTCAGCTGCCGGAAGATTGGCGGTGATATTCTCTGTCCATTGCTTGTCGAAGCGCGGAGGGCGGGAAGTGGCGGTAGTTTTCATAGCGGTAAGGTTTAAAATTATTGCGTAAAGATACTGCCGGAAATCACCAAGCCAATGTACAAATGGGAAATTTTTCGCTTCAGCTGAAGCGAAAACTGTTGAGGGGTCGTCAGGGACAGCTCTTTGGGACAATGCCGCTGATCCAACGATTTTGCCCGGAATGGGCAAGATAGTGTTATCCGCGGGTAGCCCCAACGGGGCACCCGTGGAGAGCAAGTCCCACCCCACCGGACAACCCTGAAACGGGTTGCATAAACACGTGCTAATCAAGAGGCTATTCAACCCGCTCCCGGGGTTGAATCAATAAAGGAACGCTTGTACCACGGGCGCACCTACGGCGCTGCCCGCGGTTAACAGGAGGAATCCCTTTCGGGGATTTATGATTCAAATCTCTAAGTTAATAGCATTAAGGCACGTGGCTAAATCATGACGGTTTTGCAACACCATCAGGTCAGGAGGTTATAAGGTTATAAGGTTGGAGTAAGTGATGGCATGACAAAAGGGAGGGCGCGCCGCGTGGCACGCCCTCCATAACTAATATTGGATAACCAATCGTGTGTTATTCATCTATTTCTCCATTGGGCTTGATGTCGTAAGCGACCATACAGATTGAGAAGCCCCAGTAAATGAAAGCAAGAGAAGTAAGGAAGCTGACCATCATCATATTCTGTACCCAACCAGCCTCAAGGAAGAAGAAACCGATGAGCATCAACAGGATACCATTGACAAGATACAACCACCAGTATTTACCTTTATGCCCGCTACACGAGCCTATAATCATCGAGATACCCCAATATAGGAAAATCAATGCAAGGAAATAAGGGAATACAAACTCTGACAGGATAATGCTTCTAACAAGAAGGAATCCGACAAACATGTCAATCATGCCACCGGCAATCCACCATCCCCATCCTTTCGGGTATCGAGGTCCGGCAGCCACAATCAATTGAACCACGCCGACAAGAATCAATACCCATCCGAAAATCTGTGATGCAATCGCATATCCAGCATCCGGCCAGAACCAATACGCAAACCCGCATATTATCATCACGATACCGGCTATCAGAACGAGCCACCAGCTCTTTGAGAAGCCCAAGAAGTTAAATTTTGTGAGATTCATAACACTAATAAATTTTAGTTGATACTTTTAATACTATAACAAAGCATCCGTTAATTTGTTGAAAAAAATCTCACGCGATTTAACAGAATTATCGGAAAAAAGTTAAATTCCTCCCCTACACAAAAGTCACAGCGCATTTTTCCAAAACGGTAAGCAGAGGATAACATATTAAATAATTTATTTTTGCGATTAAATAGCCCTACAAATAATATTTTTATTTAATTTTGTACTAATTGCATAAGGAGTCATAGAGTTGACCGATGCAAGGACATATTAATAAAGGTGTTATTGAAATTATCTTCATAGTTCAAACTTGGCGGTTTGTAAATGCAACGGAGATGATTCGCAATGGCACCTGCACTTTGTGTATATATCCTGCCGTAATAAGCAGTGTATATATTCATTTGGTGTGGGGCTATTGCTTTATCATGTTGCATGGGTACCGCCAAGACCTGAACTATATGATGAAGCAGATACATCCTCCACACCTTTTTATTTATATCAATCAAGACTATTTTAACTGTTTTGCCGGAGGATGAAAAACACAATCTAAAGCCATCCTTTCATTATGGACAAAAAAATCTCAGTTGTAATGAATACCTACAACGCAGAAGAACACCTACAAAAAGTACTTTACTCACTTAAAGGCTTTGATGAAATCGTTGTATGTGACATGGAAAGTACCGATTCGACAGTAGATATCGCCAAAAGTAACGGCTGTAAAGTGGTCACTTTCCCCAAAGGTAACACTAATATCTGTGAACCGGCACGAGACTTTGCAATTCACTCGGCAACAAATGACTGGGTATTTGTAGTCGATGCCGATGAAATAGTACCCGAAGCTTTGAAAAATTATCTTTATGACAGGATAAATGAGTCAAATTTCACGTCAGCACTCGCAGTACCTCGATTGAATTCATTTTTAGGTCGACCGGCTACTGCCTCACCGGATTATCAGCTGCGATTCTTCCTAAAAGACCGGACAAAATGGCCGGCAACAATACATTCACGCCCAACAGTCGACGGAAAAATAGAAAATATTCCGGCAAGCGACAAAAGCCTGTATATGATACATCTTGATGACCTCTCCATAAAATCGAGGGTAGAAAAAATGAATGTCTACAGCGAATATGAAGTAGTAAAGCGCTCACATAAAAAATACGGCACTTTTAAAATGTTATTCCGACCCGGATGGTTTTTTATCCGCAGTCTGTTATTCGGGAAAGGTTTTAGCGACGGGAAAAGAGGTCTAATTCGTGCATATATGGCATCATTATACCAGATTATCTATCTTTCAAAACTTTATGAAAATAGTCTCAAAAACGAGCAGTAATGCACCTGATATCCTATCGGCTCTTCTAACCGAAATCATTGAAGAAGGCATAAAGGATGATGCGTCGCTTATACATTCCGGAAGGAACAAAATATGGCGAAAAGAAATATCCGGAATGACGATAGCAATAAAAATATATGATTACTCTCCATTGAAGTCAATCATATATTCAATACGAAAGACCAAAGCCAGAAGAGCATTTGAAAATGCTCGCGCATTAATAGCGCGTGGCATCGCTACTCCCTTCCCTCTTGCCTTCGTAGAGAAAAGAGGATTCATCAACCGGTTAACCGGGAGTATGTATATTTCCATGTATGAAGAAACCGAACCGTTGGAAAAATATATTGACTACGGTGACAGGCTTGTGTTAGACGAGTTCGCGCGTTTCACGGCACTGCTACATAGTAAAGGGATATTACATCACGACCTCAATGCAACCAATGTAAGGGTAACTGTCAAAGACACAAAGGTAACATTCAGTCTTATAGACATAAACCGCATGAAATTTGCATCGAAAGCAGTGCCATTTTCCTTACAAGAAAAATTGGAAAATCTCACCAGGTTTTCCAATTTTGACACGAGCTACCGGCACTTTATAACCACATATATAAAATACTCAAATCTTCCCACCGAAATCATTAAAACAGCATTAGAAATAAAAAAGAATCATGACCGTAAATGGCATAACCGTCAGAGACGAAAAAACTTTTTCAAAAAACTGTTTCATCTAAAATAAATGAGTAAAGCCATAATATACATAATCAGCAATTCTAATTTCATGGCTGAATTTATCCTTGATGAATTTAAAGATGATAAAAATATCACACTAATTCAATTTAAGGAAAAAAAGAATGCCCTTACTGCATTCCTGAAATACATACGATTGAAACTTGGTAACAGGAAAGGAATGTTTAACAAATGGTTGTTTGACCCACAATTTCTTAACGACATTCAAAAGATTAATCCCAAAGATAAGGTTTTGTTATGGAGCATTGAAAATTATAAAAACACCCTTATCATTGCCAAGGAAATAAATGCATTACATAAAGAGTCGTTTTTATGGAATCCTATGCTTAGATTACGACGTAATAAAAATTTAGCAAATAAGTATATGCCTGACATGAGGAAAAACGGAATCCGTGTCAGTACTTTCGATTATGAAGATAGCAAATTACTTCCATGCAGATTAGTGACACAAGTACACAGACGAATCAAATTGCCCAAAACGGCGAAAAAACCAGGGGGAATATTTTTTGTAGGTCAACTTAAAGGAAGAGAAAATATACTGTCAAAATTAGAGGCAATCCTCACAGCCAACAATATTCCAATCAATTTTCATCTCATCCAAAGCAATCACCATAAAACCATTATGCCTGATAATCTTATGAAATATATTGCCAGCTCATTGATGAGCTATCATGACACATTATTGAACATAAATCAATCTGAGTGTCTTGTGGACATTGTACAGCCGGGACAAACCGGATTAACGCTTAGACCTATAGAAGCTCTATTTTATCATAAAAAGTTAATCACTAACAATCCTTTAGTAAAAAATGAGCCTTTTTATAATAAGAACAATGTATTTATCCTCGGTGACCCAAGTGAATCAAGAACCCTCAACAAATTTATCACCGACAATCCATACTCACCAGTGAAGCCGGAGATTGAACAATTATATCATGTCCGGCACTGGCTGACTGAATTATTCAATTCTCAAGACTCCCACCTTTGAAATTAAAGCATTTCCAATCTCAATAAAAATGAAAATATCACTTATTATCTCGACCTATAATCGACCGGACGCTTTAAAATTATGTTTGCTAAGCGCAATAAGCCAAAGTTATAACGCAGATGAAATCATAATTGGCGATGACGGATCAACAGTGGAAACGAGTGAAACAATAAATGAAATACGACGATTGACCACTATCCCCATAATCCATGTGTGGCACGAAGACAAAGGCTTCAGACTTGCCATGATGAGAAACAAGTCAGTAGCGGCATCATCAGGTGACTACATAATAGAAATAGACGGCGACATCATTCTCCACCGCGATTTCATAAGCGATCATGCCAAACTCGCAAGGAAAGGTCATTATTTGAAAGGAGGACGTACTAATCTCGGGAAAAAACTGACTGCCGCGCTCTGCAAGTCAGGCAGACTCATAAAAATCAATATATTCACGCACGGTATAGAAAGTAAACCGGAGAATTCACTTCATCTCTTGCCGATAGCAAAAATGATTGCTCCATATTACCGTCAGCATAAAGAGACTGCACTTGGCTGCAACATGTCATTTTTCCGCGAAGATTTCGAGAAAATAAACGGCTATGACGAATTTTTTGAAGGCTGGGGAGGCGAAGACGGTGACTTTGGCAGACGCCTACAACGTGCAGGAGTGAAAAAACGCCAACTGAAATTTGCCGGTATAGTTTATCATCTATGGCATGAAGATAAATACATGTACAACAAGCAACTGAATTTCGACTATAGTATGCGCAAAGATGAGGAGCAGCCGATAAGATGCAGGGACGGGGTTGACAAGTATTTAGAGGGCGAGGTAGAAGTCGCGGAGGAGGGAGTTGTAGGCGGGAGAGCCGATGACGAGGGTTTCGGCGACAAGGGGTGACGGGACAACGGAGATTTCCCATAAGAGGCGGGAGGGTGATTGGGCGGAGGGCTTGGTGTAGACACGAGTCAGACGGGCGACGCTCAACCCGGCGAGCGAACAGTCAAGCGTTATGTCGTTCTCACGGTCAGCAGGCGAAACAAGGGCGACGCGTCCTCCCGGATTGAGAAGAGCAGAAGCATTACGCAGAATGTCGGCATAGCCGAGTCCTGCGCCGTGACGCGCCACGGCGCGCGCCGCCTCAGGCGACTTTATCGCCGTAGTGAAGTAAGGAGGATTGCTCACGATAAGGTCGTAGCGCGGAAGAAGCCGGTCGGCAACTGCACGGTTAAAATCAGCTTCCATGACCGTAATGCGGTCGCCCCACGGCGAAGCGGCGGCATTTTCCGCAGCCTCGGCAACAGCCTCGGGCACAATATCCAGTGCCGTTACATGAGCTTCGGGACACCGCTGGGCAATCATAAGCGCAATCAGCCCGGAGCCGGTGCCGACATCAAGCACAGTGCGACATCCTTCCACGCCACACCACGCGCCGAGCAACACTCCATCGGTGCCGACCTTCATAGCCGCCAGACGGTTTGCCACGGAGAATTGCTTGAAGCGGAATACCTGCTCTCTATTACGGTTAGTGCCCATTTCAGGGACAAAGTTACAATAATACTGTAATATATCACTGCGTCACGGCATTTTTACGCTTCGTGACAGAAATATATACGGCGCTGAATATGCCGAGCATGACCAGCATAGCAGCCTGAAAACTCCACATCACCATCGAAAACGCCGCACCCTCGGTATTGCCGATGCCGTAAATCGAAAGGGCAAACATCACGGCTATATTCCATGGACCGAGACCGCCGTTGGAAGGCACAGCCATACTGAACGAGCCGAACACAAACACCACCAGACCGGGAATCAGTCCGTATGCCGTGCCGGGGTCATCAATAAGCGCACGAGTAAACGGAAAAGCGTAAAAACACACGTAAGTCTCCAGAAAATAGCATGTCCATATACCCAGTGTGAGCACGACATAAGCCCCGATTCCCTTCATCGTGAAAAGCACCTTAAAGCCATTCCATACATTTTTCAAATCAGCGTCAATCTTATTGATGTAACGGTATTTCCGGAAAACACGGAAAAGCGTCCACATCACCACCGCGACCAAAGCGAGTCCACACCATAGCCAGGGATTGTCGGAAAGACGCCCCAAATCCTTTCCGAGCGCATAATGGGTCATGAACGTGTCAATAGGCCCTTTTGCCACAATCATGGCAACGCCAAGCAACAGGACCACCACTATCGCATCGGATATACGGTCGCCGATATCAGTGCCGATGACTGTGGCAAGGGGAGTCTTCTCCCTGCGTGACACAAATATACAACGCCACGCCTCCCCCACTCCGGAAAATACGAGATTAAGCGCGTAGGCACCGAAAATCGACACACTCTCGGCTACAACCGGCATACGCGGCACACCCACCCCACGCAACTGTATACCCCACCGTATGCCACGTATTATATGTGACACGGTGGTAATCACCATCATGAGGATTATCCAGCGGAAGTCACAGCCGTCACGAATTACCCTCATCATCTCCCTTATGTCGACTTTATGAAAGAGCCATACCACCAGCCCCGCCGACACGGCGAGAGGTATAATGTAGCGCACCGCTTTTCCTGTCCATTTGCTTAAACCGTCAGCCATTATCTCTCGTAAATTTTCTATAAGTAAAACATTAAGGTGCCACGGATGTTTTTATTAACATAAAAATTCGTATCTTTACGCTAACTAATCGATGGAATAATGAATATCAACTCTGCAAAATTTGAGATAAGCAACTCCGATGTCAATAAATGTCCCGCCACTACACGGCACGAATATGCCTTCATCGGGCGGTCAAATGTCGGGAAATCGTCTCTCATAAACATGCTTACAGGGCGCAAGGGTCTCGCAATGACCTCTTCGACACCCGGCAAGACCACGCTCATCAACCATTTCCTGATAAATGACGAGTGGTATATAGTCGACCTTCCGGGCTACGGCTACGCACAGCGCGGCAAACAGATGCAGGCACAGATAAAACGTATCATCGAAGACTATATACTCCAACGCGGACAGATGACCTGCCTGTTTGTGCTCATCGACTCGCGTCACGACCCGCAGAAAATCGACATGCAGTTTCTCGAATGGCTGGGAGAAAACGAGGTGCCGTTTGCAATCGTGTTCACGAAGCTTGACAAGCTGTCGTCGACAGCGGGCAAAATCCAGACAAAAAAATATCTCGACACCCTCCGCGAACAGTGGGAAGAACTTCCGCCGGTGTTTTACACATCCAGCTCCGACGGCAGAGGCAGAAAAGAGCTGCTCGACTACATCGAGGAACTTAACAAGCTGCCCATAATCTGTGAGGAATAAACGTAACTGTCAATACTGATATTAAACCGACTGTCATGAACGAAAAGTATCTTACCCCGACGGAAAGGGAGGAGATGATAACCTCGTTCCGCCGATTACTTGAGCATACCCGTGAGATAACCGAGCCTGACGACATCAAGCGTGTAAAACGCATAATCAACGAAGGTATCAGTCAGAACCATTACCGCCGTGACAAATATGGCATAAACCCGGCGTTACATAACATAAAGACGGCATTGTCACTCTGCGAGAAGGTGAGCCCCGACCGCAACATGATAATCGCCATACTGCTGTATAACCTCTGCAAAAGCGAGTTCATACCGGAAGAAGAGCTTGTCAACGAGTGGGGCGATGACATCGCCAAGCTCATACGCGGACTGCTGAAAGTGTCGACGCTCTACAGCAAACAGGCTGCAGTGGAAAGCGACAATTTCAGGAAACTCCTGCTTACATTTGCCGAAGACATACGCGTAATAATCATAATGATTATCGACCGACTGGAGCTGATGCGCACCATCAACCATCACCCCAATGAAAAGATGGTCCATGACGTAGCCTACGAGTCAAACTATCTATATGCGCCACTCGCCCACCGCCTCGGACTCTACGCCATAAAGTCGGAGCTTGAGGATATGTCGCTCAAATACACCAACCGCGAAACCTATACGGAAATAGCCCACAAGCTCAACGAGACCAAAAAGAGCCGCGACGCATACATAGCGGAGTTTATCAAGCCGATTAAAGAAAAACTCGACAAGACACCGCTGAAATATGAGATAAAGGGTCGCACAAAGTCGATATACTCGATATGGAACAAGCTCAAGAAGCAGAAAAACGACATCGAGCATATATATGACCTATTTGCCATAAGAATCATCATCGACAGCGAACAGGAGTCGGAAAAAAGCGACTGCTGGCTCGCCTACTCCATAATAACCGACCTGTATCAGCCCAATCCGTCAAGGATGAAAGACTGGCTCAGCATACCGAAAAGCAACGGTTACGAATCGCTTCACATCACCGTCTACGGACCCGACAACCGCTGGGTAGAGGTACAGATACGCACCAAGCGCATGGACCTCATAGCAGAAAAGGGTCTTGCCGCACACTGGCGCTACAAGGGCATAAAGAGCGAGGGCAACCTCGACGCGTGGATGAACAATGTGCGCGATATCCTTGAGACGGCCGAGACCGGACCGATGGAGCTGATGAAAAACATGAAGATGGACATCTATGACAAAGAAGTGTTTGTCTTCACGCCTAAAGGTGACCTGTATAAACTGCCTTACGGTGCCTCGCTTCTCGACTTCGCCTTCAACATCCATACCAATCTCGGCATGAAATGTACGGGAGGTAAGGTCAACGGCAAAAACCAGAAGCTCAATTACAAGCTGAAAAGCGGCGATACGGTCGAGATATTCACCTCAACCGCCCAGATACCGAAACTCGACTGGCTCAACTTCGTGGTAACCTCAAAGGCGCGCAACAAGATACGCCAGTCGGTACATGAAATGCGCAGCGGCGCGGCGACACTCGGCAAGGAGCTTGTAGAACGCCGATTCAAGAACCGCAAAATCGACCTGCAGGAATCGACCATAATGCGCGTCATCAAAAAGATGGGCTACAAGACCGTGACCGACTTTTACGATGCCGTCGCCGCTGAGTCGATAGATATCAACGACATCATCGCCGAATACGAGAACATCGAACGAAAAGATGCGGCTATCGGGGAGATACGCTCCGCCGAAGAATTTCAGCTGTCTAAGATAGAGGAAGATGAGCGTCAGGGTGATGTACTCGTGATCGGCGACAACATCAAAGGCATCAATTACAAGCTGGCTAAATGCTGCAACCCGATATACGGCGACGACGTGTTCGGCTTCATCTCGGCGGAGGGAGTCATAAAGATTCACCGTCACGACTGTCCCAACGCCGCAAACATACGTCAGAAATATCCCTACCGCCTCATCACTACGCGGTGGTCGGGCAAACTCGGACAGCAGTTCGGAGCCACACTGCGTATAATCGGCAACGATGACATAGGCATCGTCACCAACATCACCTCTATAATCAACAAGGAGAAAGACGTGACCTTGCGCAGCATATCCATCAATTCCGACGATTCAATATTCCAGGGTTATCTGATAGTCGGCATAAACGACACGGTAGCCCTCAACAACCTTATAAAGAAACTGAAAACCGTAAAAGGAGTAAAAAATGTGCAACGTAGTAATTAAAGCGGCAATAGCCGCGGCATTGCCGCTTGTAATGGCAGCCTGCGGAGGGAGCAACAGCGGAAAACAGATTGCCGAAGGGCTTGTAAACTCGGCTGACTCGGCTGTAACGGCAGGCAACTATGCCCTCGCCATCGAACTGCTCGACACGCTTCAGGCAAAATACCCCGACCAGATTGAGGCACAACGCAAGGGAATGCATATACGCCCTCTCGCGATGGAGAAAATGACTATGGCTGAAATGCAGATGACCGACAGCCTCCAGGCATATTACGCCCATCTCCAGGACTCGCTGATGAGCTATTTCGCATTTGTCAACAATCCGGAGCTTGTAGAAGGCTATTACGTAATCAAAGAATATGAAAAGTCATCGCTGTTCAACCGCACGGGCGTTGAGGGGCGCGTATCGCCCGACGGCGAATTTTACATGATAAGCTCGCTCACCGCCAAACCGGTGAAACATACCGCCGTGACGCTTAAAAACAGAGCCGGAGAGGTGTCGACAGCAGAAGTTGCCTACGACGGCGACCGCAACTACCGTTCGGGAGGGACAGAGATGGTCACCTTTATCGGCGCGGAATGTGACACATTATGCAGTTTCCTGCTCGACAATCCCGACAGCAAGACTACGCTTATCTTCAAGGGGACGTCAAGCTACACCACCCCGCTTCAAGTCAACGACAACCGTTCGATAGCCCTCGCCTATCAGCTCAGTAACGCCATGCAGACATCGCGTAAATTAAGCTCGCGCCGCGAACTACTTGACAAGCAGCTGTTGCTTGCCCGCGACCAAGCGGCGCGTACGGCTAAAGACTAAGAACCCCATAGACAGGCTAAAGATTAAGATTGCCAAGCCAGCGGAACATATAATCATACAGGGCATTGCGGACTTCAGGCTTTGAAAGGACAAGGTCATGGAGTCCGCCTCTTACTGTAATCTCGGTGACAAGCGGACCGAGACGTTTACCGTAACGCGAAATATCCTCAACATCAAGCACCGCATCGCTCTCGGAATAGACATCCGCAGAGTCGCCCGCTTTCGCCGAACGGTCAGAGTGCATAAGAAGCACGGGCACTTTTATAAACGGGTCGTTCTGTATGACAGCCTGCGCCATGTCAATCGCCCTTATCCATCCGGTATCGACATCAGGCGACACCTCAAGTTTGAGGGAAGTATCATATTCCCATTCCCCGCCGTACCGCTTCAGCAGACTTTCGCTGTAAGCACGACTGTCACCCTGAGAAATGGCGATGCGGGGGAAAAGATTGCCGATGCAATCGACAGCCGGTATAAGCATACGTTCCTGAAATTTGCTCTGATTCCAGTCAAGAAACGGGCTGTTGAGTATTAACGCCTTGATTTCCGAAGGCGGGTTGTCATTCATATATAGCGATGTAGTTAGACCGCCCGTAGAGTGCCCCATCAATACAATCTCATCAATGCCGTCGCGCTTCATGCAATTCACGGCAGAGTCGATATCGGCGAAATACTCCTTCATATCCCTTACCTGAAATGCCTTCTGTCCCTCCATAAGCGACCTGCCGTATTTCCGCAAGTCCACCGCATAGAAATTATAGCAAGAGTCAACGAAACGGTCGCCCATCTCCTTCTGGAAAAAATAATCGTTAAATCCGTGGACATAGAGCACTCCGCGATGACCGCCGCACTTAGAAAGTTTGCGGATAACTGTCGAGCGCACCTTCCCGCTGTAATCGTCAGGCTGATTTACATAACGCATCTCATAACCGTCACCGAGGCGGTCGGGCATCCATTGTGCCATCGCAGGGATGGCAGCCACGAGCAAAAGATACAACAATACGGTCTTTTTCATATCACATCAAATAAAACAAAGCAGGGCACGGAATCACCCGTGCCCTTATAATAATCCAATTTATAAAAAAGTTCATCGGAGCAGCGTTACACACCGAGTAGATCTTTCATCTTCTCGTATGCCTTGGCAAGTCCGTCGCGGTTCTTTCCGCCTGCCTGTGCAAAGCCGGGCTGACCACCACCGCCGCCTTGAATAAGTTTTGCAGCCTCGCGCACTGTGACCGATGCATTCATCATACCATCCTTAACCAAATCTTCTGTCACCATGACGGTAAGAAGAGGTTTTCCACTGGGATCGTATGTCGCTCCGATAAAGACGGTATGCTCCGGAGATTTCGAGCGCACACCAAACGCCACATTCTTCACCACCTCGGGTAAGCGCAGACCGGTCATCTCCACTACCTTTATACCGTTGGTCTCGTAAGCCTTGCCAATCAATTCATTGGTTAGATTGTTAACACGCTCTGCAAAATATTCCTCAGCCTGATGCTTAAGCTCCGTATTCTCGTCAAGCGACTTGCGGAGAGCGGCAACCAGATTAGGAGTATTATTAAACATCGATCCGATTTCATGCAAAGTATTCTCCATCTCTTCTATTGCCGTCTCGACACGCTGACCGGTGATAGCCTCGATACGACGGATACCTGCCGCGATACTGCTCTCGGAGATAATCTTTATCATACCGATATTTCCGGTATTGTCAACGTGAGTACCACCACAAAGCTCCACAGAAGAGCCATAACGAATCACGCGCACCTCATCGCCGTATTTTTCACCGAACAGCGCCATAGCACCCATCTCACGCGCCTGCTCAATAGGCACATTGCGGTGTTCGTCACGCGCGATAGCCTTGCGGACACGCTCATTTGCTATGCGCTCTACCTTACGCAATTCATCGCACGTCACCTTCTGGAAATGAGAGAAGTCAAATCGGAGTACATCAGGTGACACAAACGAACCACGCTGCTCGACATGGGTACCGAGCACCTCGCGCAACGCCTCATGAAGCAGGTGAGTGGCGGTATGATTACATGATATAGCCTGACGAGCTTTCTCGTCAATCACAGCTTCAAAAGTAGCTGACGGGTCTTTGGGGAGCTTCTTGGAAAGATGCACACCCATACCGTTTTCACGCTTTGTATCGTAGATGTCGATAACATCGTCGCCGTTTATCAACTGACCGCGGTCACCGACCTGACCACCCATCTCGGCATAGAAAGGAGTCGCCGAAAGCACTATCTGGTAATATTCGTTGCTTTTCTGCTTTACCTTGCGGTAACGGAGTATTTGAGTCGGAGTCGAGGTCATGTCATAGCCGACAAATTCCTGTTCACCATCGCGCAATACAACCCAGTCGCCGGTCTCCACAGCAGCGGCATTACGGGCGCGCGCCTTCTGGGCAGCCATCTCCTCGTCAAACTCCTTATGGTCAAGCGTCATGCCATGTTCTTTAAGAATAAGCTCAGTAAGGTCGAGCGGGAAACCGTAAGTGTCGTAAAGTACAAATGCCTCTTTACCGGATATCTCATTCTTACCTTCCGCCTTTGCCGCCTCGATAGCATTATCAAGCAGGCGGATACCATTGTCAAGAGTGCGGAGGAAGGCGTCTTCCTCTTCCTTTATCACACGCATGATAAGTTCACGCTGCTTCGGCAACTCGGGATAAGCCTCACCCATGCTCTCAATAAGAGTGTCGAGCAGGCGATACATGAATGCCTGCTTCTGGTCGAGGAATGTGTAGGCATAACGTACGGCGCGACGAAGGATACGGCGGATGACATAACCAGCCTTGGCGTTGCCGGGGAGCTGCGAATCGGCAATCGAGAATGCGATTGTGCGCACATGGTCGGCAATGACACGCATGGCGATATCAACCTTGGGGTCGTCACCATAACGCTTTCCAGAAAGCTCTCCAATCTTGGTGATAAGCGGAGTGAATACATCGGTATCGTAATTTGACTTCTTTCCCTGAAGAGCCATGCAAAGACGCTCGAAACCCATACCGGTATCAATCACCTTTGCAGGGAGCGGTTCAAGAGAGCCGTCAGCCTTACGGTTGTACTGCATGAACACAAGATTCCAAATCTCGATTACCTGCGGATGGTCGTGGTTCACAAGGTCGCGACCGGACACAGCAGCTTTCTCCTCATCGCTACGCAGGTCAATATGAATTTCCGAGCAGGGACCGCAAGGACCGGTATCACCCATTTCCCAGAAATTATCATGCTTGTTTCCGTTTATTATATGGTCGGCAGGAAGATGTTTTTCCCAATAGGAAGCCGCCTCGTCATCGCGACCGAGACCTTCGGAAGGAGAGCCTTCAAACACGGTGGCATAAAGATTTGCCGGGTCGAGCCCGAGTACATCCACAAGATACTCCCATGCCCAGTCGATAGCCTCTTTCTTGAAATAATCGCCAAATGACCAGTTGCCAAGCATCTCAAACATTGTGTGATGGTATGTGTCCATACCCACCTCTTCAAGGTCATTGTGCTTACCGCTCACACGCAGACATTTCTGAGAATCCGCCACACGCTGATATTTCGCCGCGGCATTGCCAAGAATAATATCCTTAAACTGGTTCATTCCGGCATTGGTAAACATCAATGTCGGGTCATCCTTAATCACCATCGGAGCAGAAGGCACAATCTGGTGTCCCTTGCTACGGAAAAAGTCTTTGAACGACTCACGTATTTCTTTTGCAGTCAGCATTTTATATAAATATTTATATTTTACATATTTTTATCGCGGGCGAGCTTCCACTCGCCCCTACAGCTACGCGCAGATTATCAGAAATGTGATTCGGTTATATCCGCATAGCCCGCTATTTCTTAATAATTTGCAAAATTAGTGCAATCTGACGGGTTATGCAAGTTTCGTAAAACAAAAAAGGGGTTGCACCGTCATGGTACAACCCCTTATGACATATAAGCTAAATGAGCGGCTTAACGCACAAGGCATTTAACAGCCGAGTCACCAGCCTTCACAATGTAAAGACCTCCTGCAAGGGCAACATTGATGTCAGAGCCATCAGCGATGGTAGAGAACATCTTCACGCCGGCAAGGTTATAAACCTCCACGGGTGTGCCTTCAGCGACATTCTTGACAGTGATTCCGGAAGCGTGGGAAATAACCACCACAGCAGAAGCAGCGCCGATGTTGTCAACACCGAGAGCGGGGTCATGAATGACAGTCACCTCACACTTCGAACCAAACATCGTTATAGTCGCATTACCGGGCTTCAAGGCGCTGAAGCCAATGGTAGCAATACCGTTATCGTAAGTAAATTCACCGGTCATTTCAACAACAGTCTCGTCGCTACATTCAAACGAGAAGTTGCCAAGGAACTCTTCCTCGGTGAAAGGCACAGCGCGCACAAGCATCAGCTTCACATCAAATGTGTTGCCTTCCATTACCGTAATCTCGACAGGATTAATAATAGATGCAACCTCAAAGTACAGCGCGGGATCAGAATCGGCAGCTTCGTTCCACGGAGCATCAACGGAATTGCCGTAAACAAACTTGAGCGTAGACTTGAACCAATCGGCGGAGAGTTCAGAAGCATCAACCGACTTACCTTCTACCGTATTATGGTCAGCTACAGCGTCAGCCTCGCCAAGCGCCAGTGTTGACACACAATAATTGTTGCTGATAGCGGTCTCGGCAGGCATCGGGTCACCGTAAATCGGATTCCACTCTTCATCTTCACCGACAACCTCAGGCTCGTAATTGACATTTGACTTACCTATGATACGGTGGATGGTAGACTGCTGAGTAGGATAATCGGGCTCCATTGTCGGAGTATATCCTTCCAAAGAGGAGATATTAACAAAACAGTAGGTCACCGGAGAAGTCTTTTCACCGGAAGCATCATCACCTTCCGGAAGCGAGGAGTTTTTGTAATCAGCACCGAGAGTACCGACAATACCTCCTGCACAAGGACCGTGGTCATACCAACGCGCCTCTGTGCCGACAGCTTTTACAGAACCTTCCACATAGCAACGCATGATAGTGGCGCGTGCAGAAGATCCGGCAATACCGCCGACAGTATTTTTTGCTGTAAGCGCAGCATCCACGTGGCAGTCGATGAATGAATCGGCAACATTGGAAGCAGTTCCGACAATACCTCCGACACCTGAACCACCGTTAATCGTACCGACAAACGAGCAAGCCTTAACGGCAGTGGTCGTACGGGTATCACCCACGATACCGCCTACCACACTTTCAGGCAGATTAATCACGCCATTTACGGAAGAATTGGAAATAGTAGAGAACACAGTAGCCTGTCCGGCAATACCACCGAAATCAGGATATGAATCTTCATCGGCATAAGCGTTAAGGGCATAGATGTGAACATTGTCAATATTTACACCAAGAGCAGTACCGGTAAGCACACCCGCAGTAGAGCGACCTGAACAATCAAAGTCGACATTATGAATATTCAGATTTTTCACAACCGAACCTTGAGACAGGTTTTCAAACAGACCGGGCATACCCTTCATTCTAAGATTATAAAGAGTGTTGCCGTCACCATCAATCGAACCGGTAAACGTACCAGCCACAGTAGAAAGCGTATAATCAGAGAAATCGATATCATTAACGATACGATAATGAGCCGCCAACGCCTTTGAAATCTGTCCGAAATCACCGGCAGTTGAAATCAGGTAAGGATTTTCAGCCGAGCCATCGCCACCGGCAAAGCGGGTAAACGGCAGGTCATATATGTCGGCATTAAGCACCTTGTTATCATAATACACTACCACCAAAGAAGAATTGCCTTTTGAATTTATGGGCATTACAGTAGATAGCGCACCTTTGTTTTCATCGGGAGCAAGCTCGAGGAGAACATCGTAAGTGTTTGCCGCAGTAATCAATAGACGCTCTTCGGTACCGCCATCACCACCGGGTGTGCGATAACGCTTCAAAAGGAACATGTACTCATGCTCGTCATCGGTATTGAAGAAGTAGGGCGACAATGCCACCTGCGACATGAACATCTGAGCCATCGCCACATCCTCGCCAAGGTTAATCTTGTCAACATCAATCACACGACCTTCGGAATCAAGCCAAACCACCTGCTCAATCGCATCGCCTTCCTCCACTACAGGATTCATTGCCTTGAAAGCATATTTATAGCCAAGACCCGAAGGCACACGGTCAACATAGGAGCTAAGGCTATAACCGTCAACGACACTGTTAAACATCGCGGCAACCTCGCCGGAAGGAACATTGACAAATGAAAGCATGTAGCCCATGTTAGAGACAGTGATAAACATATACTGACGCTCAAATCCGGGAACATCAGACATCATCACGTAACCCGTCACATCCTCTGCGAGTGTTTTCTCGACCTTACCATCGCCGTCACATATAAAATATGAGTCTACAGTAGCATCATCGTTGCCGGCATAATATTTCTGAGTCGTAAGCACAAACTTATAATCGTCGCCATCTTTGATTATGTCATCTTCATAACCAAGATTTCCGATACCGTAATATGTGCAGAGCAGGCGGTCGTCGCCGACAGTCTGTTCAGCGGGAATCACCACGCTACATTCCTCCTTCAGCGCGCTGTCGTAGCTACCTATAGAACTTACTTCTATAATCAAGTTGTTGTCTTCGGTCACCGACTCATCCTCACCGACAGGGTCTACAAAGAAGCTCTTTTCATATTGCTGGAATACAAAATATGCCTTTCCGCCCTGTGCGAAAGTGAGAATAGGAGCAGCATTCATCTGGTCGCCGGGAAGATTCATCTTACATATCTTCTTCTCGGAGATAAGCTGCGGTTCGCCGGAGTATGTCGCCTTTTTATAGGTCTTCATCACATCCTTATACGAGTTAAGATAATCAAGATAATTATCACTATCAAGGAGTGACTCGTCGCTTTCTTCGGTTATAAATGTAAGGAAATAATTTTCCGACCAGCTATCGGTTGCGGAATTGACCGCATCACAATAAAGACCGTCATAGACAGCAATAGGCTCATCGTAACCTGCAGCATCCTTTTTACCACCGATTGAATAAACAATCGAATAATTCCGGTTAGTGTAATTTGCGGTATTGACACCCAAAGCAAAAATCACCTCATAATTGGAATCGAAGTTAAAAAACTTCTGAGTCACGATAGGCGCAAGCTCGCTGAGAGCCGCCTTAATCTCATCATCCTTATACTCTATCTCATCCTTAATCTCACCAATCACTTTAAATGAAGAGTCATAGATAGTGTAGTGGAATGAACGCAGAATCCTTTCGGTCCACGCATCATGCTTGATTTCTTCATAGCCAAACTCGCCGACACCGTACCATATAGAGCCGTCGGGAGCCTCAAGACAGAAGAAATCATCCATATCGGAAAACTGCCTGTCAATCTCAGGAGCCTTTTTCACTTTAGACGGGTTCATCAAGTCAGTCAGAGCATCCGCCTTTTTATTATGGAACGGATTTTTCAACTTTTCCTGACGAGATTCATACATCGACTTTACAACATTAATCAGACGGTCATTATCCATGGCTTGTTTAGCAGACAACGGAAGATTACCTGCCACAAACAAGCACAAGGCAACAGCCAAGATTACTTGAGAGAATCTTTTCATCTTAAAATTTTTAATTATTACTATATTTACAATATTTGTCGGATTCACATAGCCTACTTACACCAAAATATGCAAAAGTAACAAATTTCTCCCGAAATTTATTTGTCATCACTATTTTTAACATCCATTCGTGGTTGAGATGAGAAACAAGACATGAGATGACAGACTATGCAACCCGTTTCAGGGTTGCAGCGTATTGGGGAATCATGCCTACCGGGGGCGCACCTACGGCGCTGCCCCCGGTTAACACTATCTTGCCCGTTCCGGGCAAAATCCTAAGGCTGAAACATTATGCCAAAGACACGAAATCATGGCGGTATTGCAATACCCTTGGGTTGCGGATATAAATCCCCTTAAAGAGGATATTCGGCAATGTGTAAAATCGGGATATGTCATGAGTGCGGTTCAGAGAAAGGGTCGAGGGAATTCAGGTCGAAGTCGCGACCCGACATAATAGCAGCCCCGACAGTTTTCATCACATCGCACACTTTCATGGTAGACAGACGCTTTTCAAATGGATATATGTCATGAAACTCAACGCCGGTGACAATGTCAGCGAGTTTTTTTGCCGCCATGTATTGACCGCATCTTACGAGAGCCAATACAAATATAAGTGCATCGGTCATGGAGAGACCTAGGCGGGAGATATCCTCGACAGCCAGCACGATATCACGATACAACGTGACAATAGCCTGATACTCGCCTGAGCGATAGAGCCCTTCAAGCATCGGAGTCCATTCGGGAATTTCACCGGCCCATGCAAGAAGCGCAAGCAATATGTCGGCGCACTCGCGGTATTGTCCGCGATTATAAAGCGATTTCGCCCATGCAGTCCATTCCTCTGCATTGCCTGTTGACTCGCTGAAATACCGTTTGACTGCCTCGACGGCACTGTCACGGTCACCGAACATGAGGAGATGCTCCAACGCCACCTGATCGGAAGGGTTTGCGACAAGATAGTTTTTAACAAGAGCAACCGCATCTTTGCTGCGGTTTTCGATGGTGTACATCACCGCCAGAGTATGTACGGCAAGCTTATTATCAGGCTCGGTCTTCAACACATCTTCCACGATTTCAACAGCTTTCGCCGTGTCAGTCTTCATGTCAAACATGATCTGCGCCTTTGTCAGGCGGTAGGCAGTAGCATCGGCATCGATGGCAAGAGCATAGTCAATAGATGCGAGCGCATCGGTATAATTGTCGAGCCTCACCTGCAACTGTGCAAGCATGTGCCAGAACATAGCATTGAAGGGCTCACGGTCGGTAAGCTCCTCCATAAACTTTGCAGCAAGCTTGTACTCTCCACGGGAATCAGCCTCCATCGCCAATTCATAGAGAAATGTCTCGGGATAGGCACAACGCTTCTGAATTTCCTCCTTATGTTCGGTGAGCCAGTCAAAGATGCCCAAATCAGAGCATACATCGACCAGCTGTATGGCGGTCTCGTCGTCAAATTCGGAATATCGGTCAATGACCGACTGCATGACACTCTTACACTCGCTTTCCGACGGGTGACGCACCATAAGGTCGAGCAAGGTCCAAAGTGCCGATTCCTGACGGTGGGCAGCCGCAAGATTTGCCGCGCCGTCGGTCATGGAAAGATTGCCATACATGTAAAAAGCACGGCGCTGCATCATCTCCTCACTCTCCGGATAAAGACGCGCCGCAAGCAATATGACCTCAAACTGAACATATTCGTCGTACATGTCATTAGCATAGTCGAATATATCCACAAGGTCGTTTTCATCGTAGACCGGCGGGGTATCCCCGCCGGTCAGACTCTCCTTGAAGTTTCTATATAATTTTTCTCTCCGTCGCTGTTCGCGATCCATAGATTTTTCTCCTTATTTCTTTTGTAGCTTTTCCCAGGTATCTTTCAGCTGCATAGTACGGTTAAATATCAGCTTCCCGGGCTTGGTGTCGGGGTCAAGCGTAAAATAGCCGATGCGCTGGAACTGGAAATGATCGCCGGGCTTTGCATTTTCAGCCAGATACGGCTCAATCTTTATGCCCTCGACCACTTTAAGTGAATCGGGATTAAGCATCTCGCGGAAATCCTTGTCTTTCTCCTCAGCAGGATTCTCCACAGAGAAAAGACGGTCGTAGAGCCGTGCGGTGGCATCCACGGCATAAGCCGCCGACACCCAGTGGAGCGTACCTTTGACCTTGCGCATACTTCCGGGCATCCCGCTCTTTGACTCGGGGTCGTAGGTACAGTAAATTTCCTCGATGTTGCCATCGGCATCTTTCTTCACGCCGGTACATTTAATAATATAGGCACCTTTAAGACGCACCTCACTGTCGGGAGCGAGACGGAAGAACTTCTTTGGCGGATTTTCCATAAAGTCATCGCGCTCGATGTAAATTTCGCGAGAGAAAGGCATCTTATGAGTACCTGACGCAGCATCCTCAGGATTGTTTTCCATCTCAACAATCTCATCCTGACCTTCCGGATAGTTGGTAATCACTACCTTCACGGGATTCATCACAGCCATGACACGCGTAGCCACCTTGTTAAGGTCCTCACGCACGGCATATTCCAGAAGGGAGATACTGTTAAGCGCCTCAACCTTAGTATAGCCTATCATGTTGATGAAATTCTTGATAGAGCGTGGAGTGAATCCACGACGACGCATACCTGAGATAGTCGGCATACGCGGGTCATCCCATCCGGCAACGAGACCTTCCTTGACAAGCTGCAGAAGTTTGCGCTTGCTCATAACTGTATAGGTGAGGTTTAGACGGTTAAACTCAATCTGACGCGGGCAGTAGCTCTCGTCGGCAAGTTCTTTTACGAAATACTCATACAGGGGGCGGTGAGGCACAAACTCAAGAGTGCATATCGAGTGGGTCACGCCTTCAAAATAGTCGCTCTGCCCATGGGCGAAGTCATACATGGGATATACTTTCCATGTAGTACCTGTGCGATGATGGGGATGCTTGATTATGCGGTACATAATCGGGTCGCGGAAGTGCATGTTGGGCGACGCCATGTCAATCTTTGCACGGAGCACATAGGTACCTTCGTCAAACTCACCTTCGTTCATGCGGCGGAAAAGGTCAAGATTTTCCTCGACAGGACGGTCACGGTAAGGACTGTTGACACCGGGCTGGGTGGGAGTGCCCTTCTGCTCGGCAATCTGCTCCGAGGTCTGATGGTCGACATACGCCTTGCCCTCCTTAATCATGCGCACTGCAAGATCATAAAGCTGCGGGAAATAATCGCTTGCATAATATTCACGGTCGCCCCAGTCAAACCCGAGCCAGTGGATATCGTCGCGGATAGAGTCGACATATTCGACATCCTCCTTGGTAGGGTTAGTGTCGTCGAAACGCAGGTTGCAGGTGCCGCCAAATTTTTCAGCGATGCCGAAATCCATGCATATAGCCTTGGCGTGACCGATGTGAAGATAGCCGTTGGGCTCGGGCGGGAAACGGGTGTTGAGACGTCCGCCGTTCTTACCTGCGGCAAGGTCGTCGCTCACAATCTGCTCGACAAAGTTCAAGCCGCCTTTCTCCTCATTTATTTCTTCGATTATTTCCGACATACAATGATTATGATTAGTTTTACAATTTCAAAGTTACAAAATTACTCATTATTTTTAATATTGCATAACATTAGCCCCGGCTATTTCGTTTAAAAGTCATGAATAGTGCCAAACACTTCATCCATCGTCTACGCAACCGCGCTCATCATGCCGGCATCTACTGGGAAAAGCAACTGCGTCACTCGATAAACGCTATCAGGGCGATAACCAATGTGCTCGCCGTGATCACGTTTGCCGCCGGTGTCGCCTGTGTGCTGTTTCTGATCACGTATGCGGGTTACGACCACGAGCCGGAAAGGATAAGGACCATATTTCACTTTCTGCACGTAATCCAGGGCATATTCGCATTCAATGTAATATTTAACCTCGTATTCAATACCCGCAAGACATTCCGCGACACCAAGGCTATAAAATGGATTGTAGATATCGCGATACTCTCCACGCTGTTGCCGCTGGTGTATCCGGAGCCGGAAAACCCGTGGATAAAGTGGCTCGCGACACTGCTTTACGGCAACAAGTATTTTCTGATCACGATGTTCTGCTACGCGGTCGTCGACATAAGCTACGGCATAATTCATATCATGGGTAAGCGCACCAACCCGTCGCTGATGCTGTCGTGCAGCTTTCTCTTTTTCATATTTCTGGGGTCTTACCTGCTGATGATGCCCAAATGTACCTACGAGGGCATATCGTATATCGACTCGCTGTTTGTGGCGACAAGCGCGGTGTGCATAACCGGGCTGACCACAATCGACGTGGCGACCACCTTCACCCCGCTCGGGCTCTTCGTGCTCGGGATGCTCATCCAGATAGGCGCGCTCGGCGTGATGACCTTCACGAGCTTCTTCGCACTGTTTTTCAGCGGCGGCACGTCGATTTACAGTCAGTTGATGGTAAAGGACATGATTTACACCGAGTCGGTCAACTCCCTTCTCCCCACCCTGCTCTACATATTCATGTTCACGGTAGTGGTGGAAGCGATTGGCGCACTCGGTATATGGTGGTCGATATATGATGTGCTTGACATGCCGGTCAAGGAGCAGATTGAGTTTTCGGTGTTTCACGCCGTGTCGGCATTCTCCAACGCGGGATTTTCCAATCTGCCGGGAGGAATGTCAAATCCCGCACTGATGAACAGCGACCAGTCGGTATATCTTGTCATAAGCGCGCTTGTGTTTGCCGGGTCAATAGGATTTCCCATACTCGTCAACTTCCGCAACGCCTTCTTCGAGCACCTGCGCCGTATGTGGCGACGTCTCAGAAACCGGTCAATGACAGGACGACCGGTACACATCTATAATCTCAACACGAAGATAGCACTTTACGCCACGCTCATCATATTTGCCGTGAGCATCGTGGTATTTTTCATCCTTGAGCGTAACAACACGCTTGCCGGATTCACCCTCTACGACCAGATCGTGCAGTCGATATTCAACTCCACCACCCCGCGCAGCTCGGGATTTGTGTCGGTCAACCCCGCCAATTTCCTTAATGTGACGCTTGTGTTCGTGCTGTTTCTGATGTGGATAGGGGGCGCCTCACAGTCAACCGCAGGCGGAATAAAAGTCAACACCTTTGCGGCAATCCTCATCAACCTGAAGGCAATCGTGCTCGGACACAAGAAGGTAACGGCATTCAACCGCACCATCGCCACCGCGTCGATACGCCGTGCCAACGCAGTCGTCACACTCTCGATACTCTCCTATACGCTGCTCTCGCTCATCATCCTGCTCCTTGAACCGCATCTGCCGGCAAGAAGCCTCCTGTTTGAGACCTCATCGGCACTGTTCACCGTAGGCTCGTCGCTCGGTGTAACGCCTATGCTGTCAACTGCGTCGAAAGCTGTACTGATATCGGCGATGTTCCTGGGTCGTGTAGGCATCATCTCGCTGCTCATAGGCGTGACGGGCAACAGGCATGACTATCCCGTGCAATATCCAACAGACAACATAATAATCAACTGACACTTACAGAATATGCGTTACCTGATAATCGGACTCGGCATCTATGGCGCCAACCTCGCCGTCGACCTCACGGCAATGGGGCATGAAGTAATCGGCGCTGACAGCGACTCTACCCTTGTGGAAGCGCTAAAAGACAAAATATCGACCGCTTACATCATCGACTCCACCGACGAAGCGGCTTTGTCGGTGCTACCGCTGAAGACAGTCGACCTGGTGATTGTGGCGATAGGCGAGAATTTCGGCGCAAGCGTGAAGACTGTGGCTTTGCTGCGCAAATTAGGAGTGAAAAACATCTATGCGCGCGCAGTCGATGAAATCCACGAGACCATATTGCAGGGATTCAAGGTCAACCGCATCCTCACCCCCGAACAGCGAGCCGCCCGCGAGCTTACGCGTGAGCTTGAACTGGGATGCAACGTCGATTCGATGCGTATCGACACCGACAGATATGTGATAAGGTTTGCCGTACCGGAATATTATGTCGGCACTCCGCTCAGCGAGCTTGATTTTGAAAAGGATTTCAACATCAAGGTGGTGGCGGTGTCACGCCCTACCCCCAAGAAAAACTTCCTTGGAATCACCAGCAATGAATTGCTGAAATTAGAAAATCCGTCGCCGGACACCCGACTTGAGGAGGGTGACATCCTCACAGTCATAGGCACCCAGAACGGATTCCGAGACCTCTTTCACCATATTGGCGGCTGAGCCGGCGGCATCAGAACTCGTAGTCGACACATGCACGGTCAGCCTTGTGTCCGGCAAGCAGTCCGGCGGCAGCCACGTGAGCGGGATGGTTGGCGTAGATAGCCACGTCGGCAAGAGTCGGTACAACGGCTGTCAACACTACGTCCCAGCTTTCGGCGGGGTTTTCGTTGATGCCTACTTCCATTGACTGAAGCACGTCAATCTGTGAGGGGAGAGCGAGAAGAGCGTCGCGAAATGCGGCGGCAACGCGGGCACGTTCCTCGGGGGTGCCTGTGAGTTTGAATGTTACGATATGCTTTACCATTGTCGGTTTTTGGTTTAAAGTTTAGGGTTGAGGGTTTAGAGTTTAGAGTTGAAGGTTGAGAGTTGAAGGTTGAGAGTTTAAAGTTGAGAGTTTAAAGTTGAGGGTTTAATGGAAAAATCTAAACCTTAAACCATAAACCATAAACCTTTTAACCCTATAACCTCATAACCCCGGCAAGCGGGAGGGCTTGCCGTTATTGATTATAGAGGCGTTCGCGGGCGGCGGCTACACGCTCGTCGGTGATATAGTCGTCGTAGTCCATCATCTTGTCGATTATGCCGTTGGGCGTAAGCTCGATGATACGGTTGGCGACGGTCTGGATGAACTCGTGGTCATGTGACGCAAAAAGCAGGTTGCCCTTGAATGTCTGCAGTGTGTTGTTGAACGCCTGGATTGACTCAAGGTCGAGATGGTTGGTCGGCGAGTCAAGTATGAGCGTGTTGGCATCCTTCATCATCATGCGCGCGATCATACATCTCATCTTCTCGCCTCCGGAAAGCACCGAGGCTTTCTTCAACACCTCCTCGCCTGAGAAAAGCATCTTTCCGAGAAATCCTTTCAGGTATATCTCGCTTGAATCGTCGCTCCATTGACAGAGCCAGTCGACAAGGTTCATGTCAGTGTTGAAAAATTTGCTGTTGTCAAGCGGCAGATATGCGGTGGTGATAGTCTGTCCCCAGTCGTAGGTGCCTTCATCCGCCTTGCGGTTGCCGGTCACGATTTCAAAGAGCGCGGTCATGGCTCTCGGGTCATGGCTCAGGAATGCCACCTTGTCGCCCTTCTCGATGGTGAAGTTGACATCCTTAAACAGGATTTCGCCATCCACGGAAGCAGTAAGCCCGTGCACCTCAAGTATCTTGTTGCCCGGTTCACGCGCAGGGGTGAAGATTATGCCGGGATAGCGGCGCGACGACGGCTGAATCTCCTCCACATTAAGTTTTTCAAGCATCTTCTTGCGCGAGGTGGTCTGCTTCGACTTAGCCACATTTGCCGAGAACCGCTGAATGAACTCAAGGAGCTCCTTGCGCTTTTCCTCGGCTTTCTTATTCTGTTGCTGCTGCTGACGCAATGCAAGCTGCGACGACTCGTACCAGAAGCTGTAGTTTCCGGCAAAGAGGGTCATCTTATTATAGTCGATGTCGAGCGTATGGGTACACACGGAGTCAAGGAAGTGACGGTCGTGGGAAACGACGAGCACCGTATTTTCAAACTTCGAGAGATAATCCTCAAGCCAGGCGACGGTGTCGAGGTCGAGGTCGTTGGTAGGCTCGTCGAGGAGAAGATTGTCGGGGTTGCCGAAAAGCGCCTTTGCGAGAAGCACACGCACCTTTTCGTTACCGCTCATGTCCTTCATCAGCATGTGATGTTTCTCCTCCTTTATTCCGAGACCGCTGAGCAACGCGGCAGCATCGCTCTCGGCGTTCCAGCCTTCGAGCTCCGCAAATTTTTCCTCCAGCTCGGCGGCACGTACACCATCCTCATCCGAGAAATCAGGCTTGGCGTAGATAGCGTCTTTCTCCTTTATTATATCCCAGAGCACAGTGTGACCCTGAAGCACGGTGTCGAGCACCGTACACTCGTCAAACTTGAAGTGATCCTGCTCAAGCACCGACATGCGTTCACCGGGACCCTGCGACACAGAGCCGTGGGTAGGTGAAAGCTGATCGCTGAGAATACGCATCAATGTGGATTTTCCCGCACCGTTGGCACCGATTATACCATAACAGTTGCCGGGAGTGAACTTGAGATTGACATCCTGAAAAAGTACGCGTTTACCGAATTGCTGTGTTAAATTATTGACCGCTATCATATTATATATGTTGAAATATACTCGTATTCAAATTAAGACTGCAAAGGTACAAAATATTTGCCGAAATTTAGTAATTTTGCCTATATAATCAACTCATTCTAATCTAAATTGTTATGGTAATCCAACGCTGGCAAACAGTATTCCTCCTCCTCGCCGCCATCTGCATGGCTCTCGTATCATCCCTGTCACTTGGCACGGGCACATTACCCTGCGGCGACACCGGCGACCTAAGTCCACTTACCTTCCAGCCGCTGTTCATCGTCAATATCCTTGTGACGGTGCTTCTTGTGATTGACATTTTCCTGTTCAAGAATCTGAAACTGCAGAAAAAGGTGGCGTTAGTCAGCATCTTGCTTGAAATAGTTTCGATTGTAATCTTAGGATTGCTTATGCTGCCGCCGCTGGAATATATTCAAGATATGTCGTGGACGGCTACACTGCCCCCGGTTGCACTCGTGTTTACTATCCTGGCGCGTCAGCGCATGGCTGCCGATGAGCGTCTGCTGAAGAGCTACGACAGGATAAGGTGAGAGTTGTCAGTTGTCAGTTGGGAGTTGTCAGATTGTAGGGGAGGCGCGTAGCAGTAGGGGCTTGTGGAAGCAAGCCCGCGCAAGGCTGCGGTGTTACCCGGATGTTTCCGCGTGTGTGCGGGCGGCCTCCCAGCCGCCCCTACAGCTACGCGGTAATCAGTTGTCGTCAGATGGAGCGGCGGGAAGTGTTGCAATCGGTTGAGAAGTGTTAAATCGGAGTTAAAGCATAGTGCCGTTTTAAACGCCCGATTGTTATTAACGTCAAAGTATCAGTAAACGACGAAAACAACTTAACAATCAAATAAAACTTTAACTTATGAAAAAAGGAATCTTATCAATCGCAGTCGTAGCTGCATCGCTTTTCTCTTTCAACGCTTTCGCGCAGGACAAGTCAGCAACCCCCGACTGCTGTAATACACCGGCACAATGCGTCAACGCTCAGGCTTGCCCCGGTAATCCTCAGGCTTGCCCCGGAAATCCCCAGGCGTGTCCCGTTCAGAGACCATGTGCCGACCCGTTTGCAGGCATCGACCTCACCCAGGAGCAGCAGACCAAACTCACCGCTCTCCGCGAAAAGTGCAGGACCAACCGTGCAGCTGCCGACAAGGCTCGTAAGGACCGCTTCCAGCAGCGCGACTCGATGGTGCGCGCCAACAAGAAGCAGCGTCTCGAGGAGGTAAAGGCAATTCTTACCCCGGAGCAGTACGTGGTATTTCTTGAAAACATGGTAGTGGCAAATCCCGGTCATGACCGCGGTCCCGCTCCCCACAAGATGCATGCGATGAAAAAGGGCGACAAAAAGCTCGACATGAAGCGCGCCGACAGGAAAGGCGACAAAAAGCAGGATGTAAAGCGCGCCGATAAAAACCCCGCGCAGAAATAAAAACATTCGATATCAGCAGTTAACGGCTTCCCTCACGGGGAGCCGTTATTTTTTTGACATTTTTATGACACTTTGTTAAAATTTTTTGTTTATATTTGTGTATGAATCATTCATAACTTAATACACATTAGATATGGATATCAATAATATCATGAACGCCCTTGAGGCGAAACACCCGGGAGAGAAAGAGTATCTTCAGGCAGTCAGGGAAGTGTTACTATCAGTAGGCGATGTCTACAACAAGCATCCCGAATTTGAGAAGGCGCGTATCATCGAGCGTATGGTCGAGCCTGACCGTATCGTGACATTCCGCGTCACCTGGACCGACGATAAGGGAGAGGTGCAGACCAATCTCGGCTATCGCGTACAATTCAACAACGCCATAGGCCCGTATAAGGGGGGCATACGCTTCCATGCATCGGTCAACCTTTCGATACTTAAGTTCCTCGGATTTGAACAGACATTCAAAAACGCTCTTACCACCCTTCCGATGGGAGGAGCGAAAGGAGGCAGCGACTTCTCTCCGCGCGGAAAGAGCGACCGCGAGATAATGAGATTCTGCCAGGCATTCATCCTCGGATTGTGGAAAAATCTGGGTCCCGACCGCGACGTGCCCGCCGGCGACATCGGCGTAGGCGGCAGAGAGGTAGGATATATGTACGGCATGTACAAGAAACTCGTCGACGAGCACACCGGCACATTCACCGGCAAAGGACTCGACTTCGGCGGTTCACGCATCCGCCCCGAGGCTACAGGCTACGGCGCCATCTACTTTGTCAACAACATGCTTGCCCGCAAAGGCGAGTCGATAAAGGGCAAGACCGTTGCCATCTCCGGCTTCGGCAATGTGGCGTGGGGTGCAGCCCTGAAAGCCACCGAGCTTGGGGCAAAGGTAGTGACCATCTCGGGTCCCGACGGCTATGTATATGACCCCGACGGTATCTCCGGCGACAAAATCAGCTATATGCTCGAGCTTCGCGCATCGGGCAATGACATCGTGGAGCCATACGCGGAGAAATACCCCAACGCCACCTTCTTCCCCGGCAGGAAGCCCTGGGAGCAGAAAGTGGACATCGCCCTGCCTTGTGCCACACAGAACGAGCTTGACGGCGACGATGCCAAGCAGCTTGTCGACAACAAGGTGCAGCTCGTGGCTGAAGTGTCAAACATGGGTTGCACACCCGAAGCTATCGACCATTTCATCGAGACGCGCACCAACTATGCGCCCGGCAAGGCTGTCAACGCAGGCGGTGTGGCGACATCGGGCCTGGAAATGAGCCAGAACGCCATGCACCTCACCTGGAGCGCCGAGGAGGTCGACGAGAAGCTTCACGGCATAATGGATGCCATCCATGAGCAGTGTGTGAAATACGGCACCGAGCCCGACGGCTACATCAACTACATGAAGGGCGCCAATATCGCCGGTTTCATGAAGGTTGCTAATGCCATGATGGAGCAAGGTATAATCTAAAGATTATAAGCTTAAACAAAAAGGTGCTGTCCCGGATTCGGGCCAGCACCTTTTTAGTTAGCAACTCATCGGACAGCGCGGGCGAGCTTCCACTCGCCCCTACATCGGCTTGGGAATCAGGGCATAAAGCGTTGTGGCGCGTAGCTGTAGAGGCGCCTGGAAGGGCGCCCGCGATGCGTCATGGAGAGAAATCGTTGCCCGAAGGGCATCATCTGCGTTTAGCCGGGGCGTTGAGCGTAGCGATACCCCCGGGAAAGATGCGCATATTTTATTGTTTCCCGGCAGGGAATCATCTGTTTGCTTCGAGATGATTCCTATCGGAAACATACTATTTGGCAATGCTGTCCGTAGGTTTCGCTGCGCTCAACCTACGGCTAAATTTAGATTATCCCCTGAAACGGGGATAAAAGCCCCCTCTGCGGGCAACGGGCGAGCTTCCACTCGCCCCTACGTCGGCTTGGGAATCATGGGATAGAGGATGGCGACGCGTAGCAAGGATATAAAAGGAGGGTGTGCTGAAAAAATCAGCGCACCCTCCTTTTATCAAATATTCATGCCGCGAATACCGCGATATAATAATATTACTTACGAGTGAAAGTCATCTTCTCATAATCCTCATAGTTGCCATCTTCATCGGAATCGAACTCATGAGCTTCCAAGATCAAAGTAGTTGAAGTAAGTGTAAGGATTGTAGCCTCGGCATAATAATCATCTTCATTGGGTTCATACACAATCAGCTTATTACCACGAACCACGTAAGGAGTAGTGAAGCTATATCCGTGTACTCTCACTATGACTTGACCATTTGACTTAAATTCAAATTCTTCAATATCGCTGTCGCTTGTTGATGAGCCAGACCAGTCTAATTCACCGTTAACCTTTTCCCAGCCTTCGTAATCAGTAAGTGTCCAAGTACCTATAATGTCGCTTGTGTTTACTTCATCGTCGTCATCGTCGCCGCAGGCGGTGAAAGCAAATCCCATGCAGATGGTCAAAATACCGAGCAGAAAATAATTTTTAAACTTTTTCATTAGATAAGAAATTAGTGTTGATAATAGTTAGTTACCGTAAAGGCGGCACAAAATTAACACGTCGCCCTATATTCCTAAATAAATTTAACTAATTTAATATTTATTCACAATTATCATGATGATTCTTGCGCATGAGTCATCATATCCAGTGGGGCGCCCGCGATGCGTCATGGAGAGAAATCGTTGCCCGAAGGGCATCATCCGTGTTTAGCCGGGGTGTTGAGCGTAGCGAAACCTACGGCTAAATTTGGATTATCCCCTGAAACGGGGATAAAAGCCCTGCCTCTGCGGGCAACGTGGCGGCGCGGGCGAGCTTCCACTCGCCCCTAAAGCTACGCGTTATGACCGTGCCCAGAGGCTTAGAGGCGGAAGCGGTAGGCGATGCGGAGGTTAAGCACGGGATATACCTTCATTGCCTTTGCGACCTTGACGTAGCTGCCCACCTTCCCGGCGATGTTGTCGACATCTTTTGCCAGGTCGACGCCTTCATGGGTCACAACCTTGGGAGTGCCTCCCCAGAAGAGCACACCTCCGTCAACACCGAAATTGATATGTCGACCGAATGTGGTGACGTAGCCCGCGCCGAGATATGGCTTGAAGCTGTTGACGATAAGGTCGGCTTTCACGGTGGCGTCGGAACCGGGCTTCATCATATAAGGAGTGCCGTCGGGACGGTCGCCCACATGTATGCCAATCATGCCGTATTCCTCCATGCGGTCTTTCAATGCGTCAGCCACCTCGGGGTCAAGGTAGAAATCATTGTATATCGGCTCTTCGATGAAGTCGGTGTTCATCACGTAGTCATACATCTTATTATACATGCCTATCGCCACAAGCGAGGGCATCTCCTCCATCGCATTGACAGCGGAGCCTATCTTCGACGAACCCCAGTAGAAACCGGCGGTCAGATACCAGTGTTTGTTACGCAGGGGGAAGAAGTCGACAAGGAGCTTGAAATTGACCATCTTCGCCTTGCAGTCCATCTTGACGGTCTTGTCGACGTCAAAGCCCGAAATCTCTTTCATCATTTCCTGCAGCTTTGAAAAGTCGGTGCCGGCGACAGCCCCGTCGCGATAGTTGTCCACATTAAAATTAAGAGGGACATTAAACCTCGGCATGAAATCCACGCCGGTCCTTACGCGCATAAAAGATGTGGGCATAGCTGACAGCTCCACCCCGACTCCTGTCGAGCCGAGAGTGATTCCGAGATCAAAAGTGTCGGCGAGGCGGGAGGCTGCAGTGGGATAGTTTTTCAGGTCATCCGCCTTTATTGCGGATAGTGACAAGCAACATGCAAATAACAATGTGATAATGCTTCTTTTCATAGAATTTTTCTCTTAAAAATTATTTTATCGCAAAATTAAGTAAAAAATAATTGATGGATATGATTTTTTTGTTAAATTTGCAGCGGATTTTTCCTAAAGGTCATCAAACGCTCCTGCATGAGTAACTCGGTCTGAGGGAATATCACACACACAACTATTTAATAGGGAAATATTGAAAAAGTATTAACCAACCAAATAATTAACAAACGTAAATGAACCGAAAATTACTCAATGGATTATTGGTGGCATCACTTGCCATCGGTAGTGCCATGTCGGTGACCTCATGTAAGGACACTGACGAGGATCTTTATGCACAACTGAGAGACGAAAACGCGACCCTCGACCAGCGCGTAAAAGCTGACATCGAGGCTCTCCAAAAGGCACAAAAGGCTCTTGAAGAAGCTCAGAAAAAATGCCAGCAGGATTGCGATGCAAAATGGAAAGAATGTCTTTTGAAAAAAGACTTCGGCACAGAGTTTACTAATGCGCTGAATGCTTATGTGAAGTCAGCTGGCAGAAACGAGACACTTTTATGGTATCTCAATCAGATTAACAGCGCGCTCACAAAGGAAAACCCTGACGGAACCAACACTGAATACAATACCATCGGTGAGCGTTTTGTGGCTCTTGAATCAGCAATCGCAGCTCTTCAGAATGCCACTGACCTTACCGAACTCCAGGAGTTCCTTAAAGAGAACAACACTACTCTTCCCGACGTGCTTCAATCAGCAATCAACGCCGAGCAGCAGGCAAACGAGAACGAGGCGATACTTAAAGCCCTCCTTGAGGGATATGAATATTCCGAACAGGATGTCACCAAAATCAAGGGTCTCTTGAAACAAGCAGTTGACGATGCAGCTGCAGCAAAAGCTACTGCCGATGAGGCAAAGAGCAAAGCCACTACTGCAGCAGCCACCGCAAACACAGCTAAAGATGCTGCAGATAAAGCAACAGCGGCAGTAGCCACACTTACTACACGTGTAGAAACCGTTGAGAAGAAAATCGAAAAGATTACTGCACAGCTTGACGCAATGACAGGCAAGCTCAACCATCTTATCACCAGCATCGAGATTCAGCAGGTCAAAAACCCCGTATTCGGAAAAATGAACCTTCCGCTTGATGTCAACTCAAAGATGCTTGTATCTTACTTCGGTGAAGCTTCCAACGTAAACTTCCCTCCCGTCAACAGCTCAGCTACTGAATACAATAATAACCTCGTAATCAGCGCTGCCGACCAGAACCTTCTTGGCATAAGCACTGAGAATTTTAACGGATATCTTGGAGCAGAAGACGGCAACCTCAAGCTCGGTTCTGTCTACATGACAGTCAATCCCGCAGGTGTTGATCTTGAAGGCGCAAAATTTGAGATGGTCAACAGCCAGGGCGTAGCTTCTTCCGTAAAACTGTCAGAGCTTGTAAAGAGCGACGAAGTGTTGAAGTTTGGCTTCGGCGGACGTGCTGCTGACCCGACTCTTCCCTCACTTTACGTAGCTGATGCTACCCTCCCCGTTGCCGACATCGACAAGATAAAACTTACACTTGGCGGTAACTTTGAAAGCGAGGTTGAGGATCTTCTCAAAAACCACACTCTGAGTGACCTTGCACAAGTAGCTAAACTGATTTATGGTCAGTTCAACAACAAGATTGAAGCTACCGGCGTAAAGGCAGGCTGGGAATATGAGCAGACTACCTATGACGAAGAAGGCAATGCAACCACCGAGACTATCAAGGACGCTACCTTCTCTGAGTTCGGTCTTGCAGCTACTACCTTCAAGCCGTTGAGCTACAAGTTCCTCTATGGTCGTCACTTCAAGCCGCTGCCCACAATCTCCCCGATTGAGGACTTCACACTCGACAGCAAGCTGACTATCACCATGCCGTCATTCAACTTCAATTTCAACAATGTTACTCTCGATTTCAAATTTGAGGGCATTACCGTGTCACTTGCCGGATCTGAAATCGTAGTTAACATTCCCAAGACTCCGGTTTACGATAATGATGGTAATCCTATTGGTTATATCCAACCCGACCCCGTAATTGTAGACAACTTTGCTGACCTTGAAGGAGCAATTAACAACTCTTTGGCTACATCGCTTGCAGCTCAGGATACAAAACTGCAGGAGGCATTCAAGAAGGCTATCAATAATATTGCTACTCAGATTAACGGAGAGATCAACAAAGAGATGGCTAAGCTGAAGACCAATATCGAAACCCAGTTTAACAACATCGTAACTGAAATCCAGAATAAGGTCAACGGCTACCTCGGCACTGTCAACAACTATATCGACAAGGCTAACAGCTTCCTTAACCGCATCAACCGCTTTATCGAGGATCCTAACCACTATCTCCAGGTGACCATGCTTTACAGCGCAAATGACGGAGCTTTCCACCAGGTCAGCAACTCTTCCGTAGCACCTACTACCCTTGTGCTCAACGGTGGTGACGGTATCACCCTTCACCCGACCAGCTACACATACGACATGATCGCACCTTCGTTCAAGAAGTACGTAGCAGTCACCAAGGTTTATGATACCAAGACCGGTGTAACCGACGAGGCCCTCACCAAGGCAGCCAACAACGAGGCAGGTCTCCTCAACACCGTATTCCCCGGTAACTACACTGATGTCGCTCTGAAGCTTACAAAGGGCTACACCTACGAAATCGTGTACTCATCACTTGACTACCACGGTGTGACATCTACCCGTAAGTTCTATATCGCAGCAGAATAAACCGACTCATTAAAGAATTTCAAATACAATGACTATAAAGAAAACATTGCTGACGGCGGCGCTGGTCCTTTCAGGACTCGCCGCCACAGCCCAGGAACCGGTGGAAGAATACGAATATGTATTCAACCCCCACTGGTACGGGCAGGTACAGTTCGGCATACAGGAGACTCTCGGTGAAAACAAATTCGGTGATCTTCTTGCCCCGAACGCACAGCTTGCCGCAGGCTATCAGTTTACCGACCTGTTTGGTGCACGTCTGTCGCTCAACAGCTGGCAGAGCAAGGCATCAATCGACTTCCAGGGTCGCCACAACTGGAAATGGAACTATATCGCCCCTATGATTGACGGTACATTCAACCTCACCAATCTTATCGGCGGCTTCAACCCCAACCGTCTTGTTGACGTCAATGTGCTCGCCGGTATCGGTGTGAACATTGGCTACAAGAACAAAGAGGCTAACCGCATCAATGATGAACTGAGCAAGGCAGCAGGCTTCCAGGTGCTCCGCAACAACTGGACCGGCACAAAGGCTCGCTTCGTGTTCCGCATGGGTGCCAGCATCGACTTCCGCGTTGCCGAGGCATGGAAGGTAGGTCTTGAACTTCAGGCAAACACCCTCCCCGACGGCTACAACTCTAAGCGCGCCGGCAACAGCGACTGGTATTTCAACGGTCTTGTAGGCGTTAAGTACACCTTCGGCAAGAGCCACAGCAAGCGTAAGAAAGCAGTCGTAGCTCCCGCAGTGGTAGTAGAGGAAAAGATTGTCGAGAAGATCGTAGAGGTACCGACTAAGGTTGAAGTAGTCAAGGAAGTACAGGAACCGATCACCCGCGACATCTTCTTCACCATCTCTCACACCAACATCTCCGTATATGAGATGGAGAAAGTGAAGGCTATCGCCGAGTATCTCAAGGCAAACCCGAATGCAAAGGTGAACATCACCGGTTATGCCGACAAGGGCACCGGCTCACTCCGCCTCAACATGCAGCTTGCCGAGAAGCGCGCCAACGCAGTGGCAAAGGCACTCACCGACAAGTTCGGTATCGCCGCCGACCGCATCAAGGCAGCAGGCATGTCGGAAACTGCAACTCCTCCGTTTACCGACCCGGTACTCAACCGTGTCGCAGTATGTATCACGGAAGACTAATCATAAACTACAAGACAGCCGGCCTACCGCGACCGGCTGTCTTGACTATTTATTAATAATAAACCACAATTATCCGGTCTGATGAAAATAACACCAATCATCACTCTCCTGCTCCTCACATCTGCAACCGCGGCATCAGCCGCACTTCCCGCCGACGGATATTACCGCGTAAAAAATGTAATGAGCGGCCGCTACGTCTATGTAATCGACAATCACGGCTATCTCGACTGGGGCGCGACTTCCGCCGACCTAAATGCCATAGAGCTTTGGAAAGGTCACGAAAACACTATCTCTGACCCCGCCTCAGTGCTATATTTCAACCATATTGAAGATAGCCAGTATGATGTCACCGCACAAGGCACAGGCATCCACCAAATTATTGACTATTACGTAAAGCTCTACGAAATAAAGTCAGAGCCTGACACATATATGCTTTATGCCTCCAAGAGCGGCATGACCAAATATCTCTGTGACGGAGAGCGCAGCGAGACCCAGGACAGGGGTGTGCTCGGCGACAGCGGAGAGGGTAAATGGCGCTACTGGCATCTTGAAAAAATCGAAACCTCGGGCGACAACCATTTCGGCATCACCCCGAGCCTCGAAGGAGCCGACGGATGGTATGAACCGTTTTATGCAGCGTTCCCCTACTCTTTCTCATCGCCCGGCATGACGGCTCTCTATGTGTCGCATGTCGACGCCAAGCATGGTATCGCCGTGGTGAAAGAGACCTCAGGGACAATACCCGCAGGCACTCCGCTCATCATAAAGTGTAACGGGGTTAACGCCGCCGACAACCGCCTTGACATAGGTGGTACCGCTTCGGCTACCCTTTCCGGTAACTGCCTTAAAGGTGTATATTTCGAGAATACGGCTCACAAGCATTACAGTGCGGTAGCCTACGACCCTGCCACGATGCGCATACCGGCGATACTTGCCGACGGCAAGCTCGGATTTGTGACTTCCGACATCGAGCTGCTTCCGAGAAACAAGTCGTATCTGACCGTGCCGCAGGGCTGCGCCGAGACACTGCAGACCATGACCGAGAATGAGTACAAGACTTATCTTGAAAACCTGCCTCCCGAAGCTGGCATAGACTCCGTGACCGCCGAAAAGAGCGTATATGACGTATATAATATGTTAGGCGTGAAGGTCGGCGACACAAACAGCACCAGCAATCTCGCGCCCGGCATATACATTATCAATCATAAAAAAGTATTTATCGGCAAATAAGCATCGAGAGCTTTTTCATTTTTAGACAAACCCGAAAGGAGGCTATGACGCGAAGTCATAGCCTCTCTTTTATTGGAGCATTAAGATGATTCCCTGACGGGAAACATTCATCTATGGTTCATAGCGGGCTGCCTTCCAGCAGCCCCTACAGCTACGCGGTGATTTGCAAACCATTGTAGGGGCGAGTGGAAGCTCGCCCGAAGCTAATGGGCACGGAGATACAGATGGAGAAAAGATACAAGGCGAGTTTCCCGGAGTAAGATTGATGATTCTCTCCCGCAGGGAATCATCTTTCATTTGGTTTGGCGATATAGAAAAGGAAAGTTGAGGCAGCGGAATCGGCTGCCTCAACTTAAAATGTGTGTGTGTTTAAAAATTTACGGTATATTTAAGTATTAAATATGATGTTTTTTTGCAAAAATACATACATTTTAATAAGAGAAAATACCCCCCCCCATTTTAACATTTGTTTAACATTTGAAATGATTTCGGGGGTACATTTTAACTCTTTTTTCGGGATTTTGTGTGGCGGGCGAACTTCCATTCAATGTCCTGACTTAAGGCGCAGGAAGCCATAAATCCCCGCAAGGGGATTCATCCTGTTATACGCGGGTAATGCCAGAGGCATACCCGTGGCTCAAGCTTCTCTCTACATAGACTCTACCCCGAAACGGGTTGCATAGCCGCCTGATTAGCATATATTTATGCAACCCGTTTCAGGGTTGCGTCGTTGTGGTGGTATCGCTTTCCACGGGTGCCCACTTCGGGGCTACCCGCGGTTAACTCTATCTTGCCCATTCCGGGCAAAATCCTTAATTTAGTGACATTGAACTTCCAGGCGCCCCCACAGCTACGCGGTGATTCTCAAACATGTGCTCAAATAAATTTGGCATTACGCTCGCTTACTCGTATCGTTGGCTATGCCTTAGATACTTCCGCTCGGTAATGCTCAAATAAATTTGGCATTACGCTCGCTTACTCGTATCTTTGCGCAATAATTCAAGTGTATGGCCTATGACACCTAACATCGAAGAGCTAATAACTTTAAATTATGAGCTTGAAGGACTTCTCTATCTCGCCCTTCACAGGGGCGACGACACCCCGGAGAAGGTGTGGGAGATGATTTCGGAGAAAATCGACTCCCTGAAAGCCGGTATCGACATCAGGGAGAGTGAACCCGCCCCCGTAGTGGAGGAAACCGGCGAAGAGCCTGCGGTAATGACCGAAATCATCGTTGAAAAAGAGGAACCGGTGATATTTGAGCAGGAGACTCCGGAAGAAGAAACAGGGGAAGAAGAAGTAGTAGCTGTAGAAGAAACAGTCCCGGCTGAAGAGGTCACTTTGGCATCGGAGCCGGCAACAAGCGTGGAGCAACCTGCCCCGGCAGAGGAGCCGGTGACCGAAGCTGCTCCCGTCGCGGAACTGCGTCTCGACGAGAAACTCGCGCGACAGAACTCACGCGACCTGCGGAAAGCGTTTTCACTGAACGACCGATTCCGGTTTCGCCGCGAGCTTTTCGGAAATTCCGATGAAAGGATGAACGAGGCGTTACATGCCGTAGAGTCGATGGCGACAATCGACGAGGCTCACGACTATTTCTACAACTCCCTCGGCCTTGACAAGACATCGACCGACGTGGCTGACTTCATCGCTGTAATCGAACATCATATCTCGGCAAAATGAGCGGCAAACTGTATATAGTGCCTACCCCTGTGGGCAATCTCGGCGACATGACCCCGAGAGCAATCGAGACCCTAAAGTCGAGCAACCTTATACTCTGCGAGGATACGCGCACAAGTGCAGTGCTTCTGCGCCATTTCGACATCAATGTGCCTACGGCAAGCCATCACAAGTTCAACGAGCACACGGCGACCGCCCCGGTAGTAGAGCGTCTTGAGGCGGGAGAAACGATATCGCTCATAAGCGACGCCGGCACCCCCGGCATCTCCGACCCGGGCTTCATGCTCGTAAGAGAGTGCCGGCGCCACGGCATAACCGTCGAGACCCTTCCGGGAGCCACGGCACTTATACCCGCACTCGTCAACTCCGGGCTGCCATGTGAACGATTCACCTTCGAAGGCTTCCTGCCACAGAAAAAAGGGAGGAACACACGCCTTGAAGAACTGTCGCGCGAGCCGCGCACATTTATAATATATGAGTCGCCTCTCAGACTTGTAAAAACGCTCGAACAGCTTGCCCAATATTGCGGCGCCGACAGGGAGGCGTCAGTGTCGCGAGAAATTTCCAAACTTCATGACACTACGGTAACCGGCACACTCTCCGAACTCGCGGAACATTTTAAAGTGAACATTCCTAAGGGAGAAATCGTTATTATTGTAAGCGGTTATAAGGATTCGCAGGAACGTAAAGTACACCGAAACAAATACCGCGATAACGACAATACCGACTCAGAAATAAATTAGAACATAAATCATTCAAACATTATATTGGATATGAAAAAATTCGTTTCAATTATTGCTGCAGGACTGGTGTTTCTGACAGCATGTGATGGCGGGAAACTTAAGCAGGCAGAAAGCGAAAACGCCGTACTTGACGATTCACTGCGTGTCGCACTCGCCAATCAGGACAGCTTACTTGTGCTATTAAACGACATCACCGACGGTATGAACCAAATCAAGGATCTTGAAAAAATCCTGAGCAACACCAACGACCTTACCGCCGAATCACAGTCGCGCAAAGACCAGATCCGCAACGACATGATGGCAATCCAGCAGGCATTGAAAGAACGTCGCGAACGTCTTGCCGAACTTGAGAACAAACTGCAGAACTCGCAGAGCTACAACGCCACCCTGAAGAAGACTGTCGACAACCTCAAGGCAGAAATCGCCAACCAGGAGGCAACCATCTCCACCCTGCGCAATGACCTCGCATCGGCAAAGATACAGATAGCCGACCTCGGAACGAAAGTGGATTCACTTAATACGACCGTGGCAAACGTGACCGAAGAGAAGACCCGCGCACAGGAGGAGTCACAGGCTCTTACCAACGAGCTTAACACCTGCTACTATGCCATAGGCACCAAGAAGGAGCTGAAAGAGGCAAAAATCATCGAGACCGGCTTCCTCCGCAAGACCAAGCTGCTGCAGGCCGATTTCCAGCAGAGCTACTTCACCAAGGCTGACAAGCGTTCACTCACCGTGATCCCGACCCATTCAAAGAAGGCTAAGATCGTCACCAACATGCCTGCCGACTCTTACACCCTTGAAAAGGAAAACGACCAGGTAGTGATAACCATCACCAATCCGGAGAAGTTCTGGAGCCTTTCCAACTATCTCGTAATCCAGGTCGACTAAACCCGATTACCGACAATATTGAAAACAGGTGTGCATCGGAAATTTCCGATGCACACCTGTTTTTACTAACATTTTATAACTACTGCCGTGAGGCACATTACAAAAAAACATCTTATCTTTGCACTATCATATATACCAACTAACTTTTTTTAAACCAATGCACTACCAACCAATCCTGTCATTTATCACGGCAATCTTTGCAATGATACTGACATCATGTGGCGATGAAAACAATCCCGCACCTTCCGAACAGGAGGCGTTTCTGACAATCAACGAGAATCTGCTCAACGACGGTATCAACTATACCGACGCCGCCGACACCAAAAGTTTTCTGGTAAAATCCAACCGTGAGCTTACCGTGACATCAAGTCAGCCCGAATGGTGTATCGCGACCATAGAGCCGATAAACAATTCCGAACAGGCGACCCTTACGGTCGAGGTCAAGAAAAACGAATCAACCGTGGAGCGCAAGGCAACCGTCACCGTGACGGCTGCCGACATCACCCGACAGATAAGCGTGACCCAGGCGGCAAAAGCCGAAGAGCAGCCCGAAGAGCCAATCAAGCCGGATACCCCGGAAGTACCGGTGAGCGAGGCTGTAAAGTTTGCTCAGAGCATGGGCATGGGATGGAACCTCGGCAACCAGATGGACGCCTACAACAATAATGTCGCCTCAGAGACCGCATGGGGCAACGGCAAAGCCACCCAGGCACTATTTGACCGCCTCGCATCGGCAGGCATACAGACTGTGCGCATACCGGTCACCTGGCTCGGACATTTCGGCGAGGCACCCGACTACACAATCGACAGCGCATGGCTCAACCGCGTTGCCGAACTGGTGAATTACGCCGAAAAAGCAGGACTGAAGGCAATCATAAACATACACCATGACGGAGCCGACGGCAAACACTGGCTTGACATCAAGGGAGCAGCCAATGACCCGGCGATAAACGAGCGCGTGAAAGCACAGCTAAAGGCGATGTGGACCCAGATTGCGTCTAAATTCAGCGACAAGGGCGAATTTCTTATCTTCGAAAGCCTCAACGAAATCCATGACGGTGGCTGGGGCTGGGGCGACAACCGCAAGGATGGAGGCAAGCAGTACCGCACCCTCAACGACTGGAACCAGACATTTGTCGATGCAGTGCGCGCAACCGGCGGCAACAACTCCACGCGCTATCTCGCCGTGCCGAGCTACTGTACCAATCCCGACCTTGCCTTAACCGGCAGCTTCGTACTTCCCTCCGACCCGACACCCGGTCGCCTGATGGTATCGGTACACTACTATGCTCCCACCGAATTTTCACTTGAGGACAAATTCAGCGAATGGGGACACACAGGAGCCGCAGGGAAGAAAGCCACATACGGCGATGAAGACGCAATAAAAGACACTTTCGGTAAACTCCGAGACCGATTTGTCAGCAAAGGCATCCCCGTATATATCGGCGAGACCGGATGTGTACACCGCAGCAGCGACCGCGCCGAGAAATTCCGCAAGTATTACCTCGAATATGTTTGCAAAGCCGCCCGCGAATACGGAATGCCTGCAATATACTGGGACAACGGCAGCCGCGATGCAGGCAGAGAGTGTTCGGGACTGCTCGACCATGCCACCGGCAATTATCTCAACAACGGCAAAGAGATAATAGACATCATGGTAAAAGCCGCCACTTCCGACGACCCGGCATACACGCTGTCTACTGTGTACAACTCGGCACCGTAAAACGTGTGCACAAACCATATTAAAGTCATCACGGATTACGCTGTAAAGACAAAAAATTAGTATCTTTGCAGCGTAATTCATTATTTAATATTCCGATGGGTATATTCAGTTTCTTTTCCAAGGAGAAAAAAGAGACTCTTGACAAAGGGTTGGAACGCACCAAGCAGGGTGTGTTCTCAAAATTGGCTCGTGCCGTCGCCGGCAAGTCTAAGATTGACGACGAGATACTCGACAATCTGGAGGAAGTATTCATCACCTCCGATGTAGGTGTGGAGACGACGCTGAAAATAATTGAGCGCATAGAAAAGCGTGTGGCTCGCGACAAATATGTCAATTCATCGGAACTCAACAATCTGCTCTGCGAGGAAATAACCGAGCTTCTTGCCGAAAACAACAATGAGTCGTCGCTTGACGACTTTACCGTGCCGGCATCCCACAAGCCCCACGTAATAATGGTAGTCGGGGTCAACGGTGTAGGCAAGACCACCACCATAGGCAAACTTGCCCATCAGTTTAAGAAAGCGGGCAACAAGGTGATGCTCGGAGCCGCCGATACATTCCGCGCAGCCGCCGTAGAGCAGCTTGATGTATGGGGCGAACGCGCCGGTGTACCCGTCATCAAGCAGAAATTAGGTGCCGACCCGGCATCAGTGGCGTTTGACACCCTCCAGTCGGCAAAGGCAAACGATATCGACGTGGTAATCATCGACACCGCGGGCCGTCTTCATAACAAGAAGGGTCTGATGGATGAGCTGACCAAAATAAAGAACGTGATGCAGAAGGTTGTGCCCGATGCGCCTCATGAAGTGCTTCTGGTGCTTGACGGTTCCACGGGACAGAATGCCTTCGAGCAGGCGCGCCAGTTTGTCGCCGCCACGAAGGTCAACGAGCTTGCCATAACCAAGCTTGACGGTACGGCGAAAGGTGGCGTCGTGATAGGCATCAGCGACCAGTTCAAGATTCCGGTCAAATATATCGGTCTTGGAGAAGGTATCGATGACCTCCAGGTATTCCATAAAAAAGAGTTTGTAGAGTCACTGTTCGGCGACAATAAGTAATCTACTCAACTTTCGCAAGCGAAAGTTGAAGGTTAAAAGGTTATAAAGCCGGTTGTCATCTGACGTTTTCTGCCAACATCGGTCATCTTAGGCTCTAAACCTTAAACCCAAAACATTTAAATGAGCTTGCGAAACTAAAAAACTATATTCACTATGGCTCGAAAAAAAGTCGATGTCATAACCTTAGGCTGCTCCAAAAATCTTGTCGACAGCGAGCGGCTGCTAAGTATGTTTGCAAGAAACGGGTTTGATGCCTGCCACGAACCCGAACATTCACGCGGTGACATCACCGTGATAAACACCTGCGGATTTATCGGCGATGCCAAAGAGGAGTCTATCGACATGATACTCCGATATATCGACGCTAAAAACAAGGGTAAAATAAAATCCCTGTACGTGATGGGCTGCCTGTCGCAGCGTTACCTTGACGAGCTGAAGGCTGAAATGCCGGAAGTCGACGGGTGGTACGGCAAGTTTGACTGGCACGAACTTGTGACTATGCTGTCACGCCAAAATCCGGCGACATCGGAATATGACAGGGTGATAACCACCCCACGTCATTATGCCTACATCAAAATCGCGGAGGGATGCAACCGTTTCTGCTCGTTCTGCGCCATACCCCTTATCACCGGCAGGTTCAAGTCACGCCCCATCGAGGAAATACTAAAAGAAGTCGCCGACCTCACCTCGCGCGGTGTAAAAGAGTTCAACATCATAGCCCAGGACCTGTCAAGCTACGGCACCGACCTTTACGGCACTCACCGTCTCGCCGAGCTTATCGACCGCATTGCCGGGATACCCGGCGTGAAATGGATACGTCTGCACTACGCCTATCCCGCCGACTTCCCGATGGATATACTCGACGTGATGGCGAAACATGACAATGTGTGCAAATATCTCGACATCGCCCTGCAGCATATCAGCGACAACGTGCTCACAAACATGCGCAGGCATATCAACGGCGAACAGACCCGCGAGCTTCTTGCCGAAATACGTCGCCGTGTGCCCGGCATACATATCCGCACAACCCTTATGACCGGTTTTCCAGGCGAAGGAGAGAAAGAGTTTGAGGAGCTGAAAGAATTTGTACGCGAACAACGCTTCGAGCGTATGGGCGCATTTGCCTACTGCGAAGAGGAAGACACATACGGTGCAAAGCATTTCAGCGACGACATACCCGATGAAGTGAAGCAGCAGCGTCTTTCTGAGATAATGGACATGCAGGCTGAGATAGCCGCCCGACTGAATGAAGCGAAGATTGGCACTACAGTACGCGTGATTGTCGACCGCGAGGAAGATGACTACTATGTGGGGAGGACCGAGTGGGATTCACCGGAAGTTGACCAAGAAGTGCTGATAAAAAAGAGCCGGAAGCTTGAAAAAGGGGAATTTTACGATGTGCGCATCGTCGACTCCCAGTTTTTCGATCTTATAGCGGAGATATGATGTTATCTACTGAGATTGCAGAGGCGGCACGATATTGCCTCGCCAACGGGATAAATTTCGCAGTGTACGCGATGCCGGGAAGCCCGGACGTGACTTTCATTGCCGACGACGGAACGCCTTGGAGCGGCGATGAAAGCGATATGAAAGGATTTTTCATTAACAGCTTCATGAACCGTTATCCCGTGCCGGTATTGATACGCCCGCAATGGGATTGCCGGAGCGTCATGGGTCAGAATGGCGAGATACCTGTGAAATCAGCGTGGAAAGAAAAGTCTACGCCTCGCGAAAAATATCTGCGTGACATCAGGAATCTTACAGCGACATTGAAGCGTGACGGCGGCAAGACGGTCATATCACGTGTAATATACGGGAGTGCGTCTGACATCGACTGGGTGAAGGTCGCCGACCGTTATTTCGCGGCATATCCATCCACATTCCGTTTCATGTATTATACCGGGCAGACCGGCGGCTGGCTCGGCGCGACACCTGAAACAATCCTGTCACGCGACACAGCGACATCGGTCATCACGACAATGTCGCTTGCCGGTACAAGAGTACGCAGCAACCTGCCGTGGGACAGCAAAAACATCGCGGAACACAATTTCGTGACCGACTATATCGTAAATCTATTCCGTGCGGAAGGAATTATCCCGGAAGTACACGAAGCGGAAAATGTAGGCTATGGCGAAATCGAACATCTGTGTCACCGCATCACCGCCCGATATGACGGGGCGATACTTCCCCTGCTCCACCGGCTCAGTCCGACACCTGCGCTCGCCGGTGTGCCGTTGACCGCCGCGCTGGACAATATCGCCCGATACGAGAGTCATGACCGTGGATGCTACGGAGGTTATGTGGGAGTAAACGATGAGAGCGGTCTACACACCTTTGTCAACCTGCGCAGTGTAAGATTTGACAGGGATAATTACTGCGTGTATGCCGGGGGCGGCATCACGGCTGCATCATCACCTGAAAACGAGTGGGCGGAAACGGAGGCAAAGGTAGCCCGACTCATGTCAATAATTCAATCGGAAAGCCATGAGTGACGAGCCGAAGGGAAAACCGTTCCTGATACTTTTCATCGCGGTAATCATTGTGGCGTCAGTATCGCTGCTTCCGCTGTCAAGAATAAGCGGAGGCAAGCTCAACGACTTCAACCTTATCGGAGATATATTGCCGGGCAGCGACACCACGGTAGCCGTAGCCGACAATGACAACCTGCATATCGACAAGGAACTGATCGCCGCGATTGAAGAGCAGAAAGACAGCGCAAAAACCGTCACCGCCCAACCTCAGGAGACGGCAGTAGCGCCGCAGGATTCCATCGAGGAAGAAAAGCCGCTTCCGGAAGCGATAAACCCGCGGTCAGGCGACATCGTAAAGATGGAGGATTATTCGCCCGACGGCAACGGACTGGCACGCATCAAGGCGGCGCTTGCCGAGAGCGGCAACCGTCTCGCACGGATTGCCGTGATAGGCGACTCCTATATCGAAGGCGACATATTCACGCAGAATGTAAGGGAAAAACTTCAGGACCGCTATGGCGGCGGAGGTGTAGGATATGTCAACATGTATTCAGAATTTCCGGGTTTCAGACGGTCGGTAAGACAGTCGGGCAGCGGGTGGACCGTCTTCAACGCCGGTTCTTCTGGAAAACGGAATGCCTACATGTCAATAACCGAACAATATTCGGTAAAAAGTGCCGATGCCACTACAGCGACGGCAACCTACAAAGGGGTCAACAAATACCACAATCTAAGCTCATGGGGAGTGTCGCGTTTCGTGTTTGTCAGCCCCCAAAACACGGTCATACGCACAAAATGTACGGATGACGGATGGGAGACCCACGAAATAACAGGCTCACCGGAGGCTCAATGCATCGAGGTATCGGGAGCCGCCCCTTCATTCTCCGTGTCGCTTAGCGACTCCTCGGTAGCGGCTATAGGAGTGTGGCTCGACGAGCACTGTGGTGTCTCGGTCGACTGCATGTCGTCGCGCGGCTTCTCCGGGGTGACATTGACTCGCGTCAATGAGAAATTGAGCGGGGAAATGCGCCGCTACATCGACTATGACCTTATTATCCTTGAATTCGGAATAAACGCCATGTCGGCATCACAGCGCGACTACTCGGCTTATTCGCGCCTGATGGTCAAAGTGATCAATCATATACGGCAATGCTACCCAAATGCCGACATAGTTATGATGGGAGTCGGTGACCGCGGACAAAAGACAGGCTCCGAAGTCAAGTCAATGGCAGTGACCGCAGCGATGGTCAACGCACAGCGCACGGCAGCGCGAACTGCAGGATGCGTGTTCTGGGATACCCGGGAGGCTATGGGTGGCGAGGGTGCCATAATAAAGTGGGCATCGGCACAGCCTCCGCTTGCCAACAAAGATTACGTGCATCTCTCACATGCAGGCGGCGCACGGCTTGCCGAAGAATTTGTAAAATCATTTGTAAATGCGATTGAAAATTAAAAATATAATAGCATCCATTCTTTGTATCGCGGCAATCCGCACTGCCACAGCACAAGAGGCAGCCGACACTACTGACTGCGCGGTAAGAGAAACGCCTCAGCTGGAGTTTTCCGACGAGGAACTTGATGTAATCCCTCCGTTTATCAAACAAAATGAGAACAGGATTGAACTTAACGGTGCCGACTGGAGCAATCTCCGCTACAAAGCGGCACATACCGACTCCGCGACCCTGACAATAGTACATATCGGCGATTCCCACATCCAGGCTGATTTCTCTACCGGCAAAACCCGCGCCCTTATGCAAGCGGAATATGGTAACGCGGGAAGAGGGTTGATTGTGCCGTTGAAACTTGCAGGCACCAACGAGCCACGCGATTACATAATAAAAAGTACATCGAAATGGCATGGATCCAAACTTTTGACGCAGAATGAAAATGCTGCACCGGGATTTACGGGAGTCGGGATATCACCGGTGTGTGACAGCACAAGTCTCACCATAGCCACACTGTCGCGCACAGGCAATGCCGACCCGTTTAACAGATTAAAGATATATCATAGCGGGACACTGCTCATCGACTCGGTAAGTTCACAGGATAGCCCGATAGCGTTCTCGACGACTTACACCGATTCGGTGACCACAGTGACATTGCCGCAACTGTTGACCGAGGTCTCACTTGCTTTAACCACCGGCTGCGGCACTTCAATCAGCGGAATCGTCCTTTCCAACGGCAAAAGCAGCGGTGTGCTTTATCATGCCATCGGCAACAACGGCGCTACGTACCACTGCTACAATATGCTTCCCGCCGCCCGGAAAATGGGCGACATAAATCCCGACCTTATAATCGTAAGTCTCGGAGCCAATGAAGCATTCGGCAAGCAGACCGACGATGAGATATACCGCAGTATCGACACTTTTGTCACAAACATACGCCAATCATATCCGGCAAGCGACATATTGCTGACCACACCTATGGAGTGTCAGAAAAGCACTCGTGTGCGCAGAAAGGGGAAAAGGCGTTCCCGGCGAACCTACACGGTAAATGAACGAATACTTACCGTGCGCAATATCATCGCCCGATATGGTGATGAACACGGAATCCCGGTATATGACTGGTATGAGATAGCCGGAGGCACGGGGGCGTCACGTCAATGGGTCAATGAGGGGCTTATGGCGAAAGACCGCATACACCATTCTTATAAGGGATACCGTCTACACGGCGCACTGCTTTATGACGCTTTAAAAAATTCACTCAGATGAAGCTGCCGACATTTGACATAGAAAATTTCCGTTCCCTATTACCTGTGATTGACGCGGACAAGCTTAAGTCGTTGCTGCTCTACGACCCGGCAAGCCCGTTGCTGTTCAATACCGGGTTGTTTCTGCTGCTGTTCCTTGCCTTTCTCCTTCTATACCGATTATTGAGAAGATGGCAGGGTGCAAAATTAGTGATGGTCATAGCGTTTTCGCTCTATTTCTATTACAAGTCAAGCGCGGAGTGCTGTTTTATATTGCTGGGAGTGTGTGTGAGTGACTATCTGCTCGGACGATGGCTCGGATGGACTAAAAACATGGTCGTGCGCAAGTGTATCGTGGCGTTGAACGTCATCATCAATATCGGTATGCTTGTCTACTTCAAATACACGAATCTTATATTTTCCACGATTGCAGAATTTGCCGACAAGCCTTTTGACGCGTTTGACATAATCCTGCCGGCGGGAATTTCGTTTTTCACATTCCGCTCGATAAGCTATATAGTCGACATCTACCGTGGTGACATACGACCGGCGACCAACTTTCTTCATTACACATTTTTTCTGACCTTCTTCCCGCCTCTCCTCGCGGGACCCGTCGTACGAGCCAAGGATATGCTGGGACAGATTGAGGCAAATCCCGTTGCCACACGGTCGATGACCGGCGCGGGACTGTTTCTGATAATTGCCGGACTGATAAAAAAAGTAATCGTAGCCGACTATATCAGCGGCAATTTTGTCGACCGCGTGTTTGACAACCCTCTTATGTATTCCGGCTTTGAGAACCTTATCGCCACCTATGGCTTCACGCTGCAGCTCTATTGCGACTTCTCCGGTTATTCCGATATGGCTATCGGCATAGCACTGTTGCTCGGCTATCAGTTCAAAGACAATTTCAACGCCCCGTTCAAGTCGCAGAATCCCTCGGAATGGTGGCGCCGCTGGCATATATCGCTCTCCACATGGCTTCGCGACTACCTATACATACCGATGGGAGGCAACCGCTGCTCAAAGACGCGCAACCACGCCAATCTGTTTAACACCATGCTTATAGGCGGCTTGTGGCACGGCGCATCATGGATGTATATAATCTGGGGCGCATGGAACGGCTTCCTGCTTGTGGCACACAAGACGGCACGGCGCGTACTGCCGCGTGTCAAGGAAGAGAACCGGGGAAAATGGTGGCGGGTTGCCGCCAATGTGTTTCTGACATTCAATCTCATGGCTTTCGGAATGATGTTTTTCCGTTCACGCTCGATGGAAAATGTCAGGGATATGCTAACCCAGATTTTCACCAATTTCCATCCTGAAATCGCCCCGCAATTTGTCGAGGGCTATCTTCTTATAGTCATCATCATGGCGGCAGCCTATATACTCCATTTCATGCCTGACCGCTGGAGTAACGCCCTCCAACGCGGCTACATCGCTCTCCCACTCCTTCTGCAGGCAATAATCCTCGCCATAGTGCTCCTCGTCATCATTCAGGTACGGCAAAGCGACATCGTCCCTTTCATCTATCTGCAATATTAATCCCGACAGCCCCGATTACTCAAGAACGACGGGATGAGAACCCGGCGGCGTCATCGCGAAGCGCTTTCGCATTTTTCCAGATCGGAGACAAATAGATCTATCATTTCCCGTGTGACATGTTGCATTACTACCACATGCGACAGATTCCCACCGAAGCGATCGTCAAAACTATTGGCGAGATTATACTTGACAACAATCTCATCTGACGGGCGGCGGAAAAACACAGTATTGCTGTAAGTGTTGTTCCAGCAATCCCAGTCAATACGCCGGAGTTCCGACATGAGATATTTTGTATTGTCCATCATCCTCCGAGCCTGATCCGTCCAACCGTCGACGCCGATGGTCTTTGTCAGCCACCAGAATTTAAGCGGGTCAGTGCCGGAACGCGAGCAGCTAATCATCCGCATATTGGCATTCAAGTAGGGTACGTCAAAGGGATTCTGATTATCATAGATATTCCTGGTGGTAATAAACAGTCCGCAGGGACTGTCAATGCCGAAAAACTTATGGCCGCTAATGGAAATCGATTCAAACTCCATCACTTTGCGGCTTACCAGATCGCGATATTCGGTAAATGGCAGGTATCCGCCGAAAAGAGCCGCATCGACATGCCGATATACCGGTATTTCGGGATGACGGTCCAATACCTCCTGAAGAGCCTTCTGGTCATCAATCGCTCCTTTGAAGGTAGATCCCATGGCATAGATGATGAGCGCAGGGCGCGTGGGGTCGAGCGATTTTTCGAGTTCTTCAGGCACCATTTGACCCATGTCGTTGCTCTTTACAAGCCTTACATCAAGATTCTGAACATCGCAAAGGCGGTAGTTGCTATAATGAGCCTCGTCGGAGACATAGACGACAGGCATTTTCCCGGTCATCCCCTTCAGATAGTTCACCCCGAAATATATGCCGTGGTTATTACCATCGGTTCCGCTCATTGTCACTATTCCCCAAAGATCGCTTGTGTCGAAGCCATAAAGAGGGGCAAAAAACTCTATTACATCGCGTTCAAATTTCGCCGATGACAATGCGCCGCTCTTTTCAAAGGGGTCACCGGCGTTGTTAATCAACACATTCCCCAGATTATTCGCCGTGTACCATTTATAAAATCCATCGAGGTTGCCGTCATAATTGCCGGGGTAACCCAGAGCATACGGTCTATCGGTCAGACACTGCTCAGTCCATTCGTCAAGTTCCTGAAATCCTGAAGAAACATTGGTCCGGGCTGACACTCCAACCCAGCACATCATGGCTATAAGAGAGAAGGTTATCGTTTTCATAATTATAGGTAATTTGGATTCTAATGTCCTTGCCTGTCGCAAGCTTACACGCAAAATTACAAAAAATCGGGAATTTGGGAAATTCTCGTAACAATGAATTCAAGTCAGTTCCGAAATCAGATGTCGTATTGCCGACCGGGGGTGAATGAAAATCATGCGCGGACCGACATACTTCATCACTTCACGTATGCGACTGCGCTTCTCCGGTGCATAACAATGTATCTCACACTTCCGGCAACTTGTCTTATGCTCACCTTTCGGGCAATGGTCGAGCCGCTGATGCGCATAACTCACCAATGCGCGGCAGTCATCGCACAGCTCCTGTCTGTCGGCATGATGATGGCGATGGCAATATATAGCAATCATCTGAGCGACCACCTGTTTCTCCAGCTCAATTTTGTCCATCGTCTACCGGAAGTCCGGCTTCACTCCATTCAATGATTCCACCTTTGAGATTTATCACCTTGTATCCGAGTTCGGTCAGAATCTTCGCTGCATCCAGCGAACGCCTGCCACTGCGGCAGTAGACGAGCACGACAGAGTCTTTCGACAGCGCTTTCTCAGCCTTCTGTCGGAAATCATCAGACTTTACATTGATATTTAAGGCTCCTGCGATATGTCCGTCGGCAAACTCCTCCGGTGTGCGGACGTCAACTAATTGTACGGAGCCGACATTGATTTCTTTCTCAAATTCAGATGCTGAAACAGAAATGACTTTTTCGTTACTGTTGCATCCTGCGGCATGCATGATACACATCGTCATTACAATCAAAAATATTGTGCGCCTGGTTTTTCGCAACATGTCAGTAAAATTTTTCACTACACCAATGTTTTTAGCCGACTAAGTCAGCGTGAGTGCAAAAATACTAAAAATCGAGCAATTACTATCAGAGCCGATTCAACAAATTGCGGGTTAAAGCAAACACACTAAAAAGACGTAGATTAATATTGTCGTAGATTTCTGGGTTTTATTGATAAATTTTGATTTGGCTCTATTATAGAAACTATATTCTCTCCGGAAAAAAATAGTACCGATGACAACAATGGCTAAAATCGTACTTAATGCTGATGTAAAATAATGAGAGATATATACCCTTGAGCAACCGGAGACATCAATCAAATTGTTAGGAATTGCTAAATCGGGATTTCGGGCTGTACGACCGAAATAAAAATGACTAATTTTGTATTAAAGACTGTAATGTCAATACTAACAATCTGGAGGATATGTCAAAGACTACATTGAAGAAGCAATTGAAGGAGCTTACGCGCGAGCAGCTGATAGAGGTGATGCTGGAACTGTATGACGCGCGCAAGGATGCCAGGGAATATCTGGAATATTACGTGAATCCCGATGAAAAGAAAATGCATGAGAAATACAAGGCTGTAATCACCAAGGAATTTTTCCCGCAGAAAGGAAGGGCGAAGGGACGCACGTCGGTTTGCAAGAAAGCAATCAAGGAATTCACGACCCTGCACCCGAGTCCAAGGCTGATAGCCGACCTCCGTCTGTGGCTCGTAGAGGCTATCTGCCGCTATGCCGTTTCGTCAAGAGGATGGATAAAAGAGTCGCAGGAAGGCACCGCCTTAACCATGTTTGCCGACACACTGAACTATCTTTTTGCCAATGATATCCTGGAGGAATACCGTCGCCGCATTGACGACCTGCTTGCCCTGACACAGCGGTTGCGCGGACCGCTCCGCACTCTTAAAGACGCTTATGCAGAGTTTAACGACAGCATGAAGTGACATTTTCAAAGTCTCTCGGAATTGACTAAAAAGCCTCTGAATGTTAAAGGATTAAGTTAATTTGATAATATTAGCATTAATTTGTTATTTGATTTGCTTTTTTTAAGCGTTTTTAGGCTATAAAATCGCACAAACCGGCTTCCACAAATGGTTTTAGATTGTTATAAGTAATGAAAACAGTGATATTACCCGCTTTTTCACATCCCTCGTCCTCTTTATCGGGTAGTGATACCGGGCACTGAGGTTCTCATAAATAAATAGTTGAAACGTGAGAGATGGTATCGGACTTTTGACCGGTACCATCTTTCTTTTTATCCAGAAAGGGGAGATAAAATGGCTAAATTCTACCATAACCGCGATTAAAATAGCACAAACATTAAAATAATGTTAATAATGCGGCATTTTGTCACAAAATATTTTGGTATATTCCAAGAATGTCTTACCTTTGTAACGTGTTTTTCATGGTATTAGATTTAAGGTTAACTAAGATTGGTTGTCGGGATGACAATCAATTTTTTTATTATATAGCACTCAATAGAAACAGGCACGGCATTGTGCAATACCGTGAAACGCAATGACACAATTCAACGCGCAAGGCGTATCTGCATGGATATGAATAATCAGTTCATTCTTGGATTCTGAGGATGATAAAGCCATCCCCGGTAATCGCGTCCCATTTGTTTCACCTGACGATGCCAATAAGCGTCTTCAGAACCGGCAAGCAGATTCTCGGTATTAGAAACAGACGCAACAGCCCACACTTTTTTGCGCAATTCTTCGTCAAGCTGACCTGCACCCCATCCACTGTATCCAAGACAAAATCTGACATAGCCCTCCAAAGGCATGTCGGAGTTGACATAATCAATCAACATCTCAAAATCGCCGCCGACATAGAGCCCGTTAGCGATGAGACGTGAACCCGGGACAATGTCGCCAAGCCGATGGACCACATACATCCTATCGCAAGACATTGGACCGCCACAATACACAGGGATGGCATCGGGACGCGAAACATTGCTTATAAGATCGGATAGATTGTAGTTGGTCTGTTTATTAAGGACAAGCCCCATGGAAGTCCCGGAGGGATTATACTCAATCAGAGATATGACGGCATGATTGAAATAACATTCCCTGAGAAACGGCTCTGCAATGAGCAGCGAACCCTGGTAAGCCTTGCGATCAGGCAGGTTGATATTAAAAAGAATACTTTCGAGTTTTTTCATAGGCACAATTTTCTCTCGCTCTAAGATACGAATAATTTTTGGATTCACAATATTATTTTCAAACAAATAACATTAATTATTCAAGGACGTCTATAATTGCCACAAGGTAATACGGTCACATTTGTGTCAGCAAAACAGCCTGGTCTAATGAGGATTAAGAAATAAGCGCAAAAATACTTGAAAAAAAGTTGCCAAAACATTTGGAGAATCGCGACAAACCTTATAACTTTGCACACGCAAACCGATAATAATTGCCTTGTGGTGTAATGGTAGCACGTCGGATTCTGGTTCCGCCTGTGAGGGTTCGAATCCTTCCAAGGCAACACAAAGAAAGAGTTGAATCATCAAGATTCGGCTCTTTCTTTTTATATCCGGCACGGAAGAGCCGCGCCACTTTTGGGCGAATGGTAACAAAGGGGCGCACGGCAATAAATCTATTACAACACTTTTTAACTTAGGCATACAGAGATACCGCCCATCATGCGATTAATTTCGCACCAAAGAATCGGCAGATTCCCATTAAACATCTAAATTAATTATGGCATTCCTCATTATGATACTCTGCATATTTGCATGGTTAGGTCAGGCGCTCAAAGATGGCAGCGACATCGATTAACACCCGAAAGCG
>ENA-UESU01000134-UESU01000134.1-human-gut-metagenome-genome-assembly--contig:-NODE-134-length-60503-cov-18.020190_pt1 | contig 60503 bp, 46 predicted proteins | sample MGYA00243007_ERZ508008 | MGnify/ENA primary metagenome ERZ508008 (study PRJEB26167, sample SAMN06115399) | human gut metagenome | host: Homo sapiens | place: China:Henan | collected 2016-06-23...
ATGGACGAAAACGGACTGATAACAAAAGGAACGATTTATCCGGCCTTTTACAATACCGAAACCGAAACGACCACGGTGATGCGTGACTATCCCGACTGCACTGCAGTCGGAGCCACTGACGACGGCATCGGTCTCATAGCCGAAGGCACCTCCATGCAGACAAGCGGTTTCCTTGTGGAAATCGAGACGGGCATCCACCTGGGCAACTGCCTCGACTACATTCAGGAGCGATGGGGTATCACGGTCACTACCGGCTATATCTCCTATATCCCGGCCCCGGGCGACCGCATGCTGGGTACAATGATGACAACATCGGCAACGGGAGTCTCGTTCACCCAGTTCAGCGTATCTCCCCGTCCCGTAAAATAAGCAACCGACAAAAAACAGAATAATGAAAAAGGCCATAATACTCGCAGCCGCCGCGCTTATCGCAGTTGCATGCGACAAAACCGAAAATACACAAAAGGAATACAAACTCGAAGCGAAACCCGTCTCACTCGTCTTTGAAGCCACGGGAAACGAACCTGCGACGGTGGAAATCACTGCGGTAAACGTCGAGTGGGACACGACCGTGGACGAAACCGCAACGGCTTGGCTCACAGCCGTAAAGGAAGGAGACAGCACCCTGAAGGTCACCGCTGCCGACAATACCGAAGAGGCAGAACGCACGGCGACCCTGCGGATTGCGGACAAGAACGGCAATGCGCAGCCGGTCAGCATCTCCGTCCGTCAGGCCGGAGTGACGGCTCCTCCTTCGGCAGGCAGCATCACCGTAGACAAGTCCGAACTCTCTTTCGGCTGGGAGGGCGGCACTTCGCAGACGTTCACCGTGACCGTCACGGGCGAAGACTTCACCTGGAAAGCTTCCGCCGACATCACTTCCGCAGGCTGGCTTCATGCCGAGACCGACGGCAATACGGTAACTGTCACGGCAGACGAAAACACCTCCGATGAGCCGCGCTCGGGCAAAATCAACGTCCGTCCGAGCGACGAAACGGTGGAAAGCGTTTCCGTAGCCGTTACGCAGGAAGGGTGCGACAGGCAGCCTTCGCTCACGGTAGACAAAACCGAACTCCATTTCAAAGCCATCGACAAGGAACCGCAGGTCATCTCGGTGCAGACCGTCCGGATACCCGAATGGAACATCCAGATAGGCCAGCCGGCCGAAACGCCCATGCTCAACGTGACGACGGATAAAGAAAAGGGTACCATCACGGTCGAAGCGATACGCAACATCTCCACTGCACCGCGCACAGGAACCATTACGGTTCAAACGGGAGGCATCGTGGCCGACATCGTGATAAACGTGACGCAGGACGGCAGTGACTCGGATGCCACCAGTACGCTGACCGACGACGTGGAACTGACCGCAGAAAACCTCGCCGTCAGCAAAATTGCCGTATCGTCCGACCAACTGGAAGAGATGACCCAGACATCATGGCATCTGGAAATCCACGACGAAACCTGCTACCGCAATCCGAATACGGGCTGGCTCACGGGTACAGGCACATTCCTGACGCTCGAACTCGTCAATACCCGGCCGACCGACTATTCCTTCCTGCCCGACGGCACCTATACGGTAGACGGCGAACCTACTACCGACCCCGAAACCGGTTTACAGCAATACCGGATACCGGCAGTCGCGGCAGGCAAGTACACACGTCCGGGATTCTACGGGGCAAGTTCTTTCGTCCGGTACGAAGAGGGGACGGAAACGGAAGGCACCGGAATTTACGGCGGAACGGTAACCGTTTCGCGCGAAGGCGATGTTTACACGCTGGTCTTCGACCTGAAGGACGATGCAGAAAATACCATTTCCGGAACATATACGGGGACAATCACCGAATACGTCGTGCAGTAAGCAAACACACGGTCGCCGCACGGTACGAAGCGGAATAGATTCCTTTCACAGACGGACCTCCGGCGCAGGAATTGCGCCGGAGGCTTTTCATTTCTCCGGCGCACAGACCGGACAGGCGGACAGAAAAGGCAGATGCCCGTACCGGTGGAAGACGGACAGAGCAAACTGCACGGTCGCAAAAGACACCCCGAAAACGGCCCGACCGAAAAAACGGCAGAAAGGTCCTGCACGCGATGCTAATATATCAAGGTCCCGAAACCGTATGGAGGTTTGGAATCTTCCCGGCAGCGGCCGGCAGTGTCCCTACTTTTTCGAACCGCAGCCGTCAGCGGCCGGGACCTACGACTACGGCCGTCAGGGCATCGGGCGCAAGGTACCGCAGGGCAAGTTCCCATACCCGTTCAGACGTCGTCTCCCGCACCTGCCGGACGAATTCACCGAGATAACCGTTTCCGAAACCGTTCTGAATATTCTCGATGGTTACGTCGGCGATGCCGAAAGGCCCGTCAAGAATACGCATTACCTCGCCGACCATGATATTTTTCACCAGCGCGAGCTCCTCCACAGGGACGGGTTCGCACCGGAGCCGCTCTATCTCGGCGAATATCTGTGCGAGCGCATCTTCGGTGAACTGCACCCCCACCTCCGTGGCCGCTGCGAAATAGCCGCTGCGGTCGAAATTGACCATCGCCGCATAGGCTCCGTAGGTATATCCGCGCTCTTCGCGCAGGTTGTGCACGAGCCGGGAACCGAAATAACCGCCCAGCACCGCGGCAACCACCTGCATGCCGATGAAATCGGGATGACTGCGCGGGAAGAGCACGCGTCCCACGCGGACGGCCGACTGCACGGCCCCGGGGAAAGGCATTTCGGCACGGCTGATGCTCCGGGGAGCCGGGAAGTCGGCACGCTCGCTCACCTCTCCCGGACGCAGCCCGGCCAGAAACTCCTCCACAGCCCGCAGGCGAATGTCGTCCACATCGCCGCTCATCACCGCGAAACACCCCGCCGCGGTATAGCGTTCCTCATAAAAGGCACGCACATCCTCCCGGCTAAGGTCGTCGTAACGCTCCGCCGGCGAAGAGATGCCGTAAGGGTGCGACGCCCCGTAAAGGGATTTTGCGAAAAGCTCCCGGGCATTGAAATCGACCTTGGTGCGGTTGATGGCCAGCGTCTGACGGCTCTTGTCGCAGTAGACGCGCAGCTCCTCCTGCGGAAATTCCGGCTCGAGCATGATGCGGCGGGCCACCTCCAGGGTCTTATCGAAAAATTTCGACAGACACACGAACGTCACCACGCTCCAGTCGCGGTCCATCGAGACGTCGAACCAGGAGCCGTAATAGTCGAGCCGTTCGGCTATCTGCTGCGCAGTCATGTCCCGGCTCCCTTCGGCAAGGTTATTCACCGTAGCCGAAGCACAGAAGGGCACCTTCTGCCACGAGGAGCCGGCACGGAAGACGAAACTGAGGCGCACCACCCCGTACTCCGGAGCGGGCAGGACATAAATGCGTACCCCCGAAGCGGTACGGTATTCACATGCTTCGGGCACTTCCAAACGCTCCGGAATGACCGTCTCCGGCTGCCGGCTGCGGTCGAAATGTATCTTATTCTCCATGTTTGCCGTAGATTACGAGTGTCGAACTTCTGTCCCGACGGAAGAGCCGCCGGGCCGTCTCCATGATTTGCCCGGCTTCCACGCCGCGGTAGATTTCCAGCTCGGAGTTCACGAGGGGCAGCTCGCCCAGCAGGGCGTAGTAGGCGAGATTGAGCGCCTTGTTCATCACGTTCATCTCGCCGTAAAGCATGTTCGCCTCGAACTTGTTGCGCACCTTCTGCAGTTCGTCGTCCCCCACCGGTTCACTGCACAGCCGCTCCAGCTCGTTCCACAGCGCCTCCTCACCCTCCCGGAGTTCCACCCCCGGCATGAGCTGACCTGTCAGGATGAAGAGCCCCGGGTCGATGTCGCCGGTGATGTAGGAGTTCACGGCGGAAAAGAGCCGGCGGCGTTTGACCAGTTCATTGTAGAGCCGCGCCGAGGTACCGCCCGCAAGCAGGTCGGTCATCACGTCGCAGCAATAGTATTCCGGACTGCGGCGACCTCCCATATGAAGCGCCACGGTCACCTGCGTGGCCGGTACGTCACGGCAGGCCTCCTCCCGGCGGGCCTCCCGCTGCACAGGTTCCTGCGGAAAGGCATCCGCGGGAGCGGGAACGCTCTCCAGATGGCCGAACCATTTGTCGGCGAGCTCGAACACCCGTTCCGGCTCGATATCTCCCGACACGGCGAGAATGGCATTCGAGGGGACGTAGTAACGCCTGTAGAAGGCCGTGACGTCGGCGAGCGTCGCTTCGCGGATGTGGTCGGGCGTCAGTCCGATGGTCGGCCACCGGTAGGGATGCACCTTATAAGCCAGCGCCCGCAGCAGCAGCCACTGCTCCCCGTAAGGCTGGTTGAGGTAACGCTGCTTGTACTCCTCGACCACCACCGACTTCTCCGCCGCGAGCTTCTCCGGCGTGATGTCGAGCCCCGTCATCCGGTCCGATTCCAGCCAGAGGGCCGTCTCGATGTTGTCCTTGGGCAGCGTCATGTAGTAATCGGTGTAATCGTTGTTGGTAAAGGCGTTGTTCTCGCCGCAGGCCACCTGCACCGGCATGTCGAAATCGGGCACGAGTTTCGTTCCCCTGAACATCAGATGTTCGAAAAGATGGGCGAATCCCGTCCGCTCCGGCGCCTCGTTGCGGGCCCCCACCCCATAGAGCATATTGACCGCCGCAAGCGCCGAGAGCCGGTCGCGGTTGGCAACCACCCGCAGTCCGTTCCGAAGCGTATATTCCGAATAGTGTATCATGACATTTCCTGTTAAGCCTCCGGGCCCGGAGGCCATTCTCCGGCCCGTTCCGGGACAAATTTACGGTTTCTTTGCAAGAATCGGGCCCCCGGCAACGGGAAGGCATCCTCTTTGCCGGACAAAAATCGTTATATTTGTTTTCAACTTTTAATAAACCGGCGGTGCCGACGCGAACCGGGCGATACCCGACCGGCATACCTTTCATTGACGAAGATACTGCGGCCGTTTCAAAGAATCGGTGAAACCGACGCGGAACGGGCCGCATGAAGGATGCGCCGGCACCGGCAGACAGGTATCCGGGCCCGCGGACCAAACGACAACGGACCATGACAACATCCATCAGGGAACGGCTCGACGCGATGCGGGCCTTCTACGCCGAAGGGCACACGCGGGAACCCGCATTCCGCAAAGAGTACCTGCGCAGACTGCAGGAGGCCGTAAAGGCACACGAGCAAGAGATAGCGGAAGCCCTGTACGCCGACCTGCACAAATCGGCGGAAGAGTCGTATATCAGCGAGACGGCCATTGTGCTGGCCGAAATACGCGACCAACTGCGGCATCTGGAGCGCCGGGCCCGCAGCCGGCGGGTGCCTACCCCGCTCTTCCTCTTCCCCTCCGCGAGCCGCATCATTCGGGAACCGCAGGGGGTGGTGCTTGTCATGGCGCCGTGGAACTATCCCTTCCAGCTCGCCCTCGACCCGCTGGTGGGGGCGCTCGCCGCAGGGAACTGCGTGGCGCTGAAACCCTCCACAACCTCGGCCCGTACCTGCCGCCTCATCGGGAACATCCTCGGCGAGATATTTCCCCCGGACTACGTGTCGGTTTTTGACGGCGACCATGCCCAGACAGCCGAATTGCTGGAGTATCGTTTCGACCACATCTTCTTCACGGGCGGAGCGGCCTTCGGACGCACGGTGATGGAGAAGGCGGCGGCACACCTGACACCCGTAACGCTCGAACTGGGCGGCAAAAGCCCCTGCGTCGTGGACCGCACGGCCGACCTCGATACGGCCGCCCGCAAAATCGCGTGGGGCAAGCTCCTGAACGCCGGCCAGACCTGCATCGCCCCCGACTACCTCCTCGTACACCGCGACGTGAAGGAGGAGCTGCTCGAAAAGTTCAGGAGATATGCCATGCACTTCTACGGAGGAGATTTCCGCCGCAGCGCCGCCTATCCGCGCATCATCAGCGACCGGGCCTTCACGCGCCTGCAAAGCTACATCGATACGGCCGAGCGCATCGTGTGGGGCGGCGAATACGACGCATCGGAACGCTTCATCGCCCCGACGCTCATCGACTCTCCCGACCCCGGTTCGCCGCTCATGCAGGAGGAGATATTCGGCCCCATCCTGCCGGTCATGACCTTCGACGACACGGAGTCGGCCGCAGACTTCATCAACGCCCGCGAAAAGCCGCTCGCGCTCTACTACTTCGGCCGCAAAGCCGACGGGCTGCGCCTCATCGGCCGCACCGCGTCGGGAGGCGCCTGCATCAACGATACGATAATACACATCGCCAATCCCCGTCTGCCCTTCGGCGGCACGGGAGACAGCGGGATGGGAAGGTACCACGGACGCTTTTCGTTCGACACCTTCTCCAACCTGCGGGCCGTGGCCGTCTCCCGACGCCGCACCGACCTGCCGCTCCGCTATCCGCCCTACGGCCGGAGTTTCGGCCTGCTGAAAAAACTGTTATGACACCCCGGACGTTCCCGGCATAACGGCCGGAAACGGGCCGGAATCCGACAGTACCGGACACAATAAGGGCACGGAACGGCCGTTAAGAAGCAGAAACGGCGGTCTGTCCGATACCGGGCCTCCGGGGACATCCACAAGACGACACGGACAAGTATGGAATTCCTGCTCGAATACGGATACATAGGGCTCTTCATCGGGGCCTTTCTCGCCGCCACGATTCTTCCGATGAGTTCGGACGTTCTGCTGGTAGGACTCCTCGCCGTAGGTGCCGACCCCTATATTTCGGTGGCGGTGGCGACGGCGGGCAACTGGCTCGGCGGTCTCACCTCCTACTGGCTCGGCCGGGCCGGCAAATGGGAGTGGATAGAGAAATACTTCAAGGTCAAACGGGAAACCATCGAAAAGCACCAGCACAAGGTGGCCCGCTACGGCAGCCTCCTCGCCTTTTTTACCTGGCTTCCGCTGATAGGCGACGTGATGGCCATCGCGCTCGGTTTCTACCGCGTAGACTGGAAAAAGACTACCCTCTTCATGCTCGTCGGCAAGGGGGCGCGCTTCGCTACCTGGGCACTGCTGTTCTACTGGGTGAAACCGCTGTTCGGATGACGCCGACGCAGGGCAGACTCCCGCCACGGCCCGGCCGCGGCAATCGGACGCACTCTCCGCACGACGGGCTGCGGAAACGTAAAAAATAGTCCGTTTCTCATCGTTTTTCGGTATTTTACCATTATATTTGCAGACTGTGTGTCCTGCGGCAGGCGGTACAACGAAAAAATTCGCCGCGGCATGCAACAGAAAAGACGCCCCGCGCGTCTTTATATGTAGGAGGACGACAAACAAACTATTCGATTTTACACTTAAATGTTACCGAAAATGAAAAAGTATTTTTTGATGTTCGCGACATTCGCTGCGGCATTGACCATGATGTCGTGCGAAAAAGACAAGGGCAATACTGGAAACGGCGGAAATGGAGGGGGGGAAACTAATCCCCCTACGGATGAGCTCAAGCTCAACCTCGACGAGGCCGTTTACTACGGCGAGAAAATCGCCGCCGACGTAGGATACTACTCGATGACCTTCGTCGTGGACGGCACCAGCAACAAGCTCCGCCTCGACATGTTCGCCTCGGTGGTCGACCCGGTCAGCACCCCGAAACTCACTGCAGGTACGTATGACCTCGGCACCATCACCGAACCTACCTCGAAAACGTATTTCGTGGCTTCGAACGGCTCCGATACGGAGGGTACCCTTTATTGGAAAGAGGGCACGGCCGTGCTCGTAACGGGCGGCAGCATCAATGTGCAGTCCGCTGCAGGCGGCTACACCATCAAGGTGAACCTCACCGCAGGCGACGAGACCATCGAAGCCAAGTACAGCGGCTCCATCTCTTTCGACGACCAGAGGCAGGATGCCCCGAGAACTCCCATTACGGCCAACGCCTATCTCGCCCAGTACACGGGAGAGTGTATGCTTGCCAACGAGCAGCTCGGCCAAATGACGCTGCTGATGCAGGATGCGGAGAACACCAACCAGCAGATACAGCTCGTCATGACCGTACCCTATCCGACCGAAGGCGACTACCCGGCAGACAATGTGCCTATTCCTACGGGAACCTTTGAGGTGGTTGAAGGCAATCCCACGGCGGCCGGACAGATTATCCCGACCAGCAACGACGTGGCCGAGGGTACCTATTCCGCAGAGATAGTCTACAACTCGGGAGTCATCTCCTACGGCGTACTCATCCAGGGCGGTACGGTCACCATCGCCAAAGAGGGTGAGACCTACAACGTCACCACGGCACTGGAAGGTACGAAATTCTCCTACTCCAACAACAAACTGCAGCTCGGCCAGCACGTTACGGACATCGTATGGAACCTGACCGGAGCCCAGTTCGGCGACTATGCCGTCGATATGACCAACCCGATGAGTTCGCTCACCGAAAACAAGGAACTCACCGACCTTACCGGCGTCTTCGCCGACCCGTGGGGCGTACCGGGTACGAACAATTATATCTGGCGAATCATTCTCCACAACGAGGACCTGGTTATCGATGCGAACAACCCGTATTACAATCAGGACGGTACGCTGTATGTAAGCGGCGAGGGCGATGCCATGATGATGCAGCTCATCACCTCCTCTGCCTCCGAGTTCCCGGTAGGCACATTCAATGTGGAGAATACCTACGACTATGTTTACCCGGTAGGTAACACGCTGTCCGGCAAGCCGATTCTCAATGTAGGCGGTGCCGACCCGCTCGGGCTGGGCGTGGGTACGTGGTACTACTACATCGGCCCGAACGACGAGGGTCAGATGGCAGTACTGGACGGTGCCGGTGCGGTTATCAAGCAGGGTTCCATCAACATAACCACCTCCGACAACAAAACGTATAATATCGCCGTCGACATCTTCGACAAGTACGGTCATAACATCACCGGTACGTTTGCAGTTACGGTAGATTCCGGACAAGCATCGTTCTCTTCGAACGATGCGACCGACAGCGTTGTCCGCACGATGCCCAACACCTCGTTCGTGCCCTACTCCTTCGAGCAGCACAGCGGTCTGGCCATCTCCTTCTGAAAAGGATGACGGAATGGAATCAAGCGCCTTCCCCCTCCGGGGAGGCGCTTTTTTGTTGCGCAATGGAACACTCCGTCCTCTCCGAACCGAACACCCGGGCCACTGCGCGGCCTGGTATATGTTCCCCGGAACCGCATCGGCTGCAAAGAGGATATACATATCCTTGTATTTTATTGGGAAAAATATATATCTTTGTCTGGATATGGTGAGCATGACCGGTGCCAGCAAAACAACCCCGGCCGCAAGGAAATATTCGGCAAAAAACGTTTTTCCCACCGCATCATGCAACAAAAGAGTATCCGGATGCGTCTATTAGGACAGACAGATAGATAGACAGATGTTGTAACAACCAATTTAATAAATTCTCTAACAATCATTGCTATGAAAAAACTCTTATTGCTGGCATCGACCGCCGTTACGGCTGCGCTGATGGTTTCCTGCTCGCAAGGTACCGACACCACAACACCTCCCGGGCCGACCACCGACGGTTACACCTTCACGACCGTAAGCGACGCCGTCTATTACGGCGAGAAGTATGCCGAAGGTTCCGGATTCTATACCTTCACGCTCTCGGACGCCGACGGGAACAAGATGCGCATCGACTGCTTCGGTACGGTAGCATCGAACTCCAACAATCCGAGGTTCACGACCGGTACCTATGAGGCCGGCACCCTCGACGACCGCACCGTCCGCACGTTCGTGACGGCCGACTCCGCAACGGCAGAAGAGGGTACCATCTTCTGGAAAGGGAGCGAAGCCTATCCCGTCAGCGGCGGCACCATGAAGGTCTCCAGTCAGGGCGGCAGCTACAAACTGGACATCGAGTTCACGTCGGGAGAAACGACCATCAAGGGCTCTTTCGACGGTACCCTGAAATTCGAGGGCAAGCCGCAGGTTCCGCCGCGTATCGAGGTTCCCAATCCCAGGCCCGTTACCGGCATTATCGGTGCTTACTACGGCAAATACAACGACCATGAGGCGACGACCGGCATGTTCCTTTTCGGCATGGGTTACAAAGGCGACCTCACCAACGGCGAAAATGTAGAAGCACTGCAGCTGCAGGGCTATATCCCTCTCCAGGAGGACAACGACAACGTAATCCTGCCCGAAGGTACTTATACGATTAGTACCTCCGCCGACAACACGGATGCATTCACGCTGGTAGCAGGCGGAGTAGACGCCCAGAACGGCTATCAGGGTACCTACGAGTACTACACCGACAAGAGTACGAGCATCACGAAAGGATACATTATCAGCGAAGGTACCATGACCGTAGAAAAGAACGGTGACAACTACAAGATTACCGCCAATTTCAAAGGGAAACGGTCCGACGCACTCAACATCATAGGCACGGAACTCGAAGAGGTCAACTACCTCTACGAAGGGCCGCTGGAACCGATGATGAACTACGCAGACCCGATGAGCCGTCTGGAAGAGGACAAGAAACTCGGCGACATGCACAACCAGGCTCTCGTACAGGTCATTCCCAAGGCTACCGGTGACTTCACCGCTTGGCTCTACTACATATTCGGAGACGGCCTCGCCTATACGATTAACAACAACACCCTCGACGTTACCGGTTCGGGCGACCTCATGATGCTCGCCATCTGGGGCCCGGCACAGTCCACCGACAATCCCGTCGGCGAATTCCCGATGAGCCCCGGCTTCGGACTCCTCTTCGAAGAGGGCAGTGCAATGCCCGGCAACCCCATTCTCGGTCAGAGCATCGACCCGCAGCAGGGATGCTGGTACACCTACGCCTCCAAACAGGGCTCTACCCTCCAACTGAACAGCTACGCAGGCGCGATGCCCGACCAGGGCCGTATCATCACCAAACCGGCCGAAGACGGTACCAACCAAATTGTGGACTTCCTGTTCTACGACAAGTACGGTCATGAGATATCCGGTATCTACGAAGGTGCAATGGAAGTGATAAAAGCCTCCCAGTCGGCTGCCGCAGCCAACGCAGGCCTCGCTTACATCCCCTCCTTCCCGATTGCTCCGGAGCTCGCAGTGCCCGCGACTCCGTTCAACATCCGGTTCGTAGACTGACATCGGACGGTACGATAACTGCAAGAGGCGGTGCCCGTAGGCATCGCCTCTTTTTTCTTTGTCCCCCAGCCGAACGTTATGCGGTTTTTCCCCTTTTTTGACTACCTTTGCGAGCGGAAGCAACGTTCGTCCGCCTTCGCGGACGGACATATTGTCAAACCAATCACGGCACTGTATGGACGATGGCAGTTGTAAAGACAAGTATCGCGGCGGTATCCTACCTGAATACCGTGCCGTTCATCTACGGTATCCGACACGCGGATAAACTGCAGGCCGAACTGCTCCTGGCCCCGCCGTCCGCCTGCGCCCGGAATTTCATCGACAGGAAAGCCGACATCGCACTCGTTCCGGCGGGAGCCCTCCCGCTTATGGACGATGCCGAAATCGTCACGAACTACTGCATCGGCGCAGAAAAAAGCGTTCGTACGGTAACGGTCATGAGCAATGTCCCCATCGGCGAAGCGACGGTCATCCATCTCGATTCGCACTCCATGACATCGGCCCTTCTGGTCAGGATTCTCGCTGCCGAACTCTGGCATATACGCCCCGAGTGGCGGGAACTCACCGACTATTCGGCTGCGGAACACCCTGCGGAAGGAGAGGCTTTCCTTTTCATCGGCGACAAGGTGTTCGGTTACGAAGGCAAATTCCGCTACACATACGACCTGGCAGACTGCTGGCGGGAACTGACCGGCAAACCATTCGTATTCGCCGTATGGGTAGCCCGCAAGGGGAGCGCTCCCGAGCTCATCGACGCTCTCGAAAGCTCGCTGGAACTCGGCGTGGAACGTATCTGGGAGGCCATCGTCGAGAGCGGCCACAGCGAGAAGGATTACGCATACGGCTACCTGACGGAGAACATCGACTTCCTCTTCGATTATCAGAAAAGGCAGGCGCTGGAGCTCTTCCGCGACAAGGCGAAGAAGTTCACACCACGCGCCAATCCGGGCTAAGTTGCGTCCGGGGGTCGGCAACGGAACCGTTCCGAAAGGTTCCGGCCATGTCACGCATCATGAATCACAACCCAAACGCAACCAGCCATGATAACGATTTACCTGAAGCAATATAACAAGATAGTACGCAATCCCGACCTCAAGATATTCGACGAGCTGGGATACGACGACATCCTGTGGATAGACCTTCTGAACGCCTCCATCAAGGAGCAGAAAGAGGTCGAAAACTTCATGGAGATAAATCTCCAGACACGTCAGCAGGTCGAAGAGATTGAAACCTCGTCCAAATATTCGGAAACGGAGAACGCCATCTTCTCCAACGCGGACTTCTTCGTACACTCCCCCGACGGCATCACGGTGGAGCCCGTCTCCTTCGTGATTAGCGAAGGGGTACTGATAACCGTCCGGCAGTCGGAATTCCGTACCTTCGCCGAAGCGGAAAAGAGGCTCCAGATAAATTCGCGGGGATACACCACGGGGTACCACCTCTTCGTCTCCATCCTCGAAATACGTATCGACGCCGACGCCGACGCCGTGGAGGCCGTTTCCAAGCAAATCGCCACCCTCAGCAAAGAGATAGGCGCCCAGGACCGTGTCAGCCAGAACGAAATACGGCACATCAACACGCTGCAGGAGACGACGATGATGATGCGCGAGGTCATCTTCGACCGGCAGCGACTCCTGTCGGGCATCCTCAAGAGCGAACGTTTCCCGAACGATATCTACCCGCGGCTGCAACTCATGATACGCGACGTGAACTCCATCGTGAGCCACGCCGACTTCAGCTTCGAGCGCCTCGATTTCCTGCGCGAAACGGCCCTCGGCCTCATCAACCTCGAACTGAACAACACGACGAAGATATTCACCATGGCTTCGGTCTTCTTCATGCCGGCCACCCTCATCGCAAGTATCTACGGCATGAATTTCCACATGATGCCGGAACTCGACTGGCGGTACGGCTACCCGGCGGCTATTCTGCTGATGGCTCTGGTCTCGTTCCTGTGTTACCGCTTCTTCAAACACCGGAAATGGCTCTGAGGCTGCCGAAGAGGAACTTTTCCATGCACCGAAAAGACACGGGTGCAGTCCGGCCCCCGATTTGCATACCCTCGAAATAAATTCGTATTTTTGTATCCGACTTAAACGACAGACGACATGCCGACAAAACTATACGACGACATCATATTCGGGCCGGTACGCAGCCGGCGGCTGGGCCTTTCGCTCGGCGTAAACCTGCTCCCGCTCGAATGCAAGCTCTGCTCCTTCAACTGCATCTATTGCGAATGCGGCTGGACGGAAAAGGGACACAAGGCAGCCTTCAACAAACGCGAGGACGTGGCACGTCTGCTCGCCGACAAACTCTTCGAGATGGTGAACGCCGACAACGCACCGGACGTCATCACCTTCGCAGGCAACGGCGAACCCACCATGCACCCCCAATTCGAGGAGATAATAGACGACGTTCTGAAGATAAGGGACAACTACGCTCCCTCGGCCAAAGTTTCGGTTCTGACGAACGGTACGATGCTGAAAAAGGAGAGCGTCCGCCGCGCCCTGTCAAAAGTGGACAACAACATCGTGAAACTCGACTCGGCCTTCGACGAAACGGTACGTCTGATAGACAACCCCCTGGGCGAATACAGCGTGGCGGAGACGGTACGCTACATGAAGATGTTCGAAGGGAGGCTCATCATCCAGACCATGTTCCTGCGCGGCTCGTACGAAGGGCGGCCCGTAGACAATACCACCGAACGCGAAGTGTCGGCCTGGCTGGAACTTGTGAAGGAGATAGGGCCGCGGCAGGTGATGATATACACCATCGACCGCGACACGCCGGACCCCGACCTTGAAAAGGTTTATCTCGATGAGCTCGGCGACATCGCACGCCGCGTCCGGGCGCTCGGCATTGAGTGTTCAGTTGCAGGATAGAGAAGCATGGTAACTACCGAACAGATAAAAGAGCTCACCGGACGGCGCGAGGGACTGCGGCGTCACCTCGCCATCGAAGACAAACTCATTGAACTCGACGAGGAGCAGGCGCGTACGCTTGCCCCCGACTTCTGGGACAGGCCGGAAGAGGCCGAGAAGCAGCTGCGCAAGGTGGCCGGGATAAAGAGCTGGATAGACGACTTCCGGGCGATAGAACGGTTGTGCGACGACCTGGAGCTGATGCCCGACTTCGTCCGCGAAGGCGGGGCATCGGAGGAGGAGCTCGATGCGCTCTATGCGGAGACCCTCGCCAAAATCGAAGCGCTGGAGATGCGCAACATGCTCCGCGGCCCGGAGGACAGGATGGGCGCCATCATGGATATCAACTCGGGGGCCGGCGGCACGGAGAGTCTCGACTGGGCCTCCATGCTGCTGAGAATGTACACCCGCTGGGGCGAACTGAACGGCTACAAGGTACGTATCGCCGACCTGCAACCGGGCGAGGAGGTGGGAATCAAATCGGCTACCATCGAATTCGAGGGAGACTACGCCTACGGTTTCCTCAAAAGCGAGAACGGCGTACACCGGCTCGTCCGCCTCTCGCCATTCAACGCCAACAACAAACGGCAGACGACCTTCGCGTCGGTCTTCGTATCGCCGGCGGTGGACGACACGATAGAAATCAACATCAATCCCGCGGACATCACCTGGGATACCTATCGTAGCAGCGGAGCCGGCGGACAGAACGTCAACAAGGTGGAGACGGGCGTGCGCCTGCGATACAGTTCGAAAGACCCCGACACGGGCGAACCCGTGGAGTTCCTCATCGAAAACACCGAGACGCGTTCGCAGCTCATGAACCGCGAGAATGCCATGCGCATCCTCAAATCGAAACTCTACCAGCGCGAACTCGAAAAGCGGCAGGCCATACAGGCACAACTGGAGGGACAGAAGAAGAAAATCGAATGGGGTTCACAGATACGCAGTTACGTATTCGACGACCGCCGTGTCAAGGACCACCGCACCGGCCACCAGACCTCCGATGTGGAGCGTGTCATGGACGGCGAGATAGACGATTTCATCAAGGCTTATCTTATGGAATTCGGAGCGTCCGCCCAATAGATGCTTCCCCGAAAAGATTAAAAACAGAATAAATACCGGTTCGGCAACAATATATTGTTGCCGAATTGTTATATTGCATCTACCTTAGGCGTCAATATTGCTGAAGCCACCGGGAACCGGACGACGCACACCGTCCGGAAATACGGAAATACCCGCGACATAAAGACGTAAGAGATGCTCCTCCTCAAGAACATACACAAAACCTACCACGCAGGCTCCCCCTTGCATGTGCTCAAAGGCATCAACCTCGAAATAGAGAAAGGCGAATTCGTCTCCATCATGGGGGCGTCCGGTTCGGGCAAATCGACTCTGCTGAACATCATGGGCATCCTCGACGACTACGACGAAGGCGAATACTACCTCGACGGCCGGCTCATCCGGGGACTCAACGAAACGCAGGCCGCCGCTGCGCGGAACCGCATGATAGGCTTCATCTTCCAGTCGTTCAATCTCATCAACTACAAGAATGCCATGGAGAACGTGGCGCTGCCCCTCTACTACCAGGGAGTCCCGCGGCGCAAACGCAACGCCGTCGCACTCGAACTGCTCGACAAACTGGGCATCCGGGAGTGGGGCACGCACATGCCCAACGAGATGTCCGGAGGCCAGAAGCAGCGGGTAGCCATCGCACGCGCTCTCATCAACAGGCCGCAGATAATCCTCGCCGACGAACCTACCGGCGCCCTCGACAGCAAGACCTCGCAGGAGGTGATGGACCTGCTGCGGCAGGTGAACGACGAAGGGATGACCATCGTGTGCGTCACCCACGAACGCGACATTGCCCAGCGGACGGACAAAATCATCTATCTCAGGGACGGCATCATCGAATCCATAACCGACACGGGAAGATAAGCCATGCGGGAGATTTTCACCGAGATATGGTCTTCGATGCGCAAAAACAAGCTGCGCACCTTCCTCACGGGATTCTCCGTGGCATGGGGCATCCTCATGCTCATCATCCTGCTCAGCTCCGGCAATGGACTCCAGAACGGCATGATGTCCAACTTCGACTACATGGCCACCAACTCCATCGAGCTCTACAGCAGCCGCACTTCGATGCCCTATGCGGGGTACGCCGAAGGCAGAAGCATCTACCTCTCCGGCAAGGATATCGAGATACTCGAAGAGGAGTTTCCGAATGTAGACAAGGTGACATCGAGCGCCTGGTATTCGGGCGGCACCATGACCCGCGGCAAAAATTATATCAACGTCTCCATGCACGGTGTCCGCCCCGAACATACCGAAGTATTCAAGATTGAGATACTGGAGGGACGCTTCATCAACCGGCAGGACATCGACCGACAGCGAAAGGTATGCGTCATCAGCCAGCCCGTCAGAGAAGTACTTTTCGGCAACGAATCGCCAATAGGGAAAGAGGTGATACAGAACGGCGTGGTATGGACCGTCGCGGGTGTCTACAAGGATTACGCCTACGGCAACCAGAACAGCGTCTTCATTCCCTACACCACAGGCCGGCTCATCTACATGCAGAACGACCCGTGGATAGGCTACATCGTCTTCACGCTCCAGGACATCAATACGGACGAAGAGATGGCCGCATTCGAGGATGACGTGCTGCGCCGCCTCTCGTTCGAGCACAACTACGCCCCGACCGACAAGAACGCCATCTATCTCTACAATAACTTCAACCAATTCAAAGGGATGAACAGAATATTCCGCGGGCTCGACATGTTCATCTGGATTATCGGTCTCGGAACGCTGCTGGCCGGTATCGTGGGCGTCAGCAACATCATGCTCGTCACGGTCAGGGAACGCACCTTCGAGTTCGGTATCCGCAAGGCGCTCGGTGCCCGGCCCGCCTCCATCATCCGGCTCATCCTCATCGAATCGGTGGTGATAACCGCCTTCTTCGGCTACGTCGGACTCGTCCTCGGGGTGGCGGTCATGGAAGTCGTCAACCATGTTCTGGAGGCGACGGCAACGGCGGTACCCGACTCGTTCGCCGTATTCCGCAACCCGACGCTCGACCTGCGGGCAGCCGTCTCGGCGACCGTCGTACTGATAATAGCGGGGCTGGTGGCCGGGTATGTCCCCGCCCGGAAAGCCGCCCGGCTCAAAACAATAGACGCGCTGCGCTACAACAAATAACACACAAGGCAAGCCATGTTCGACCTCGACCGCTGGAAAGAAATCTGGGAAACCATCGCCCGCAACCGCAAAAGGAGCATCATGACGGGACTGGGGGTCTTCTGGGGCATCTTCATGTTCACCGTGATGATGGGATTCGGCATGTGGCTGGGACGCACCGCCCTCTCCTCGCTGGGCAGCTACTCCACCAATACGACCTATTTTTTCACCGACCAGACGAGCATTCCCTATCAGGGTATGCCTTCGGGCCGATGGTGGAACTTCGACATGCACGACCTGGAAGCCATCCGGCAGCAGGTTCCCGACATCAAGTATGCGGCAGCCATGAACTGGGGAGGTTCGCAGAAGGTGTCGCACAACGAACGCAAGGGCGAATACTACCTGATGGGCTATACGCCGGATTTCCAGAAAATCAATCCGCAGCCCCTGAAATTCGGCCGCTTCATCAACCAGCCGGACATGGAGGGCAAGCGCAAGGTGTGTGTCATCGGCGGACAGATATGGAAGGAGCTCTTCCCCGGCGGCGAAAACCCCGTGGGCGAAGTCATCAAGATGAACGACCTCTACCTGACCGTCGTGGGCGTCATGGAGCGGGGCAGCACCTCGATAAACATCGGGAGCAATCCGGAAACCACCATCGCCGTACCCAACTCGCTCGTACAGCAGCTCTGGAACGAAGGTTCTTCGGTGGATATGATAACCATCATGGCGGAAGACGACGTCCGCATCCAGGACATCGAGGAGAAGTGCAAGCGCATCATCGCAGCCAACCACATCATTTCGCCCGACGACAAGAAAGCCATCAGCGGCTTCAACCTCGGCGAACAGTTCGAAAAGGTGAACGGACTGCTGAACGGCATCAGCCTGCTGACATGGATAGTGGGTCTGGGGACGCTGCTGGCCGGCATCGTAGGCGTCAGCAACATCATGCTCGTCATCGTACGGGAGCGGACGCAGGAGATAGGCGTCCGCCGGGCGATAGGCGCCCGGCCGTGGTCCATCATATCGCAGATTCTCTCCGAAAGTTTCCTGCTGACCTTCATCGCCGGTATCCTCGGCCTTGCGGCCGGAGTCGGAGCACTGTCGGTATTCGAGAAGCTGATAGCGGCCACGACGGAGCTGGGGAGCGACATGCAGCCGCTGCAGATATCTTTCGGGCTCGGCATCACGGCCACCCTCATCATCATCGCCGGAAGCTTGCTGGCCGGCATCATCCCGGCCAGCCGTGCCATGAAGATAAAGGCGGTGGATGCGATTAGGGAGGAGTAGCGCCGGATGCAGCCGTGCAACTGCCAAACCGGACAGGACGCAACGACAGACTGGGAATGAAAATTTAAAATATAGCAGTTATGAAGAAAGTATTTAGAATCCTGCTCATCGTCCTGCTCGCGGGACTGTTCGTCGGGACGTTCGTCTTCCTGTGGAACAAGACGCGGCCGGTCAAGACCGTCTACGGGATAGTGACGCCCGTCCGCGACACCATCTCCCAATTCGTGGTAGCCACCGGACAGGTCGAACCGCGCGACGAAGTACTCATCAAGCCCCAGATTTCGGGCATCATCTCCGCCCTGCACAAGGAGGCAGGCAACATGGTGCGGCAGGGCGACGTAATCGCTACCGTGAAGGTCATTCCGGAGATGAGTTCCCTCAACAACGCCGAATCGGGAGTCAAGCAGGCGGAAATAAATCTGGAACAGACCAGGCGCGAATACGAACGCACCGAAAAACTCTACCGGAAGAACGTCATCACCCTCGACGAGTTCGAGAAGGCGGAGACACAGCTCCGGATTGCGGAAGAGAACCTCCAGAGCGCACGCGACAACCTGGAAATCGTACGCGACGGCATCGTCTCCCGCAACGCCGAAATAAGCAATACCCAGATACGTTCCACGATAGACGGCATGATACTGGACATTCCCGTCAAGGTGGGCAACTCGGTCATCCAGTCCAATACGTTCAACGACGGCACGACAATAGCCGTCGTGGCCGACATGAACGACATGATATTCCGCGGGAAGGTCGACGAGACCGATGTGGGCAAGCTCCACGAAGGGATGCCCGTCACGCTCACCATCGGCGCCGTACAGGACTCGAAACTGAACGCACGGCTGGAATATATCTCCCCGAAGGCGACGACGGACAACAACGTCATCATGTTCGAAGTAAAAGCTGCCGTGGACGTGGACGATAACATCTTCGTCCGTTCGGGTTACAGTGCCAATGCAAGCATCATGATAGAGAACCGCGAGAACGTGCTGGCCGTGCCGGAGAGCGTACTCGAATTCGAGGAGGACAAAACCTACGCCTACGTGCTGACAAGTCCCGAAGGGGCCGAAGAACAGACGTTCGAGAAAAGGGAGGTCACGACGGGACTCTCGGACGGCATGAACATGGAAATCAAGGAGGGACTCTCCGAAACCGACCGGCTGCGGGGCATGGCGATGCCGCGCACCAAGAAATAGCCTACCCGTAACGTAAAACCTCACCGCCATGAAACGCAAAACGATAGTTACCGTCTTCTTCACCCTGACCGCCCTGCTGCTATCCGGCGGAAAAGCCGAAGGACAGCAGCAGGAGACCCTCGCCCGGTCGTCCTCACCGACAGCCCGGTATGCGGCAGAAGAAACCGGCCTCCCGGCAGCCGCCCCGTGGACGCTGCAGGAGTGTATCCGGTATGCTCAGGAAAACAACATAGAGATACAGCGGCAGGAGCTCTCCATCGAAGATGCCGAGCTGGCCCGAAAGCAGACCCGGCTCAACTACATACCGTCGGTAAGCGCATCGGTCGGCTCCGGAACTTCGTTCGGCCGCGTCCTCGACCCGACCACCTATGAATTCCGCGAGAACTCCAGCAATACCGACCTCAGCGCCTCCCTCTCGCTCGGCACGGAAGTGTTTGCGGGAATGCGCAAATATCACCAGCTCAAGAAATCCGACCTGGCCCTGCAGGATATGCTGCTACAAGTGGACAAGGCCCGCAACGACCTCTCGCTCAATATCACCGCGGCTTACCTCGACGTGCTGTTCGCCGAAGAGAAGGTCACCATCGCCTCACAGCGTACCCGAACGCTCACGTTGCAGGTCGAACAGACGCAAATGCTGGTGGAATCGGGACGCAAAACCATGGGCGACCTGCTGCAATTGCAGGCCGACCTGGCCGATGCACAGTTTCAGGATATCGAAGCGAAAAACAACCGAACCCTCGCTTACTTTACGCTCTGCCAATTGCTGGAGATAGACGACTACGAGACGTTTCGCATCCTCATCCCGGAATCGATGCCCGTCTCCCGCGACGGCGTGGCGGTGGGCCCGGGAGAGATTTACGAAATGGCGCAGGAGCTGCCGCAGGTCAAATCGGCCGGACTGGCCATGGATATGGCAGACCGTGATATCAGCATCGCCAAATCAGGCCTCTACCCCACCCTGAGTCTCTCGGCAGGCTACGGTTCCTCCTTCTCCAACGGCCGGCAGAAACCCGACATCAACAACCCCGCCACCTACATCCAGTATCCGTTCAAGGACCAGATACGCGACAACGCGAGCTATCATATATCACTCAGTCTCAGCATTCCCATCTTCAACTCCCTCTCGGCCCGCAACAACGTCAAGAGTTATCGCATCGCCCGCCACAGGGCCGAATACGATTATATGATAATGCAGAAGAACCTTAACAAAGAGATAAGGCAGGCCTATATCGACGCAGTAGGAGCTTACGAACAGTACGAAGCGGCGGCTAAAAACGTCACCACGACAGAGGAGGCGTTTCGCATGCTGGAGGAAAAATACAACCTCGGCGCGGCTTCGCCGGTGGATTACAGCATTGCGCTCTACAATCTCGTGAACGCCCGCTCGCAGCTTGCCCAGGCCAAATACAGCTACCTCTTCAAGACCAAAATCCTCGACTTCTACCGGGGCATCCCCATCACGCTCTGAACGGCCGTATGGAAGCCAGGATTATAACCGGACGAACGTTCGGAAAAAACGATGCGGAGGCCCTTTTTACGGAGGGTACCGTATTCGACAAATGCATATTCAGAGGCGGCACCTTCACGGCACTGCTCCTGCATGGCATTATCCTGCTCGACTGTCGTTTCACCGGCTGCGATTTCAGCCTCTCCGCATTCGCGAATACGGTAATGGACGGGGTGACGTTCTCCGGATGCAAGATGTCCGGAACATCATTCGGAGAGAGAAACAGCTCACACAGACTGTCGGCATCCTTCACGGAGTGTATCTTCGACGATGCGGTATTTCTGCACATCACCGCCGACTCCGTTTTCCGGCAATGCCGGATGCACGCTACCGTATTCGAATCGTGCATCTTGAAAGGCGTTCTCTTCGACGCTTGCGACATGCAGGGCTCCTCCTTTACCGACAACGACCTGAGAAGTGCGGATTTCCTGACTTCTTCCGGTTTTACTATCGACCCGGAAACCAACCGGCTCAACGGTGCGCGTTTCTCTCAGGCCTCCCTGCCGGGCCTGCTTGCCAAATACCGGATAAAGATAGAAAATCCATAACCCGGCCTCTTCCAGCGACAGACATCGGAAAGCAGGAGATTCCCGCACGCGACCATTGCTTTTCACGGAGCTGCCGACCGCAGCTATACGGTCATTATCTCTTTCTCCTTCTCGGCCAACGCCTCCTCTATCTGCTTGCTGAACCGGTCGGTCAGCTTCTGGGCTTCCGCCTCACCGTCCTTCGCCATATCTTCGGGCATACCGTTCTTCTGGGCCGCCTTGAAAGCCTCGACCGCTTCGCGGCGAGCATTGCGGACACTCACACGCGCCGTCTCCCCTTCGCCTTTCACCTGTTTCACGAGCTCCCTGCGGCGCTCTTCGGTCAGCGCAGGAATCGAAAGCCGGATATGCTCACCATTATTGGAAGGCGTCAATCCGATGTTCGACACGAGTATCGCCTTCTCTATTACGGGTATCATCCCTTTCTCCCACGGCTGGATGAGTATCGTTTTGGCATCGGGCACGGTAACACTCGCCACCTGCGAAACGGGCGTCTGCGAACCGTAGTAATCCACCATGATTCCTTTCAATACATTGGGGCTGGCCTTTCCCGCCCTTATTCCGAGCAGCGCCTCGACAAGATGCTCAAGCGCCTTGTTCATCTTCTCCTCGGCAATGTCCAATATCAGGGTTGCTTCTTCAGTCATAAACGTTAAGGTTTTATGTAGCTTGAATCAAAAATTGTCCCGTTTTCTATTTCAACAGGGCCTCGATGCCCCTGACCATTTCGTCGAATTCGTCGGGCGTATAACCGACCGTCTGGAAAGCTATCTTCCCGTCCTTGCCGATGATGAAGTTGCGCGGCACGTATTTCTCCGCAAACATCCCGTAAAGTTTCTTGTCCCCGTCGAAAGCTACCGGAAATTCGTACCCGTTCTTCCGCATGAACTCCCTGACGGCCTCCTCGCCGTCATCTATCGATACCGGCAGAAGTACGAAATCCTTCCCCTCGAAACGGTCCACGATATCCTTTTGCAGCCGTGTGAACTCCTTGCGGCACGGGGGACACCACGTAGCCCAGAAATTCACCAGCACCACCTTTCCCTCCAGCTCGGCAGAAGTCAGCGTCGTACCGTCCAGCATCCGTACGGAAAATTCGGGCACATCCATCCCCTTCTTCAACAGGGTGGTCCGCTCCACGTCGCCCTGCGCGGACGCGATACCGCAACAGAACAACACCGCAAAAAGCATTGACAATATTCTCTTCATAAACAATCGTATTTTTGTAAAGTGATATCCTTCCTCTCGGCCGGGCAGGGCTATTCCCTCACCAACGTCCCTATCGCTTCGCCCCGGACTACCCTGCGCAGGTTTCCGGGCGTATCCATGTCGAAGACGACTATCGGCAGGCCGTTCTCCCGGCAGAGCGTGAAAGCCGTCAGGTCCATAATCCGAAGCCCGCGGGCATACACCTCCCCGAAAGTTATCTCGCCGAATTTCCGTGCCTCCGGATGCTTCTCCGGGTCGGCATCGTAAATGCCGTCCACCCGCGTCCCTTTCAGCAGCACGTCGGCCTCTATCTCTATGCCGCGGAGCGCTGCGGCACTGTCGGTCGTAAAATAGGGATTGGACGTTCCGCCACCGATTATCACGACGTATCCCCTGCTCAGGTAATCCACCGCCTTGTCCTTGGAGTAATACTCCCCGACCGGTTCCATGCATATGGAAGTCAGCACCTTCGCCTGCATCCCCTCCGCCCGCAGCGCGGATTCCAGAGCCAGCGAGTTGATGACCGTCGCGAGCATTCCCATCTGGTCGCCCTTCACACGGTCGAATCCCCTCTCCGCACCCTGCATGCCGCGGAATATGTTTCCTCCTCCAATAACTATGCCGACCTCCACGCCGGCCCCGGCGATTTCCCGTATCTGCGACGCATACGAACCGAGTACCCCGGCCGAAAGTCCGTACTCTCCATCGCCGGCCAGCGACTCGCCGCTCAGTTTCAGCAATATTCTCTTATATTTCATCTTACAGCCTACCTCGGATGTTATACGACACGAAGATACGATTTTTTTCAGAAATAGTTATAATTGGGTATCTTTGTACCCCGATACGTACACTCCTCTCATGGTAAAGACGGGCTATAAATACCTCGACGACATAAACTCTCCGAAAGACCTGCGCAGACTCTCCGTCCCCGAACTGGAAACGCTCGCTGCAGAACTCAGAGACTTCATGGTATCGGAACTCTGCGTGAATCCGGGACACCTCGCATCGAGTCTCGGAGCCGTGGAACTCGCCATAGCGCTCCATTACGTCTATGACACGCCGGACGACAAGGTGGTCTGGGACGTCGGCCATCAGGCCTATGCCCACAAGATACTCACCGGCCGTCGGGAACAGTTCCACACGAACCGGAAGTTAGGCGGCATCAGCGGATTTCCGCGCATGGAGGAGAGCCCCTACGACGCTTTCGGGGCGGGCCACGCTTCCGTCTCCATCTCGGCCGCACTGGGCATGGCCCAGGCCAACAAACTGCAGGGCATCCACCGCAACGTCATCGCCGTAATAGGCGACGGCGCCATGACGGGCGGCCTTGCCTACGAGGGGCTGAACAACGCCGGAGCATCCAATGCGGACATGCTGGTCATTCTGAACGACAACAACATGTCCATCAGTCCCAACGTCGGAGCGCTGAAGGAGTATCTGCTCGGCATCACCACGTCAAAACACTACAACCGGCTGAAAAACCGGGTATGGAACGCCATGTCGGGAGTCCCCCGGATGCGGCGCGCGATACAGAATTTCGGCAACGTCGTCAAACAGAGCATTCTCAAGCAGAGCAACCTGTTCGAGAGCCTCAACTTCCGCTATTTCGGCCCCGTGGACGGCCACGACCTGAAGTCGCTGGTACGGGTACTGGGCGACATGCGGAGCATTCCGGGCCCGAAACTGCTCCACGTCGTTACCAAAAAGGGCAAGGGTTACAAACCTGCCGAAAGCAACCCGCCGATATGGCACGCCCCCGGCAGGTTCAATCCCGTCACCGGCGAACTGCTCGTCAATCCGGGCGACAACCAGCCCGACCGCTACCAGGACGTATTCGGTTATACGCTCCTCGAACTCGCCCGCCTCGACGAACGCGTCGTAGGCGTCACACCGGCCATGCTCACGGGCAGCTCCATGGATATCCTGCAACGGGAGATGCCCCACCGATGCTTCGACGTCGGCATCGCCGAAGGCCATGCGGTCACTTTCTCGGCAGGACTGGCGGCCGGCGGCCTGATACCTTTCTGCAATATCTACTCGTCGTTCATGCAGCGGGCCTACGACCACATGATTCACGACGTGGCCATCCAGCGGCTTCCGGTCATATTCTGCCTCGACCGTGCGGGCCTTGTCGGCGAAGACGGAGTGACGCACCACGGTGTGTTCGACCTCGCCTTCATGCGCTCCGTGCCCAACATGACGATAGCCGCACCGGCCAACGAGGCGGAACTCAAGGAGATGATGTACACGGCGCTCCTATCGGGCGTACCGTTCGCCATCCGTTATCCGCGCGGCCGGGGGATAGGAGCCGACTGGAGCGGCGGATTCCGACGGATGGAGATAGGCCGCGGGATAACCCTGCGCGGCGGGAAGGATGTCGCCGTTCTGGCGATAGGTACCGTAACCAACGATGCCCTGAAGGCCGCAGTACAGGCCGAGGAGGAGGGAATCTCCGCCGAAGTGGTGAGCCTGCGGTTCGCCAAACCGCTCGACACGGCTATTCTGCACGACGTCGGGCGGCGGTTCCGGCGGATAATCACCGTCGAGGACGGTACCGTGGAGGGAGGCGTGGGAAGCGCCGTCGCCGAATTCATCTCCGCCAACGGCTATACCGCAGAGGTCGTGCGGCTCGGCATCCCCGATACTTTCATCCACCACGGCACGATAGCCGAACTGAAACGGATTTGCGGCTACGACACGGAAGGTATCCTGACAGCTATCCGGAAAGCCGCCGGCAGGGAAAAAGCCTGAACCGTCCCGACGACTTTCCCGGCAGTCCGGCCCCCGACCATCCGCAGTACGGACAAAGAGAAAGTCCGTTCCCGATGCTGCGCCGGAGTCCGACGACAAGCAGGAGAAGCTTCGCCCGTCCGTTCGAATACAGACACGACAACGGTTCCGCACCATCCTCCCCTGCCGCCCCTACGATTGCGGTCGGACATCGTTTCATGAATCCTCCTTTCCCTTTCGAAGAGGGCTTATATGATTTTTATCGTTTCATATCTCAACTCGCAAAAAAGATTGCTACCTTTGCGCAGTTATGGTTCCGGTTCGGGCTTCCGCACCGGATGAAAAGGGAATCCGGTGAGAATCCGGAACAGTACTCGCTGCTGTATGTCCCCTCCTTCGGGAGAAGTCGTTTACCGCACTCTTTGCCACTGGTTTCGATACCGGGAAGGCGCGGTGAACGGGACGAGTCAGAAGACCTGCCTTAACGACATGGATTTGCACCCGCGGGTTTCGGGTAGGAATCGAATGGCTTGGTCGGCCCTCTGGCACACTTTTCCGATTTGATTTTCATCCCCTCCCGCCATGCAGTCACCTGCGTAATCCGAATGGCGAGGAAATCTTACATACCCTATCGACGTTCGTTCCGGGAAAGGGTCTCCGTTCCTGCGTCCCTCTCCTTTTCCGGCTTCGGTTCGTTGTACACCTGCCGTAAACCAGCATCCGCCTATCGGCCTTTTTTCGTCTTTGAAACTCATTCAATCTTTCAATTAAACATAAACGACATGAAAAAACTGTTTACCTGTCTGGCGGTTGTCCTGTTCGGCGCCGCAATGTGGAGCTGTTCCCCATACGACGACGAAGAGCTGCGGGAAGCGGTCGATGACCTGAACGACCGCGTGGAAGCCATGGAAGAGGCGGTCAGGCATGCCAATTCGGGCATCGAAACCCTTCGGAAACTGGTGGAGGCACTGCAAAAGAATATGACAGTCACTTCGGTAATCGAGACCGAAAACGGTTATACCATCAACTTTTCCGACGGCACGACGGCAACGATTACCAACGGAACCAATGCTCCGTCCATATCGGTCATAAAAGACGAAGACGGGCTGTACTACTGGGCGCTCGACGGCCGAATCATCGAAATCGACGGGCGGAAAATAAAGGCCGAAGGTTCCGACGGCATCACCCCGCAGCTACGCATCAATTCCGATACGAAAGAGTGGGAGATGTCGCTCGACGGCACGACCTGGACGCCGATGGGCGTCACAGCCGAAGGGCAGGACGGCGACTCGTTGTTCTCGAAGGTGGAGGACGGCGATACGGAAGTGGTTTTCACGCTCTCTGACGGGAAGACGACCATTGTCATACCGAAAACTTCGACGGCTGGATTCGCATTCGTCTTTCCCGAGACCCTGCCCAGGGGCGGCACCAATGTGGACAATTACTACCTATTCGCATTCGGTGAAGAGCGCGAACTTCCGTTTACGGGCGATGTAGCGACGGTCGACCTGATGCACGTTCCGCAGGGATGGTCGGCCAAACTCGACCCGCATGCCAAAACGGTAACGGTAACGGCCCCGGCGTCCGGCAGCTCCTACTATACGGAAGGCATCCTTTCACTCATCGCCATCGACCGTGCAGAGCGGACGACGCTGGCATCGGCACGTATCGCGGCAGTGGATTACTCCGACCCGGAGGGAACATTCGTTCTCAACGAAGGCAATCCGTCGTCGGACAACGGGTCGGTCATTTACATCACATCCGACGGACGCCTCATCAACTACGCCTACTGGCGCATGAACGGTACTGAGCTCGGCAACGCGGCTCAGGACCTGTTCATAGCGGACGACAAACTGTATATCGTATCGCAGAACGGAGGTAACGACGGTATGCTGGTCGAAGCCGATGCCAGAACGCTCAAACGCACGGACAATTTCAGCAAGGACGATTGCTCGTCGCTCTCGTGGCCTTCCCATGTGGCTGTGGTCGGTCGCACGGCCTACATCCGCGACAATGCCGGCGTATGGACCCTCGACCTCGATTCGAGGAGCCTCAAACAGATAGAGGGTACGGCCGGCGCCCTGAAAAACCGGATGGCGGTCGTCGGAGACAAGGTGTTCGTTCCGGCGAACAGCAAGGTACTGATACTCGAAAACGGCAACATCGCCGAAACGATAGCAATGGAGGGTACGGTGACCGGCGTCATCAAGTCCGACGAAGAGGGCTACGTATGGGTTTCCTGTTCGACCAGTCCGGCCCAAATCATCAAATTGTCAGCCACCGACTACACGATGGAGAAACACACCCTGACCGAAGGCGGCGTCTCGGCAGGCTGGGGTGCGACACCGGCTATTTCCGCCAAAGGCGACGAAATCTATTTCTGCAACAATACCTCGACAATCTACCGCCACACGTTCTCCACGAATACGACCGAAACGCTGGGCGATGTGAAGCCGAACGTCGTGAACTGGGGTATAATTTACAACATGCCGGCCGTACACCCCGTCACGGGCGAGTACTACTACAATACAATTCTGGGCTACGGCTGGAGTTTCCTCACGAACGATATCTCGGTATACGACCTCAATTCGGATACGCCCGCAATGGTTGCAGACTACCGGAACTACACGCACTTCCCCGCCGGAATCTATTTCACGGCCGGATTCTAATCCAGTAATATCGTCGGGAAACTCCGGCTCCTCGCCATATTTGTCCGCGGGGAACCGGAGTTTCCGTTTTAGCAACATTGTACAATCCGGCACCCACAGAGATTGCCAAACGGTCGAGGCAATGGTACCGCAAAGAAAAACCGTTCTACATCTCCTCTTAAACGATACGACCCAACTGAATATCAGCTGGGTTGTATCATCAAGCGTACCCGGAGCCGGGGTCGAACCGGCACGGATTGCTCCACTGGTGTTTGAGACCAGCGCGTCTACCGATTCCGCCATCCGGGCGTCGTTAGGGTGTGCAAATATAAAGATTAATTGATTATCCGCAAAATCCGAAGGTACCGGTATATTCCGATACATCTTGTACACAGATATCCGGCACACATTTTCCTTCCGCAGGCAACATGCTCCCGCCAACCTGAACAGCAATGGCAGACCGCAGCCTCAACCGTCCCCCATGACATCCGGGCACGCCCGGTCTGTCAATTCTTCCTAAAAACAGCCGAACGCCGGTTGTTGTTCCTCATTCCAATTCTACATCAAACCACAACAGGATACTTTGCCTGGAGATACGTGGAGAGGTTGTTCCTCATTCCAATTCTACATCAAACCACAACTATAGACAAAATTAAATCCGTTCGCAGTGCGTTGTTCCTCATTCCAATTCTACATCAAACCACAACTGCGTTGGTGATTAGCGAATCAGTCAACTTGTTGTTCCTCATTCCAATTCTACATCAAACCACAACAGTAAAATCGGGAATGCGTACGCCGGTATGGTTGTTCCTCATTCCAATTCTACATCAAACCACAACTCTTTGGGCTGAAAAATAACAACAAACAGCGTTGTTCCTCATTCCAATTCTACATCAAACCACAACTTTAACTTGATTGATTGAAAGATATCAGCGTTGTTCCTCATTCCAATTCTACATCAAACCACAACCTCTTTACGAGTGTGTCCCGTCGTGTTTCGTTGTTCCTCATTCCAATTCTACATCAAACCACAACGTTGAAGAGACTACTTTGCGGTCTCCTCAGTTGTTCCTCATTCCAATTCTACATCAAACCACAACCGATAACCGCGTCCTCTCTCTTCATTCCGGTTGTTCCTCATTCCAATTCTACATCAAACCACAACTTTCACCTGCAATTCCGCGGAAAGCTTTTTGTTGTTCCTCATTCCAATTCTACATCAAACCACAACGTTCTCCGGCGCTTCCGGAGTTTCCTCCTGGTTGTTCCTCATTCCAATTCTACATCAAACCACAACATGGTCGCCCGCTTATGGAAGTTGACGGCGTTGTTCCTCATTCCAATTCTACATCAAACCACAACCTCGCGCATGGCAGTAATTCATATTCTGCACGTTACACATATGACACCGATGCATAAAACGTCCTGCCGCACACCGGGGAAGTTGGTCGGATGTAATTTCGTATTTCAAAGAGCAATATATCAAAAAAATTCCAGCTGCTGAGGCATCTCGGGCCGGGCCCGTTCGCTTTTCCCCCAATAGTTCCGAATCTCACTGTACTGTTTGTCCGTAACGCTCAGGATACTGGTATATCCGGCAGGCGGCATCGACTTCTGCACCCGACGGAGATGTACTTCCATATTCTCTTTCGAGGGGCAGTGACGCACGTACACCGAATACTGCATCATCGAAAAGCCATCCTTCTCCAGGGCCTTGCGAAACTGAGTCGCATGACGACGCTCGGTTTTGGTATTGGTCGGCAAATCGAAAAACACGAACAGCCACATGATACGATATGCATTCAAACGGACTTCCGACATCCTGTCACTCCAACAAAGGGTAAACAATCTTCTTTTGCGTTCCAGCGAAACATTTCGCCAGCGATGCCGCCGTAAACGTCAGGCCGACATCCAGCGGACGCATCACCTTCTCGAAACGCGTATCGGCGAACAGTATCCGCAGCAGGGTCCCCTTGACCTCCTGCGTCAGTTGCGACTCGCCCTGCATACGGAGCCCGTACACCAATTCGTCCACAAAAGGACGATAAGGTTCCATCACATCGTCGGCCAACGGAAAGGCATTGTACCGGTTACGGTGGAAAATGCCGAACGCCGGAAACAGCCCCGACCCCATCAGCGACCGTGCGACGGCCGCCCGCAGAACCGTATATCCGTAATTCAGCAAGTTATTGGGAACATCTCCCTCCCGCATACGAACGAAATCCCGGCCGAACAGCTCTGCCCAGTAAATTCTGGCGGCAGTCCCCTCCCGGTTGTCCGCATCGCCGCTGCGGACATTCCGGTAATAGGGCTTCAACCGCTCCCCGTCTTTGCCCAACTTCTGCAGCAAGGCGGCCTGGTTTCGGATTTTCGCCTCGACGATTTGCCGCCATATCCCCTTTTTCAACGGCTCGCTCGCCTCGATTTGCATCCGGTAGTTCTCACCCTGTGTCCGGTTGGAATCGAGATTCATCAGCATGGCGTTCGGCATCCGGTCGTCGCCGCAGAAGATGACGGCCGCATTGTTATCCGAGAGCGCATTCAGCAGCGGCAGCGTCACGGACGTCTGTCGGTCCTCCAGCACCACCACCCCGATATCCTCGACCGGAACGGTCCGCTGCATGTCGGGGGCCTCCTTCGTACGGATAATCATCTGATTGTCCCGAAGACTCAGGCTATAAGGCGTCGAAAAGAACAGCGCGCGTTTCACCATGAAGCAATTACCGTTTGAATTTTACTTCCCCCGTAACCGTCAGTTCGAAGTCATAGCCTTCGACGAACATTTTAAAATTGGAAACTCTTATCCTCAACTTCGGAGCAGGATGGCGTGCATCGAAAACCGAAATTCCCATTCCACACTCCGCCGTAACGGCTTTCCGGTCCCGTGCCTCCTGATGAAACAGAAACTGGACACGACCATCCTGCGCCATTCCCACGACCTTGTACAACCTTTTAGCCAACTCTCCGACCGAACATTCATACAACTCGTCCGGGGAATTTTCATAAAACAACACCATCGTCCCCGTTTTCAAGAGATACTTGAGCGAATAACCGTTGACATCCGACAGCGGTACCAAATCGGGCCGGGATTCCCGGTCCGCACTCCGTTTGAAATAACGGGCCGCCTCCAGTTTATTGACGATTTCAAACGTCCGTTTCAACCTGCCCTGCCTGTCTCTGCCTTCGTAAATCGCCATGCAGTAATTCCCGTCGTTGACGACATGGTAATATCGCTTATACTCCTTAACGGATACATCGCGATGAGGCTTCAGGAGAATCGGATTTTTCACACCGGTCAATATCCGCACCTTCCGAATCGGTATCTGTTTTTCCTCGTTCATCCAGACGGTGTGTTTCGTCGGGTCTGTCGCCTCTTTAAAACCGTATGCCTCGACCGCCTCCCTTACTTTCTGTCTGACCGCCTCATCCACGATTTTTTCCACATCCGCAGGCAGCAGTTGGTCGAGCGACTTGCGCACGACATACCGAATCTCGCCGTCTCGTTCGATGGCTCCATAAAATGTCTGTTGATGGAGAGCACCCCGGGCAGTATCGCCCTGCATGTATTTGACCTCTCCCCTGTCGTTCCGCTGCACCTTTCCCCGCACACGCAGCCGTTTCCGGCTCTGCTTGGGCATGTTGTCGGGCGTGTGATGCGAAATGAGCAGCTCATCGGCCGTCGCCCGGACATCCTCGGTGAAGGTCGGCCACGGCTTGCCGCAACGGGGTTTATCCGCTTCCCCCCGCCGATAGAGTTCATCCTGCCGAACGTACTGCGCCCACAGGGCGTACTCCCGGCTTCCGATGCAGGCGATGGTAATGGCATCTATACAGTGGTGAACATGATTCACGCGCTCTTTCGCCGCATACTCCTCCTGCAGCCCCCACATCCTGCGGAACGCAGCCGTCGTAGCACCCTTGACCGTATAAACCCGGTCGAAGACTGTCTGCAAATAGAGCCGCGCATACCGGCCGATGATGCCAACATCCACACCCTGCCGATTGCTGAATCCTTCGGGCACCTCCGTCATGGTAAAGGCCTCGCACTTCCTGCGCCAGTAATCGAGGTGCATCCTCCAGTAGTGCCGGTCCTGAATGGCGAAATCCTTCGCCGATTTGGTCGTCGCACTCTTTGCGCGACGGTCCGCCCCCCAGACCCGATGCTCCAACCCCTCGATGCGCTCGAACCATCCGCACGACTCGACACAGGCCAATATCGCGGTATGGTTGGCCAGCTCCGACGGCAGTTTGTCGCGTTTGATATCCCGGTTGAATTCCTCTTCGCACAGCGTCTTGTTGTACTGCGCATCCTCTCCCCCACGCGAACGGGGGACGGTATGCTCAATGTCGTACCGCCGGCCGTCGCCAAGAAACTCGGAAATCCCGATTGTCTTCCCCGTATAAAGGGAACAATGCCCCTGCTCCACCCACAGACGGTATTTGAGAATATCCTCTTCGGAGGGCTCTATGGAATGTCCCGTCGCTTCGACATACTGTTGGCGAATCTCTTCGGCATATTTGCGGTTCTCAGCCTCCCGCTCCCGCTGGTAACGTTCGATGGCCTTCCGTTTGTTGGCGTCGTTCAGCTCGCGGGCGAGCTCGATATTGATTTTCGTGCCACGGTCAATCTTTCCTTCGCGCAGGAGTTCATTCAGCAGTACGCGGAGCCGGAACAGGGCTCGCATGGCCATCGGATTCCGGACAGCCGGGATGCGCGGCGAACCCAGCTGCAGGAGACCCTGTCCGTTGGGAGACGCCGACGGATACGCCTCAATCATCGAAGGATGGTAAAGGCGCTCCAGCCGCTTCTCCTCTACGCCCCAATAACGCCGCAGATAATCGCGAATACGTTCCTCCTTCCGTGTTTTCTCTCCGTCGCCCAAATCATCCATCTGGGCGGAAATCCCTTGCTCCACTTCGCGGCGCCTGGCCGGGTCGGCATACACCTCCGCCGGAAGCACCTTTCCGAGGTTGGCAAAGAATACCGCCTCGTCGTAGCGGTATCCGCGCCGCAGGTAGGGAAGTATCTTGTTGATAACGTTCAGGCTCAGCGACGCATACCCCTGCGGCAGACGGAAGGCCGCCAGGGTTTTCGCATCGTCGGCTGAAAGCTGCAGTTTCTCCTGCAACCAGGCCTGCAACCGCTCCTCGTCCTCAAAGGCGAAGAGGACATGCCATACGTCGTTGAGTATCTGCTCCTCGTTTTTCCCGGCACCGAGCGTATACAGGCTGCAAATCTCACGCTGCCAATCATCTCCGAAAACCGAAGCGAAAAGGGCCGATACGGGAGACCCCGTCACCGTCGATTTACCGGCACAATTGAAGCGGTACGGCGCCTGCAGCAACTCGCCCCGGCAGGCATAGTTCCCTTTGCCCGCTATCTTTTTGGCAATGTCTTCGAAATCGAAATGCGGTTTGCTCTTGCGCAGGAACAGCGGACGGACAATCTCCACCTCCTCCGGCGAAAGGGGCCGCGGCTCCGCATCGCCGGGACCCGTAACCCGAACGTTGTTGATGAACTGGAGCATCCGGAACTCCTCGAAGCGCGGATGGGACACCGGACAGCGGCTCTTGTCCTTTTCGAAAGTACACTTGCCTACCAAGCCCTTTTGCGACTTGAGGGGCCTCTAATAGAAAATGGCTTTTTCCAATGCCTGTCGCAACTCCTCATCAAGCCGCTGTTTCCGGCAAATGGCACGAAACTCGGCCAGATAGTGCTCGTTCCGGGCTGTATAGTGTTTGCGAATCTTCTCTTTCCGCTGGTAAAGCCGGTAGAAATATTCGCCCAGATATTCGCACCCCGCAGCGGCCATGTCGGCAGAGAGGGTTTTAATCTCCTGCTTCACCTTACCCTCCTCGGCCTCGTTTCCCGCATCCTTGCGATTGCTCAGAAATCCGCGGCGCTGACACAGATGATACAGCGCCCTGCCCAGCACGTAACGTTCTTCGCGGCAGGCCAAATCGAGTTCTTCGGTCAGACACCGGAAGCGGTCGCGGTACGGGTTCCTGTCCGCATTGTCGTCGGTACGCTGCCAACGGATGAACGCATCGTCCAACGGATAAATCCCCTTACTCTGCCAGGCGTTCAACTGCTCCTCCGACAATGCGGGACAGAGGTCGTGCCGTACCAACACCCGCAACAGGGCTATCTTGCGCAAACGGCGACGGAAATAGTGCCGCCGTAGGGCACGGGCATCGGTCCTGTCCTGCACGGCCGGTTTCTCCTGATTCTTCTCACGTGCTACCCCCTCCTGAAAGATATCCACCCCTCGGTCGAGCAGCGTACATCCTTCGTCGTCCACCTCCACGATAGCCCATCCGAGGGAATTGGTTCCTACATCTATACCCAATCTTTTCTCCATAAATTGGCGGTTTTTCGTAAAAATAAGGAAAATTTTTGGATTTGTGCACTTATTTTTCCTATATTTGCAATGTAAGAACTTCTACATCTTACCACAATAAGGCCATGGGCCGCAGGTTTTAATACCTATGTCTCCGCGTACTCCGTGGAGACTTTTTTACGGTCTCCGGAAAACATCTGCCGGAACCGCCCATAACGGAGACACATGATGGAACAGGCAAAGACAACGGAGAGATGTGCCGACAGGCTGAGGCGCAACGGTTTTGAGGTGGCGACAGCGGCCGACGCACACGAGGCCGGCGAATACATCCGCAGCCGCATCGCCGAACTCGCGCCGGCGAGTATCTCCTTCGGCGACTCGATGACGCTCTACGCGACGGGGACGGTGGAGTGGCTGCGGACGCAGCGCACCTATCCGTTCATCGACACTTTCGAACAGGGCGTTCCTTTCAGGGAACTGATAGAAAGACGCCGGCAGGCGCTGTTATGCGACCTGTTCCTGACCGGCGCGAATGCCGTCACCCTCGACGGGGAGCTGCATTGGCTGGACATGATAGGCAACCGCATCGCTCCGATAGCCTTCGGACCGCGGCACGTCATCCTGACCGTCGGTCGGAACAAAATCGTGGAGGACGGCGATGCCGCCTTCAGGCGTATCCGCGAAACGGCCGCCCCACGCAATGCGGCACGTCATGAGGATTTCGACACGCCGTGCGTGAAAACGGGCCGGTGCATGGATTGTGCATCGCCCCGACGGATATGCAACGAACGGCTCATTCTGCACAAATGCCATCCGAAAGGGAGGATTACGGTGGTCTTGATTGACGAAGACCTCGGGCTGTAATATTCCTGCACGGAACGCAATCCCCGCATGCATTGCCGGCACACCGGAAGCTCCGCCGCGGAACGGGAAAAGGGCGGACCGCCGCAGCAGCCCGCCCACCGACAAATTGACCAACCTGCCGACGTTTAGTAAACCGTATTCTGGGGGTCGAAATTGCACCAGCCGCTCGTCCAGTTGGCGACAGCGGTCTCATTCGGACCGAAAGCACCGATATAGTCCACTTTATCGAAGCCCGAAGCCACCTTCTCCTCCGTCCATGCAGCACCCGAAGCAAGCGGACTGTCGCTGCCGGGGAAGACCACCGGAGCGGAAAGGCTGAGCGGATTGCCGCTGAGGCCGAGGTCGGAGAGGGCTGCGAACACCCTGTTTCCACCCTCCGCACGGTTGAAATAACCGTCGGCGAAACTACCCGCATCCTCATCGTCGAACTGGGAACCATCCTTCCAATACTGTGCATCCTGGTAATTCTTCACCATGCCGGCCATCACGCAGTTGGTTACGTTGAGTTTGCCCTGCTCAGCCCAATCCTGTGTGGTAGACCCTTTGTCGTTCTCGATAATCAGCCCTACCGGGAAAGCCGCTATGAGGGAGTTATAGATACTGAGCTGGGTATTGCGGCGCAGATGAAGCGCGGCCTGGAATCTCGCATCGACCGGGCTACCCTCGGCGCCGGCCTGTTCAGTATAGGATGCGGGATTGGACACCGGCCCGAACAGGCTGACGTTGGCGAACACGCATGAGGTGTAGGGTTCGGTAGCCGCACCGTCGCCGTTGTTGTCCGATTCGAAACCGTTGGAGGCCGACTTGTCCCCTATCCTCGGATTGCGCACGCCCATGGCGAACTGTACCTTGCCGCTGAAGCCGTTGTCGGTATCGAAATCATCGTCCCAACCCGAATAGGCGACGAGATATTTCGCATTCGCCGTACCGCCGAACCACTCATAGGAGTCGTCCCCCGAATAGGATACCTGCAGGTGGTCGATTTTGGTACCGCTCCCGACCGAACCGAAGGTAATTCCGTTGATTTCATTGTCCGTAGAGTATTCGATACCGGGGAATTCCACACGTACATAGCTCAGCACGCCGGAATTGTCCGCCGGGTCGTTACCGCCGTGTTTGGAACGCACACCGCCCTCGATGGTCTGTTCGCCGAGGTTGTTGGGCGCCTTGCCGAGCAGGATGATACCGCCCCAGTCACCGGGCTTGCGGCTGCCGGGAGCCTGGGCAGAAGTGAAGACAATCGGGCGTTCCGGCGTACCCTGTGCCATGATTTTGCCGCCCCGTTCGATAATGAGCGTACCCTGCGTAGCCTTGTCGCCCTTTATCACCACACCGGGCTCGATGGTCAGCGTCACACCGTCGGGCACATAAACGAACCCTTTGAGCGTATAGACGTTCGGATAGGTCAGCGTCATGTCGGAAGCGATTTCGAAATTATCCTTCGAACCGTCGCCCAGTTCGAACGTTTCGCCCTGCGGAGGATTCTCGCCGCCGTTGTCCGTATTCTTGTCGCAACTTACGGTAGCAAAGGCCGAGAGGAGCATACATGCCACGGCGGCCATCTTGATGTTCTTTTTCATCTTTTTCTGTTCGATTAAAAATTGGTGTTTTCTCTATTGTCTGTCCTGTCGAATATCGTTCACAGCTTTACCGAGACAGTCAGCGATACGCTCTGACCGGGATTGTAGCGCCGGGTGACCTGTTCCCGCCGGTACATCTGTCCGTCCTTCTCGAACTTCGGGAACTGCTTGTACACCACGTCCTCCGAGAGAAGGTCCTTCACCGAACAGCTCAGCGTCACCCGTCGCCCTATCCTTTTCGATACGGAGAAATCGAGCACGTTGCGCGGCATTTCGTACGAATCGGGAATCAGCGTATTGGGGTCGGGATTGACGCTGTTGGACTTGCCCAGCCCCACTATCCGCTTGCCAATCCGGTTGTAGAGCAGCGCCACGTCGAGTCCGAGTCGTTCGGAACTGTAATAGAGTCCCGCGTTTATCACGTAGGGCGACTGTCCCTGCATGGGCCGGTCGGGTTCGGACACCACCTCGCCGGGCACAAAGGTCACGTTGCTGTATATCCACGCCGCATTGAGCACCAGCGAAAGGTTCGGCATACCGATAAAGCCGAGGTTTTTCCTCACATCGAGCTCCACACCCCAGCTTTGGGCCCGGTCGGCATTCTCATACATATAGCGGAGCGAACCGCCCATGTCGATATAGGTCCACTCTATCGGATTGCGGAAGTGTTTGTAGAAGGCACCGAGGCTCACCGTCTCGCCCGGTGCGGGATAGAATTCATAACGCAGGTCCACGTTGTCGATGACGGCCGTCCTGAGGTTCTCGTTACCGGCTATCTCGCTGAAGAGGTCGAAATCGTAATAGACCGTAGGGGAAAGCTCACGCAGCTCCGGACGGTTGAGCGAACGCCCGTAAGCCGCCCGCAACTGATGCCGGTCGTCTATCCGGTAAGTGACATTGACCGAAGGCAGCAGATTGAGGTCGTGGTGCGTCTTGGTGGTCATCAGGATAAGTTCGGGTGCATCCGAACGGTCTCGCGTCAGCTTCGTGGTGTAGCTTTCGAGACGTGCCCCGGCATAGATATCGAATTTTCCGAGCGGAATGTCGAGCGCCGCATAAGCCGCTCCGTAATAGATGTCGGCGGTGTAGGCATTGGTCTTGCGGGTTATCTCGTCGATATAGACCTTGTCCGCTCCCAGCCATTCGGGCGACAGCATTTCCTGGAAAGGCAGCTTGAGATAATATTGCCGCTCTTCGGCGGAAAGGTTGTCGTAACGGTAGATGAACTCGCGCTGGTCGTAGCTGCGGTAACGGTACTCGCCGTAGATGCCGGCCTTCAACGTGGGTCGGATACCCCCCCAGGCCAACTGCTGCACATAGTTGCCGGAAGCCGAAGCGATGTGGTCGCCGAGGGTCTGGAAGTAGCGTTTGATGTTGTCGTTGCCCGTCACCACATCCGCCAGGTCATCCGTACTTCCGATACCGGCCATATTGGAGACGATGCGGCGGTCGGGTTCGTTCCGGTCGGCATAGGAGTAACCGGCATCCCACGTCACCGTCGCATCGGTACCGGCCAGGTGGTGCGTGCCGGAGAACTGCCCCGTATAGGTCAGGCGCGAAGAGTACTGCATCTCGGTCTGTTCGAGATAGTACATGCTGCTCATGTCCTTGATGCCCCGGCGTTCGGTCAGACGGTTACGCCCCAATATATTGAGCAGGTTCTTGAACTCGATACGGTTAGAGGCGTCGAGGATGAACGCCCAGTTGTGCATCGCTCCGAGCCGGACATCGTTCGAATATTGGTTGTCATAATAATCGTCGAGATAGATGGGCGTGTCGGCGGCCGCGGAGTAGATGCCGTACCGGGCGTTCTTGATACCTTCGACTCCTTTAAACGTATTGCTGTATGTGACGGCGGTGATGTTGCCCACGGTACGGCGGTGATGTTGCCCACGGTACGGCCGTGCTTCGTATCCCAGCGGCGGGCCATCGAGAAGGAGAGCCGCTGGTCGGGCATGGGGATAAAACTCCGGATGCGCCAGTCGTTGTTGAACCCTTCTCTCGTCAGCCTCGTTATCTCGTCGGGCGAAGTGACGAGGTCCATGTGCGCCGGAAACGAGCGGCCGAGCGGCCTCTTGCCGAGGTCGAAACCGAGGAAATCCGTACAGCTTCCGGGGTTCATGCGGAACTGCCTGAATTGCGTCCTGACATTGAACCCGGTCGAATAACCGACTTCGATGCTGTTTTCTTCGGGGATACCTTTGGTCACTATCTTGACAAAACCGCCGGAGAAGTCGCCCGGTATCTCCGGCGAGGGGGATTTATAGACCAGCAGGTTGTCAATCTGACTGCTGGGAATCATGTCGAAGGAGAAGGCACGGCTGTCTGTCTCGGTACTCGGGACGGCCAGTCCGTTTATCCATGCGTTGTTGTAGCGCTGCGACAGGCCGCGCACGATGATGAAACGGTCGTCTATGATGGTGATGCCGGGGACGCGACGGACGACTTCCGAAGCGTTCCGGTCGGGGCTTTTCGATATCTGGGCCGCCGAAACACCGCTCGTGACCTGCGGAACGGCCTTTATCGTTCCGAGCATGGCTATCTCGGTGTCGCTCCGCATACGGGCCTTCACGACCACCTCTTCGACCTCTTCCGAATCGCTTTCGAGGCGGACATCCACCCCCTCCACATCGGCGGCCACCCTGCACGACACCTCGATGCTCTTGTAGGAGATGAAACTGACGGCGAACGTATAATCCCCCGCGGCAAGGTTGTCGAGGCGCCAACGGCCCTCCATATCGGTTTCGGTTCCCTTGTAGGTATCCTTGACCATGACTACGGCGCCTGTCACCGGTTCGCCCGTGGCGGCATCGGTCACCCTTCCCGACACGGAGTAAAGCGGCTGCGCCGCCTCCGCCGCAAGGAAGGGGCACAGCGCAAGAAAAAACGACAGAATTCTCGGTGTGTACAATCTCATATCTTTATCCCGAACAATTATTTGACGCCGCAAAACTACCCGGAGCCCGTTACGAAAGCGTTACGGCCGCTTTACAAAAAATAGAAATGTCCACAGGGAATGAAGCCGACGGAAAAAAGTGCGGCAATCCGCCGCGCGTTCGCTATCTTTGCAGGCACCGAGATGCCCTGTACCCGCTACATAACCGCCAGCCTGCCCGCCGGAGATTACCTCCGCAGCTACTGCGACGCACGCCGCATCGAGGAATATTGCCGGGCATGCGGTAATTACGGCCGGATATGGGGTTGTCCGCCTTTCGATACTGACCCGCTGGAACGGCTTGCCGGCTACGGCCACATCCGCATCATCGGGGCGGTCGTAACATTGGACGCCAAGGAACGGCACCGGCCGGCCGACGTATCCGAAGCGGCCGCAGCCGCCTATGCCATCGTAGAGGATGCCCGCCGACCGATGGATGCCCGCCTGCTGGAAGCGGAAAAGCGTCATCACGGCAGCCGGGCCCTTTTTGCGGGCAGCTGTTTGCTGTGCGGCCGGGGCGGCTGTCTGCGTACCGAGGGGAAACCGTGCCGTTATCCCGACCGGGCCCGCACTTCGCTGGAAGCCTGCGGGTTCGACGTAGCCCGCACGGCGAAAGAACTGCTCGGTCTCCCGCTGCGCTGGAGCGAAGGCCCCGTATTGCCCCCCTACTTCACGCTGGTCGGCGGACTGTTCACAAAAGAAAAGACGGAGGAATCGGAATGGACGCACGCATGAAAGCCGTCTTCAACTGGAGCGGAGGCAAGGATTCGGCGCTCGCACTGCTGACAGCCCTGCGCTCGGAGAAATACGACGTCGTATCGCTTCTGACGACGGTCAGCGGCGCCGACGGCCGCTCCACAATGCACGCCATTCCCGAACGGGTGCTCCGGGCACAGGCCGCATCCATCGGCATTCCGCTCTGCACGGTGAACGTAACGCCGGGAGGGGAGCCGGAACACGATACGCATGCCATGCGGCTGGCTGCCGAACGGTTCCGGGCGCAGGGAGTCACCCGTTTCATCTTCGGCGACATCTTTCTGCACGACGTCCGCACCTACCGCGAAGAGCGTCTACGGCCCTACGGTATCGAGGTGGTGGAACCGCTTTGGGAACTCTCGCCGCAGGAGGCCATGGAAGCGTTCCTCGCTTCGGGACTGGAGGCGGTCATCACCACGACCTGGGCAGAGCGATTGGGCAGGGAGTATATCGGCCGCAGACTGAACTGCGCGACGGTGGCGGACTTCCCCGCCGGAATCGACCTCTGCGGCGAGAACGGCGAATACCATACGCTCTGTTACGGCGGGCCCCTCTTCCGGCAGTCCGTCGCCTTTCGGCTGGGAGAACCCTACCGCTGGTCGCAGGAGGTCGGCATGGAGGATGGTTCGCGCCGTACCTTCTCCTACTGGACTGCCGACATCGCCTGACCGCACGCGACAGAGATGGTACCGACACGACACCAACAACGAACGATATGATAACGATAGTAGCCAGAAATGTGATAAGGGAGGGCAAACAGGAGGATTTTCTGAAAGCGGTACAGCCTCTCATCGAAGCGAGCCGTGCCGAACGCGGCAACGTCTTTTACGACCTTTACGAGGATGTGGCCGACAGCCGCGCCTTCTGTTTCATCGAACGGTGGGCAGACGAAGAGGCCGTCGCCGCGCATAACGCCTCGCCCCATTTCCGGGCATGGACAGCAGCCAAAGCGGAGTTCGTGGAGGCGGGTACGGTAGCCCGTTACCGCCAGCGCTGACTCTCAGCGGCAGGCCCGCGGTTCCGGCTGCAATCCTAATCTCCGGGGAGCTGCTCCTCTACGGAGTCCTTGATGTCGTCCAGCTCCACCAGCTTGTTTACGATGGCGTAAATCGTCAGACCGGCCGGACTGTGGATGCCGAGTTTGGCGGATATGTTGCGCCGGTGGGTGATGACCGTATGCGTCGATATGAAGAGCTTGTCGGCTATCTGCTTGTTGGTCATACCCTGCACCACGCAGGCGATGACCTCCTTTTCCCGTCCGCTCAGCGATTCGTGCCGCTTGTCGCGCTCCGGTTCGCTGACCAGCCGGGCGAGTTTGTCGTTCACCGTCTCGGCACTGTCGTACACCGATATGGCATCGTCGTAACTTTTCAGGGCGGCATGGTCGGTAAATGCAAACTGCAGTGCGACGCATTTCATGTCGGGATTGCCCGTATCCTTCTTGAGCTGCTGCAGCGGAAAGAGGCCGAGCGATGCGGGATTCACCAGCAGAATATCCGGATGCTGCCACGAAAGCACGTTCCGCAACTGGTCGATTTCGCTCACCTCGTAAATCTCGGCCTTCAGGTTCTCGGCACTCCCTATCACGGCGATGATGCCGCTGCGTATGATGACCGAAGGCTCCGCCACCGTTATCTTGACCGTAACGCTCATCCTTCCTCCTCCACTCTTTTCTCCAGTCTTCCGACTGCCGGGACGAACAGCAGGTCCTCCACGGCATTGTGGGAAGCGAGGTCGTTCTCGCAGTTGAAGATGTCGAACAGCACGTTGTTGATTTCGTTCGTACTGGCCGACGGGTAGTATTTAATCAGTATGTTCTTGAACTCCGTGAGCAGCGTCTCCACCTGGTCGTGGTGCCGGCTGAAGATGTCGATGCTGTAATCCTGCTGGCGGCGCCCCTCCAGCAGGGCGCGTACGTAGGGGAACACCACCTCCTCTTCGTAGGCCATGTGGGTATGGACACCGGCCGTATAGTCGTCGAAATATTTCATGATGGCCCGCGAAAGGTCGCTGCCCGTCCCCACCGCCGCAGCGAGTTTCTCCCGGATGGCCGGCAGGCGGAATCCGAGAAAGTAGTCGTGCGAGTTGTGCAGGTAGGAGAGGAGACCCTCCATCGAGACCTTGTCGTAGGCATCGGCCGGAATCTCATCGTAAAGCATCATGTTGGTCACGATGAGGAAGGTGGAGGTATCCACGCCGTTGGCACGGCACACTTCGCCTATGGAACTCTCCCCGAAACCGAGCCCGATACCGAAGCGGCTCATAAGCAGTAATATCCTGTAGTTGTCGCTGACCAGGTCGCTCATCGGGTCGTCCTTGGTATATTTTCCTGTTCTCTGCATGGCGTATGTTGTTTTCTGCAAAGATAACATTCCGTCAAAATAGACAAAAGGCCGGCCGCGGGGGCCGGCCTTACCGACTTTAAAGAAATGGCTAAAAATCTTTTTATCTGAAGACAAAAGTAGGGTGTCCGCCTGGCTCCGGCAATACCTAAAACACGTGAAAAGAATCGGCCGGCGATACCTACTTTGTCGCTGCCCCTCCGGGAAACCTGCGCAGCGAAACGCACGCACAAAAAAAGGTGCACCGAACGAAAACCGCCCGGCGCACCCGCCTGAAAAATTTTATGAAAACAATCGTGTCCTATCTCGCCGGTCCGACGTACCAGTTGATGCCCTCGACCACCGGACCGCCGGTATACAGCATGGCGCCGAGGAACCTGTCCTTGCTGTCGGGCATGTAGGTGATGTAGCCGGCCGGAACCAGAATACCGTACGTGGACTCTATCCATTCGAGGGCGCTCCCGAGCACGATGCCGTTCTCGATATCCACCACCTTGCCGGAATTCGGCCCGAACGTGCTGTCAACCGTAAAGCCCAGGCCGTCGCTCGTCGCCGAAACGCCTCCGCCTCCGACGAGCTCCTCGAATATCACCGTCTTACCGGTTTCGGTGTTGAAAAAGGCCGGGTAGTTCGTTTCGTTCACCTGACCGGTTTCGTCCATGCTCTCCCTCCGGAACGTACCGGCGATGTATTTCCCGTTCGGGCTGACGTTGGTGTTGGTGGCCGTCGTCCACATCCCGTCAGCGAGGTTGTATTTCCGGGTACCGCCGTATCCGTCGGGCCTGTCCACCGTCCGGACGTAACGCACGTCCTCGCCCACATAATGTACTTCGCCGGCTTCGTCCCAATAGACCATGCCGAAATCAAGGTTATCCCACGTGGTTCCGTAAACGATGCGGCCGTCGGCCGAGATGCCGCGGGCCTGCACGTCGCCTATCGGCTCGTCACGGTAATTCAGCGCGGGCTTCGGGAGCTCTACCGCCACACCGTCCACCCATTTGACAGGATACGAGGTACCGTCTTTGCCACACCAGCCTACCCACGTACCGTCGGCCGCAACCTGGCTTATCTGCGGATTGCTCGTGAAGCCCGCCGGAGTCTTGAACTCCTCGTAACTGCCGTCGAGACGAAACATGACGTTCCCATCGTTCTCGGTCGCTATGACCAAATCGCCGTAATCGCTGATGCAGGAGGTGCTGAAAAGGCTGAAAAGCGTTCGGGGATATGGTCCGAGTTCGGTCCACTCACCCGTGGCGACATCTATCACCACCGGATAGCAGTTCAGATTGCTCTCGTCGTCATACTCCCAATAGAAACCGCCGGCATACCGACCGCTCGGCGACATAGCCGTGCCGTACTGGAATTCCGGATGGCAGCGGTAACGCGGAAAGACGTAGTCTTTGGCCACCTGCACGATACGGATGGCCGCCTCCGCCGCACCGGACGTCACGGTTATCTCCGCCTCGCGCGTACCCTCGGTGTCATTGTCGATGACCTCGACGGTAAGCGAAGTGGCCGTCACATCGGATATCGTTACCCACGAAGCCGATGCCTCGGCCTTCCATTCCGCCGGGTTGGCATGCACCTCGACGGTCACGGGCCGGTTGTCCGCTCCCTGGAAAGAGCATACGGCATCGCTCAGCCGGATGTACTGCGTGTCGGTTTCTCCGGGAGTCGTACACCCGGTCAGCAGCATGGCCGCACATGCGAAAGGCAAAGCAGCCCGTACATAAATTCCTTTTCTCATAATCGAAGCAAACATTTTTGTGTAGTAATAGATTGGTTGGTTATATAATATAATGTAAGATTGGTAAGCCTTCGTCTGCGGCAGCAGGAGCACCGGAATCCCCTGCCTCCTGTTTTGACAAATATACGCAACAGGATTCATTATAACAACAATATATATATTACACAATTCCGATGAAATTTTCAAACAAAAGGGCCGCACTCCGAATGGCGTGCGGAAAGACACACCGGACGCACGAAAACAACGGGCCGGACGCGTATAGCGTCCGGCCTGTCACCTGAAAACCTATGTAACCTATGAAAAATGACCCGGCATTCCGGAAAAACCGCCCCGTTCCCTATCTCGCCGGCCCGACATACCAGTTAATGCCCTCGACCACCGGACCGCCGGTAAACAACATGGCGCCGAGGAACCTGTCCCTGCTGTCGGGCATGTAGGTGATATAACCGCTCGGAATGCGGATACCGTAAGTGGATTCTATCCATTCGAGGGCGCTCCCGAGTACGATGCCGTTCTCGATATCCACCACCTTGCCGGAGCTGGGTCCGAAGGTACTGTCAGCCGTAAAGCCCAGACCGTCGCTCGTCGCACTCAGGGCGCCTCCTCCAGGTAGGTCGTCAAAAACGACGGTTTTTTGCGTTTCGGTATTATAGAAGGCCGGATAGTTTCGCTCGTTTTTCTCGAAACCGTCGGCACTCAGGCTCTCGATACGGTACGTTCCGGCGATGTATTTCCCGTTCGGACTGACATTGGTATTGGTGGCCGTCGTCCACATCCCGTCGCACAGGTTATACGTGAAAGTTCCTCCGTGACCGTCCGGACGCTCCACCGGACGGCAGTAACGCACATCCTCGCCCACATAATGTACTTCGCCGGCTTCGTCCCAATAGACCATGCCGAAATCGAGGTTATCCCACGTGGTTCCGTAAACGATGCGGCCGTCGGCCGAGATGCCGCGGGCCTGCACGTCGCCTATCGGCTCGTCGCGGTAATTCAGCGCGGGTTTCGGAAGCTCTGCCGCCACACCGTCCACCCACTTCAGCGGACACGACGCCCCGTTTTTACGCGCCCATCCTACCCAGGTGCCCGCAGAGGAGACCTGCGACACCTCCGGAAGACCCGTAAAATCGGCGGGCACCTCCAGACGAAAATAGTTACCATCGGGAGTCATCACCACACAACCGTCGTTGCAGGCGATTACCAGTTCACCGGCATCGCTGATACACATCGTCTGGAGCAAACGGAACAGGCCGTTCGGATAGGGGCCCAGAGCCGTCCATGCACCGGTTGCCACGTCGATAATAACGGGATGCTGATTGACATTGCCCTCCTCGTCATACGTCGAATAAAAACCGCCGGCATAGTGTCCGCCCGGCGACATGGCCGTGCCGTACTGAAACTCCGGATGACAGCGGTAACGCGGGAAAACATGGTCTTTGGCCAATTGCACCACTGCGATGGTCTGCTCGGCCGCACCGGCCCTCACGGCTATCTCCGCCTTGCGCGTGTCGGCCGAATCGTTGTCGGCGACCGCAACGGTGAAAGAGGTGGCCGTGACCTCGGTCACCTCTACCCACGAGGCCAGCGCCTCGGCCTTCCATTCCGCCGGGTTGGCATGCACCTCGATGGTCAGGGGGCTGTTCCCCTCGCCCCGAAAGGCGCAGGCAGCATCGCTCAGCCGCACGTACTGCGTTTCGGACACGCCCTCGGTTTTACAGCCCGTCAGCAGCAGGGCCGTACACACGAAGGGTAAGGCCGCCCGTACATAAAATCCGTTTTTCATCATTTCAGCAAACTTGTTAAGTAGTAATACAATTGGATTGGTTGGTTATCAAATGGTAAGATTGGTAAATGCTCTTTGCCGCCCGCCCTCTCAACGGGCCGTTCATTTCTTTTTGCAAATTTACATAATATATTTGATTATAACAACAACATATGTAAAATCACTTTTATACCGTTTTATTAAAAATAAATCAACACAATACAAGTATATTTGTCACATAATACCTATTACAAATACCATAAAAAGTGCGCCGGACAAAAATTGTCCGGCGCACCACCTGAAAACCTATGTAACCTATGAAAATGACTGTAAGTCCTATTTTGCCGGAGGAGCTACGTACCAATTGACGCCCTGTACGGCAGCTCCCCCCGTCCACAGCATCCCCCCCTGGAACCGGTCCTTGCTGTCGGGCATATAGGTGATATATCCCGACGGTACAATGATGCCGTAATTCTCCTGTATCCATTCGAGAGCATCTCCAAGAACAATGCCGTTCTCGATATCCACTACCTTACCCGACGAAGACCCGAAAGTGTCATCGACCGTAAAGCCCAGACCGTCGCTCGTCGCAGCTACGCCGCCGCCCCCGACGAGTTCCTCGAATATTACCGTCTTGCCGGTCTCCGTATTGAAGAATGCGGGGTAATTCGTCTCTACGACGGACGATTCGGCTCCTTCCTCCAAAGCTTCCCGGCGGAATGTTCCGGCGATGTATTTCCCGTTCGGACTCACGTTGGTTTTGGTCGCCGAAGTCCACATGCCGTCGCACAGGTTGTACTTATAGGTGCCTCCATAGCCATCGGGCCTGTCCACCGGACGGCAGTAACGCACGTCCTCACCCACGTAATGCACTTCACCGTTCTCGTCCCAGTATACCAGACCATAGTCCCTGTTGTCCCAGGTCGTACCGTAAATGATGCGGCCGTCAGCCGAAATGCCACGGGCCTGCACGTCGCCTATCGGCTCGTCCCGGTAGTTCAGTTCGGGCTTGGGAAGCTCCTCTGCCACGCCGTCCACCCATTTGAACGGAGAGGAGACACCTCCCTTGCTTGCCCAGCCGACCATCGTACCGTCCGCCGACACCTGGCTGATTTCCGGATAATTCGTATAACCTGCCGGAGGCTCTATCTTCGTATAGTTCCCGTCGAGGTCGAACAGAATGTTGGCATCGTTCAGCGCCGCAATAATCACCTCGCCGTTATCGGTCATGCAGGAGGTCTCACCCAGCTCGAACAACGTTTTGGGGAACGGCCCCAGTTCGTGCCATTCGTCCTTTTCCACATCGATTATCACGGGATAGAATACGGTCGTGCCCGATTCGTCCTGACCATAATAGAAACTGCCGACATACTTTCCGTTCGGCGACATAGGCGCCAAATTTTGAAAAACTTCCGGTCTGGACCGGTAACGCGGGAAGGAGTGGTCTCCGACCATCTGCATCACTTTGATGACCTCTTCCGCCTGGCCGGCCGTTACGGTTATCTCCGCCTCCCGTATTTCGTTGGTATCGTTATCGACGACCTCGATGGTAAACGAAGTGGCCGTCACATCGGATACCTTCACCCACGAGGCCGACGCTTCGGCCTTCCACGTCGCCGGATTGGTGTGCACCTCGATGGTCACGGGCCGGTTGCCCGTTCCCTGAAAAGAACATGCGGCATCGCTCAGCCGGATGTACTGCGTGTCGGTCCCGCCGGGTGCCGTACACCCCCCGAGCAGGGCTACACACGCGAAAGGCAAAGCAGCCCGGATGTAAAATCCCTTCTTCATAATTCAAGCAAACATTTAGCAGTAATACAAAATCGGTTTATAAAATATACAGTAAGATTGGTAAGTCTTTCGTCCCGTATGCAACCGACGCATTTCCCATCGGTTTTTGCAAATATATGCCATATGTTTTATTATAACAACAATATATATTATCACGAATTTTGTTTTTATCCTTAGAAAAAATTCGTATTAATGCCATTACACAGATGAAAGCCGCACACCCGATGCCGTTTCCCGCCACACGACAGCCCTCAGCGACCGAACCTCCTTACCTGCGCACAATCCGTCCTTCCGCCGCCAGCCGACCGGAACGGGATACCGGCAGAAAAAGGAGCCGCATAATGCTGTCCCGCCAGCAGAGAGACGCCACGCACGGCCGCACGGCGTGCATCGCAGCAAACCCCGCAGTCCCGCAGACGCAACCGCAGACATGCGGGCATGTTTCCGCAGTCCCAACCTGCCATCCGGTACGTCCCGCAACAGGATACGGAACGGATAAAGACAGTATCGGCGGTGCTTTCGCACCGCCGATACTGTCTTTCCGCTGCGGGACGACGACACGCCCCACATCCCTGCCGCCTACTTGCCGGCCGGCGGGGCTACGTAGAAATAACCGTCCACTAAACCCAATATGGCATCCGAAAGGGGCGTCGCACCCGTTATCACCTCCTTGCCTGCACAGCACAGTTCGAGACGGCAGTCAGGAACATAGATACCGAAAGTATCGTACACCCATTCCTGAGCGGTGCCGAGCTTGATGCCCGTCTCTACATCCACCACGATGCTGCTGGTACACATCGAGCTGCCGATGCCGACGAATCCTTCGCCGTCATCCGTAACGCCGCACGCTGTCGTAGGGCCGTATTCATCTATAATATAAGTAGTCCCCGTCTCGGTATTGAAGAAAGCGGCATAATAGGTCTCCTCAATGGACATCTCATCGTCAGCAAGCTCTTCCTTCCGATAGGTACCTGCGAGCCATTTGCCATTGGGGCTCACCTGCGACGCGCTCGCATAGCAGATGATACCGTCCACGAGGTTGTAATCATAGTAGTCGCCCATACCGTCGGACCGCTGTACAGGCTTTACCTTACGCACATCTTCGCCCACGAAATGAGGCTCCCCGCTCCTGTCCCAATAAACCATGCCGAAATCGAAGTTATCCCAGGTCGAACCGTAGATGATTTCGCCGTTGGCCGAAATGCCGCGGGCCATCACACCGTTCAGGAACTGGGCGCTGGTGTACTCTTCGCCCCTGTAACTCGTGGCGGGCATCTTCAGCTCCTGCGCTTCACCGTCCACCCATTTCAGCGGCCAGTAGAGCGAACCGTGGCCGTCGTTCATGCTTTTCATGGCATAACCGACCCAAACATTGCCGTCCGCGGAGGTACTCGCCACACTCGGATGCGCACTCATCCCTGTCGGCGTGGCAAGCTCATAATAGGTACCGTCGAGATTGATGACGTAGTTCCCGGCCGTCTTGGTGCTGAAAACGAAGGTTCCCTGGTCGGTTATTGCGTTCGGGTATCCGAATTCGAACAGCGACATCGGGTACGGGCCGAATTCGTATTTCCTGTCCGTCTCGACCTCGGTGACGACGGCATGGTAAAACAGCGAACCGTCCTCGTCCAGCGTAGCATAGAAGCCGCCGGCATACTTGCCGCTCGGCGACATCACCATGCCGTTCTCGTATTCATACATGGTACGGAAACGTGCGAACTCCGTATCCATCGGAAGCTGCGAAACTTTCACCTCCACCGTTGCCTGGCCGGCCGTCACGGTGATAATGCCCTCCCTTTCTTCGGCGACATTGCTGTCATCCACCGTCAGGACGAAGCTGTTCTTTCCCGTCTCCGTTATCTTAATCCACGAAACGGCGGGTTCCGCCTTCCAATCCGCCGGACTGGAAGCCACGGTCACCGTCCGGGAACCGTTGCCCGCCCCGTTGAAGGTCAGGGCGGAATCACTGAGTTTGATGTAATGGGTCTCCGTCGACCCACCGTTGTTGCACGCCCATGCGAAAGCTGCAGCAACAATTACAAAGATGATGCGCAAACGTTTAAACATAATTTATTACGTCATTTAATTAGGTTATACAAGCACCGGAATTACCGGCATCACACAATAAAACTCTCCGCTCTATTTTCTCGGATTACAAATATAGCAACAGATTTCACATAATAAAATATCATTATTAAAAAAAACAACAACTAACGAACTTTGGCACTTCAAACGGACTTTCTCGATATAAAACAACATCCTTTCGCCGGCAAAAGTCAAATAAGACACATCCGAAAGGGGTTTACAACATCCGAACCGGCCTGTGAGTGCCTCCGGAGACACCTGCAGCCTATTTCCGCCCGCAGGTTCTTTCTGAGGGCAGGGCCGGAGAATACCTCAGGAGGTACGGAAAGCCGGCCCCCTCCTGCCGGCAGCGGATACCGCTCCCATGCCCGCGGAGGAGCACACGGAGCAACGACAAAAAAACGTCGGCACCCCTGAGGGGCACCGACGCCGACGAATAATTAATGCACCTTATGTAATGTGCCGTTGCTTCATTCACTTTCCTGTCCTCTCTTCGCGACGTACCACGTCGCGATATCGGCCCCCCACGGCGCCGCAATCACCGTCGAGGCCAGCAATACGGAACCGTCGGCCGCCATGTACTTGAACTGCCCGCCCGAGGGAACGTTGATACCGAACCTCTCCTGCACGTACTCTTCGAGCGACGCATAAGCCACCGTAGCACCGTTCTCCAAATTCACCACCGGGCCGCTGCCGCCCATACCGCCGACCGCCGCCATGAATGCGAACCCCTCGTCGGTCACGCCGCAGCCGCCGTAACCCTCATAATCCTCCAAAACGGTCGTCTGCCCGGTCTCGGTATTGAAATAGGCCGGATAGTAAGTGGAATTTATCCTGTCGCGCGTCTCGTTCAACGACTCCACCGTAAAAGTACCGGCCAGCCACTTGCCGTCGGGACTCGCCTGTCCGGCTCCGCTCCAGGTCTGCACGCCGTCCACCAGCGTATAGGTGTACTCCGAGCCGCTCCAATCGACCATCGTCACCTCCCGCTCATTGCGGACATCCTCACCCACATAGCGGGCAGTCCCTTCGGCATCCCACCAAATCATGCCGGCATCCTCGTTATCCCAGGTCGAACCGTAGATGATTTCGCCGTTGGCCGAGATACCGCGGGCCATGGCACCCTGGTCGTGTTCGTCGCCGCGGTAATTGAGCTCGGGAAGCGGAAGCGGCTGGTACTCGCCGTCCACTATTTTCACCGGACCGTACGTGTACCCTTCGGGCGAACCGGTACCCCAGCCCACCATGACGCGCCCGTCCAGTGCGCTGCCTTCGATAACGGTGGCACCGCTGAAACCGGGCGCCGCTTGGGAAAGGAAGTAGTCGCCGTCGGGCGTGAAGCCGACCACGCCGCCATTGACGCTGTCATCTATGTAGAGCGTCCCCTGGTCGGTGATGGCCATCGCATCCGCCAGGCCGAACATCGAAGCCGGATAGGGCCCGAGAACGATGCGTTTATCGGTCTCTATATTGATGATAACCGGATAGTTGATGGTATTGTCGTTCTCGTCGTAATCGTTGTAGAAGGCACCGAACCACTTCCCGTTAGGCGAAATAACGCCGCCGAAATAGTCAATCATGTAGCGGTAGCGGGAGGGAACACCCGTCTCCGCGCCGAGCTGCCACACCTCTATCTCCTGCGAAGCCGTGCCCGCGGTAACGGTTATCACCGCCCGGCGCTCCGCCTCCGCCACGTTGTCGTCGACCGTAATGGTGAGACCGAACTCATCTTCGGTATACCTGCACCACGAAGCGTCGCTCTCGGCACTCCATTCGGCAGGACTCGTCCTCACCTCGACGACCAGCGGCTGGTTTCCGGCGGCCCGGAACGAATACTCCGCATAATCCAATTTGACATAATGCGTTTCGACCTCTCCGGGGGTCTTGCAGCCCGACAGCACAACGGCCGGCAGCAGGCAAACAAAGATTCTGAAGTCAGTTTTCATAGAGATTGATAATCTGTCGTATTTAGGTTCAACATAAAACGGCCTGTGCACCGGCGCGTTTTGCAAATATAAAAACGCGCCGAATATTTTGCAATAATATATCAAGACGATTACGAAAAAAATCCGGATTTCCGGCCGTTTCCGGTCAAAAAGAGATACCGCCCTCCCGACAGGCGCCCGTTTTCAGCCGACTCCCGGATACGGCTTTCCGAAACGACGTTCCCGTCCGACAAAAAAAGTCCGCCGGCCTTTCGGGACCGGCGGACTTGACCGCCCTGCGCCTCACCGGCGCATGCACTCGCTTACGTCACTGCTCGTTCGGGTCGGCCACGTACCAAAATATGTTCTCGGCCCCGCCGATACCCGTCGTCAGGCTGGTTCCCATGAAGGACCTGCCGTCCGGGCAGATATACATCAACGCCCCGCCGGGGATGACGATATCGAATTCGGCACGCACCCACTCCGCCAATGAACCGTAGAGCTGGACGCCCGTATTCACATCGACTACACGGCAGCTCGCCATACCGTCCGTACTGCCCACGAAACCGATGCCGTCGTCCGTGACGGCGCTGCCGCCGAATCCGCCGAGTTCATCGAATATCACTGTAGTCTTGGTTTCCGTATTGAAGAAGGCGGGACAATAGGAGGTATAGACCTCGCGTCGGTCCTCGCTGAGCGTCTCGGTACAGAATGTCCCGGCAAGCCACCTGCCGCTGGGGCTTGCATTGCCCGCACCGGCCCACGTCATCACGCCGTCGCACAGATTGTACTGATACTCCTCGCCCAGCGCATCGACCATCGTGACTTCCCGGACATCACGCACGTCTTCGCCCACATGGTGTACGTTGCCCTCCTTGTCCCAATAGACCATACCTGCGTCGAGGTTATCCCACGTACTTCCGTATATCACCGTCCCGTCAGCCGATATGCCGAACGCAAGGATGCCTTGGTCGTGCGGCATGTCGCGATAGTTGAGTTCGGGCAGGGGCAGCGGCCGGTACTCGCCGTCCACCACCTTCACCGGGCCGTAGGTATGCCCCTCCGGGGAACCGGTACCGTAACCTACCATCACACTGCCGTCCAGCGAGCTGCCCGTTATCACCGTCCTGCTCTTAAAACCGGGCGCAACCTCGGTACTGAAATAATCTCCGTCGAGGGTGAATCCCACTACGCCGCCGCCCACGCCATCGTCAAGGAAGAGCGTCCCCTGCGAAGTTATCGCCATCGCATCGGAGAAAGAGAACATCGATTTCGGGAAGGGTCCGAAAACGACCCGTTCGTCGGTTGCTATGTCGATAATCACGGGAAAATAAATGGTATGGTCGTTCTCATCGTAATCCAGATAATACCCTCCCGCATACCGTCCGTTCGGAGAGATGAGACAGTTGCCGTACAGGTCGTCCAGCAAACGGTATCGGGCACCGTCGAAGCCGCTCTGACCCAACTGCCAAACGCCGATTTCCTGCCGGGCCTGACCGGCCGTCACGGTAATGACTCCCTTACGCTCCGCATCGCCGGTATTGGGCGCCACGGTAATGGCTACCGCCCCCTCCGATTCGGTGTATCGTATCCACGATGCATCGCTCTCGACGCTCCACTCGGCCGGGTAAGCCCTGACGCCCACGGTCACAGACCTGCTGTCGTCGGCAAGGAACGAAAGCTCCGCATCATCCACCTTGATGAAGTGCTCCTCTCCCGCCCCCTTCGGGTCGGTACAGCTTCCCAGAACCGCGGCCGTTACAACTGCGGACAACACGACGGCTACATTTTTTTTCATAATAGATTAGTTAAAATTAAAAATTAAGTTAGCAATAACTATTCGTCACGGCCATCACACGCAGCATACTTATCCGTGCAACAGCCAATTTACAGCAAATATAATATCATTTAAATAATATCACAACATTATAGATGAATTTAAAAATAATTTTCCTCTGTTTTGATAAATTCATAATTATGCAAATTATCATTCATAATTCTTCCGACCGTACCGGTGTGCCATGACACCGCCGGACGGCAGCCGACGGGCACCGCCCCGGACGGATAACCGGCCTCTCTTGCACGGCGACAACCGCCGCCTCTCCTTTCCGCACCCGACACGAAAAAACCGCCGCATCTTCAGGATGCGGCGGTTCGTCAATCGGTGCAGCCGAAGCCGTACGGGCCGTCAATTGTTCAGTGCCGGAGCAACATACCAATACAGCGTGGTCACCGCACCGTTCTGCTCATACCGAAGTTTGGCACCGAATACCTTCTGCCGGTCGGGCGTGAGGTAATGTATCGCCCCCTCGGAAATGATGATGCCGAATTCACTCCTTATCCACGGCAGCATGTCGTCTACCTTGGTTTTCGATGCGAGGTCCACGATGAAACCGCTGTTCACGCCCATCCCCTGTATACCGATAAGGCCGAGGCCGTCGTCGGTGACACCCATGGCCACACAACCGGCATATTCGTCGAACACCGTGGTCGTCTTGGTCTCCGTGTTGAAGAAAGCGGGATAGTTCGCCTGCAGTACCTCGTCGTTCTCCTTGTCATACTCCTCCGTACGGTAGGTACCTGCTATCCAGGTGCCGTTGGGGCTTATCTGCGTCTGGTTCGCCCAGCATATCATGCCGTTCACGATATTGTAGTCGTAGAGAGTACCGTCGAGCGGATTGGGCCTCTGTACGGTCGTCACCGTGCGCAGGTCACTGCCCACCCAGTCCACGTTGCCGTCCTTGTCCCAATAGGCCATCCCGTAGTCGTAGTTCTCCCACGAGGTGCCGTACACCACCGAACCGTCGGCCGACATACCGCGGGCCAGGATACCGGCCCACCACTCCTCGTTCCGGAAATTGCCCTCCTCGGGCAGCGGCAGCGGTTTCACCTCGCCGTCCACCACCTTGACGGGCCCGTACATACATCCGTAGGGAGTCCCCTCCGTATAACCGACCATGACCGAACCGTCGACGGAGGAACTCTGCATTACCAACGGTCCGTATCCCGCAATCGACTTGGGAACGGTATAGGTACCGTCGAGGTCGAACGCGACACAGCCCCCGTTGGTCGAATCGGAGATATACAGTACGCCCTGGTCGGTCACCACCTCGGCCTCTGTAAAACCGAACAGCGTCTCCGGATAGGGACCGAACTCATGCCACTTGTCCGTTTCGAGATCGATGACCACTGCGGTGTACTGAAATCCGTTCTCGCCGAGAACATCCGTATAAAAACCGCCCACATACCTGCCGCTGGGCGACATCACGGCGCTGTTCAACTGTTCGAGCAGCCTGTACCGGGCACTCAATCCCCGTGCACCGAGCTGATAGACCCGGATGGATGCGGTCGCCTCGCCTGCCTGCAACGTGATTTCCGCATTGCGCTCCCCGTCTGCATTGGGGTCTACGGAGACCTCCAGCGTACTTCCCTCGCCTGCGGAGACTTTCAGCCACGATGCGCCGCTCTCGAAACTCCACTCCGGATTGGCCCTCACTTCGATAATCTGCGCCTCCCCGCCATCTTCGGTAAAGGTGCATACCGCATCGCTGAGTTTGATGTAATGCTCATCGGCTTCCTCCGAGCCGGTCGTGCAACCGGAAAGCGCCAAGGCTGCCGCCACCGGAAGCAAGATAGTGTAAAGATGTCTTTTCATGTTAATAATTTGGTTACTTATAGGCTTCACGCAGGTCAATACATATCACAAGAGACAGTGCATCCGACCATAAATCGTACAAATATAGAATAATTCCAATAACATTACAATAACTTTACACACCAATGCACTGCTCTTTTTTGTATTATTTTTAATAAATTCGCCGAAAACAGGCAGCAGCTATAACACGCGCGCACAGTATCCGCAAACCTTCGGACCTACAAAAAAACAGGTCGGTCCTGCCCGTACAGGCAAGACCGACCGCAAACATGCAAACCTCCTTCCGACTCCCCTCCATCAATTCAACGGAGGCGCTATATACCAATAAACCGTATAGGGTTGACCATTCTCCTGTATTTCAAGGGTATAACCGAACACCGACTTCGCATCGGGAGTCACATAAGTGAGGACACCGCCGGAAACGTAGATGCCGTAACGCTCCTGTATCCATTCGGACATCGAACCGAGCAAAGTCTTGCTCTTCACGTCCACCACCGAACCGCTCGTCACACCCAACCCTTGAAGACCTATCATACCCAATCCTTCGTCTGTCACGTGGAGTGCCACATAACCGACATATTCGTCGAACACGGTCGTGGTACGCGTTTCGGTATTGAAAAAGGCCGGATAATTGACCTGCGTCACCGTATTGCTCTCCGCATTGAACTCTTCCGTGCGGTAGGTACCTGCTATCCACGTACCGTCGGGGCTTATCTGCGTCTGGTTCGCCCAGCATATCATCCCGTCTACGAGATTGTAATCCACCGGATTCCCGAGCGCATCTTCCCGCTGAACGGTGGTCACCTTGCGCAGGTCGCTGCCTACCCAGTCCACATTGCCGTCGCGGTCCCACCAGACCATGCCGTAATCGTAATTCTCCCACGAACTGCCATACGCCACCGAACCGTCGGCCGACATGCCGCGTACCATCACGCCGGCCCACCACTCCTCATCGCGAAAACTCTTTTCAGGCAGTGGAAGCGCCGTTCCCACACCATCCACATACTTGACAGGAGCATACATACATCCCGTAACGGGGTCGCCCTCAGCATAACCGACGAAAACGGAACCGTCGGCGGAAACGCTCTGCATGACCGTCGGACCGTATCCGCCCGGAACGGCCTCCGGCCGGTAATAGGTACCGTCCAATTCAAAGGCCACGCACCCTCCGTTCACGTAATCGCTTATATAAAGGGTACCCTGGTCGGTCATCACCTCGGCCTCTTCCAGTCCCATCAGCGATTCCGGATATGGGCCTATCTCTACCCGCTCGTCGCTCTCAAGGTCGATAATGACAGCAGTAAACGTAAAATCGTTCTCTCCTTCCAGACCGGTTATGAAACCGCCCACATACTTGCCGCTGGGCGACATGACCGCATGATTAAGGTCTTCCAGATAGCGGTATCGGGCATTCATCCGGTCGAAACCGAGCTGATAGACCCGGATGGATGCGGTCGCCTCGCCTGCCTGCAGCGTGATTTCCGCACTGCGCTCCCCGTCGGTATTGGGGTCTGCGGAGACCACCAACGTGCTTCCTTCGCCTTCGGAGACCTTCAGCCACGATGCACCGCTCTCGAAACTCCATTCCGGATTGGCCCTGACGTCAATAACCTGCGTCTCCCCGCCGTCCTCGGTAAAGGTGCACACCGCATCGCTCAGCTTGATGTAATGCTCCTCGGTTCCTTCCGGCCCGGTCGTACAGCCGGCAAACAGAGCCGACCCCACCAGCAAGGCGAGGACTCCAAATAAATCTTTTCTCATAACGATTAGTTCCTTTTAACTTGTTAGCACAACACTCACTCGCCGTCCGTCCGACCGGTTCTGCGAAGTGAGAACATGCAATAATAAGAAACTTCAAATAATAATACAACAACATATATTATTGTATTATTTTCAATTCCCTTTATGACAGGAACAGAGATTGTGACGCGCTGCGGGACTTTGTCCGGGCATACGGAAAAAGAACGGCGGCAAACCGGAATGAGAAACGGGGAAACGATGACGACGAAAGACCGAGCAGCGAATCCGAACCCCCGGAGAAGGCTCTGCGCCCGAGAACAGGACACGCAGACAAAACCGGGCGAGGGAGTCCGGACCGGAAAACACCCGGCAACTGCCGGAGAACGGTCACACAGCACCCGACACCGCGCAGGGAGGAGGGAAACGTCACTCCTCGGTGATTTCGATAAGCTGCTGGCGATAGGCTTCGAGAATGCTCGACTTGGAGACGAAACCGAGGTACCGGTTGTTCTTGTCCACCACGGGCAGGTTCCACGCCCTGGACTCTTCGAACTTCTCCACCACTTCGGATATCATCTCGTTCTTGAAGATGATGTCCGGGGGCTGTACGACATACTTGGAGACGGGGGTCCGGTACTTGGCCTGGTCGAACATGTCCGTGCGTATGTCATCGAGCAAGATGATGCCGGCGAACTCGCCGCCCTCCTTTATCACCGGGAAGACGTTGCGTTTGGAGGAGGAGATGATGTGTACGAGGTCGCCGAGGGTAGCCTCCTTGCTGACGGGCGAAAAGTTCGTCTCTATCAGCTTGTCGAGGTCGAGGAAGACCATCACCGCCCGGTCCTTGTTGTGCGTGACGAGTTCGCCCTTGGCCCGCAGCTTCTTGGTGTATATCGAATCGGGTTCGAGGTAGTAGGATATGGCGAAAGAGAGCGACGCCACGAGCATCAGCGGAACGAAGAGCCCGTAACCGTTGGAGAGCTCCGCGATAAGGAACACCGACGTCAGGGGCGCCTTCATGACACCCGTCATGACACCCGCCATGCCCACGAGCGAGAAATTGACCACCGACATCTCCATACCGAAAAAGGTATTGCAGATGTAGGCGAGCGTCCCGCCTACGAAGGCTCCGGTGAAGAGCGACGGCGCGAACGAACCGCCCACCCCTCCGGCAGCGTTCGTCACGGCCATGGCGACCACCTTGAGGAAAAGCGTCCCCAGCAGGAAGAGCACCACCACCCACGGAATGTCCCGGTACTGATAGAAAAGCGAATTATTGAAAAGCGGCTCCACCTGTCCGTGCATGAGGTCGATGAAGGATTCGTACCCCTCGCCGTAAAGGGGCGGGAAGAGGAAGATGAGCAGCCCTATCGCCACCCCGCCGACAATCCAGCGGGTGGACTGCTTGCGCATGTTTCCGAAAAATTTCTGCACCTTGCCGTTCACGGTCAGGAAGTAGAACGACACGAGCCCGCACAGCACGGCGAGCACGACGTACATATGGAGGTGCTGGAGGTTGAAGGTTCCCCCCACGCTTACGTTCAGCATGGGGTCGAACCCCTTGAGAAAGAGCACGAGCGTGGTCGATACGACCGAGGAGATGAGCAGCGGTACGATGGCCCGCATGGAGATGTCGAGCATCAGCACCTCCAGCACGAAGATGAGCCCCGTAACGGGAGCCTTGAAGATGGCCGCCAGGGCGCCCGCGGCACCGCATCCCAGCAGCAGCGTCGTATCACGGTAATTGAGCCGGAAGACCTGCGCGATATTGGAGCCGATGGCCGACCCCGTCAGTACGATGGGAGCCTCAGGCCCCACCGAGCCGCCGAATCCGATGGTCACGGCTCCGCCCACCATCGAGGTATAACAGTTGTGTCCCCGGATGCGCGACCCCGTCTTGCTGATGGCGTACAGCACGCGGGTGACACCCTCCGAGATATTGTCCTTCACGATATGCTTCACGAACAGCGAAGCGAGGATGATGCCCACAGCCGGATAGACGAGAAAGAGATAACCGGCCGTATCGGCGGGTATCCAGCTCACGAGGGAGTGGCGGATGAGATGCAGGAGCCATTCGAACGCATAGGCGGCGAAACCGGACACAAGACCGACGACGATGGCCAGGACTATCATCAGTTGCTGTCCCGACAGGCGCCGCGTTATCTTCATCAACAGGACGTAAGCCCTGTTAAGTATCTTTTTCGAGCTCTCCATATCACCCCGTAAGCGCTGCCCGGAGCAGCGTCGCTAAGGCATGCAAGGTATCAGAACGGGCGGATACCCATGATTTCACGCACGTCGGCAACGGTCTGCGAAGCACTCGCCCGCGCCTTCTCGGCCCCTTCCGAGACCACCCTGCGCAGGTACGCCTCATCGCCCTTGATGGCCTCTATCCGCTCCCGTATGGGGGCTATGGCCTTGATAATGTCCTCGGCGAGCTGCTTCTTCAGGTCGCCGTAACGTATCTCGCACCGGGCGTACTGCTCCCTGAAAAAGGCCACGGTATCGGGCGCGGACACCGCCTGCATGATGGTGAAGATGTTGGCGACACCCTCGCTCAGGGGAGAATCCGGCTCCGTGGGACCGGAGTCGGTCACGGCCCGCATCACCTTTTTGCGTATCGCCTCGTCGGAATCGGCCAGGAAGATGCCGTTGTTTTCGCTCTTGCCCATCTTGCCCGTACCGTCCAGCCCCGGTATCTTCACCAAATCAGCCCCGAAATTG